>CEQG01149717.1_pt1 | contig 28074 bp, 27 predicted proteins | sample 350301 | NCBI WGS metagenome assembly CEQG01 (sample SAMEA2621242, study PRJEB7988) | marine metagenome | isolation source: saline water (ENVO:00002010), including | reverse complement strand
TGAAGAACCTTCTCCCGCCGATATACATACCGTAGGTACGGTTGCGCGCATTTTAAGGGTGCTTAAAATGCCTGATGGCAACACCACTGTTATACTTCAGGGCAAGAAACGATTTGAAATAGATGAGGTAATATCAGAGCAGCCTTACCTTATGGCTACTATAAAAGAAGTGAGTGAAACCCGCCCCGAAAAAGGTGATGTTGAGTTTACCACGATTATAGAATCTATCAAAGAGCTTGCTATACAAATAATAAAAGAAAGCCCTAATATTCCTACAGAGGCTACTTTCGCTATTAAGAATATTGAGAGCGAGTCCTTTCTTGTAAACTTTGTTTCGAGCAACATGAACCTTACTGTTGCTGAAAAGCAGGGGTTACTTGTTATAAACAGCCTTAAGGAGAGGGCACTGGAAACACTTAGGTATATGAACCTTGAGCTGCAAAAACTGGCGCTTAAGAATGATATACAGAGTAAGGTGCGTTTTGACCTCGACCAACAGCAGCGTGAGTACTTCCTGCACCAGCAGATGAAAACCATACAGGAAGAGCTTGGCGGTGTAAGCCACGACCAGGAAATTGAGGAAATGCGCCAGAAAGGCAAGGCGAATAAATGGAATGAAAAGACTAAAAGCCATTTTGAAAAGGAACTTGCCAAGCTACAGCGCATGAACCCGCAGGTGGCAGAGTTTGCAACGCAGCGCAACTACCTTGAGCTGATGCTCGATCTGCCGTGGAATCATTTCTCTAAAGATAAATTCGACCTTAAGAAGGCAGAAAAGATATTGCACAGAGACCATTATGGGCTTGATGATGTAAAAAGGCGGATACTGGAATATCTTGCTGTATTAAAGCTGCGTAACGATATGAAATCGCCTATATTATGCCTTTACGGACCTCCGGGGGTAGGTAAGACCTCTATCGGTAAATCAGTTGCAGAGGCACTTGGCAGGGAATATATCAGGATTTCATTAGGAGGCCTTCGCGACGAAGCAGAAATTCGCGGACACAGGAAAACATATATTGGTGCAATGCCGGGGCGCATCATCCAGAGCATAAAAAAAGCCGGGACATCTAACCCTGTTTTTGTATTGGATGAGATAGATAAACTATCTGCAAGCCATAATGGAGACCCCTCTTCGGCTTTGCTTGAGGTTTTAGACCCAGAGCAGAACAAGGAATTTTATGATAATTTCCTTGAACTTGGTTATGACCTTTCTAAAGTTATGTTTATAGCTACTTCAAATAATATGGCTACCATACAACCTGCCCTTCGCGACAGGATGGAAATTATAAACATGACGGGCTACACTATCGAAGAAAAAGTGGAAATAGCCAGAAAACACCTTTTGCCAAAGCAGATAAAAGAACATGGGCTTACGCCTAAAGAGGTTGTGGTAGGTAAAAAGCAGCTCGAAAAGATTGTTATGGGCTACACACGTGAGTCGGGTGTGCGCGGGCTTGAAAAGCAAATCGCAAAACTGATACGCCATATCGCAAAATGTGTGGTAATGGAAGAGCAATATAACATAAAAGTAACCGACGAAGACATTACTGAAATACTGGGAGCACCAAAAATGGAGCGCGACAAGTATGAGAATAATGAGGTTGCGGGTGTGGTAACAGGCCTTGCATGGACAAGCGTTGGCGGAGACATATTGTTTATAGAGTCTATCCTTTCTAAAGGAAAAGGTAATATGACAATGACTGGTAACCTTGGTGCGGTTATGAAAGAATCGGCTACCATAGCACTGGAATATATTAAAGCTAATTCTGAGTTATTAGGTATAAGCCCTGAGATTATAGGCAATTATAACGTACATATACACGTGCCGGAAGGGGCAACCCCAAAAGATGGCCCGAGTGCAGGTGTAGCAATGCTTACATCGCTTGTATCATCATTCACACAAAAAAGGGTTAAAAAACACCTTGCCATGACGGGCGAAATTACCCTGCGCGGAAGGGTGCTGCCGGTAGGGGGTATAAAAGAGAAAATACTTGCCGCCAAACGTGCCAATGTAAAAGAAGTTATACTTTGTGAAGAGAACAGGCGCGATGTAGAGGAAATAAAGCAGGAGTACCTGGACGGGCTTACTTTCCATTATGTTAAATATATGGAAGATGTTATTAAACATGCAATTACCTACCAAAAGGTAAAAAATGCAAAGACATTATAAAGTTTAAACACTTGCAATTTAAAACGGCTAAATTTATTAGCCGTTTTTTTATTTAAAAAATAATATCTTCGCAACCGCGTTATAGTATGCACCAAACGTATGTAACAGGCAATGTTTAAAAACCGGTTTCTTTATATTTTATTGTTTATAAGTGCTTTGTCTTTCAGCCAGATAGGGGGCAGGCACACCTATCAGTTTTTAAACCTTGTTACCTCTCCGCGCCAGGCAGCCCTGGGCGGTAAAATAATTACCCTTTATGATTATGATGTAAACCAGGGGCTGTTTAACCCTGCAACCATAAATGCCGAGATGGATAACCACCTTTCTGCAAATTACGGCAGTTATTTTGGTGAGGTTACTTATGGTACTGCGGCCTATGCTTATACCTACGACAGGCACGTTCAGACTTTTCATGCAGGGGTTAATTATGTAAACTACGGTACTTTTGAAGGGCGTGATGAAGCAGGATTACTAACCGGCGATTTTACCGGGAGTGAAATAGCTTTATCTTTTGGCTATGCCTACAATATACCGTGGACAGATATTTATGTGGGCGCAAACGCCAAGCTTATATCATCTACACTGGAAAGCTATAACTCTTTTGGGGGTGCTATAGATATTGGCGCTATTTATATTGATGAGGATAATGATATTAATATTGCGCTTGCCATACGTAATGTGGGTATGCAGTTTACTACCTATGCAGGGCAACAGGAATCGTTGCCGCTGGAAATTATTGCAGGTATATCTCAGGAAGTAGAAAATGTACCCGTTCGCTGGCATATTACCTTAGAGAATCTGCAACAGTGGAATATAGCTTTTTCTAACCCTAACCGCGCCGAACAGGGTATAGATGGGGAAGTACAGGAAGAAAAAGTATCTTTTTTAAACAATGCCCTGCGACATGTAATACTGGGTGCCGAGCTTTTTCGCGGTAAAAGCTTTAACCTCAGGGTGGGTTACAACTTCAGGAGGGGAGAAGAACTGCGTATTGAGGAGCAGCGTAATTTTTCAGGAATTTCGGTAGGATTAGGGTTAAGATTTAATAAATTGCGCTTTGATTATTCATATTCCCGTTATACGCTGGCAGCCAATACCAGCCTGTTCGGGTTAACAGTTAACCTGCAATAAAACCAGCAGTTTTGGATAAAAAAATTACCATTGCCATTGATGGTTTTTCCTCTACCGGAAAAAGTACGCTTGCAAAACAATTAGCCCGTCACTTGGGCTACGCCTATGTAGATACCGGCGCTATGTACCGTGCTGTAACGTATTATGCCATGGATAAGGGCTATATTACAGATGATCATTTTGATAAACAGTCACTTATTAACGACCTGCCGCATATTAGCCTGCAATTTCTTTTTAGCCCTGACAAGGGCTTTGCCGAAATGTACATCAATGAGCATAACGTTGAGAAAATGATACGCACACTTGCGGTGTCTAACAAAGTGAGCCGTGTAGCTGAAGTATCAGAAGTGCGTGCCATGCTTGTAAAGCAACAGCAGCAAATGGGTGCAGGTAAAGGTGTGGTTATGGATGGCAGGGATATTGGCACGGTTGTTTTCCCAGATGCCGAACTTAAGCTTTTTATGACAGCAAGCCCGGAAACAAGGGCAAAACGCCGCTATGTAGAGCTTCAGGAAAAAGGGGACAAAGCCAGTTATGAAGAAGTACTTAAAAACGTGCAGGAGCGTGATTATATAGACTGTAACAGGCAGGACTCACCGCTTGTTAAGGCTGCCGATGCAATAGAAATTGATAACTCTGAACTTAGCATAGAGGAGCAGTTTGAAAAAGTAATGCAACTGGTACAAAACGCTGTTTAACTTTAACGGCTGAATTCTTTGAATTTCAGATTTTATTAATAGTTTTACCACCGTTAATAAAATGTTAACTTAATTTTTCTTTGTATGGGCATTAAAAACCGCCTGGTAGCCATGAGCTTCTTCCAGTTTTTTGTTTGGGGAGCCTGGCTTATTACTATTGCAAACTACTGGTTTGGTACTAAAGATTGGGATGGTACCCAGTTTGGGCTTGTTTTCGGCACTATGGGTATAGCATCTGTCTTTATGCCTACTATTACAGGTATCGTAGCTGACAGATGGGTGAATGCCGAAAAATTATACGGGGTGCTGCATATTTTATATGCTGCGGTACTTTTTTATATACCTCAGGTTACAGACCCGGGTACTTTTGTATATGTAATGCTCGCTGCCATGTGTTTCTACATGCCTACTATAGCACTTAGCAACTCAATATCTTACACGGCTCTAAAAAACAATAGCTATGATGTTGTAAAGGCGTTTCCGCCTATACGCGTATGGGGCACGATAGGCTTTATAGCAGCCATGTGGATAACAAACCTGACAGGAAATAAAGCAAGTGCATATCAGTTTTACATTGCCGGTATTGCAGCTGTTGCGCTTGGGCTGTATTCTTTTACGCTGCCAAAATGCAAGCCACAAAACACTAAAGCCAATGCTTCATGGTTTGAAGCGCTGGGGCTTGAAGCCTTCAGGCTGTTCAGTGTCTATAAAATTGCGCTGTTCTTTATCTTTTCTATGTTTTTAGGGGCAGCTTTGCAGCTCACAAATGCCTATGGCGATGTTTTTCTGGACGAATTTAAATTTTTCCCTAAATATGCAGAATCGTTTGTGGTAGAATACAGTACTATCATCATGTCTATCTCCCAGGTTTCAGAAACCCTGTTCATCCTTGCAATACCATTCTTTTTAAGGCGTTTTGGTATTAAGCAGGTAATGCTTATCAGTATGCTGGCGTGGGTGCTAAGGTTTGGCTTATTTGCCTACAGTAACCCGGCAGACGGGCTATGGATGATAATATTATCCTGCATAGTTTACGGTATGGCATTCGATTTTTTTAATATATCAGGTTCTTTATTCGTAGAAACTACTACACCTGCCAAGATACGTTCGTCGGCACAGGGGCTTTTTATGATGATGACAAACGGTTTTGGAGCGATTATAGGCAGTTTTACATCGGGGTGGATGATAGACAGGTATTTTACAAAATCGTTTACTGATACGGCTTCATTAGCGAACTTTCTTGAAACAGAAGAAACGAATGCTAAACTTTTAGAATTTGTAAAAGACCAGAAGATATCATTAGCAGATGATGGCACTTTCAGCAACGCTATAATGATGAAAGACTGGCATAATATATGGCTTGCATTTGCCGTTTATTCCCTTGTTATTGCCATAGCGTTTGCCATACTTTTTAAGCACAAGCACGACCCAAAAGCAGTTGAGGCAGTAAGCCACTAATATAATAAGTGTTCTAAACCAAGCCCGCAATCAGTTGCGGGCTTTTTTATACTATAAAGTATAGTTAAAGGTTTATGCTTACAATTGGTTGAATAGTAACTTTAGTTAACCACAAATCAATAATTATAAAACTATGAGCAAATCTTTAATTGTAAACAACAACATCCGTATAGATGCTCCCGTAGCCCGCGTGTGGGAGGTTTTAACCAAACCTGAATACATCCGCCAATGGGACAGCCTGCCGGAAGATTTCGGCGATTATGAAATACACCCTGCCACTGTTATAGAATGGCCCGGGTATTCTAAAATGCAGGTAGTGGAATTTGAGCTGAATAAAACGCTTAAATATTCTCTTTTTGTGCCGGCCTGGAAAGATGAAGAGATAACCAATGTGGGCTACACGTACAATCTTTCTGTAGATGAAAATGGCTATACATGGCTTGGAATTGAGATAGGCGATTTTGCTATCCTTACCGAAGGAGATAAATATTATGAGGAAAGCATTACCTTTGGCGAAACAGCTTCGCAAAAGATAAAACAGCTATCGGAAGCAGGCTATCGTAACACATAAATAAGGCTTTGGACATACAAATTACCAACGGGAAACTAACGGCATCTTTTAAAAATAAAGGTGCCGAACTTATATCATTAAAAGATGATAATGGAAGGGAATATATGTGGGGTGGCAACCCTGATTTTTGGGGTAAACATTCGCCTGTTTTATTCCCTATTGTCGGAACTTTAAAAAATAACAGCTATAGCTATAAGGGTAATTCTTATTCGCTCGGCAGGCACGGCTTTGCACGGGATATGGATTTTGTTGTTAAACAAAAAGATGATATAAGTGTTTCTTTTAGTCTGGTTTACAGTGATGAAACATTAAATTTATATCCTTTTAATTTTGAACTGATTATCAGCTATAGGCTTGATGAAAATAATCTCATAGTACAATATACTGTCAAAAATCATAGTAGTGAAGAACAGATGTTGTTTAGCATCGGTGCGCATCCGGCATTCGCCCTTACGGGTAACTTTCCGGATTATAATTTGCATTTTGACAGGGAGGAAAAACTCATGGCAACCCCTCTTCATGACGATCTGCTTAGCAACAATGAAAACGTAATTGCACTTCAGGAAAAAGCACTGCCGTTACGTTACAGCCTTTTTGAAAATGATGCGCTTGTATTTAAGCAATTGCAGTCGCGTAGTGCTTCAATCGCTTTTCAGGGTCATCCTTTTCTTAAAGTTATTTATGATGATTTTCCCAGTCTGGGCATCTGGACAAAACCCGGGGCACCTTTTGTTTGTATAGAGCCATGGCAGGGTTATGCAGATAACGTCAATTCCAATGGAAGGCTTGAAGATAAGGAGGGTATGATAACCCTTGCAGCAGGTCAAGAAACCTCAAAATCTTTTTCTGTAGAAATACTGAACTGATGTATATTTGCGCGCAACCTTTTGCGTAATTAATCATCTTTGTGACACTAACAAAATTTACAATGAATATTAAAAATTTATTGGCAGCATCAGTTTTATGCTTTAGTTTCCTGTCGTGCAGCCTTGATGGCAACGATGACAACTGCTACATTGAAATTTATGGCGAATTTTCAGCGGTTACCGCTCCTGCAACAGCTACTGTTAACACGCCCGTGAATATTGAAACCAAAGTTAAAATAGTGAATGACTGCGGCGATTTTAAAAGGTTTTCAGAAAGTAATTCTTTCCCAAAAATTATAAAGCCTGTTATTGATTACCGTGGCTGCGAATGTGTAACAAAAGCAGAAACAGTTACAGAAGTTTATACGATAACATTTGAGGAAGCAGGAGAATACCAGTTGCGTTTCCCATCCGGCAGCGGCAGCTACATTTCCAAAAATATTATAGTAACAGAGTAGTTACAGCTATTGTTGCAGTTAGCGTTATAGTTTATGTAATGCCGTTGGCGTTTTAAACTATTGTGCGTAACTTTGCGCTCCTTATGCAAAAAACAGTAAACATACTAAACAGGAAGGCCAGGTTCGAATATGAGATTCTGGATAAATATACGGCAGGCATAGTACTGGCGGGTTCAGAAATCAAATCCATTCGCTTGGGTAAAGCTTCTATTGCCGAAAGTTTTTGCGAGTTTCATGAGCATGAGTTGTTTGCTATAAATACGAACATAGAAGAGTATGCCTACAGCAGAAATTTTAACCATTACCCTAAAAGCGAACGTAAACTGCTGCTTAATAAAAGAGAGCTTAAAGCGCTACAGAAGAGCGTACAGAACAAAGGGCTTACCATTATACCCTTACGGCTGTTTACAAACGAAAAAGGCCTTGCAAAGCTTGAAATAGGGCTATGCCGCGGTAAGAAGAACTACGATAAGCGTGAAACCATGAAAGACCGCGATGTAAAGCGCGACCTTGACCGGATTAAAAAAGCATATTAAACGCAAAAAGCTGCCCAACTAGGCAGCTTTTATTTTACAGTATATTGTGTTCTTACTATTTCCTGCTGAAAGGAGGCAACAGCTTGCTTTTAACTTCGCCAAAGCCTATACGAACAGTGTCATTCTTGCAGTAACCGCGCATAATAACTGTATCACCGTCATTTATAAACTTACGCTCTGTACCATCACTAAGTTTTATAGGGTTCTTTCCGCCCCATGTAAGTTCAAGCATAGAGCCAAAGCTGTCAGGCGTAGGGCCCGATATGGTTCCGCTGCCCATAAGGTCGCCGCTGTTAACGCGGCATCCGTTCACCGTGTGGTGTGCAAGCTGCTGCGCCATGCTCCAGTACATATACTTAAAGTTAGAATTACAAATAACATTTTCATTACCTTCTTCCGGCTGTAAAGCAACCTGCAGGTTAATATCAAATGCATGCTCGCCTTCATGCTTCAGGTAATCCATAGGTTCAGGGCTTTGTTCAGGCCCTTTGGTACGGAAAGGCTCCAGAGCATCAAGGGTAACAATCCATGGCGACATAGATGATGCAAAGTTCTTGGCAAGGAATGGCCCAAGTGGTACATATTCCCACTTTTGGATATCGCGTGCACTCCAGTCGTTAAACAGCACCATACCAAAAATATGGTCTTCTGCTTCCTCGATAGGGATAGGTTCGCCCATTATATTGGCATCAGTAGTTATAAAAGCCATTTCCAGCTCAAAATCTACAAGTTTAGAAGGCCCAAACACAGGTGTCTCATTACCCGGTGGCAACGTTTGTCCCTGCGGGCGGTGTATTGGTATTCCCGATGGTACTATGGTAGAAGACCTGCCGTGGTAACCAACCGGTATATGCAGCCAGTTAGGCAGTAGTGCATTTTCCGGGTCACGGAACATTTTACCAACATTCGTAGCATGCTCCCTGCTCGAATAAAAATCAGTATAATCGCCAATAAGCACCGGCAACTGCATTTCTACATCCTCTATATTAAAAATAATAGTCTCCCTGTGCTTGACATTATCTCGTAACTCAGCGTTGTTGCTGTCAAAAATTTCAGCAATACGGTTCCTTACCAGCCTCCATGTTTTTTTTCCGTCAGATATAAAGTCGTTAAGCGTGTCCTGCATAAACATATCGTCGGTAAGTTCTATACCTTCAAAATAGTTTAGCTGTTGCAGGGCGCCAAGGTCTATGGCATAGTTTCCTATGCGTGTACCAATGGTTACTACGTCATCTTTAGTGATAAAAACACCAAAAGGAATATTCTGTATCGGGAAGTCGCTGTCCTGGGGTACATCCAGCCAGGATTTTCGTGACGGGTCGTTTGCTGTTAAAGGCATCTTTTATATGTTGTTTGTTGTTTTACTGATTTGTCAAATATACTTTTCAGAATGGTTTTACCAAACCTTTTTTTTATTTTTGACAGCAAATTAACGAAAAAATATAAAATGCAACGCGACGAACAAATTTTTGACCTGATACTTGAAGAACAGGACAGGCAAATACACGGACTGGAACTTATTGCGTCAGAAAATTTTGTAAGCGACCAGGTTATGGAAGCTGCAGGTTCTGTACTTACAAATAAATATGCCGAGGGTTATCCCGGCAAGAGGTACTATGGCGGTTGTGAAGTAGTAGATGTAATTGAGCAGATAGCCATAGACAGGGCTAAGGCACTTTTTGGCGCCGAATATGCCAACGTACAGCCGCACTCAGGCTCTCAGGCTAACACGGCGGTATATGCTGCATGCCTAAAGCCCGGTGATAAAATTTTAGGCTTCGACCTTTCACACGGAGGGCATTTAACACACGGTTCTCCTGTAAACTTTTCGGGTAAGCTTTACCAGACTTCATTTTATGGAGTTGAGAAAGAAACAGGAATGCTTAACTATGATAAAATTCAGGAAACGGCAGAGCGTGAAAAACCGAAAATGATAATTGCGGGGGCATCTGCTTATTCACGCGATATTGACTTTAAGCGTTTTCGTGAAATTGCCGACAGCGTTGGCGCATTGCTGCTTGCCGATATTTCGCATCCGGCAGGGCTTATTGCAAAGGGGCTGCTAAACGACCCTGTGCCGCACTGCCACATAATAACCACTACCAGCCACAAAACACTAAGGGGCCCAAGGGGAGGTATGATACTTATGGGTAAAGATTTTGAAAACCCGTTTGGCATTACAACTCCTAAAGGAGAAATCAGGATGATGTCTTCGTTACTTGATGGCGCTGTGTTCCCGGGTAACCAGGGCGGGCCGCTTGAGCATATTATTGCAGCTAAGGCAGTAGCGTTTGGCGAGGCATTACAGGACGAATTTTTCCGTTATGCCATGCAGGTACAGAAAAATGCCAAGGCAATGGCAGAGGCATTTGTTAAGCGCGGTTATGATATAATATCGGGCGGAACGGATAACCACATGATGCTTATTGACTTAAGGAACAAAGGCATTTCCGGTAAAGAAGCTGAAAATGCACTTGTAAAAGCAGAAATTACAGTTAATAAGAACATGGTTCCGTTTGATGATAAGTCGCCGTTTGTAACATCAGGTATCCGCGTGGGTACGGCTGCAATTACCACACGCGGTTTGATGGAAGCTGATATGGAAACTATTGTTGGCTTTATCGACCGGGTTATAACTGACCACACTAACGAAGAGGTGCTTGAAGCAGTAGCCGATGAGGTTAACGAAATGATGATCGAGAGGCCTATTTTTGTCTGGTGATAAATAGTTGAAAAATATATGAAGCGGTTTAAGAATATTCTTAAATCGCTTTTTTATGTGCTTCATTTTCAGGAATGAAAAAATATTGCATATTTGCATTTTAAATAATCCTGCAAATGAAACCCCTTATAGTGCTGCTTGGTTTTTTTGCTGCGGCGTCTGTAGTATTTAAATTAACATCGGGTAGTTGGCATACTACTGTAACGGGTAACTTTGCCCTTAGCATTATGCTGCTTTTTACAGCTATTGGGCACGTTAAATATACCTATGGTATGTCAATGATGTTGCCAGGGCTTATTCCTTTTAAAAAAGCGGTTATTTATCTTACCGGGATCTTAGAAATAGCACTTGCAGCAGGATTTTTATTTCCTCAATACAGGCTGCTTGCCGGTATTGTGTTTGTAATATTCCTTATTCTTGCATTACCTGCCAATATCCGTTCTGCATTTCTGCGCATAAACTATGAAACCGGCGCGAGAGACGGCCGTGGCCCTGCCTACCTGTGGTTCAGGGTGCCAATGCAGCTTTTCCTGCTGTTGTGGGTTTTTTACTTTTCCATCCGCGACCATTTTCCAAAATGTTTTTACTCGGAAGATAACTGAGAACATAATTTTAACTGAAAATTTATGTTTTGTTCTTTAGCACATACGTTCAATATGTAGTAAATTTAACGCTATGGACAGAAGGACAGGAAAAGGATTTATATTCAGCAGCTATAAGGCACCAGATGTTTCGCCTTTTGACAAGCTGTTCGAAATTTTCACAGAGCTTATAACCCATACTTCGGGCGATCTTGATGAAGCACTTGACTGGCTGCGTCAGCTTGATGAAGAGTATAAGCTAACCGATGAAAACTATACCATCGATGATTTTATAGAAGACCTGAAGAAGAAAGGCTACATTCGTGATGAAACAAAAGAGGATGGCAGCGGCGGGCTAAAAATCACTGCCAAGACCGAGAGGAACATTCGCCAGCAGGCATTAAAGCAGATATTCGGCAATCTGAATAAAAGCGGATCGGGCAATCACAAAACAAAATATTCAGGAGCGGGCGACGAACACACTGGCGAATACAGGGAGTATCGCTTTGGCGACGGGCTGGAACGCATATCGCTTACGGAAAGCCTTAAAAACGCACAGATAAACAATGGTATCGGCAGTTTCCGGTTAACGGAAGACGACCTTGTTGTGGAAGATGCGCAATATAAAGCCCAGATGAGTACTGTGCTGATGATAGATATTAGCCATAGCATGATATTATATGGAGAAGACCGTATAACGCCAGCTAAAAAAGTGGCTATGGCACTGGCAGAACTTATTACAACCCGTTACCCGAAAGACACAATAGACATTATTGTTTTTGGTAACGATGCGTGGCCTATAGCCATAAAAGACCTGCCTTACCTGCAGGTGGGGCCTTACCACACCAATACTGTTGCGGGGCTTTCACTCGCTATGGATATATTGCGCCGCAAGCGTAATACCAACAAGCAGATTTTCATGATAACAGACGGTAAGCCAAGCTGCATCCGCGAAAGCGACGGGACATATTACATGAACAGCTACGGGCTTGATGATTATATAGTGGAAAAATGCTATAACATGGCAGCACAGGCACGCAAGCTGCGTATACCCATTACAACCTTTATGATTGCAAGCGACCCTTACCTGCAACAGTTCGTGAGCCATTTTACGGAAGCTAATCAGGGCAAAGCGTTTTATACCGGGCTTAAAGGGTTAGGCGAAATGATCTTTGAAGATTATGAAACCAATCGTAAAAAAAGGGTAAAGTAACAACAGGCAGTGCATGAATGCAGCTAACTTTTTTGTAATTATTGTTATTGGCATAGTTGCTTTTTTATTTATACAAACCAGCTACAGCCAAAGCATTAAAGAGAAGAGGAGAAAATTGGGCGAATTACTGCCCAACCAAAAAGCTGACAGGCCTTTTAATTTTGGAGAAGAAATGGTTTGGCTTGCCGTTAGGGCAGACAGCAGCGAAGGGGTAGCTGAAGCGCTGGGGTTAACTAACAGGGTTCGTTCCGGATGGTTAAATGCCATGCATTATGTATTTGAGGGCGGTGCTGTTTTTGTTACTCCCGCATTTGAGAATTGGGTTTTGGTTGTCGGCATAGACCTGCCCACGAGTAATTCGAAAGCTGAGATCAATAAAATAAAGTTGTTAATAAACAGGTTAAGTAAACAATTTGGGGAAGCACAGTTTTACGGTACCTATAAAAGTTGTTACACATTCGCAAAGTCAGTTGATGGGGAAGTAGTACGTTTATATTCGCATAACTCCAACAATTATGATTTTCATAATATTGGAGAACCTGTTGCCGAAGAAGGCGGAATGAATTTCCCGAAAATTAAGCCGTGGCAGATTGATGAGGAAGACCAGGGATATTGGGATAGGAATAACGTTACATTTCCCGATAAAGATACAATACTGCATATAGCAGGAAAATGGAGCATTAATCCTTCAGAACTAAGAAAGAACTATAAAGAAAAAAGTACAGGAATTTTAGGTATTTTAAAAGCATAATAACAAATGGATTATACTAAAATAAAAACATTAGGAGAACTTAAGAACAGCGGTTATAAAAGCCGAACCATAAAAGATGAATTGCGCGACAACCTGCGCAGCAAAATAGCAAAAGGAGAAAATGTATTTGAAGGCGTGTGGGGTTTTGAAAATACAGTAATACCAGAGCTGGAACGTGCAATATTGTCGCGTCACAACATAAACCTTTTGGGGCTTAGGGGCCAGGCAAAAACCCGCCTTGCACGCCTTATGGTGAACCTGCTGGACGAATGGATTCCAGTAGTGGCAGGCTCTGAAATTAATGACGACCCGCTTAACCCTGTATCGCGCTATGCAAAAGAGCTGATAGCAGAAAAGGGTGATGATACACCTGTTAGCTGGATGCACCGCAGCGAACGTTTTTATGAAAAGCTGGCAACACCGGATGTTACCGTTGCCGACCTGATAGGCGATATCGATCCAATAAAAGCAGCCAACCTTAAACTATCGTATGCTGACGACAGGGTGATACATTATGGCATGGTGCCACGCGCCAACCGTTCTATTTTTGTAATAAACGAGTTGCCCGATTTGCAGGCGCGCATACAGGTGGCGTTATTCAATATATTGCAGGAGGGCGATATACAAATCCGCGGGTTTAAGGTGCGCCTTTCGCTGGATATACAGTTCGTGTTTACTGCAAACCCCGAAGACTATACCAACAGGGGTAGTATTGTTACACCGCTTAAAGACCGTATCGGTTCCCAGATATTAACACATTACCCTGAATCTGTTGCCATTGCGCGTACAATAACCGAGCAGGAAGCACGCCTCGACAACAGGCAGAGCGAATCGGTTTATGTACCCTCACTGGCTAAAGATTTATTGGAGCAGGTGGGGTTTGAAGCCCGCAACAGCGAATATATCGACTATAAAAGTGGTGTAAGTGCCCGTATGAGCATAACGGCTTATGAGAACCTGCTTAGCACAGCCGAACGCCGCGCTTTGAAAAATGGTGAGCAACAAACCACGGTGCGCCTTTCTGATTTTACAGGTATAATACCCGCTGTAACAGGCAAAGTTGAGCTTGTATATGAAGGCGAGCAGGAAGGGGCAGCAGCTGTAGCCGAGCATTTAATCGGTAATGCAGTAAAAACGCTTTTTGCTGAATATTTCCCTAAAATAGAAAAGCTGGAAAGGCAAAACGATAAAAGCCCTTATCAGGAAGTGGTAGACTGGTTTTTTAACGAAAGCAGCTTTGAGCTTACAGATGAAGCTACAGATGCTGAATACAGGAAAAAGCTGGACAGCATTATTCCGCTTAAGCAGCTGCAGATGAAATATGTTCCGGATATTTCTGAAGAAGATAAATATTTCCTAAAAGAATTTATTTTGTGGGGGCTTGCAGAAAACAATAAACTCAGTAAAGACCGCTTTACACAGGGATATGAATTTAAAGACATATACGGCAGCTATATAAGCAAGAATTTATAGTATTTAGCAGGTAGTAATTTAGCATAACTTTAAAATAATTTGCTTTTGTGTTTTGTAACTTGTAAGTAGTTGAAATTCAAAACCAAAAAGTAATATTATGAAGAACGCATTTTACTGTTTTATTTTGTTTTTAATTATGGGTACAGCGATACAGGCACAATCTTTTGGTGCGGCCGGCGTAAAGGTTGAAGGTGTGTTCGACATGAACAAAGCCGTTTATTATGATTGGCTCAGGATGGGCGACACAAGGCAGGTTACCATGAAGTTTCCGCAGACTGCCAAAGGCGCAGAGGATGCCCTTAAAATAGCAGAACAGATGCTTGTTAAGAATGAACTTTCTATTAACCAGCCCGACCAGTACAAAAGTGTAGAGATGGTTGATACTAAAAGCGACCAGCCTGCCGCGCTGCATAATGCCATACAGGATGGTAAGCGAAAAGTAAACCTGGTTTGGTATGCTGCCGATGGTTCGGCACTGCACTTGTTTTTAGGGCCATACAGTTATGAAATAAATATTTATAATGCCTTTAAAATACGATAATAGAAAAGCTGCTTTTGAGGCAGCTTTTTTATTGTTTATCTTTAAAATTGCCATTACGGCTTCAGTTTTTTATCTTTGCCGTTATCACAAATGTTGTTAAGGCTTCGCCTTCAGTCCTGTAACGGGCTGTCCTGCTGTAAAATTCATTTACAGAAAACATTTATAACGGCAAACCACGAGGGTTTGCACCATCATCTTAAACCTGATAACCGTAATGGAAATCCATTTTATCGACCTCACTATTTTTGTTGTTTACCTTGTAATTATGCTGGGCATAGGCTTCTACTTTATGAAGCGAAATAAATCTGAAGAAGATTACTATGTTGGCGGGCGCAGTATGTCGGCAGGGCATATAGGGCTTTCGGTAGTAGCAACAGATGTCGGAGGCGGTTTTTCTATAGGTTTAGGAGGACTTGGGTTCATGATGGGCCTGTCCGGCAGTTGGATGCTTTTTACAGGGCTGCTTGGTGCCTGGATTAGCGCCGTACTGCTGATACCCAAAGTTTATCCTGTTGCGGTAAAACATAACTTCCTCACATTTCCGCAGTCACTCGCTTTTCATTATAATAAAAAAGTAGCCCTTGTTGCGGGCATCATTTCACTTATAGGTTACATAGGCTTTACCAGTTCACAAATACTTGCGGGTGCAAAGCTGGCTTCGGCAACATTCCCTTCCGTTTCAATAACCGATGCTATACTTATAATGGGTGTTATAGCAATTGTATATACCGCAGTTGGGGGTATTAAAGCCGTAATTTATACCGATACCATACAATGGATTATCCTTATGGCAGGGCTTATTGGTATAGGCATACCGTTGGGTTACATACATATTGGTGGCTGGGAGGCTATAAGGGCTACATTGCCTGACAGCTTTTTATCGCTGACCGAAGTCACCTTTGTGCAATTCTTTAACTGGCTGATAACCATTGTACCCATCTGGTTTGTGGGTATGACGCTTTATCAGCGCATATATGCCTGCCGCGACGAGAAAACAGCTAAGAAAGCATGGCGCATAGCAGGGCTTTTTGAATGGCCTGTAATGGCATTTATGGGTATTGCGCTCGGCTTGTTTGCAAGGGTAGGCTATGAGCAGGGCATGTTCACTAATATAGGTTTTGCCCCCGGCACGGGGCTTGATGCAGAGCTTGGGCTGCCATTGTTTTTAAGAAGTATTTTACCTGTTGGCCTTATGGGGCTAATGCTTTCGGCTTATTTTTCTGCCATCATGTCAACCGCCGATAGCTGCCTTATGGCTGCATCCGGTAATTTTTCTACTGATATTCTTTCCTACTTTAAAAGAGTAAAGAAATACAATACCATTAAAAATTCCCAGGTAATTACGCTGATAATTGGCGTGGTGGCTGTTTTACTTGCTACGCACATGCAAAATGTGTTAGAACTTATGCTGTATTCCTATGCTTTTATGGTATCAGGGTTGCTGGTTCCTGTTTTGGGTACATTAATGCTTAAAAGGCCTTCTGCGAAGGCGGCAATGGCAGCAATGATATCGGGTGGTTTAACCACGCTAACCTTAATCTTAATGCAGGTAGAACTGCCTTTGGGGCTGGATGCCAACTTTTTCGGGATAGCTGTTTCTGCAATAGCATTTGCACTCTTCCAGTCGGCTTCTAACACCAATAAAGTAGTTGCCTGATATAAAGTTTCAGTAAATAAGAATCCCGCTCATTGAGCGGGATTCTTAATTTTTTAACCGTTTTTGGTTGTAAATGAGTTAATGTTTTCGCGCCAGTAATCAATCATATTGCGAATTCTTTCTTTGTAGCTGTTGTAATCGCTGCCTTTGTGGATGTATCCCTGTATGGATAATTTATTGGCTTCTTTAATGGAATGTTCATCCTGCGCGTTAGAAATAAAAATGTAAGGAATATCCTTGTCCATAAAAATCTCTTCATTCAAGATGATATTCCTTAATTCAAAGCCACCAAGTTTAGGCATGTTTATATCCGAAATAACTACAAAAGGTTCTATTTCGGGCCTTCTCAGGTACTCTAATGCTTCCGTACTGTCAGCAAAAAAGATAATGTTGTTTTTGTAACCCAGGTCACGAAAGATCTCCTGTAGTATTTCCCTGTCATCCTCATCGTCTTCAATAACCAGTATATCCCTGTGTCTTTTCATGTGTGGCGTTTAGTTTATTATGCATAAATATAAATTTTTTCTGAAATTCGGTTTATAGTTTTTCACATATTTTTATCACTTTTTTACATACCTGTTGTAAGAACAATTGTTTGTTGTTCTTGGTTTAATCAATTAATAGTCAATAATGTAAGGTGGTGTGATGGATGTCGAAACTAAACTTTTTTCAGTTTCTCGGTATTCGTAAGAGTAATTTTTTTGCCGCTAAGTTCAATCAGTCCGCTCTTATTGAACTCTGAAAGCAGCCTGATACAGCTTTCCGTAGCAGTGCCAATCATGCCCGCAAGCTCCTCTCTTGATAATTTTATTTTTAGGCTCTTGTCTTCGTTAATGCCAAAGGTGTCGTGCAGGTAAATGAGTGTTTCGGCCAGCCGCTGCTTAACCGATTTCTGCGCCATGGTCACAAGGTGGTCGTCTGCTTCTTTAAGGTCGCCGCAAATGGTGCGCATTACATTCATAGAAAAGCCATTGTTCTCATTAAAGAACTTCATAACTTCTGCTTTGGGTATAAAGCAAACCTGCATGTCATCTAACGCTACAGCACTAAGGTTAACAGGTTCTTCGCTAATCATGCTGCGCTGACCCAGCAATTCTCCTTTGGTAATCAGTTTTACAATTTGCTCATTACCGTTTGGGCTTAGCTTTGTCATTTTGCATACACCATCTTTAATGCAAAATATGCCCTGCACATTTTCGCCTTCGGTAAAAATAGGTTCTCCTTTCTTTATTGTGTATGAAGATTTGCAGTCTGCGAGCCGTAACAGCTCGTCTTTCTTAAGTGCTTTCAGGGAGCTGAATTCTCTCACTATACATTGTTCACATTTACTCATATGTTCAGTGCTCCTTGTTAAAATTGTGTTAACTCAACAAAGATAAGAATTACTCCAACATGACAAAAATCATATTTTAATATTTAACGCTGCCGCACCTTTGTATCAGGTATTTAGAGCAGATAATCATGGATAATAAAAATTGTTTCCATTGCGGGTTGCACATTGTTGCAGGCCAGGAAATTGCATTTAACGAAAAAGAGTTTTGCTGCAGTGGCTGCAAAACCGTTTATGAGATATTCAGCAATAACGGTCTTGATTGCTATTATGATTTTGAAAATGCGCCCGGAGCTACACCACAGGACATTAAGGGTAAATATGACTTTTTAGATAACGAGGCTATAGTTGCAAAACTGCTTGATTTTAAAGAAGAGGCCACACATATTGTATCCTTATATATACCGCATATACATTGCAGCTCCTGCATCTGGATTCTTGAGAACCTCAACAGGCTAAATTCAGGTATCAGCAGCTCTCAGGTTAACTTTCCGGAGAAAAAAGTGCGGGTTGTATTTAATCCTGAAACAGTAACCTTAAAAGAAGTAGTGCTTTTGCTGAGTTCTATAGGCTATGAACCTTACATAAGCCTCGAGAATTATGAGAGAACCAAAAAAGGCATCAGCAGGGAGTTAACTTATAAATTAGGAGTTGCGTTCTTCTGCTTCGGCAATGTAATGCTGCTTTCTTTTCCCGAATATTTTGATGTAGATGAGTTTTGGCTGGAACAGTATAAAGGTTTTTTCAGATGGCTCATTTTCGCCCTTGCGCTGCCTTCTTTCCTGTATGCAGCTAGTGGCTATTATGTTTCTGCATATAAGAGCATAAGGGCGGGTATGCTTAATATAGATGTACCTATAGCCCTGGGGCTGGTGGTAATGTTTATAAGGAGTACCGTGGATATTGTTTTTAACCTGGGGCAGGGTTTTTTCGATAGTCTTACCGGCCTTGTTTTCTTTATGCTGCTGGGCAGGCTCTTTCAGCAGAAAACCTATAACTTCCTTTCATTTGAACGTGATTTCAGGTCTTATTTCCCTATAGCGGTAACCAAACTTACCAACGGGCAGGAGCTTTCTGTTCCGGTTTATGATGTGGCGGTAGGCGACAGGCTGCTTATCCGCAACCAGGAACTTATACCGGTAGATGGTATTTTAATCAGTTCCGAAACCGATATTGACTATAGCTTTGTAACCGGCGAGGCAATACCCATCAAGAAAAGATCAGGCGACAAGGTTTTTGCAGGCGGCAGGCAGCTTGGGCAGGTAGCAGAGATAGAAGTGCTAAGTTCAGTATCGCAAAGCTACCTTACCCAGCTATGGAGTAATGATGTTTTCACCAAAAAAGAAAAGCAGGGCTACAAAACCCTTACCGATACCATAAGCCGTTATTTTACACCTGCATTGCTGGCACTTGCCGTTGCTGTTTTCCTGTTTTGGGTTTTTAAAAATGTAACTACTGCATTTAATGTGTTTACGGCTGTACTTATTGTGGCGTGCCCTTGTGCGCTGGCACTTAGCGCGCCATTTACCTTGGGTAATGTATTGCGCATTATGGGGAGGCAAAAGCTGTACCTTAAAAATGCAACGGTTATAGAGCAGATGGCTAAAATAGATACCATAGTATTTGATAAAACAGGCACTATAACCACCAATAAAAAATCGGCTATTGTTTATGAGGGTGAAACCCTGACAGATGCCGAAGCGACTGCCCTTAAAAATGTGCTGCGGGGCTCTAATCATCCGTTAAGCAGGCGGCTGTATGACTTCTTGCCAATATATACCGTAGCTCCCGTTCAGGATTTTCAGGAAGTTACGGGCAAAGGTATACTGGGCAGGGCAGGAGTGCTGTTAATTCAGGCAGGTTCTGCAGCATTTGTGGGTAAAGATGAGGCAGGCACACTTCAAACAAATGTTCACATAGCACTAAATGGCAGCTATAAAGGCAAGTTTGTATTTGATAATTGTTACCGGGATGGCCTCAGCTCCCTTTTTCTGTTACTTGGTAAAAACTATGAACTTAAGATACTTTCGGGCGATAATGAGGGCGAGCGCGAGGCCTTGCAACAATTACTCCCATCCGGCACCGAGTTGGTCTTTAACCAAAAGCCGGAGCAGAAGCTTGCTTTTATAGAGCAGCTCCAACAACAGGGCAAAAATGTAATGATGATTGGCGACGGGCTTAATGATGCCGGGGCACTGGCACAAAGCAACGTGGGCATATCCATATCAGAAAATGTAAATGTATTCTCTCCTGCCTGCGATGGCATACTGGATGCCGGGCAGTTCAGCCGCATTGCCTACTTTATGCATTATGCAAAAAATGCGGTAAAAACTATAAAAATGAGTTTTGCGCTTTCGCTGTTGTATAACGCAGTCGGGCTTTCTTTTGCCGTTGCAGGTAAGCTTAGCCCGCTGGCAGCAGCCATTATTATGCCGCTTAGTACCATTACTATAGTAAGCTTTGTAACCATAACTACAAATTACTATGCAAAAAAAGGTAGATAACCCCTTTAAAAAACGGAAGTATGACAAATATCATATTTTTTCGGTAGCGCGGGCAGTAGCTTTGTTAAGATAAAATTAAGAAGGTATGAGTGTAATCTATTTATTAATCTCCATCAGTATAGCGGTTGCTGTGGCTTTCTTTTTCGCCTTTGTAAAGGCGGTTAAGAGCGGTCAGTATGACGACGACTATACACCCTCCGTCAGGATGCTTTTTGACGATGAATTACAAAAAACCAAATCCAAAACAAAAATCAAATAACAGTAATTATTATGGAAGTGCAACAATTTTATTATGACAATAAAATAGTTAAGAAGTTCCTCTATGCCACAATAGTATTTGGTGTTGTGGGGATGCTTGTAGGTTTATTGATCGCTTCGATGTATATGTTCCCTAATCTTACCGACGGGATATCATGGTTAAGCTATGGCAGGCTAAGGCCGCTGCACACCAATGCGGTTATATTTGCCTTTGTGGGCAACGCTATTTTTGCAGGTGTTTACTACTCATTGCAAAGGCTGCTAAAAGCCCGTATGTTTAGCGATTTTTTAAGTAATGTAAACTTTTGGGGCTGGCAGCTTGTAATTGTTGCCGCAGCAATATCGCTGCCGTTAGGCTACACCACATCTAAAGAATATGCCGAGCTGGAGTGGCCCATAGATATAGCCATAACACTGGTTTGGGTGGCATTTGGCATTAACCTGATAGGTACTATACTAAAAAGGCGCGAGCGCCACCTGTATGTCGCCATCTGGTTTTACCTTGCCACATTTGTTACTGTTGCGGTATTGCACATTTTCAACAGCCTCGAACTGCCTGTAAACGGCATGAAAAGCTACTCTGTATATGCAGGCGTGCAGGATGCGCTGGTGCAGTGGTGGTACGGGCACAATGCCGTGGCATTTTTCCTTACCACTCCTTTCCTGGGGCTTATGTATTACTATTTGCCCAAAGCTGCCAACAGGCCCGTTTACAGCTACAGGCTGTCAATTATTCACTTCTGGTCGTTAATATTCATTTATATATGGGCAGGCCCGCACCACCTGTTGTATTCATCATTGCCTGACTGGGCACAAAACCTGGGTGTGGTCTTCTCTGTAATGCTTATTGCGCCAAGCTGGGGCGGTATGATAAACGGTTTGCTTACCCTGCGTGGTGCATGGGATAAAGTAAGGGTAGATCCTGTACTCAAGTTCTTCGTGGTAGCCGTTACCGGTTATGGTATGGCAACGTTTGAAGGCCCTATGTTATCGCTTAAAAACGTGAACTCTATTGCCCACTTTACCGACTGGATTGTGGCACACGTGCACGTAGGTGCACTGGCATGGAATGGTTTCTTAACCTTTGGTATGATATACTGGCTGATACCACGCATGACAAAAACCTCACTATACTCTGTTAAACTGGCTAACTTCCATTTCTGGATAGGTACACTGGGTATTATACTATATGCACTGCCAATGTATGTAGCGGGCTTTACACAGGCCTCGATGTGGAAACAGTTTAACCCTGATGGCTCGCTGGTTTATGGTAACTTCCTTGAAACAGTAAAGCAGATAATGCCAATGTACTGGATGAGGGCCATAGGCGGTACGCTGTTCGTGATTGGCTTATTGGTACTGGTGTATAACATCATCATGACAGTAAGGCAGGGGCAACCTATAGAAGATGAGCTTGCCGAAGCACCGGCGCTGCAAAAAATTGCAGGTCGCAGGCTTAAAGGGGAAAAATTCCACCCGTGGCTTGAGAGGAAACCAATACAGCTTACCATACTGGCAACGATAGCCATACTTATAGGGGGTATTATCCAGATTGTGCCTACCATTATGGTAAAGTCCAACATACCAACCATATCAACAGTAAAACCCTATACACCGCTGGAGCTGGAAGGCCGCGACCTGTATATACGCGAAGGCTGTGTGGGGTGCCACTCTCAAATGATACGCCCTTTCAGGAGCGAGGTAGAACGCTATGGCGAGTATTCAAAATCAGGGGAATATGTGTATGACCACCCATTCCTTTGGGGTTCTAAACGAACAGGGCCCGACCTGATGAGGGTCGGTGGCAAGTACAGCGACAACTGGCATTTTAATCACATGTGGGATCCGCAAAGTACATCGGCAGGCTCTATAATGCCGGGCTATAAATGGCTGTTCGATAATAAGAAAATGGATTACAGCCAGATAGAAAAGAAAATGGAAGTAATGGTAAAGTTGGGTGTGCCTTATACAGAGCAGGATATAGCCAATGCACAGAAATCTATCGCGGCGCAGTCAGCTAAAATAGAGCAAAACCTGCACAGCGACCCGGATTTCGTGAAAAGTTATGAAGAAAGCCGCAAGGCTGCCCAAACAAGGGGCGAGGAGTTTGTTGCCATGAAAGACAGGGAAATTGTAGCCCTTATTGCTTACCTGCAACGCCTGGGTACTGATATCAAAATTAAAAACACCAACAGCGCAACTGCTGATAACACTAAATAATTAGCCATGCTGAAGTTCGTAAAACATAATATGGAGTCAATCTCAGGAATTGAGATTTACCCTATACTGTCACTGCTGATATTCTTCCTGTTTTTTGTAGGGCTGTACACCTGGGTATATACCTACAGGAAAGAAAAGATAAGTGAAATGAGCCAACTGCCTTTTTCTGAGGAAGAAGGCAGTAATAACCAACCGTTTAACAGTTAACTATCAGGATCATGAAAAAATTAATTCCGGTATATGTAAGGGTACCCGTTTTGTTTGCCCTTGTGTTTATGGCATTAGAATATTTTATAGACTCAGGCGACAGGCCGGCCTTTCTTAAATATCCAATGGTTTCTGTATTCCTGTTTGTATTCCTCTTCCTGCAGATAGCCATAGAAATAGTTATAAGCGCAATAGATAAAGTTACCTATGCCATGCTTACCGAAGAGCAGAAGCAAAAGCTGGCTGAAGCAGAATCAATAAGTATTAAAGAGAGTGCCTGGTACAAAAAACTGAAAGGCTTTTTTGGCAAAAGCGCACCTGTTGAAGAGGAAGGTTCTGTTATGCTCGATCATAATTATGATGGTATTAAAGAACTTGACAATGTATTGCCGCCGTGGTGGGTGTACCTGTTTTACGGAACGATTTTGTTTGGTGTAGTTTATCTGGTACGTTTCCATATAGTTGGCGATTATAATCAGAAAGAAGAATTTGAACAGGAAATGGCAGAAGCAAAACTTGCTGTGGAAGAATATAAAAAGACTGCTAAAGACCTGATAGATGCCGAAACTGTAACATTACTTACGGATGCAGGCGAACTTGAACAGGGCAAAACCATATTTGAAGCCAACTGCGCAGCCTGCCACCGTGCTGATGGCGGGGGAACCATAGGTCCTAACCTTACGGATGAATATTGGATATTGGGCGGAGGAATTAAAAACGTGTTCCACACGATTACGGAGGGTGGCCGCGATGGCAAAGGTATGGTGGCATGGAAAGGCACACTAAAACCAAGTGAAATTCAGCTTGTGGCCAGTTATGTACTTTCATTGCAGGGAACAAACCCGGTTGATGCTAAAGCGCCGGACGGAGATGTATGGAAAGAAGAAGGCACACCTGCCAAAGAAGGTAATGCTGCCCCGGCAGCACCCGAAAAAACGGAAAAAGGGCCCGATGTAGCCCTTAACTAAAAATGATTTAAAATGTCAGTACAATTGGATGAAGACTTTCGTGACCGCATTGCAACGATAGATGATGAAGGGAAGAGGTCGTGGATATATCCTAAAAAGCCATCAGGAAGGCTTTATAACTACAGGAAAGTTGTCAGCTATTTCCTGTTAGCCTTCCTGGTACTAGCCCCTTTCATTAAAATAAACGGCAACCAGTTCCTCATGTTTAACGTGTTGCAACGCAGGTTTAACATATTTGGCTTTCCGTTTTGGCCACAGGACTTTCACCTGTTTGTTATCTCAATGATAATAGGGGTAGTTTTCGTAGCACTCTTTACGGTTGCATTCGGGCGCCTTTTTTGTGGTTGGGTTTGTCCGCAAACTATTTTCCTCGAAATGTTTTTCAGGAGAATAGAATACTGGATAGATGGCGACAGAAATGCCCAGATAAAACTTGCCAAAATGGAGTGGAATGCCGGTAAGATTAAAAAAAGGGTTTTTAAGTGGAGCATTTTCTTTATCATATCATTTGCTATAGCCAATGTTTTCCTTGCTTACCTTGTGGGCAGCGAAAGGGTTATACAAATGGTGGAAGACGGCCCTGCAAATCATCTGGGTAATTTTATTGCGCTTCTCATTTTTACAGGAGTATTCTACTTTGTGTTTGCATGGTTCAGGGAGCAGGTGTGCATTATAGCATGCCCCTACGGCAGGCTGCAGGGTGTTTTGCTCGATAACAAATCGATTATAGTAGCCTATGACCATATTAGGGGCGAGGGCGAAAGCGGCAGGGGCAAGGTTGTTAAGAATGAAGACCGAAAGGCTGCCGGTAAAGGCGATTGTATAGATTGTAAGCTTTGTGTGGCTGTTTGCCCCACCGGCATCGATATAAGGAACGGTACCCAGCTTGAATGTACTAACTGTACCGCCTGTATAGACGAGTGCAATTCGGTAATGGAAAAAGTAGGGCTGCCTAAAAACCTTATCCGCTATGCAAGCGAAGATGAAATTACCAAAAAGCAAAAGTTTGTTTTTACAGCAAGGATGAAAGGATATGTTGCTGTGCTTGCCATATTACTGAGTGTGTTTACAGGTATGCTGTTTTTGCGTAATGATGTAGAGGCTTCGGTGCTAAGGTTGCCCGGGCAGCTTTACCAGCACAAAGGTGAAAATATCAGTAATGTGTTTACTTACAAAATTGTAAATAAAACAACAAAGGAGTTTGATAATGTCCACTTTAAGCTTGTAAAGCCACATGGCACTGTTAAACTTGTAGGTAATGCAACATTTAAGGTTCCTAAAGAAGGTATGGCGCAGGGCACCATGTTTATAGAGATTAATCCTGCGTTTTTGAAAGGCGATAAAACAAAAATTACGCTTGAAGTGTATAACGGTGAGCGCCTTATTGAAACGGAAACTACCAATTTTTTAGGCCCGCGCACATTTAACTAAAACAAATAACATTATGAAAATCAAAATAAACTGGGGAACAGGTATAGTATTAGCCTTCATTTTTTTTATGGGGTTTATACTCTTCTTTGTCATAAAAGTACAGTCAGACAGCAGTTATGACAACGAACTGGTGGTGGAAGACTATTACAAGCAGGAGCGTGTGCTCCAGAAAAAGCTCGACAGTGAGCAAAACGCTGCATCACTTGTACAGAAGGTCGTAATAGATCAAGACGACTCATCAGTAAGAATCATATTTCCTCAAAACTTTGAAGCATCAAAAATAACAGGCAAAGTGTCCCTTTACAGGCCGTCTAACCAAAAGCTGGATTTTGAATTACCCATTTCAGTATCCACGCCTTATCTGCTCATACCTAAAAGTGATTTGGTAGGCGGCCGTTGGGACATTACTGTAGATTGGCACTACAACGGCACAGATTACCGCAATAATGTCATGCTTACCATTGACTGATTAAGTTACTGCTGAAATAGTAGAAAATATGCTTTACTCTGCACTGATATTAGGTTTGCTTTCCAGCCTGCACTGTATAGGCATGTGCGGGCCAATAGCTATGATGCTGCCCCTTGCCAGGAATAATCCTGCCAAAAAAGCCGCACAGGTATTACTTTACCACATGGGCAGGCTCACTGCATATTGCACTTTGGGGCTTGTGTTTGGGATGCTTGGCAAAGGTTTATATCTGGCAGGCATGCAGCAACAGCTATCAATTGTGGCAGGCCTTTTAATGATCTTAATAGTACTTATACCGGAAAAGGTATTTGCCCGGTATAACTTCAGCAGGCCGGTTTACAGGCTTATTAGCATTGTAAAAAGCCGCCTTGGGCAACAGTTTGGTAAAAAAAGCAATAAGGCGCTTTACCTTGCCGGGCTCTTTAACGGGTTTTTGCCCTGCGGTCTTGTTTATGCCGCCTTGTTTGGTGCAATAGCCATGCAAAACACAGCGTTGGGTGTAGCCTATATGTTTTTATACGGAGCAGGTACCATACCTATGATGAGTGCTGTTGTATATGCATCAGGCATGCTCTCTAACCCTTTGCGAAGTAACCTTTATAAAATAGTGCCTTATGTAACTGTATTGGTTGGAATGCTGTTTATTATGAGGGGGCTGGGTTTGGGCATACCGTTTATCTCTCCGGCAGAGAACAGCCTTTTTGTACAAAGCAACCCCGACTGTATTGTCGGGCATCCATAACTAACCCTTATTAACAGCAAGAGCGGCTTTATGCCGCTCTTTTTATTTTTGTGTGTTTGATTATGTCGTTGCTATATGGTCATAGAGAATAGCTTTGTGTCGGGCGCTTTGCGCTTTAACCTCAGGTCGAATGCCATACAAATGTTTCTCACAAATGCTTTTCCTCTTTCGGTTACGGTAAGGCTGTAAGCGGTAATTTCTATAAGGCCGTCCTGCTCCATTTCAGTAAGGCTTTCCAGCACTTCGGGCAATTCATTAAAAAAAGTATTTTCTTCTTTCCAGGATGTTTTAAAACAGCACATAAGGTTAAGTATGTGCCTGCGGATAATAAGGTCTTTATCCGTTAGCAGGTGCCCCCTGAAAACAGGCAACATATTTTCTTCCAGTTTTCGGTAATAATCTTCAAGGTTTTTCTCATTCTGCGCAAAGCTGTACCAGCTATCGCTTATAGAAGAAACCCCGAGCCCAATCATCAGTTGTGTTTTTGAGGCGCTGTAACCCATAAAGTTGCGATGCAGTGTACCATTAGTAAACGCTTTATACATACTGTCTGATGGCAGCGCGAAATGATCCATACCAATTTCATAATAGCCTTTTTTGGCTAAAAGTTTTTTCCCCACTTCATAAAGCATTCTTTTCTCCTCGTCTTTTGGCAGGTTGCCTTCATCAAAACCACGTTGCCCATTGCCTTTTATCCAGGGCACATGCGCATAGCTGTAAAAAGATATACGGTCGGGGTTCAGCGATTTGGTCTTTTCTATGGTATCGGTAACGTTTGCCACTGTCTGGAAGGGCAGCCCGAAAACAAGGTCATGGCTTATAGAGGTGTACCCAATTTCTTTAGCCCAGAAGGTTACTTTTGCCACATTATGAAAGGGCTGGATGCGGTTAATGGCTATCTGTACTTTTTCATTATAATCCTGCACGCCAAAGCTAACCCTGCGGAAACCCAGATTATATAGTTTTTGCAGGTGCGCGCGGGTAGTGTTATTAGGATGCCCTTCAAAACTGAATTCATAATCAGGGGCTTTATCTGCAATTGCAAGTATGCCTTTAATTAGTTTTTCAAGATTATCAGCGCTGAAGAAAGTCGGAGTTCCTCCGCCAAGGTGCAGC
>CEQG01089075.1_pt1 | contig 28527 bp, 31 predicted proteins | sample 350301 | NCBI WGS metagenome assembly CEQG01 (sample SAMEA2621242, study PRJEB7988) | marine metagenome | isolation source: saline water (ENVO:00002010), including | reverse complement strand
ATCGGCCCACTTTCTGCCGATCTGTGATGCCAGTCAGGCAAACGATGTATGTCGGCTCCAGACAGGAGCTGCCATCCGATCTATCAATTTGGAACGGCAGCACTGTCCCAGACCCAGTCATAAGCGGACTGACTGCTCATCGAGGCGCCATTTCCCCAATTGAACGACGTAAATGGGCGCTTAGCTGCCATGTAATCGTAGAGAAAGGTTTAGCTTTCCGGTGGTCTGCGGCTCGTAATTCACTGACCGGAGTGCCGAAGCGAAGCTGCGATATCCGAGATTGACCGGAACAAGGTAAGGGGATCATCCTTAGAGGGCAGAAATCCCCATCTGCGCCAAAAGGCTGACGCCTCGTCGTCTACTGCGTTCACCACCAACGCACGACCACCAATCAGCAGCGACGCCGCCACGCAACGTTGCAAGGCGTGTTTCAGCAGAGCAGTGCCAACGCCTTTGCCAGCCCAGCTCTGATCGGTGGCGAGTTGACCCAACAGGAGGCATGGCACGGGATCAGGCGGCTGGCCAGTACGGATCGAACGGGGTAACTGAGCAGGGACGATCGCCGTAGGCGCGAGGCCGTAATAGCCTACGACATGGCCGTTTTCATGGACAACCATGACCGCCGTGAAACCTTTTTCCTGATTGCCGAGCGCACGCGTCTGCAACCAACGGTCGAGAGAGGGTTTGCCACAGGAGAAATTTGATACGTCATGTGCTGTAGACAGTGGCTCCGGACTGGAGATCGACAATGATTATTCTCCAGCAGGTGAGTGACCGGCTTCCCACGGTGCGGCTCGGCGGAACAGATCCATCATTTCAGGAACAGGCGCGCCGGGGCCGGATACCGCAGCCATAAACGCTTCGAATCCTTCGGCGCTCATGCGGATTGGGGTGGTTTCCATCAACACATCCTCGGCCGCGCGGACGGCTGCATCGCGCACGAATTCCGTGCGCGAGCGGCCGCGCAGTCGTGCAGCACGATCAATGATAGCAATATCGGCATCCGGTAGCCTCATCGACAGCGGATGTTCCTTGCGTGGGGTTGGTTGCGGCATTCTTCACCTCCACCAACAAGATCGCATACTGTATTGTAAATTGCAATACGAGTTGAATGGCGCCCACAGGCGTAGTTGCGGTCGGAACCTCGCCTTGAGCGTGCTGGATCGGGTGTAACCGATGTAACGCTCTCGAACTGACCTGATCCACCCTTCGTCCCACTCGTGCTGCCGTGATGGCCCGCGAGTCGGAGCCAAGTCATGACCCCAACCAAGCTGCTTGTCGGACAGATTTTCGTCGTTTTCGCGATCGTTCTCATGGGCCTATGGGCAGCAACCCAATGGGCCGCTGCCATGCTGGGCTATCAGGCGCAGCTCGGTGCACCATGGACGATCGCGTTGGGCATCCCGGTCTATCGCCCATGGCAGTTGTTTGGCTGGTGGTATCATTACGAAGCTTATGCACCGGAAGTCTTCGACAGGGCTGGTGCATTGGCCGGGACCAGCGGCTTTCTTGGATGCGCTTCTGCCATTGCCGGATCGCTGTGGCGCGCGCGCCAGAACCGCCACGTTACCACCTATGGCTCGTCACGCTGGGCATCGCGGCGCGAGATCGCCAAAGTGGGCCTGCTTCACGATGCCGGCGTGTTCCTCGGCCGCATCGGCTCCGACTATCTACGTCATGACGGGCCTGAGCATATCATGGCCTTTGCGCCGACCCGCTCGGGCAAGGGCGTCGGCCTCGTCGTGCCGACTCTCCTGTCCTGGGCCGGCAGTGTCGTCATTCACGACATCAAGGGCGAGAACTGGACGCTGACCGCCGGCTGGCGCGCCTGTTTTTCGCATTGTCTGCTGTTCAACCCGACCGATCCGCGCTCAGCGCGATACAATCCGCTGCTGGAGGTCCGCAAGGGCCCGGACGAGGTCCGCGACGTCCAGAATATCGCCGATATACTGGTGGATCCCGAGGGAGCGCTTGAACGCCGCTCGCACTGGGAGAAAACCAGCCATTCGCTACTGGTCGGCGCTATCCTCCATGTCCTCTACTCCGAAGAGGAGAAAACGCTCGCGCGAGTGGCGACATTTCTCTCCGACCCGCAACGCAGCTTCGCCCACACCCTGCGCCGCATGATGGCTACCAACCATCTGGGAACGTCAAAACATCCCCAGGTCCATCCCGTCGTGGCCAGCGCTGCGCGCGAAGTGCTCAATAAAAGCGAGAATGAGCGATCGGGCGTGCTCTCCACGGCCATGTCGTTCCTTGGCCTCTATCGCGATCCTACCGTTGCGCGCACGACTTCAGCCTGCGACTGGCGCATCGCCGATCTCGTCGACGCCAAGGCGCCGGTGTCGCTCTACCTCGTCATCCCGCCATCGGACATCTCACGCACCAAGCCGCTGGTCCGCTTGGTTCTGAACCAAATTGGACGCCGCCTGACCGAGCGGCTGGAAGGCGATCCGCGCAAGAGCCGCAAGCACCAACTGATGATGATGCTCGACGAGTTTCCCGCACTGGGCCGGCTCGACTTTTTCGAGACCGCGCTCGCCTTCATGGCCGGCTACGGCATCCGCGCCTATCTCATCGCGCAGAGCCTGAACCAGATCAGCAAGGCCTATGGCGAGAATAACGCCATTCTCGACAACTGCCATGTCCGCATCGCCTTTAGCTCGAACGACGAACGCACGGCCAAACGGATCAGCGATGCGCTCGGCACCGCAACCGAACTGCGCGCGCAGAGAAACTATGCTGGCCATCGTCTCGCGCCCTGGCTCAGCCATGTCATGGTGTCGCGGCAGGAGACCGCCCGTCCGCTACTGACGCCCGGCGAGGTCATGCAACTGCCGCCGTCCGAGGAACTGGTGATGGTCTCAGGGCTGGCGCCGATCCGGGCAAAGAAGCTGCGCTACTATGAGGATCGCAATTTCACTGCGCGTGTGATGCCGCCGCCAGTGCTTGGCGAAGGATCCTATAAGGACCGGCCAGAGTGGCGCGCCGACGACTGGGGCAGTGAAGTGCGCCGTCCCCATGATGCCCTAGCCGCTGCATCCACGGACGATGCCGATGCTTTCGCGGAGGCAGAGGGCGGTCTTCAGCAGGAACGTCATCCCGGTCTCGCCGAGGAGCAGGCACCGGCCCCGGCTGAGACGGAGCGGGATGCCCCCCCCGGCACCGACGACGAAAGCGACGAGGTCGCCGACCGACGCGCCATGGACCGTCTGCGCAATCTGAACCCGGTCCAGCGTGCCTATGGCATCAACGAGAGCACGGATCGCGGCGACGATCTGCTGCCGAACTTCTGACGGGGAGAACGGCAGTGAAGCCACGCCATCATCTCTATCTCGACGAGGAGCTGACCGCTCGTCTCGACATGCTGGCATCGACGCCCGGCACGTCGAAGTCCGCGATCATTTCTGACGCTCTGCGCGAATATCTCAATCGCCGCGCCACCCGCGAAGTCGATGACCTGCTCAAGCACCGACTCGACCGGATCAGCAATCAACTGGGGCGGATCGAGCGTGACGCGACGGTCCTTCTCGAAACCCTGTCGTTGTTCGTCCGCTATCAGCTGACTGTCACCGCGCCACTGCCCGAGGCGGACAAGGCTGCACAGGCGATCGGGCGCGAGCGCTTCCGCCGTTTCGTCGATCAGGTGGGCCGGCAACTGGCGACCAGCCGATCGATCGACACTCCGCCTCGCGATGGTGAGCCGTCATGAGCCGCGCGCTTGGGGTACAGTCACGCGACCGTCGCAGCGCCATGCTGCGCACCGCCATGGGGCCGGCTATCGCCGCCGCGCTGGCCGATCCGCTTGTCACCGAGATCATGGTCAATCCGGATGGCATGGTGCGTCTCGACCGCCTCGGCCAAGGTCGCATTGAGACCAGGGCCCGGCTGGAGGCCGCCGAGGCAGAGCGGATCGTGCGTCTCGTCGCCAGCCATGTACGCGCAGAGGTCCATGCCGATGCGCCGATCATCAGTGCGGAACTGCCAATCCATGAAGACGGCTCGGGCGGCGAACGCTTCGAAGGTTTGCTCCCGCCGGTAGCGTCGGCACCTTGCTTCGCCATCCGCAAGCCGGCTGCCCGCATCCACCGCCTCGATGACTATGTTGCAGACGGCATTATGTCTGCCAAGGTCGCCGTGGCGCTCGCCAATGCCGTCGTCGCCCGCCGTAATATACTTGTCGCGGGGGGCACATCGTCGGGTAAGACCACGCTGGCGAACGCGCTGCTGGCCGAGATGGCTAACCTCGACGAGCGGGTGATCCTGATCGAGGACACGCGCGAGCTGCAATGCGCGGCGCCTGATACAGTGGCACTGCGAACTAAGCCCGGCGCCGTGACGATGGCCGATCTCGTCCGCTCGACCCTGCGGTTGAGACCCGATCGCATCATCGTTGGCGAGGTCCGGGGCGGCGAAGCCCTCGACATGCTCAAGGCCTGGAACACCGGCCATCCCGGCGGCATCGCCACCGTCCATGCCAACAGCGCGCGATCCGCGCTCTACCGCATCGAACAACTGGTGGCGGAAAGCGTCGTCACCGTGCCGCGCCGCCTGATCGCCGAAGCAATCGACATGGTGGTGTTTATCTCCGGCCGGGGCACCGGCCGCAGGATCGAGACCGTTGCCGAGGTCGGCGGGCTCGATGCGGGCGGCGATTACGCCGTCACCGACCTCGCCATCCCCCACAGCCTAGGAGACTGATCCATGTACGCATCACGTCCGTTCGTCCCCGCGCGCCTGTCGCGCGCCACGCTCATCGCCGCAGCCCTGCTGCTGCCCGTCACTGCCATGGCATCCGGCTCGGGCATGCCGTGGGAGGAACCGCTTCAGCAGATTCTGGAGTCGGTCCAGGGGCCGGTCGCCAAGATCGTCGCGGTGATCGTCATCATCGCCACCGGCCTGGCGCTGGCGTTCGGTGAGACCTCCGGCGGTTTCCGCAAGCTGATCCAGATCGTCTTCGGGCTCTCGATCGCCTTTGCTGCCTCCAGCTTCTTCCTCTCCTTCTTCAGCTTCGGCGGCGGGGCGCTGGTCTGATGGCGGGGCCTGGTTCCATCGCCGGCGGCAGGCATAGCGGCAACGGGCATATCGAGGGCTTCGAGGTGCCGCTGCATCGCTCGCTGACCGAGGCGATCCTGCTCGGCGGCGCGCCGCGCGGGATCGCGATCCTCAACGGCACGCTCGCCACCGCGATGGGGCTGGGCCTCCAGCAGTGGATCGCAGGTCTGCTGCTCTGGCTCGCCGGGCACAGCCTGGCCGTCTTCGCAGCCAAGCGCGATCCCGATTTCGCGCCCGTGCTCGCCCGCCATCTCCGGCAGAAGGCCTATCTCTCATGCTGAACCTCAAGGAATATCGCGGCACGGCCGACCGGCTGGCCGACCATCTGCCATGGGCAGCGCTGGTGGCGCCGGGCGTCGTACTCAACAAGGACGGAAGCTTTCAGCGCACGCTGCGCTTTCGTGGCCCTGATCTTGAAAGCGCGCCCGAGGCCGAACTGCTCTCGGTCTGCGCCCGTGCGAACAATGCGCTGCGGCGCCTCGGATCGGGCTGGGCCTTTTTCTTCGATGCCGAACGGATCGAAGCCATGGATTATCCCGACAGCCCGTTTCCCGATGCCGCCTCATGGCTGATCGATGAGGAGCGGCGCGGCCATTTCGACGGCCGCAAGGGGCAGCATTTCGAGAGCCGAACCCATCTTACGCTCTGCTACCTGCCGCCCGCCGATCAGGTCAGCCGTGCCGAGCGTGCGTTGCTGGAACGCGATGCGCCCCGGCAGGACCGCGACTGGCGCACGGAACTGCGAGCCTTCATCGCCGAAACCAACCGGGTGCAGGACCTGCTCTCCGGCTTCATGGCGGAGGTTCGAGCGCTCGACGATAGCGAGACGCTGACCTTCCTGCACAGCTGCATCTCGCCCCGCCGCCATGTAGTCGCTGTGCCCGATACACCGATGTATCTGGACGGCCTGCTGGTCGATACGTCATTGTCTGGCGGGATCGAACCGATGCTGGGCGACCGGCATCTGCGCACTGTCACCGTGCTGGGATTTCCCAACGCGACCCGGCCCGGCATTCTCGACGCCCTCAACCATCAGGACTTTGCCTATCGCTGGGCGACCCGGTTCATTGCGCTCGACAAGACGGCAGCGACCAAGGCGCTGACGAAGATCCGCCGCCAGTGGTTCAACAAGCGCAAGTCCATCGCCCAGCTGATGCGCGAGGTGATGATGAACGAGCCGGTGCCGCTCACCGACAGCGATGCGGACAACAAGGTGGTCGATGCCGATCTCGCGCTTCAGGCGCTTGGCGGCGACCATGTCGCTTTCGGCTATTACACGGCGACTATCACCGTGAGCGATGCCGATCGGGCACGGGCCGAGGAGAAAGTCCGCATCGTCGAGCGGATCGTCAATGGTCTGGGCTTCACCTGCATCCTCGAGAGCGTCAATGCGGTCGAAGCCTGGCTCGGATCGCTGCCGGGCCATGTCTATGCCAATGTCCGGCAGCCGCTGGTTCATACGCTGAACCTCGCGCACCTGATGCCGCTGTCGTCGGTCTGGGCTGGCCCGGCATGCAACCGGCACCTCGGCGGACCGCCACTGCTTTATGCCGAGACCAGCGGTTCGACGCCGTTCCGCCTGTCCACTCATGTCGGCGATGTCGGTCATATGCTGATCGTCGGCCCGACCGGCGCGGGCAAGTCGGTGCTGCTGGCGTTGCTCGCGCTCCAGTTCCGCCGTTACCCCGGTGCCCAAGTCTATGTCTTCGACAAGGGTCTGTCCGCCCGCGCGGTGGTGCTGGCGATGGGCGGCGAGCATCATGCCTTAGGAAGCGGCGGCGAAACGGGGGATGCGCTGGAATTCCAACCCATGCGCAATATCGACCACGATGCCGAGCGCACATGGGCGGCGAAATGGATCGCGGCGCTGCTCACCACCGAGCGCTTGGAAGTGACGCCCGAGATCAAGGAGGCGCTCTGGTCGGCGCTTACAAATCTCGCCGGCGCCCCGCCCGAACAGCGCACGCTGACCGGCCTCAGCCTTCTTCTCCAGTCCAATGCGCTGAAGGCGGCGCTCATGCCCTACACATTGGAAGGGCCGTTCGGTCGCCTGCTCGATGCGGCCGAGAATGGGCTGGCGCTGGGTGATATGCAGTGCTTCGAGACTGAGGCGCTGATGCATAGTGCGGGTGCGGTCGCTCCGGTGCTGACCTATCTTTTCCACCGGCTGGAAGAGCGGTTCGACGGGCGGCCGACCCTACTTGTGCTCGACGAGGCTTGGGTCTTCCTCGACAATCCGCTTTTCGCGGCGCGTATCCGCGAATGGTTGAAGGTTCTGCGCAAACGCAATGTCAGCGTGATCTTCGCGACCCAGAGCCTTGCCGACATTGCCGACAGCAGCATCGCGCCCGCCATCATCGAGAGCTGCCCCCAGCGCATCTTCCTCGCCAACGATCGGGCCGTCGAACCGCAGAGCCGCGCCGCCTATGAGCGTTTCGGTCTCAACGAGCGGCAGATCGAGCTGATCGCCCGCGCGACACCCAAGCGGCATTATTATCTGCAATCGCGCGCCGGGAACCGCCTGTTCGAACTGGCGCTGGGGCCGATCGCCCTTGCGCTGTGCGGTGCCTCCGATCCCGACAGCCAGAACCTGATCGACCGGCTGCTCGATGAGCATGGGCGCGATGGTTTCACCGCTGCCTTCCTGCGCGCCCGTGGGCTCGACTGGGCAGCCGCTTTGCTCGCCGGCTTCGATGCCGTGCCTGCTGCCGATGCCAACTCCCTCACGACCGCTTCTCACCCCCAGCAAACGGAGCTTGATCTATGAAATCGCGTCTTCTCGCCGCCCTGATGGCCGCCACCGCCACGGTGACTGCCGCAATCGTGCCTGTTACGCCGGCCCATGCGCTGCTGGTGTTCGATTCCTCCAACTACGCGCAGAACGTCCTGACCGCCGCGCGCACGCTTCAGCAGATCAATAACCAGATTCAGGCGCTTCAGAATCAGGCGACGATGCTGACCAATATGGGCAAGCATCTCCAGCGGCTCGACTTCTCTTCCCTGAGCGAGATCAGCCGCTCGATGCTGCGGATCGGCACGCTGATGAATCAGGCCGAGGGCATCGCATTCGACCTTGCCTCCACCGACGATGCGCTGCGCAAGCAATTCCCCGCTGCATTCGACACGGCGCTCTCGACCAACGAGATCATCGCGCAGGCGCGTGCCCGCTATCAGGCATCGATGCAGGGCTACCGCCAGACCATGCGGGTGCAGTCGCAGGTGGTGGAGAATATCCAATCCGACGCCACGCTGCTGACCGAACTGGTCAGTCAGAGCCAGTCGGCCACTGGCAGCCTTCAGGTCGGGCAGGCGACCAACCAGCTGATCGCGCTCTCCACCCGACAGCAGCTTCAGATCCAGCAGATGATGGCGGCGCAATACCGCGCCGATGCACTGGAGCGTGCCCGCGAACAGCAGGCGATGGAGGCTGCGCGCGAGCAGAGCCGCCGCTTCATCGGCACCTCCAGCCTTTACACCCGCCGCTAGGAGCACAGGCGATGGACCCCGACATCGGCGGGCTCGACCTCAATATTGTCGACGCCTTTCTCGACACTTTCCTCACCTATATCGACAGCGGCTTTGGCTTGCTGTCCGGTGACGTCGCCTTCCTGACCACGGTGCTGATCGGCATCGATGTCACGCTCGCTGCGCTGTGGTGGGCGATGGATAATGGTCAGGACGTGCTCGGGCGACTGGTCAAGAAAGTCCTCTATGTCGGGGCCTTCGCTTACATCCTCGGCAATTTCTCGCGGCTTGCCGACATCGTTTATCGCAGTTTTTCGGGGCTGGGCATCACGGCGGGCGGCGGTGGCCTTTCCGCTGATGATCTCCTTCATCCCGGCAGGATCGCTGGCACCGGGTTTACGGCTGCCTATCCACTGATTGCCAAGGTCAACGACCTGATGGGCTTTCCCGAATTCTTCGGCAATTTTCTCGCCATTGCGGTGCTGCTGATCTGCTGGCTGCTGGTGGTGCTGGCCTTCTTCATCCTCGCCATCCAGCTCTTCGTCACCATCGTCGAGTTCAAGCTGACGGCCCTTGCAGGCTTTGTGCTCGTGCCGTTCGCACTCTGGAACAAGACCAGTTTCCTCGCCGAGCGGGTGCTGGGCAATGTCGTCTCGTCAGGCATCAAAGTAATGGTGCTCGCCGTCATCATCGGCATCGGCACCAATTATTTCGACCAGATGACGAACCTTGTCGGGGATGATCCCGGCATCGCCGAAGCGCTCACCTTGCTGATGGGCGCGCTGACGCTATTCGGTCTTGGCATCTTCGGCCCCGGCATTGCCTCCGGTCTCGTATCCGGCGCGCCGCAACTTGGTGCGGGTGCCGCCATAGGTACAGCAGCAGGCGCTGCGATCATGACTGGCGGTGCCGCCTTGCTCGGCGCACGCGGCGCGATGGCGGCGGCAAGCGGCGGCATGGGCGCGATCCGCGCGGGTACGGCCATGGGTTCGGCGGCCTCGACCGCCTACAAGCTGGGGCAGGAGACCTCGGGCAGCACAAGCATCGGCGCAGGCCTTGGTGGTATCGCGACCGCAGCAGGCGGTGCGGCATCGCAGGCGGTAAAGGTGGGTGCCGCGCGTATTGCCGCCCCCGTGCAGGCCGGCGCCGTCGCAGGGCAGCAGGCCGCGTGGAATGCTGGACGGACATCGCCGGTTCCTGCCGCGCCCTCCGCTAACACCGCACCGTCCGATCCGGCACCGGCCTGGGCGCAGAGCCTCCGGTCCCAGCAGACCGCCCGGCACCACCGGCACATGGCGATGCAAGCCGTGAAGGACGGCGATCGTCCCGGCGGCTCCGCCAATCCCGACCTCAGCGAAAAGGAGTGAAATGCCATGATCTTCAAGCGATCCATCCAGCGCTACGGGCAGACGCCCGCGCCGGAAACTCCGTGGCAGCGCGCCGGACAGCTATGGGATGAACGCATCGGCTCCGCTCGCGTGCAGGCGCGCAACTGGCGGCTCGTCGCCTTCTCCAGCCTGGGCCTCACCGGCATCCTGATCGCCTCCAATGTCTGGCAGTCGATGCAGAGCCGGGTCGCGCCCTATGTCGTGGAGGTAGATCGGCTCGGCGAAGCCCGCAGCGTTGCTCCGGCGATTCAGAACTACCGGCCGACCGATGGCCAGATCGCTTGGCATCTGGGCCGATTCATTTCCAACGTCCGCTCGGTCTCGACCGATCCGGTGCTAGTGAAGCGCAATTGGCTCGATGCCTATGATTTCGCCACCGACCGGGCGGCGATCTTCCTCAATGACTATGCGCGATCCAATGACCCGTTCGCCGGAATCGGCCAGCGCAGCGTATCGGTGCAGGTGACGAGCGTGGTCCGGGCATCGGACAGCAGCTTCCAGGTCAAATGGACCGAGAGCATTTTCGAGCGCGGCAGCCTTTCCAAGACCGAGCGCTGGACGGCCATGCTGACCATCATCATGCAGCCGCCCAAGACCGCCGACGCATTGCGCAAGAACCCGCTCGGCCTGTTCATCAACGCCATCGACTGGGCGCGCGAACTGGACGGCCAGCCATCCAATCAAGCGCGGCAGGCTGGTCGCGCTCAGGTGCCGACGGACAATCTGCCGACCGCCGACGATGCAACACTTCCAACCGAGCCGACGGCTATTCCTATGCCGACAGTCGCCCCGGCACCAGTCTCCACCACCGATGAGAAGGGAGGTCGCCCATGATCCGTTTGTCCCTGCTGCCGCTTCCGTTTCTGGCCCTTGGCGCTTGCGCCGGTGCGACGCCGCCTCCGGCCATCGCGCTCGATGCTGCACGATTCCAGCCTGCCACCCGTGAAGCAGAATTGCCCAGGCCGGTAGAGATTGTCACCGTTCCGCAGCCGCTGCCCTTGCCGGGACAGATGCTGCCCCCGCCGTCCGCGACGAAGGAGACCGGCGTGCCGACCGCTCGGGTGGAGGCCGCAAACCGAGCGGCAACGCGCGAGCCGTCGAGCGCGGGCTATATCAACGCGATGCAGGTCTATCCCTGGACGGACGGCGCGCTCTATCGTCTCTATGCCGCGCCGGAGCGGGTCAGCGATGTCGCGCTTCAGCCCGGCGAAAAGCTGCTGGCCGTCTCGGCGGGCGATACAGTGCGCTGGGTCATCGGTGACACCACCAGCGGCTCGGGTGACGATGCCCGTGTGCATGTCTTGGTGAAGCCCTTTGCCTCTGGGCTTGTCACCAACATGGTCATCGCCACCGACCGGCGCGCCTATCATCTGGCGCTGGAAAGCACCGACCGCACCGCGATGGCAGCGATCAGCTGGACCTATCCGCGGGATCGGCTCCTGGCCTTGCAGCGCCAGAACCAGATTGCCGAGCAGGCCAAACCGGTCGCTTCCGACATCGCGCTGGCCGACCTGCGCTTTGCCTACGCTATCACGGGCGACAATCCACCGTGGCGCCCGATCCGGGCGTGGGACGACGGTCGCAAGGTCTATATCGAGTTCCCGGCCCGGCTCGATCAGGGTGAGGCCCCACCGTTGTTCGTTATTGGTCCGCGTGGCGGCAGCCAGCTTGTCAATTATCGCGTCAGCGGCAATCACTATATCGTCGATCGTCTCTTCAGCGCTGCCGAACTGCGCCTTGGCGAAAAGCCGCAGCAGGTCGTCCGCATCAGCCGGACGGATGCTGGGGTCGAGGGGACGCGAAAGTGAGCGCGGGCGAAAACTCTCCCGCCAACGGCGCACAGGCGGACGATGTCGTTGCCGTGGGGCCGGAGACGGCGGCGCCGCCGCAGAAGGTCGCACCAGAGGGGCTGGTGCTGCGTGCCAGTCCCCGCCGCGTCGTCCGTTTCCGGCGCGGCGTCATCATCGGCGGCGCCGCGTTCGGTTCGCTGGCGATTGCCGGTGTGACCTGGATGGCGCTCGGGTCGAAGACGCTGCACACCGTCGAGGCGGGCAGCGAGAAGGCCGTCAGCGACCGTGGCACGCCGGCCGACGTCGTTGCCGATCTGCCCGGTGATTATAGCAAGGTCAAAGTTGATACGCCGGTGCTGGGGCCACCCCTGCCGGGCGATCTCGGCCGCCCGATCCTTGAGCATCAGCGTGGGCTCGAAAGGCAAGGCGATGGTTCCGCCGCTGGGCACATCGCGCCGACTGCTGCCGAGCAGGCGGCCGAAGTCGAACGCCAGCGGATCGCATCGCAGGCGCATCAGGCCCGCGAGGCCGGCGTGATGGTGCAATCATCGGCGCGGGGCGTAACCAGTTCCGGCGCGAACGCTGGCGGAACTGCCGTTGCAGGGCAATCAGCGGCGACCGGCGAGGCCGGGCGTCTGGCTCTCGACCCCGAGGAGGATCAGAACAATCAGCAGCGCAAGATCGACTTCATGGCGCAGCAGGCGACCGGGGGAACGGCCAGCACGTACCGGCTCGAAAGCCCGGCATCGCCCTATCAGCTGATGGCGGGAAGCATCATTGCCGCCAGTCTTGTCACCGGGCTGAACTCGGACCTGCCCGGCATGGTGGTCGCACAGGTGACGGAGCCGGTGTTCGACACGGTAACGGGCAGAACCTTGCTGATCCCGCAAGGCTCGCGCCTCATCGGCAGCTATGACAGCGTCGTCGCGTTTGGTCAGAAACGAGCGCTGCTCGTATGGCAGCGTATCCTCCTGCCCGACGGCAGCTCGATCCAGATCGACAATCTGCCCGCGACCGATACGGCCGGCTATGCGGGCCTTGCCGACAAGGTTGATTTGCACAGCTGGCAACTTCTGAAAGGAGTGGCGCTATCGACCCTATTGGGCGTCGGCACGCAGCTCTCGCTCGGCAGTGACGAAAGCGATCTCGTCCGCGCGCTCCGCCAGTCCACACAGCAATCGGCCAATCAGGCTGGTCAGCAGATCGTCTCAAAGAACTTCAACATCCAGCCCACGATCACGGTCCGCCCCGGCTGGCCGCTGCGCATCGTCGTCCACAAGGACATCACCCTACGGCCATGGACCGGCACCCGCTGAAAGGAGGAAACCATGCTCAAACTGGCAAAACTGCCCGATCGCACTCCGATCAAGATCACGCTGACTGTCACCCCCGACCTGGCGCGGGCGCTTGGCGATTACACCATCATCTATAATCGCAGCTATGGCGACAAGGCCGAGATGGCGGACCTCCTACCGGCCATGCTGGACGCATTTCTTGCCAGCGACCGGGCGTTCGCCAAGGCGCGCAAGGACGGGGAGGGAGGGCCATGAGGCGATACATCGTGATCGGCCGGCTAAAGCATAGCCGCCAAGGTGGTTGGGAAGGCGAAATCAACACCCTTACCATTCGGCGACAGATCCGTTTGGTGCCGAACGATGATCGTGGAAGCTGTAATGCGCCGGTTTTCCGCATCATGCTGGGATGGCAGCACATCGGGGAAGCATGGGAAAACGAGACCCGCAAGCAGCCCTTGCGAACATATCTGCGCCTTCGAATCGAGGATCCGCTTTGTCCGCTTGATGCCTTCCTCTTTCCAGATGCGGAAGCCGACTGCGCAAGCCTGATCATGGATTGTGGCAGGAACGCGCCATCCAGCCATCCGACCTGGGAGGATCTAGATGGTTGAAGCTGAGCAAGTTCCGGAGCGATTGCTGAGACTGGATGAGGTAACGCGGCGCGTCGGCTTAGGAAAGTCGATGATTTATCGCCTGATCTCGGAACGGCGCTTCCCTCCGCCCTACAAAATCTCACCCTTTGCCTCTCGCTGGAGCGAACGTGAGATAGTCGGCTGGATCGCGGATGTAAAAGACGGGTTTGAAGGCAAAAAGCGATCGATCTGAAATTTTTAGTTCGGAGCCTTGCCTCGCTCAAGACCGAAAAGCGCCCATTCCGGTCGCTAATCTGAATGGGAGCCTTTCCCGAAAACCGCCATTCTAGCATGCCTCGGCAGCATGAAGGGTGGGCATCATGCCCACCCTTCTCGTATCAAGCCACGAGGTGCTGTTTGAAGAACGCGGTCAGTTTATCGAATGGAATGATGTCCACCTGGTCGTAAAGGTCGGTGTGCGTGGCGCCCGGAATGATCATCAATTCCTTGGGCTCTGCTGCCGCCGCATAGGCCGTCTCGCTGAAGTAGCGCGAATGGGCGTTTTCGCCGTGCACGAGCAAGACCGGCCGGGGCGATATTTCCGCGATGTAAGTGAGGATCGGCAGGTTCATGAACGACAGCGGCGTGGTGAGCGACCATGCGGCGTTCGAGTTGATCGCACGCGGATGGAAGCCGCGCTTGGTCTTGTAGTAGGCCGCATATTGCACGACGAACTCCGGCTCGCCGCCCTTCAGTTCCAGCGAGACCGGGCCGTAAGCAGGGCTGCCCTTCTCGGCGTCGGTCCAGCGCTGCCGGCTCATTTGTTCCAGCGCCTCGGTACGCTGTTGCGGGGTCGTACTGTCATTGTAGCCCTTCGACATGACCCGGGTCATGTCGTACATCGTGCTGGCGACGACGGCCTTGATCCGCTTATCAATTGCGGCGGTGCTGAGTGCCATGCCGCCCCAACCGCAGATGCCGATGACGCCGATCCGCTCGCGATCGATCTCCGGTCGCAGCCCGATGAAATCGACGGCCGCGCTGAAATCTTCCGTGTTGATGTCAGGCGATGCGACGTTACGCGGTTCACCGCCGCTCTCGCCGGTGTAGGAAGGGTCGAAGGCCAGGGTCGCGAAGCCGCGCGCAGCCATGGTCTGGGCATAGAGACCAGAGGACTGCTCCTTCACGGCACCGAAAGGCCCGCTGACCACGATTGCCGCGAGCTTGCCCGTCCCGCGCTCCCTGGGGAGGTACAGATCCGCGGCGAGAGTGATACCGTAGCGGTTCCTGAACGAGACCTTCTGGTGATCGACGGCTTTGCTGCGTGGGAACGTCTTGTCCCAATCCTGTGTCATACTTGGTGCCTTTGCTGAGGAAATGTCCGGGATCGAAAAAGTGCCGAGGGTGACAAGGCCGGCAGCGCCGGCATTCAGCACACCGCGGCGCTCGAATGAGAAGGATCGGTCGGTCATGGCGAGGCTCTCCCTGGTCAGGCGGGTTGTTCGGTGAAGCTCGGCGTGACGCCGATGCGTGATGTGACGATTGCCAGCAGCGAGGCGACCACGAGGAGACCGGCGGCGAGGCTGAATGGACCACGATAGCCCCAGGCGTCGAACAGCGTGCCGCCGACAATCGCGCCCAACATGACCGCAAGCTGGATGATCGCGACCATCAGCCCGCCGCCGGCCTCCGCCTCGTGCGGCATGGTTTTGCTGAGCCAGGTCCACCATCCGACCGGCGCGGCGGTTGCCAGCAGGCCCCAGAGGGTCAGCAGCAGACCGACGTTCAGCGGGGTGCCGTCGATTTCGACGAGCGTTGTGGCGATGACTGCCATTATGGCGGGAATGGTGATCAGCAGACTGTAGAGCTGCGACTTGAGCAGCCAGCCGATCACGATCGTGCCGACAAAGCCCGCAACGCCGAGCGCCAGCAACATGCCCGAGATCAGCGGTGCGTCGTCACCCGTCACCAGGTCCAGGAACGGGCGCAGATAGGTGAATAGGGTGAACTGGCCGAAGAAGAACAGCGACACCGCGACCATGCCAAAGGCGAACTTGCGATGCTTCAGCAGAGCGAATACGTCGCGCGCGCGGATTGTCGCCTTTTCAGTTGGCAAGGCGGGAAGGCTGCGCCACTGCCACAGCAAAGCGATGACGGCGAGCGGCACTACGCAGAAGAAGGCGCCGCGCCAGCCGATCAGGCCGCCGAGCAGGCTGCCGATCGGCGCGCCCAATGTGGTCGCTACCGCATTGCCGCCATTGAGCAGGGCCAGCGCCTTGGGGACTGACTCCTCGGGCACAAGGCGCATGACGATCGCCGCCGATATCGACCAGAAGCCGCCAATCGCGACGCCGAGCAGGGCGCGTCCTGCCATTAGTAACGGGGCATTGGGCGCGAGTGCGACCATCATTCCCGACACGACCATCAGCGCAGTAAAGAATAGCACGACGCGGCGCCGGTCCGACACGCCGATAATCGCCGAGATGAACAGGCTGGTGACAAGCGCGAAGAAGCCGGAGATGGAGATCGACTGTCCGGCATGCCCCTCGGTGATCGCGAGATCGCGCGCGATCGGGGTCAACAGGCTGACCGGCATGAATTCCGATGCAATCAATATCGTGGCGCACAGCGCCATTGCGATCACCGCTCCCCAGGCGGGCGCAGTTGTGGCTTTGCCGGATGCCGGCATGGACTACCTCATTCTTCTCTGATGAATTCCTTCTCCGCTATCTAGCTCGCGCGCCGATCCATTATTAGAGGTATAAGTCTTCTGATAATCAGTAGGGATTGTAATCAATGGCGCGGGACACGCTGAGTGACATCACCGCCTTCGTGGCAGTGGCGCGCGAGCGCGGCTTCACCAAGGCAGCCGGTAAGCTCGGCCTTTCCCAGTCCGCGATCAGCCAGATCGTCAAGAAGCTGGAGGATCGACTCGGCGTTCAGTTGCTGGTTCGCACGACCCGTAGCGTGGCCCCGACCGAGATCGGCGAGCGGCTGCTCCAGAAGGTGAGCCCCTATCTGGACGGGATCGAGGCGGAACTGGCCGCCGTCAACGAAATGCGGGACCGGCCCGCGGGTAAGATCCGTATCAGCGCATCGGACCACGCGATCAACGAGCTTCTACTGCCGAAGCTGTCCGATTTCATGAGGGACCATCCCGATGTGAAGGTCGAGATGATCACCGATTACGGTCTGATCGACATCATCAGCGAACGCTACGATGCCGGTGTGCGCTACGGTGAAACTCTGGCCAAGGACATGATCGCCGTGCGCATCGGGCCGGACGCACGCATGGTGGCGGTCGGATCGCCGGCCTATTTCCAGCGCTATGGTCGACCCAAAAGCCCGTCCGATCTGCAATCACACAATTGCATCGGATTGCGCCAATCCTCCGGTCGCCTCTACGCATGGGAATTGCAGCGGAAGGGCGAGGCGGAGATTAAGGTGCAGGTCAGCGGGCAGTTGATCTTCAACAACAGCTATTCCTGCCTCAGTGCAGCCGTGGAGGGACTTGGCCTCGCCTTCATCCCACAGGATCTGGCCGAAGCGGATCTACAGGCTGGAAGGCTCGAAATCGTGTTGGACGAATGGAGCCTGCCGTTCCCAGGCTTCTACCTTTACTACCCGACTGTCACCCAGCCATCGCCCGCCTTCTCGCTGCTGGTTGAGGCACTCCGATCAAAGCCCAAGGCACGATGACCTTGAACAGCTGAATGACTGGCATTTGTCGAGGTCAGCAGGGGAAGCAACGCGCCCGTTTCCGCCAGTGAGCCGCTCAATCGCCGCGCCTGGAAATGGACATTCGCTAACGGCCATCCTTAATCTAAACCAAGGCGAGGGAAGTTTCTTTTCACCCGCCGGTTCGGTGGCGACTGTCTAAGGAAATCCGATGTTCGCCGCCACGATCCTCGATTAAGTCAAAATTGCGAGCTGGAGAAAAGCGAACGTGAACGACACCACTGAACAGCGGGATGTAACTTTGGCTGGCCGTGACGGCCGCCTCCTGCTGATGAGCTGTCAGACATTCGTCAATGAGATCGTCATGGGCGACGCTTGCTTCGTTTGTGGCGCCTCGCCGAGGGACAAAATGTTCAACGACGAGCATATCATCCCCCGATGGATCCTCAAACGGTTTGGTCTGTTCGACAAGCAGATCACCTTGCCCAGTGGCGAACGTCGCCATTACCGGGGCTACCGAATCCCTTGTTGTGTTACCTGCAACAGTCTTCTGGGCGATACGGTGGAGGCACCGATATCCCAGCTTTTGGACGGGGACTACCAGGGGGCGTCACATAAAACGGGCACAGATATACGCTCTCATGACTGCCATCCGAGACGCTGGCCGAGTTTACTCCTTCGCTGGCCTCGAGACCAGCGGTCGCATTGACCTTGGCGGGTGTGCCGCGGGCGCCTGATCGACGACGATTGATCATGCTCTCATCCGCGGGTTGATTACCGCACTACCCGTATCCGTCGCTGGGCCTATCCTCCGTCTAAGTTCGGGCGTCGGACGAACCTGCCCCACCGTACACCGTGGATTGCCCATCACAGTCGGGTGCCCGCGGCACGCCGGCCAAGGCTATGCAGTTGGTGCGCTGGCGCCTCCTCTCGTTAATGTCGTGGGTGGATCAGCCGGCTATCGCCGGCGACACCCGACGGGCGATGTCCCAGGCATAGCCGACCAGTTCACGCGCGATCGCGGTGGTCACCTTGGGCTGAGGCTTGCCCGTGGCCGCCAGGCGACGGTAGCGCTGGCACAGGCGAACCTGCGCTTTCCACCCGATCGCCTGGATGTCCTCGGACAAGTCGATGACCCGCTCACGGTAGCGTCGTTCCTCGCGAGCGGGCAGTCGATACGACCAGCCCGCCTCAATCAGCATGGTTCGTGCCTGCGCGTTGCCCGCGCGGGTGATCCGGCCCCGTTTGGTCCGAGCGCCGCTGGAGTGCTCGGACGGCACCAAGCCGACATACGCCATCAGTTGCTTGGGATTGTCGAAGCGGGTGAGATCGCCTACTTCAGCGACCAGCGTCGCAGCGCTGACCAGCCTGATACCGCGCAGGACCTGTAGATTGCGGACCAGCGGCGCAAAACACCATGCGTCCACCGCTTCAGTCAGCGCCGCTTCTAAGCGCCCAACCCGTGCCTGCGCCTCCAGCACCCGCTTCTGCATTTCCTCGAATGCCAGCTGTTGGTGGGGAAAATCGAACCGCTGCTCGGACAACCACCGCCAGTACATTTTCGTCCAGGCCGCCTTGCCGCCGAAACGACGATCATGACGCAACAGGAAGCTGCGCACTGTCTGCTTGGCTCCGATGGCATCATCTTGCGCGCTGCGTCGCGCGCGGATGAGATCGCGTACCGCCTCGTGCGCTTCGTCCGGTATCCAGATTGCGGTGAGTTCGCCAGCGCGTAGCAGCCGCGCCAGGGTCATCGCGTCACGCCGGTCCGTCTTTACATGGTCACCCGGGCGCCGCGGCATCATCGAGGGGGCGATGACGATGCAATTCTGTCCCAGCTTCGTTAGCAGCCGATGCAAGCCATACCCGCAGGGACCAGCTTCGTAGCAGACGTTCAACGTCACGCCCGGTCCAGTCAGCCGCTTGACCAGCTTCCTGATCGCATCGTCCTCGTTGGCGACCGTGCCGACGAAACGCACCTCGCCTCCGCGTTCCCCATCGGCAACCGCGACCGCAATGGTTTCCTTATGAACGTCCAGACCAACGTATTTCACCGTCTCCGTCATGACTCGTCTCCGCTGCTGACAAATCCATCATCAGCATCTCAGATTCGAGCCTCCGAGGCTCTGGCAGTCATGGGGTCTAAGGCCTGAGGGCGTCGGAAAACACCTGATTTCCGTGCAAGAACGGCCTAAACGCTTGGTAGCCGCTGCAAATGGATAAGCGGATAAGGTCGCCCTTGACCGTCCATTTCTGATCGTCCGGTAGGGATAAATCCAAGGCGGCGATAGAATCCGGCTGCCGCTGAATTCTGTTCATTTACGTCCGTCGAAATGACGGAATATAAGGAACAGGCATGTTCGACTAATGAACGCCCTACGCCTTGCCCTCTACTGGCAGGATCAATGAACAAGGCTTCCATGTGCGAGCCATCCAACAGCATGAATCCTACCGTTCTGCTTGCCTTATCAATTGCGAGCCATAGGGGGGCAGTTGGCAGAAACTGGGACAACTCCTGCTCGATGGCATCACGATCCTTCGGATCAAGGAAGTCATGTGTCGCATCAACCGCTTCTCGCCAAATCTGCATGACGCGAGGTCCATCGCCCACATTTGATTTTCTGATCGTCAACATGGCCCCCTCATTAACTGGAACATGATTTATCCACCAGCAGGAGCCTTGCTCTGCCGGAAACCACATGTTTTCCGACAGGGTAGCATCGCAACCAGGCTACGCCTCGACAACCATGGTTGATTTTGCACGACAAACCCTGTCGCTTTGATCTAGTGCGCGACAACATCAAGGGTTTGTCGCACATGCTCATCGGGTACATGCGTGTCTCATCGGTCGATGACCGTCAGTCGGTTGACCTTCAACGCGATGCCCTCCTCGCCGCAGGTGTCGATGAGCGCCATCTCTATTCCGACAAGGCATCGGGCGCCCGGGATGATCGTCCCGGCCTGAAGGCTTGCCTCGAATTCCTGAAGGCCGGCGACACCTTGGTCGTTTGGAAACTCGACCGTCTCGGGCGATCATTGACCAATCTTCTGGCGATCATAACCGATCTGAAAAATCGAGGTGTGGCCTTCCGATCGCTAACGGAGCAGATGGACACAAGCACGCCCCATGGTGAATTGCTGTTTTCGCTCTTCGGCGCGCTCGCCCAATATGAACGCGCGCTCACGCGTGAGCGGGTGATGGCAGGCTTGGTCGCAGCTCGACGACGGGGCCGGCGCGGGGGCCGGCCGCCCAGCATTGACGCGGAAACGATCGAGCAGATCACGGCAGCCCTCGATGCCGGCGCAAGCAAGGCGTCGGTGTGCCGATCATTCAAGGTGCCGCGATCGACCCTCATCGGCACGCTCGATCGCATTGGCTGGACGGGACCGGTCAAGGCCTGACCCGATGCCCCGCCGCTCTGTTCTGACCGAGGCGCAACACGCCGAGTTGTTCGCCTTGCCGGGGAGCGAGCCAGATCTGGTGCGATACTGGACGCTCAGTTCCGCAGATCTGCGCGTCATCACGAGCCGGAGGCGTCCCCACAACCGCCTCGGTTTTGCGCTGCAGCTCTGCGCCTTGCGATATCCTGGCCGATTGCTGAAACCCGGCGAATTCATCCCTGATGCTCCTCTCAGGTTCGTCGGGGATCAGCTCGGCGTCGAGCCGGACGCGCTTGCCGATTATGCCACGCGTGGTCCCACCCGGTATGAGCAACTCGATACGCTGCGCGAGGTATTCGGTTTCCGGCAATTGAGCCGTCCGATCCATGCAGAACTGCAGGCTTGGCTCTTGCCGATCGCACTGACCATGACCGGTGGAATCGATCTCGCGCGGATCCTGATGGAAGAATTCCGCCGCCGGCAGATAATCGTGCCCGGTATCACGTCCCTGGAACGCATGGTGAGCAAAGCTCTGTTAGATGCCGAGCGGAACGTGGGCAACCTGCTGACGGGAAGTCTGACTTCAGTGCAATGCGGCCTGCTGGACTCGCTGCTGCTGCAGCACAATGCAGGCCGCATCAGCATTCTTGCCTGGATCCGCCAACCACCCGGTAGACCGGGACGACGTGCCTTCGCGGAAATTCTCGAGCGATTGTCCACATTGCGGGCAATCGGCTTGGAGCCTGTCCTGCTCATCGCCTGGTTGATGCCGATCGTGACGCTGGGCCTGGCGCTGCTGCTCCTCGGGATCGTCATCGCGCTGGGCCGCACCGCCTGGCCACGCTGGTTCGCAGCGCTGGCCAATCCCGTCTCGCTGGTCGCGATCGGCATGCTGATCGCGCGCATCCTGCCCGAGCCGGCGCACACCTGGCTTGACGGCGCCGCGTTCAACCTCGGCTGGCTCGTTGTCTATGCCGTCTCGACGGCGCTGCTCCGGAATGGTGGCCGTTCGCCGGTCGCATCACGGGACGAAGCAGCATGACCGAAGCTGCGACAGCGACAGGCGACGAACAAGTGGGGGAGGAAGCATCAGGCGCTTTCAGCATGAAGCCACTGATGTTCGAGACCTTCGTCTGCTCGATGGCGATGATGTCGTTCGTGGCGCTCGCGGGCCCCATCGCGCGCGTGCTTGGCCTCGAGCCATGGCAGGTCGGCGGGGCGATGACCGCGTCGGGCATCGCCTGGATGATCATGGCGCGGTTCTGGGGCGGCCTTAGCGATCGGCGCGGCGCTCGTCGCTTGACGGCTTAATTGGATCGGGGGCGCCGCGATCAAGCGTTACCGCTCGGTTAGAGAATGGGATGACCAAATTATCGCTGCAACTTTGCCATCGCTTCCACTTCGATGGTTGTAAGCTCGTCGATTGTCAGGTCGAGCGCAGAGCGCTGCGTCTTCAAGTCGACCAACCTTTCCCGGATGCGGGCAATCAATCGCTCCATTTGCTCCTTATGCTCGGGATCGGCATCGTAGAGATCGAGAAACTCCTTGATTTCCTTGATGGAGAAGCCAAGGCGTTTGCCGCGCAAAATCAGCTGTATGCGTCCGATCTCACGCCTGGAATATGCCCGGGTACTGCCTACCCGTTGAGGGGCGATAAGCCCCTCCTTTTCGTAGAAGCGTAGCGTGCGAAGTGTCAGTCCGAGTTCCTGAGCGACATCCTGGATGCCGTACACTTGTAAATCCGCATCCTTTGCGCGGGTTCTCCCCTTGTGCGTGGGGTTGTCGCGATCCGCGTCCTTAAGCGTTTCATCGTCCTCGGCGAGGTGGAGCGAGTTCCCCATGCCATCCACTCCCTGTCCTCCAATCACGGCTACCCTACCACTCAAGCGCATAAGCCTCGTAGCTTGACAGGGGATAGAGGCTCAGGCGAGCTTTTTGTTCTCCTCCTCGATCAAATCCTTCTTCGAAAGTTTGCCGATCAACGTCTTGGGCAGGCTGTCCCGGAATGCGAAGGCCTTGGGCATCTCGATCTTGCTGAGGCGATCCTGCAAAAAGACCTTGAGTTCATCGACGGTCAGGTTCGATCCCTCGTGCAGCGCGATGAACAACTTGGGAGATTGACCTCTGTAGGCGTCAGGAATCGCGATTGCGATCGCCTCCTTTACCGCCGGGTGCTGGTAGGCCGCATCCTCGATGATCCGGGGATATACATTATATCCGCCACAGAAGATGATGTCCTTGATGCGGTCGACGAGGAAGAGATAGCCATCCTCATCAAAATAGCCGATATCGCCGGTTCGTAGCGCGCCATCGACGAAGACAGCACTGGTTTCTGCAGGGCGCTGCCAATAGCCCTTCATCACCTGAGGGCCGCGGGCGCACACTTCTCCGCGTTCTCCCTGGGGAAGAACCCGCGAGGGATTCTCCGGATCTCGGATCTCGATGATGGTGCCGGGGAAACTTGGGCCGCAGCTATTGTCCTTCACCGTCCCAAACAACGGGTTGCAGGCGATGATCGGGGCGGTTTCGGAGAGCCCATATCCTTCCACGACCCTGGCACGCGTGCGTGCCTCGAACTCCTCGCGTACCTCGAGCGGGAGCGGTGCGCCGCCGGATATACAGGCGCGCACGGCCGAGAGATCGGGTATCTCGTCGTCCGGAAGCGCGTTCAGGGCAACATAGATCGTAGGCACGCCGAAGAACTGTGTCGGCGGCTTGCGCTTCATCGTGTTGAGAACCTGCTTCATCTCAAACCGTGGCAGCAGGACGATTTCGGCGCCGATTTCGACTGAGAAGTTGAGCACCGTCGTGAGTGCGAAGACGTGAAACATGGGCAGGACGCCGAGAGTTCTCTCCTGCTGCGGGCGAAGTCCTCCCACATGCACCACCATCTGGGCGCTGTTCGCCGTGAGGTTGGCGTGGGTCAGCATTGCGCCCTTGGGCACGCCGGTTGTGCCTCCGGTATATTGAAGGACCGCGACATCATCAGGGTGACGTTCTACCGCGTCAGGTTCGGCATCATGGGCGAGAAGCGCCTTGAGCCGGACATGAAGGCCTTCGTCGAGTATCCGCGCGTGGTCTTTTCGCTTGAATAGCGCAAAGCCCAGGCCTTGCAGCCAGGGCAGCATATCCCTCATGCCGCACAACACGATCTTGTCCAGCCCGGCACGTGGCGCGACGGCTTGCACTTTCTCGTGGATTATCCGGACGTCCGGTACCGCCATCATGCGCGTTCCCGAGTCCCGGATCTGATGCTCCAGTTCGCGCTCCGTGTAGAGCGGGTTGAAGTTGACCACGATCGCACCCACGCGCAGCGCCGCGAAGTACAATATCGCGAAATAGGGGCAGTTCGGCAGGCACAGGCCGAACCGATCGCCCTTGCGCAGCCCCTGATCCTGCAATCCACGTGCTGCACGGCGAACGAGTTGCCCCACCTGCGCATAAGTCCAGGTTCGCCCGAGAAAGTCGATGGCGACGCGTTCGGGATAAAGGTTCAACGCATTGTCGAGGAGGTCGGTCAGGAGCCGTGGCGGAATTGCCGGTTCCGGTATCGACGGGAAGGCGCTGATGGCGGGCTGGGGCATGGCGATCTCCAGCATCAGAAGTGGAAACGTCCGCCGAGCGACAGCACGACGGCGTGCGCGTCCTCGAGCTTGCCGTCCATCAGGATCGGCGTCTGCACGGCCGTGCCGGCATAGGCCGCTGTCGTGCGATCAATAGTCGTATCCTTGAACGTAATATACGCTGCGCCCGCATCGAGCGTGAACCGGGAAGACACGGCATAGCTTGTGCCGGCAGCGAAATTCCAACGGTTGCTGTCAGGCACTCGAGCGTCCCGATTGCCGTTGCGCGTCGGGGTCTGGGCGTGTTGAACGCCGGCACGAACGGTCCAGGCTGGTGTGACCGCGTAATCGATGCCGCCTGCGAAGCTCCAAGTGTCCCGGTAATTTTCCGGGATTGAAACGTTGAGCGGCGCGCCGAGCCGGATAGCGTCGAATTTCGACCAACCCATGCGGGTCACCTGACCGTTGAGGGTGACCTTGGGCGACACCGCCACGCGCGCTCCGAAGATCGCCTGCCAGGGGGTCTCGAACGTGGCGTTTGCATTCACTACGCTGTTTTGCCCGGCGAGCGGACCAAGAAGACCGGTCGTCGTCACCGAACCGTCGAGATTATGCTTCACGCTCGACTTGTAGCTGGCGCCCAGTTGCATGGGGCCGGCGCGATATTGCAGCCCGGCCGACCAGCCAAGATCCCAACCATTGCCTTTCAGCTCCTGGTGGCCGTCGGCGAGAAGAGGCGATAGGTTCGGCAGATAGTTGGACAATGATGCGTCGGCATATTCGATATTAAGCGCGGCGCCGATGCTGAGATTTGGCGTAACGAGGTAGGCGATCGATGGCTGGATGTCGTATGTTCGCAGCTTGGTCTTGTCGGCGCTATACCGTGCCCAGCTGTCGGCATCATAATTGGTTGTGAAGCTATAAGGGGAGGCGACGGTCAGCCCCAAAGCGAGCCGTGATGTCAGGCCGACGGCTATCGCGCCGGAGGGTAGTACGCCATTATTGATCGGATCACGAGAGCGTTGGCTCCCGCCTACAGCCGCAGCCGACTGCCCGGGACGGACAATGAGCGTGTTGACATTGTCAACCGACCCTTTGGGAAGGATTACGCTTACGGCCTGGTGGGCATCGACTCCTTCCATGCCTGCGATCGCAGCCGGATTCCACCAGAGGGACTGTACGCCCTGGTCGGCGACCTCGCCCGAAAAGGCTCGTCCGGCACCTCTGGACGATTGTTCCTGAAGGTAAAAGGCCTGCGCGCTCGCGGCTTGCGGCGCGAGCAATCCAGCCGCCACGGCCGATGTTGCGATCCCAACTTTCCAATTTTTGCCTGCCACGCCCATCTCCCCTTTCGTGATTGTCAAATTCCTCGTGCTTATCGGAGGCGCGTCCATGTCTGCGTCTTGCACAGGGGCCAGACGATGCAGCCCTTGAGGCGCAAATGATCCCGATCGGCTAACGTGACCGTCGCGCTGTATGTACCGCCATCCTCAGCGTTGTAGATGGAACCACCCGACCAACTGCCCGACTTCCACGTAAAACCCTGCAGAATCTGCAATCCACGAAGCGGACGACCGCGCAACGCAGCGGTCTTGTTCTTTTCGTCACGTAGTTCGGGGTTGGCTTTGATCCCGTCGGAACTGATCAAGGCACCGCAGATCGATTGCCCGCAGCGGGTGATTTCCACGACGCCATGACGGCTCTCGGTTTGCCAGCGACCGACAACGGTGTCGGCGGGCAATGCAGTGCTCGAAGCCAGTAGTGTCAGAATGATCGACATTGTTCCTCTCCGCGCGCCTTCAGGCGACCGTCTGTTTCACGTCTGGAGCCAATATGCGGCAAATCAGCGTCCCATAACCATCTAGATGACGTATAGGTAAGTCAATAGCTCAATGCGTCATCAAAATGCCTATTAGGTTGTGTGCGAATTGGAGGGGTCAGGCGCTGCTGGCCCCGTCGTCAGGGTTCGGGCGTGTTCGTGTGTGACGCCGTCAAGCTATTGATCTGTGCGTGCCTTCAAGAAAGGAAAGATTGCGATAATTGCCCAGTTCCTGAATGCGCTGGATGGAACGCGACACTTCGCCGTCAGCCGCCCCGTTCGCGGCAACGACCAGGCGCCCGTAGCCGCCGGCGTGAATGCGAAAGTCGCTCCAGATCCGGACGCTATCCCCGATGATGCAGGAGACGAGATGGCCCGGATGGAAGTCGGCCCGATCGACAACCGGCTCGGCGTAGCTATCGTTCGCCACAACGACGATGTGGGTTGCGCGGATGACCAGGCCCGGCAGCGTTTCCATCCACTGCAAGGTATCACTGAAGGGGCCGACGTTGGGAGCAGACCAGAACTGCGCGTCCGCGCTGACCGAGGTTGACGTTAGCGTCGTGGTGACCGCTTCACTGTGCCTTTCCCAGGCCAGCCGCCCGTTGGCGGACCACTCCGTTTCCAGGTGGCGCAGGTTGCGATCGAGTCCAGAGGCACATCGCTGCTCCAGGATCAGCCATTCCTTCTCCCGGTCATTCTCATCGACCAGGCGAACCGTCTGAAATGCCATGGCGGGCAATTCGAGTGCAGGAAAACGGCGCAGATGCATTTCGCCGACGATCTGACGCCGGAGGGGATGCTCAGAAAATCGCATGTGTGCGCCTTCGAAAACAGGTGCAGTGGCGCTTGGGGAGAGGCGCAGCCGTCGATAAGACGGGCGCGAGCATCATCGCCGGGATGAGAGTGCGCGGTTTTTCACTGGCGAGCATCCGTACGTTCCTCGGCCAAGACCTCCGATATCAAGCCTCCCGGGAACCGGTGCATGACGATTCCCTCGACGGCGTGAGAAGGGTGCCAAAGATTTTAGTTGACGTAAACGTCATTTCACGCACCATTAGGTAATCAGATGTCCGATTCCCTGGAGAGGCTATCATCGATGCGTAATGTGGTTGTTGCGGGCTATGCCCGGTCCCCCTTTCACCTGGCAGGCAAGGGCGCGCTGGCGCGCGTCCGCCCTGACGATCTGGCCGCTCAGGTCATTCGCGGACTGATTCAGCAGACCGGCGTGAAGGCCGAAGATATCGAGGATATCGTGCTGGGCTGCGCTTTTCCTGAAGGCGAGCAGGGCTTCAACATCGCGCGCCTTATCGGTCTTCTCGCCGACCTGCCGCTCTCTGTCGGCGGCATGACCGTTAATCGCTTCTGCGGATCGTCGATGAGCTCGGTCCACATCGCTGCGGGCCAGATTCAGCTTGGCGCCGGCGAGGCCTTCATCTGCGCGGGCGTGGAGTCGATGAGCCGCGTGCCGATGATGGGGTTCAATCCGCTGCCGAACCCCGAGCTCGCGAAGAAGAGCGCCGCCTATATGGGCATGGGCGACACGGCGGAGAATGTCGCGACCAAATATCAGATCACCCGTGCCCAGCAGGAAGCCTTTGCGGTCGCCAGTCAGGACAAGGCGGCCGCGGCTATCGCGGCCGGCAAGCTCGAGGCCGAGATCGTGCCGATCACGACCAAGGCGGGCGTGGTCGACAAGGATGGCACGCCGCGTGCCGGCACGACGACGGAAACCCTCGCCGGGCTGAAGCCGGCCTTCAGCCAGGACGGCACGGTAACGGCGGGAACGTCCTCGCCGCTGACCGATGGCGCAAGCGCAATCCTGGTCACGAGCGAGGATTATGCGCGCGCGCATGGACTGCCGATCCTTGCCCGCATCAAGTCGGTTGCTGTCTCTGGCTGCCAGCCGGAGATCATGGGCATCGGACCGGTCGAGGCCTCGCGCAAGGCGCTGCAGCGGGCGGGGCTCAGTGTGGACCAGCTTGACGTTGTCGAGCTCAACGAAGCCTTTGCGAGCCAGTCACTGGCCTGCATCAGCGACCTGGGGCTTGACCAGTCGAAGGTCAATCTGGACGGCGGCGCCATCGCGATAGGCCACCCTCTGGGGGCGACCGGTGCGCGGATCGTGGGCAAGGCCGCGGCTCTGCTGAAGCGCGAAGGCGGCAGCTATGCGCTTGCCACCCAGTGCATCGGCGGCGGTCAGGGCATCGCCACCGTGCTGGAGGCGGCGGAATGAGCGAGCAGGCCATCAAGCCAGTCGGCGCCCCGCCGGAAACCATCAAAAAGGTCTGCGTGATCGGCGCAGGCGTCATGGGCGCCGGCATCGCAGCGCAGGTCGCCAATGCCGGCGTGCCGGTGCTGCTGCTCGATATCGTGCCCAAGGAGGGCGGCGATCGTGACGCCGTGGCGAAGGGTGCGGTCGCGAAGATGCTGAAGACCGATCCGGCGCCCTTCATGTCGAAGGCTGCGGCGAAGCTCGTTGAAACGGGCAATATCGACGACCATCTCGAGCGGGTGGCCG
>CEQG01123888.1_pt1 | contig 28599 bp, 26 predicted proteins | sample 350301 | NCBI WGS metagenome assembly CEQG01 (sample SAMEA2621242, study PRJEB7988) | marine metagenome | isolation source: saline water (ENVO:00002010), including | reverse complement strand
TCATGATTTCGTATCCCGCTAGGGAAGACACCGATTCTACACCTTCAATTTCCTCACAGATGGCTTGTAATTTTCTGGCCACATCATTAGTGCGTTCTAAAGTGGCTCCGGGTGGGGTCTGGATAATGGCATAGATCATTCCTTGATCTTCACTGGGGATGAACCCGGCAGGAAGTACTTTATTGGTTACAAAAATTCCCACACAGAAAGCAATCAATATTCCGAAGGTGATAACCCTACGGTTCACAATATATTGTAAGAATCCTACGTACCTTCCTGTCAATCGCTCAAACCAGTTGTTAAAGGCATCGATGATACGATTAATGGGAGATTTCTTACGAGTTTTCCCATGGTTGTTTTTCAGTAACATGGCGCATAGCACAGGGGTCAAGGTTAAGGCAACAATAGCCGATATGACAATAGACCCAGCCATGGTTATGGAAAATTGCCTATAAAATACTCCAACAGGTCCTGACATGAATGAAATAGGAATAAACACAGATACCATCACCAGCGTAATAGCAATAATGGCACCTCCAATTTCCCCTAATACGGCTTGTGAGGCTTTATAGGAATTTAGATGCTCTTCCTCCATTTTTACGTGAACCGCTTCTACTACTACGATGGCATTATCTACAACAATCCCAATGGCCAATACTAAAGCAAAGAGGGTAATGAGGTTAATGGATAAACCAAAAATTTGCATGATGAAAAAGGCTCCCACTAAGGAAACAGGAACGGCAATGATAGGAATAAGAGTTGAGCGCCAATCCCCTAAAAATAGGAAAACAACAACAGCCACCAGAATAAAAGCATCCCTTAAGGTGTGAAGTACTTGCTCTATGGAAGCGTCCAAAAAATTGGAAACATCGTAACTAATTTTATAATCAACTCCCGGGGGGAGGTCTTCCTTCAATTCTTTTAGTTTTTCTTTTACAGATTCAATAACATCGCTACCGTTACTACCAAAAGTTTGCTTCAGTACGATTGATGCGGATGGTTTTCCGTCTAAGTTGGAATAAATGTCGAAGAACTCGCTCCCCAATTCGACATCGGCAACATCCCCAAGAGTAATCATCTCTCCTTCTGAGTTCGCCCGAATAATGACTTCTTTATATTCTTCAGGAGTATTGTACCTGTCTCGATACGTGAGTACATATTCCAAAGCTTGCGATTGTTTTCCCGAACTTCTTCCAATCCTTCCAGGGCGTGCTAAAATGCTTTGGTCTTCCATTGCCTCAAGTACTTCTTCCGCAGAAATATTATAAGCCCGCATGCGATCGGGTTTTAACCAAACTCGCATGGCAAATTTACGGCTCCCCAATATTTGTGCACTGGCAATACCATTAATACGTTGTATCTCTGGGACAATTCGAGTGTAGGCGTAATTATATAGAAACTTCTCATCGGTATGGTCGTCCTTACTGTAAAGATTTACATACATCAACATGCTAGGTTGTACGGGAGTAATGATCACTCCTTCCCGCTGTACCAACTCTGGTAGTAAAGGCATTACCTGATCTACACGGGTTTTTACCCGTACCACTGCATCATTGGGGTCGGTTCCTGGGTCAAAAATGATGCGTACTGTACCTTCACCCGCCGAAGTAGCATCAGAAGCAATGTAACGCATTCCTTGAACTCCATTGATAGCTGTTTCTAATGGAATTAAAGTTGATTTCACCAATACATCGGCACTGGAACCTGGATAGGCAATAAAAATGTTGACGGTGGTCGGCGCAATTTGTGGAAACTGTGATATGGGTAATTGTTTGATGGCAAGTAACCCAATAAAAACGATGATGACCGAGATGACAATAGCCAATACGGGTCTCTGAATAAATTTTTTAAACATTTATTGATATTTTATGGATTATTACTCGGCATACAGGTCTAGGTGGGACAAAACCTCATTCGGTTCTTCTAACTTGTATTTGATTTTTTCGCCGTTTTTTACCAAGCGAATTCCTTCTAACAAAACGGTATCTTTTTCTTCTAAGCCTTTTTCAACGACAAACAAATGGGGTAATTCTGCACCAATCTTGATTTCACGTTGTTGAATCACATCATTTTCATCAATGACAAAAACATAACGTTTGTCAAGAACCTCGAAAGTAGCTTTTTGAGGGATAAGCAAAGCATGGGGTAATGGAAGTGTCATGAGCACTGTCCCCGTTTCCCCGTGTCTTAAAATACCCTCCGGATTGGGAAAGTTAGCCCGAAATGCTATATTGCCCGTTTCATTATTAAATTCACCTTCGATGGTTTCAATAAAGCCTTTTTGATTGAACTTTTTATTGTTCGCCATCAATAGTTGAACTTCTTCTTTACGGGACTTGGTAGCATTCATGGCGTAATCCAAATATTCTGCTTCAGGGACATTGAAATAAACCCACATTTCACTATTGTCAGACAAAGTAGTTAAAAGCTCTCCCTCTTCCAGCATACTACCTTCCCGAACATGCAAATGATCCATGATTCCATTAAAGGGAGCTTTAATTTTAGTAAATCCTAAGTGTGTTTCTGCAAGGGTAACTTCGGCCTTTGCTTTTTCAAAGTTAGCCTTTGCAAGGGCTAGCTCGTTGGGCGAAACTACATCATTATCGGCCAATAATTTTGTGTTTTCATATTCTATGGACGCAGATTGATTTTCGGCTTTTGCCTTTTGTAACTCTGCTTGATAAATGTTTGGCATAATTTGAAACATTAATTGCCCTTTTTGTACTTTTTGACCCTCATCCACAGATATTTTTTCAAGGTATCCTTTTTCCATCGTACGCACTTCAATATTTCTTATCGCGTGTATTTGGGATACGTATGCTTTGGTGATAGCGGTATCTTTATAAATAGGATGGGTGACCTGAAAGGTCCTTTCTTCGTGTTTTTCTTCTTTATGCGAATTGCAGCTTACCAAAAGTACGGTACATAGTAAGCCCATGTATATAGCACATATCTTCATATTTCAATGAGTTATAAATTGATGATAGTTTAGGAGCCTCCCAAATCTTAGGAGGTTACCTTTTAGTTTTAATAGTATGTAAATAAATGGTGAAATAGGTGTCTTAAAAGACACTAAAGAAAGAAGAAGCTGCTAGATTAGGAAGACTTCAAATTGGAGGTGCTTTTTACAGGTAGGGTAAGAGAAACTCCAATGGTTAGGTAGCTTTAAGGGGGTATTCTTTAATTCAAGGATTTCGGAAATCAAACTGGAAAAGAGCAATACCGTTGAATAGATTGTTAAGGGCGAAGCATCTTTTTCTTGACGATGATCTTCCTCTTCCGACTCTATCAGTTCTAATACCCCTTTATGTAAATCTAAAGAATCTTTTGGTAAGTTAGAGGCTTCCGTTTGTTTCGGGTACACCGCTATACTGGAAGTGGAAGTTGTTTCAGAAGTGAAATAAAGAGTATCCTCGAGAAGGGCCGTATTTGCATATAAGTTGGAAAAAGTGGCGAGAACCACAATTATCCAAACCCCATATTTATACTTAGTCCATTCCATACAAGGGACAAAAGTATTTTTGAGTTTTTTCTTGGACAAGAAAATAGTGTTAAAAAGGTATTAAAGATACCCCGATAACGTTTTCGTAGATTGAATTAATTTTACTTCCCTGGAAACTTCGGTTTTCTTTTCTGAAGAAATGCTTGCGTCCCTTCTTGGAAATCTGCCGTGCCAAAACACTTTCCGAAGGCCGTAATCTCTGCTTCAAACCCATTTTCACCATCCTCATAACCCGCATTGATGGCTTCAATGGCCGCAGCAATTGCTACAGAAGAATTGCTCTTAATTTTTCCAGCCAGTTTTTCAGCTAAGGGAAGGAGTTCCTCTAAAGAAGTTACATGGTTTACCAAGCCATATTCCAAGGCTTGGTGGGCATCAATCATGGAAGCAGACATAATCATTTCCATAGCTCGTCCTTTTCCTATTAATTGTGGTAAACGTTGGGTACCTCCATAACCGGGAATGACACCTAATGACACTTCGGGCAATCCCATTTTGGCATTGTCACTGGCAATCCTGAAATGAGCTGCCATCGCCAATTCGAGTCCGCCGCCTAATGCAAACCCATTTATGGCAGCAATAACGGGGGTAGAAAGATGAGCAACAAAATCGAATAATAAGGCTTGACCTTGGGAAGCCAATTCCTGGCCTTGAGATACTGAAAAATCTGCAAATTCACTTATATCAGCTCCCGCCACAAAAGCCTTTTCCCCTGCGCCAGTAATGATGATCACTTTTACGCTTTTATCTTTATCGCCCTTCATAAAAGCATGGTGCAACTCCTTAATGGTATCCTTGTTTAAGGCATTTAATTTGGTAGGTCTATTAATGGTAATGGTGGCAATACCATCTTGGATATCGATCACGATATTTTGATGTTTGATTGAATTCATGGTTGTTTGTTTAGCACCTTAAAGGTACAAAAAACCTTATAGTTTTTGGGGAATAGATACTGTAAATGTAGTGCCTTTGCCTTCAACAGATTGTAACGAAATATGACCGCCGTAGGTTTCTACAATATTTTTCACCATCGCCAATCCAAGTCCCATACCACTGGATTTGGTCGTGAATTTAGGTTCAAAAACCTTGTCTTTATTTTCTTCTGAAATGCCCGAGCCGTTATCCGAAACGGTAATCACATTAAATTGGTCTTCTGAAAAAATACGTACCTCGATCCTGGGATCTTCAGGAGACTGTTTTTCGATGGCTTGGATGCTGTTTTTCACTAAATTGGTAATCACTCGAATCAATTGGGTACGATCGAACTTTGAAATAATTTCAGTTTCCCTAGGATAGAAATAAATGTAATCCTCATTGAAGATGTCCAAAGCCAGTTTGGTTGTTTTTACAAGATCTAAGGTTTCATCTTTTTGAGCGGGCATCTTCGCATAGGTAGAAAATGCTGAAGCAATCGAGCTCATGGTATCTATCTGCTGAATAAGCGTATGGCTGTATTCATTTACCTTTTCGACCACATTGGGGTCGTTGGGGTCAAATTTTCGCTGAAAACTTTGTACCGATAGCCGCATGGGAGTCAACGGATTTTTAATCTCGTGCGCCACTTGCTTTGCCATTTCACGCCAAGCCGCTTCCCGTTCACTGCTGGCTAGCTGGGCTGCACTTACTTCCAACTCGTCAATCATACCATTGTAAGCCGAAACTAGCGCAGAAATTTCTTGAGAGGTATTGGTCGTTAGCTTAATTTTTTTATTGCGTTTATCCAATCGTGTTTCCGTTATCTTCAAGCTAACCTCTTTTAACGAATGGGTAATGTATCGAGACAGGAAGTACGCCAGCCCGATAGCAATTAACAGCATAAAGCCATACACAATGGCCACTCTTTTAAGGTTTTCTTTCAGTTCTTTGGTAATAAAACCGTCGTCTTCAATATAGGGAAGATTGAGAATGGCCAAAGGTTTAAAGGAAGCATCCGTGAGATAGGAAAAGGAAGATTGGTAGGTTTGTCCATCTTCTTCAAAACTATACACATAACTTTTATTGGGAGAGTGTTCTATCTTTTCTAAGATATCTTTGGGTAATTTCGCAAAAGAAGTATCCTTCAGGAAAGAGGCACGGGAGGATTTTAATAACTTTCCTTGTAAGTTATAGAGATGGATCTCTAAATTATGGATGTCCTTGATTTCATAAATCTTACTTTTGAAGATTAATGGAATCATGTCGGTTTCTACCGGATAGGTGGTATTCTTCAAAACATAATTAATGTTTTCCTTGATGTTGGCTTCTTTACGCTGCAAACGGTCGCGATGGTAATCTTCGGCTTCTTCTTTGTACTGAATGGCAGTGAGCACCGATAAAGCGATAAAGGTCATTACCAAGAGTAACAACATGGAAAGAAAAATACGGAAGCGTAACGACTTGTAAAACTTCATACTGGAGGATTCACTATGGGAAGATAGCAATAATTACACCAAAACTTATTTTTTGCCCTCTCGAATGCGTTTGTATAATTTAAACCCAAGCATAATTAATACCGAAAATAAAATAATCCCCAGCGTTCCATAAATCCAATTCACCGCATTCTTCAGGATGACCAAAAAAACCACTGCAAATAGAATAATCGTGGCGCCTTCATTAAAGATTCGCATGAAATTGGAGGAATACTTCACGTGATCCTTTTGCAAATCCTTAAAAATGAGGTGGCATTTTATGTGATACGCAATCAGCAAAACGACAAATCCCAACTTTACCTGCATCCAACCATCGGTTAAGTAAAAAGTACGCATCGCCAATAACCAAATGGCAAATCCTGTGGCTAAAATCATGGAGGGCCATGTAATGATATACCACAAACGCTTGGCCATTAACTTGAGTTGCTTGCCTAAAATTTCCTTTTCAGGGGAAGGCTTTTGTGAAGCTTCAATTTGATACACAAATAAACGCACAATGTAAAACAACCCAGCAAACCAGGTAATGACAAAAATGAGGTGAAGAGATTTAAGGTAGTAGTATGCCATGGCTTTCTGTTAGGGCTAAAATACGTAAAAACCGATGGCTTCACCACTTTTTTACGGCGATTCTCTTCCTAAACCGATTTCAATAGTTTTTTATAGGCCACTCCATAAAGGTATCTTTTAGGATTATATGATTTGAATTTCTTAACTTTGCTTTATGAATAGAAGCGTATCTACCTACAATAATGAATTAAAACTAAAGGGATTCAATGTCTTTCAAATTGAAGACGATAGCAATGCCACCCGTGTCTACAGCCGGAAAGATTTTTATAAAATCTGTTTAACGACAGGTAAAAGCAAGATTCATTACTCAGATCGCAGTTTTGACGCCAATGGGACCATCTTGTTTTTTGGGAACCCTAACGTCCCGTATTCCTGGGAAACCTTATCTACTCAGTATGTGGGGTATACGGTTCTCTTTTCTGAAGATTTTCTTCTCCCTTCAAAACGATCGGATCAATTGCAAAAATCCTTATTGTTTAAAATGGGAGGTACGCCTATTTTGGAAATTTCTGAAGCGCAACGACAATTTTTAAATAGCATCTTCCAGAAAATGATGGAAGAGCAACAATCTGAATATGAACACAAAGATGAAGTGATTCGAAATTATATCGAACTTATTTTACATGAGTCTTTAAAATTAAAACCTTCAGAAAACTATCGCCAAGACAAAAATGGAGCCGAGCGATTGACAACGGTTTTTATGGAGCTTTTGGAGCGTCAATTCCCGGTGGAAAGCCCCGAAAGCCCTCTAAAGTTAAAAACCGCAAAAGATTATGCCAACCACCTTTCGGTACATGTAAATTATTTGAACCGTTCGGTTAAAAGCGTCACAGGAAAGACCACCACGGCCCATATTTCAGAGCGTATTGCCCAAGAGGCCAAAGCGATTCTTCAGCATACCCACTGGAATGTCTCGGAGATTGCTTATGCCTTGGGATTTGACTACCCCACCTATTTCAATAATTTTTTCAAAAAGCAAATGGGGAAGAGTCCTTCGGCAGTGCGTTTGCAAAAGGTTTGAATTTTATAACCATCGGTTTGATATCTGTTATCCTTTGAAGGATTGAATTTGTCATCTTTGTATTATAAACGACAAAGATGAAGCAAGAAAGTATTTTTCAGCGGTTAAAGGATGGGGAGATTATTTCACCACAGGATGCAGGGCGAGGCAATTTACGTGAGGCATCTTATGCAACTATGCAAAAGGTACTTGAAATGAATCGGTCAACCAGTCCTTCCCAAATCAGGACGTTGTTGTCTGAAATTATTGGAGCAGCGGTGGATTCCTCGACAGCTATATTCCCTCCATTGTACATCAATTATGGAAAGCATATCCAAATAGGAAAAAACGTTTTCATTAATTTTAATTGTACGCTTTTAGGGTTAGGCGGAATCATTATCGAGGATGACGTACTTATTGCACCTAATGTGAGCTTGCTTTCAGAAGGGCACCCTATCGATCCAAAAGAAAGACATTCGTTAGTTCCCAAAAGAGTTCATATTAAAAAGAATGCCTGGATTGGGGCCAATGCTACTATCCTGCCAGGAGTTACGGTTGGTGAAAACGCCATCGTTGCAGCGGGAGCGGTAGTTTCAAATGACGTCCCAGACAATACCGTAGTAGGTGGGATTCCAGCAAAATTTATAAAAAATATACCCTAAATGAATCGTTTGTTCGTCATCATATTCATTTTCGGTAGTACTAAACTAGTAGCGTTTCCATCCCATACTGTAGCATATAAACCCCTTCAGGATACTATGAAGTTAAAAATTACAATTAAGGAAAACATTGCGAAAGCTGTTTTATACGACAATCCCACGAGTAGGGATTTTGCTATGTTGCTTCCTTTAACGTTGGAGTTAAGTGACTATGCCCAAATAGAAAAAGTGGCAAACTTACCTGAAAAACTCACCCAAAAGGATGCTCCAAATGGGTTTGATGCTTCCGTGGGCGATTTGACCTATTATGCGCCCTGGGGAAACATGGCGCTATTTTATAAGGATTTTGGATATGCCAGCGGATTGATTTCTCTGGGTAAAATTACCCACGGCCTAGAATATTTTAATACAGAAGCCCCAGTCACCATTACCATAGAATTAGAAGATTAATTTAAAAACAAAGAGATGAAAAATTACATTACGATCATTGCCATTGCTGTAGGAAGTCTTTTTTTGATAACTGCATGCAATTCGAATACGAATAAGAAGGAAGAAAAAACACAAAAAGAAGAAACCATGAAAAATGAAAAAGACGAATTGGATGCCATTTTCCCAAAGGGCCAAAAAGGTCCGGCCGAATTCTTCACGGGGAATGCCCATAATTTTGGATTTGAGATTGACTCGGTATTTACTACCGTTGCCGGGAATGTCTATTTTGAGCCAGGGGCTCGAAGTAACTGGCACTCCCATGCTTCAGGACAGATTTTAATTATCACCGATGGGGTAGGATACCATCAAATTGAAGGACAGCCCATCGAGACGATCAAAAAAGGGGATATCGTTCAGTGTCCGCCCAATGTACGCCATTGGCATGGGGCAAGCCCAGAAGTAGGGTTACAGCAAATTTATGTCGTGCCCAATATTGAAAAAGGAGTCGTGGATTGGCAAGAAGCGGTGACCGATGAGCAATACCAAAAATAAAAGAATGAAAGAAAAAGATAAATTAAATCAAGATAAGGGACGTAGGAAATTTATTCAAACTACCGCTGCTGCGAGTGCAGGATTAGCTTTAGTTCCTTCTTTATCATTGAATTCACAAAATAAAAATCACACTATGAAAGAAACCATAAACGCAAGAGGCTATGCAGGAACTGATGCAAAAAGCCCTCTAAAAAGCTGGAATTTTGAGCGAAGACCTTTAGGAGATAATGATGTGCTCATTGAAATCAAATATTCGGGTATTTGTCACTCAGATATCCACCAAATTCAGGGGCACTGGGGGCCGCAAAAGTATCCCCAAGTTCCGGGACACGAAATCGCAGGTATCATCACTGCCGTTGGCAAAAACGTTTCCAAATTTAAAGTAGGAGACAAGGCTGGTGTAGGATGTATGGTGGACGGTTGTACGACTTGTGAAAATGAAGAGCAATACCATCCCGATGCCCTGTATACTTATGGTAATGTGGATGAAAGGGAACCTACCGGAATCACACAAGGGGGATACTCTAACAATATTGTGGTACGGGATCATTACGCCATTAAAATTCCAGAGACTCTTGAATTGAAATATGCCGCGCCTCTACTATGTGCAGGAATTACTACGTATTCTCCCCTTATGAAGTACGATGCAATGAAAAAAGATGAAAAAGTGGGTGTCATTGGAATCGGAGGCTTGGGTCATCTCGCGGTTAAATTAGCAGTCTCAAAGGGAGCAGAAGTTTATGCCTTCACTACTTCAGCAGACAAAGTGGAAGATATTAAAGGCTTCGGGGCAAAGGAGGTTGTGGTAGTGAATAGTTCTGAAGATTTGAAACCTTGGAAAGCTAAATTGGATTACATGATTTCTACCGTTCCTTATGCGTACGAAATGTCTCCCTATATCGACTGTGTGAAACCCTACGGCTATTTTACCCAAGTTGGGCAGCCTATAGGGGGAGCTTTGGAAATCAATAATTTCAACATGATATACAACCGTGTTAATTTTAACGGATCCCTTATTGGCGGGATTAAAGATACCCAGGAAGTAGTCGATTATTGTGCTGAAAATAACATCTATCCGCAAATTGAAATGATCAATGCCGATGAAATCAACGATGCTTGGAAAAAGGTGGTAGACAAAAAAGCAAGGTACCGCTATGTGATTGATGCGGCCACCTTCTAGGATGTGTCATGTCACCTAATTTAAAACAGTCTTAAAGAATCAAATTTGATCCATTGTAATAGTTCTTTAAGGCTGTTTTTTTATTCTTCTTCTACAAATAAATAATTCAAATTCAACGTATTGAATTGCTTATTAAAACTTTCAATTTCTTCTGAAACCAATGTCTCAAACTTACGCAACTCTGCATCGATTTGTTGGGTGAGCTCGTTTTTAACGGCAATGTCCTGTTCCGTAGGAGGAAAATCGTCCATGCTCACCAAACTATTTAAATGCGCCAGTTTATTGGTGAGTTTGATGGGAAAATTTAAGGGATCTTGCCCACTTCGGTTTTTGGTTTGATAGAGCGCTTTTTCAATTTCCGAAAACTGTTCACTCAAGGTTTTTGCTTTTTCCACAAGGTCTTTTACGGGTTCGTTGTCCTTGTATTGCTTCTGAAAGGCCTCCAACTGATTATTGATCTTACGGATTTTCTTGATGCTTTTATGCGCCTTGTCAACGGTTTTGTTGATATCGGTAATAAAATCGAATTGACGTTGCATTCCTGCTACATCGGTTTCCGCATTTTCATCGGGTAGAATGGTTAAATCCCGAACCATCACTTCATCCTCAACCTCCAAGACCACTTGGTAGTTTCCTGGCACGGCTTTAGGGGCTTCGGTACTGGCCCACCATAAAATCATTCCGTCCAGTCGTTCGGCCCCGTCGCCTTGCGTATCCCATACAAAGAGGTTGCTTCCCTTTTCTACGGAAAGTTGGTGTTTCTTGTCTTTAGTGCCAAACGTTTGCAAGGTGTCCTTTCTACTGTTTAAAAAACTAAGCCGAATGTCCTTATCGGAAGGGTCTTCCAAATTAAAATACACCATGACCCCGTTGGGATGATTGGTGCCAGCGGTTAAAGAACCTTTTCGGGAGGCTCCGTTCATACGGTAGCTATCCTTTGGTTTGAATAAATAGTTGCCTTTTCCCTTGGCTTTAGCTAATTGATGCAGGACCGTAACATCATCAATCATCCACAGGCTTCTTCCTTGAGTGGCTACAATAAGGTCGTTGTTTTTCAAGGCTAAATCGGTAATAGACACGATGGGTAGATTCAATTGAAAAGACTTCCAATTAGCGCCATCATCAAACGAAAGGTACATACCATTTTCAGTCCCAGCATACAACAATCCTTTTTGGTTAAGATCTTCCCGAACGACTCGCGTAAAGTGTTCTTCAGCAATACCATTCGTAATTTTTTTCCATGTTTTTCCGTAGTCGGTCGTTTTGTACAAGTAAGGGGCATAATCCCCTAATTTGTAACGGGTTCCCGCTACATAGCAAGTTCCTGCATCAAAATGAGAGGGCTCCACACTATTGATCATCATCCATTCAGGCATTCCCTTTGGCGTTACATTCTCCCAACTTTCCCCACCATTTCGGGATACATGGACCAATCCGTCGTCACTTCCGGTCCACAAAAGTCCGGGGGTTACCGGAGATTCCGCAGCAGCGAAAATAGTACAGTAGTATTCTACCGACGTATTATCCTGCGTTATTGGGCCTCCCGAAGAACCCAGTTTGGAAGCATCGTTCCGGGTAAGGTCTGGACTTAATAATTTCCAACTTTGCCCTTCATTGGTCGTCATGTGCAGATGGTTGGAAGCCGCATACAATTTATTGGGATCGTGAGGCGAGAAGAAAATAGGGAAATTCCACTGAAAACGGTACTTAAAATCCTCCGCTCCGTGTCCCATAGGATTGTCGGGCCAAACACTAACACTCCGTACCGTCCCTTTGTCGTGATTCACCCGGGTAAGGAACCCATCATAACTTCCACCATATACAATGTCGCTATTTTCGGGATCCACGGCAATATGAGCACTTTCCCCACCTGCGGTGCTTTCCCAATCGTCCTCACCAATGCTCCATCCTTCGGTGCGATGGGGAATGCGAAGCGTACTATTGTCCTGTTGTGCGACATAAATTCGGTAAGGGAATGAATTATCGGTTGTCACCCGATAGAATTGAGCGGTTGGCTGATTGTGATAGGTGCTCCATGTTTCCCCACCATCGTAGGTAACCTGCGCACCACCATCGTCGCCCATGATCATTCGGTTGGAATCTTCAGGAGCGATCCATAAATCGTGATGATCCCCATGTGGTGCATTACTGGCTTCAAAGGTTTTTCCACCGTCGGTGCTTTTGTGGTAACGAACATTTAGCACATACACCGTATTGATATCTTCGGTATCTGCATACACACGGGTGTAATACCAAGCCCGTTGGCGTAGATTTCGATCGCTATTCACCAAACTCCAAGTTTCCCCACCATCGTCACTTCGGTAGAGTCCGCCTTTGTCTTTATTTTCTACCATTGCCCAAACACGCTCGCTGTTTAAAGGAGAAACGGTCACGCCGATAATTCCGAGGGTATCGGTAGGAAATCCTTTATTCGTTGAAATTTCTTTCCAAGTTTCCCCACTATCGGTACTTTTCCATAAGGCAGATCCTTCTCCGCCGCTGCTTAAGCTGTATGGAGTACGCCGTACATTCCAAGTGGAAGCATAGATAATTCTAGGGTTATTGGGATCTAAGGTTAAATCGACTGCTCCTGCATTTTCATTGGCAAACAAGATGCGTTTCCATGTTTTTCCACCATCTACCGATTTATAAACCCCTCGTTCCTGTGTAGGTTTGTACAAATCGCCAAGTACCGCTGCATACACAATTTCGTGGTTTCGGGGATGGGTGGCAATACGAGGAATGTGTCTGCTTTTTTCCAAACCTGCGGAAGTCCATGTTTTACCGGCATCCATACTTTTCCACATACCGAAGCCTGAAGACACATTTCCCCTCACGGTTTGTTCCCCTCCTCCAACATAAATCACGTTGTGATCGTCACCGGCTACTTCAATTGCCCCGATGGATCCGCCGAAGTATCCATCTGATATATTTTCCCAAGTGCGCCCGCCATTTTGAGTACGCCAAACACCGCCTCCGGTAGCTCCAAAATAAAAGAGATTGGGTTTGTTTGGGACACCTGTCACTGCGGCGCTTCTTCCCCCACGGAAGGGTCCCACCAAGCGGTACTCTAAGGCATCGTATAAGCTTTCATCATAGGTCTGGGCTTGAGCCGTTTCTACAATTAATAGTATTAGAAAAAGAAAACGTAGCGAAGCGAAAATGGATCTTTTCATGCGTATGGAATTTTGAGAAAATTAAAGATACTATTTTACAAAGCCTTTTGGAAACGATACTGTAAGATATTGGGAATATTAACAGAATGTACTTCTTTAAAAGTTGTATCGTTTTCTTCGGAATAAGAAGGAGGTTCGAGTCCTAATTCCTTGGCTTTTTGAACGTAATAGGTTTTTTTGGAAGGATGTTCGGGATGCACCGCATTGAAAATATGGCCAAAGGCTTGTTGCTTTATAATTTTGATCAAAATCCCGATGCAATCTTCCCGATGGATTAAATTCACAGGGGCATCCCCGTTGTTGAGGCCTTCCCTGCCTGCGAGGTAACGAACGGGTTGTCTACTGCCTCCTAATAATCCGCCAAACCGAACAATGCTAGTGGTAAAGGAAGCATTAAAAAAAAGTTGTTCCACCTGAAGCAATTGTCTACCTGCTTCCGTATCGGGTTTAGGAATATCACCTTCGTTTACTTTCTGCTGAGCGTCTCCGTACACCGAGGTACTACTAATAAAGATGCAGTGTTGAATTTCTGAAGCTTCTATGGCTTCTAGAAAGTAGGTCATCTTTAAAACATAATCGGCTCCCGTACCCCTTCGTAATCCTGGGGGAATCATTATAATCAAGGTTTCAATGTCTTTTAGAAAGGCATCGGTACTTCCTTGAATTCCTCTTTCGGTGAGCGTAAGGGGATATGCGTTAAACCCTTTTTTCTGAAGGGCAGTGGCTTTTTCCAATTGAGTCACCGTGCCCTTTACTTGAAATCCTAAAAACTGAAGCCGTTGGGCTAAGGGCAATCCTAGCCATCCCAAGCCCGCAATACCTATAGTTTTACTCATCGGCTGAAACGGTTAAGGTGTCGTTAACTTTGCGGGTCATATTGACTAGGCTCAGCGTTCGTTTTACCACAATGGCATCATTAAAAATAAAGGGTTTGGTCATGGTGTTTTTGGGACGTTCTGGAATGGTAAATTTTGGATTTTTTAGCAAATCGAAAGAATACTCCAATACCGTAAACGGAACCTCTTTGTCTTTGGGCACCGTATATTGTATCTGTAGGGTGTCTTTCGGGGAAACATAGTAACTAATAAGTCCGTTGTTTACCCGATTGCTATACACTTTTCCGGTACTGTCTTTGGCAATTTCGATGTGGTTATAAGCTAAGGAATTGAAGACAATACTTTTATCGACATACAGGCGAATCACATCTACCTCGCGTTTGGGGGTAATGGTGAAGGAAACCGAATGTTCCTCACCTATTATAGTATCCTTGTTTAATACCGTTTCGAACAAGGGAATGTCTTTGTAGGGTGCTTCAGCGGCATAGGTGTAGCCCGAATTGTATTTGCTCCCCGCGGCATTTTCTACATACGCATCGGCTGTTTCAGGGTTCTCACCCAGATAACCACGGGTCCAGTCGTCTAGCATTTTATCGTAAGTGACCCAATAGGCTTTTTCGGTATCGGTGTTTTGGTAGTACAATAAACTGTTGGGCTTTTGGGTAGTTTCAGTCCAGCCACTATTGAAGTGTGCACTAATGAAAAAGCCCATTCCGAGGACTAAAAACAACAAGGCAAAAAACTTTTTGTATCGGTAAAATCCTAAGATGCTTTGAAGCATTCCGAAGAGAAGTACCACAAACACACAGCTAATCACCAACATTTTTAACCCAAGTCCTACAGGGAAGAACTGAATTAGCGGAGAGAAGATGAAAATTGCTGGCACGGCTAATAACACCATCAACAACAAGTTGGGGCGCTCCTGCCGAATAAGTACAAAGAGACTTATTAATGCAAAGAAAAATGGAATGATAAAAAAGGCTCCTCCTTTTAAATATATTGCCAAGAAAATATTAATGATCAACCAAAAAAACAGAGGCGCAATCATTAAGTTGGCAGGATGGATTCTGGTAGAAAACCTTCTGTAGATAAAGAACAACAATGCCAAGGTCATCACGACAAAAAAGGCGATATAGGTATGCCCGTTGTAGGTAAAGCCATGTTGGATTTCTTCATATCCAGGATAAATTTTTAGAATAAGTTGCCATCCAAAATACCCAAATACTCCTGCAATGACCAAAGAAATGAGAAAGGGAACAAATCCCTTCCCAATGTAGCTTAGGCTAAGCCTTCCTTGTTTCATTCCGTAGAAAATAAGGAAGAAAAATAGCAGTGCGGCTATGATCACCATTGGGATGACCCAAGAAAACGGATAGCTAATCATTTTTAAGAAAGGGAAATTCACATACACATAATCTACCTCACTTTTAATTTTGGAGAGGTCCGCATCGGCGAAATACTGCACCATGGGCAACAAATAACTCCCTTGATGCTGAAGCGTGTTACGGTCGAGGTTTTCAAAATTGTCATTGGCGGTATGGTAATCGAAGTGATCATCGATAAAGGCAAAGAAGAGTCCGTCGATATCCCCTTCCTCCCGAAGTACGGTGGAGTCGGTATCGTTGGGCAGCATTTTGTAAATACTGTACATGAGTGAAGACGCCACGGGAAAATCGGGATTGGCTGCTATAAATCCTTTGATGAGGTTCTCATTACCCTGATTGGTTTCCACAATCATGTTACTAGGTCCGCCACTTCCCCGCGCTTCAAAATTGAGCGCTAACCCCACGTCTTTGGCCCATCGATGATTGCGTACAAAGAGTTTGGCCCCGTCCAGCCCTACTTCTTCGCCATCGGTAAAAAGCACGATGATATCGTTTTTGGGTTGTTGCCCCGAAGCTTTATAGGCACGAAGGGTTTCTAAAATGGTTACAACGCCGCTTCCTGCATCGCTGGCACCAAAAGAGGGGACCAAGGCACTGTCGTAATGGGAGAAGATAAGCAACGCCTTACCAGTGCCGGAGCCTTCCATTTTTGCAATAATATTGACGGGTTTATCCATGCCGCCCCATTTTTGGTTCACGATGTACCCTTCCTGGGTTTCGGGTTCCAGTCCTAGATTTTGCAACTGATCCATAAGGTAATTGCGTACGCGGATGTTTTCTTCAGAACCGATGTAATGAGGGGCTTGAGTGATCTCTTTCAGTGGAACCAAGGCTCTTTCCGCAGAAAATTCAGTTTCGGGAATGGAGGCAGGAGCTCCATTTCTAGGCATAAGGCTATAAAAACTGTAATAAATAAGTCCTAATAGTAGGAGAAAGGAAAGAAAGGCAAAAGAACGTTTCATTTTGGTGGGTTTAGCGAAATAAAAGTACAATTAATTCGTGAAAAGAAGGTTAATTCCTGAACCTGCTCTGGATTTTTTCAGAAAAAAAACCTATATTTAATAGGCTAAAAAACTGAAATTATGGGTATTAAAAGTTATATCGGGCGGCGAACCAAGCCCCAAAAAGGATCTTCGGAAAACATAAAAGTATCCGACTATATGAGTACCAACCTAATCACATTTACCCCAAACCAATCGGTGATGGAAGTGATGAACACGTTAATTAAGAAAAAAATCTCCGGAGGGCCGGTTGTCAATGACAAGAAAGAGCTCATTGGGATTATTTCTGAAGGCGATTGTATGAAACAAATAAGCAACAGCCGGTATTACAACCAACCCTTGGAAAACATGACCGTAGAGCACCATATGGCGACTGATGTGGAAACCATTGATGGCGATATGAATGTTTTTGATGCGGCCGACAAATTTTTGAGTTCCCGCCGCAGGCGTTTTCCAATTATACAGCATGGAAAGTTGATTGGGTTAATAAGTCAGAAAGATATCTTAAAGGCGGCGATCGAGTTGAAAAGCCATAGCTGGAAGTAAATCTGTTTTTTCAGCTTATTCAAGCGCTCTCTTTACCAACAAATAAAAATCATTTTCCAAGGGTAAATACCCTTGATCGTATAGGTAAAAGTAGGTGTTGCCGCTTTTGGTGGTGTAAGTGCCTGTGAAGTAGTCGAATTGAAACCCCTGTTTCAGCAAAGTAGCTTTAGCCACCTTGGTTTTTTCTTGGGGATTTTGTGAAGTTAAGATACGGTAGTTTTTCCGAAGGCGGTTATTCACCGTTCGAACTAAATTTTTGGAATCTCGATTTAGGGAATTGTTATAGGCATTTCGGCAGCCATCGCTGCAAAACTTCTTATCGGAACGACCCCTAATTTGCTCCCCACATTCTGGACACGTTCTTTCCATAGTTGAAAGTTACAATATTCCTTTAAAAAATTGTACTTAGCTCAAGTAAATAGGGCTTTTTAGTACTTCCAAATTATAAATTTACAGTACTTTTTTTATACCATTTTGTTTGAAAAGCAATAAGGATTTATTGTTTTGGATTTCCTAAATGAAATCGATACAGCGCTTCTACCCGAAAGTACAATCCGCCACTAATAGTAGGGTTCAATTGTGTACGGTTGTCACCAAAGCTGAAAGCTGAAAGGGTAAAAGGAACCGTATCGCCTTGTTGGTATACTTCAAAGTCTGTGGTAGCATAGCCCAACTTGGCCCGAAGCAGCACGCTGTTTTCCAAGGCAGCGATTTGGGCGTACAAGGCAAAGTCCAAGGAGCTTACATCCACATAGACGTTTTGGGTATTCGCTCCTGTAAGGTTAAAGCTCCTTCCAATGCCGTAATAGTCCATTCCAAGGGATACTTTAGATAAGCGATAATTGATATCCCCCGAAATAGGCATTGAGAGATCCATTTCAAAACGTTCATTAGGACTCAAATAATAGGCGCCAAAAATTGGGACGGCAAAAAAACCGAAAGCTTCTTGAGAAGCATAAGCACCCATGCGGTAGGTAAGTTGTTGGTTTTTTTGGTATTTCAGCAAGGCGAATCCCCCGAGGTAAAAATCATTCCCGGTAATGTTTTTGTAATCACTGGCAATTTTGGGTAAGAGTACCAGGGTACTGCTCCAAGTTTCAGAATAGGTGCTTGCCAGGCCTAGTTTAAGGGTGGTGGAAAACAAATTGCTGTATGCAGCTTCTGGAGCTAACTGAAGCCGGTATTTTCCGTAGGTAGCCCCTGTAATCAAAACCTGTTTTTTGGATAAAGGAACCGGCGCGGTAAGATCAATATCCAAAGAGGAAACTTCAGTGCTGCTTAGGGTATTTTCAAAGTCGTTTGAAAAGGTTTGTCCATATCCTATTTTAAGCAGGTCTACATAGTTTTGCGCCCAGAGTGGGGTAGAAATAAAACATAGTAACCAAAGGATTGATTTCAATAGTGTAGGTATTGATTGCAGTAAAGATATAAGATTTTATGAAAGCCGTGTGAAATCATGAGGTGCTATTTCTGAATTTTAGAAACACAATCACACTTCCAAAAAAAGGGAGGCAGGAAATGATGATCTTAAAGGAACCTGCCAAAATACCCACCAAAAGTAGCATTCCCATTAAAAGACTCATCAAGGTCATTCCTCCGTAGAGTAGCCATTTGTTGGGGTTTTTCTGAAAGAAAGCCATCCATAAAAGCATCCAACCCAAGAAGGGTAACACGGTTAATGGGTGAAGTACCGAAAGGGGATCGGTAATGGATTTGCTCGCTAAGGTTCCCAAAACTTCAAAGACAAATTGCTTTTGATCTCCGCCCCATTCCAAATAGCCAAATAAGGGGGTGAGGACAAGTCCTAATCGTAGTAATTTGTTTATCATTTGGATGTTTCCAAAGCCCGAATCATGTTCCTAAAGTAAGGGAAGTAAATACGTCCCCACATGGGTTTTTTCTGAAAATAATAGAACTTTCCTTTATGGGTATCATAAACTACGGGAATGCAAAAGCCGGCCCATTTTTTACCAGAGGCTAATTGTAGACAGTAATCTTTAGCTCCTTGATCTACTTGAGAGGATATTAATACCGATAGTATAGCAATCCCAGCTTGTAATCCGCGGGGCCATCCTTTGTAGTAAATGGTTGCATATTGATAGGTTTCGGCGAGATGTGCTTTAAGGATGCTAGTGGTGATAGGTTCGTCTTGATAATCGCTTACCACTACAAAGGTGTTGAGCTGGGTGGCCATCCAACTCCATTTAAATTTTTTTTCATAACCCACTACGGTAGGCTTTTCCAGAAGGGTGGTTTCTTTGTGTAAGATACCACGTTCTATAAAGAGGTTTTTCGCGGTTTCAATATTCATATGATAATTTTGGTCGTGGTTGTTGACTTAAATATAAGAAATTATCAAATTTCAGCACGATTTTTTATTAATTACGAAAAGATAACACCGCAAGCTTATTTGTCTTAGTCTATTTCTTCAAAATTTATTACTTTCGCAGCCTTATTTAAAGTGATTTACGTATGAGTGCTAAATTCAAGGAATACAAAGGATTGGACCTCCCAAATCTTGCGGAGGAAATACTTACTTTTTGGAAAGATGAAAACATTTTTGAAAAGAGTATTTCCATTCGTGAAGGAGCGCAGCCTTTTGTGTTTTTTGAAGGACCGCCTTCGGCCAACGGCCTTCCTGGAATCCACCACGTAATGGCCCGTGCCATTAAGGATATCTTCTGTCGCTATAAAACCCAAAAAGGGTTTAAAGTAGACCGAAAGGCAGGATGGGATACGCACGGTTTGCCTATTGAGTTGGGCGTAGAAAAGGAATTGGGCATTACCAAAGAGGATATTGGCAAGAAAATCTCGGTGGAAGAATACAACGCGGCCTGCCGAAAAGCGGTCATGCGCTACACCGATGTATGGAACCGTCTTACCGAACGGGCAGGGTATTGGGTAGATATGGACGATCCGTATGTAACCTACGAGCCTAAATACATGGAAACGGTTTGGTGGCTGCTCAAACAAATTTATAATAAAGACTTACTCTATAAAGGCTATACCATACAGCCCTATTCACCCAAAGCGGGTACAGGACTTAGTTCTCACGAATTAAACCAGCCTGGCACCTATCAAGACGTGAGTGATACAACGGTAGTGGCTCAGTTTAAAGCGGAAAATGATACACTTCCCGATTTCCTTCAAGGGTTTGGGGATATCCATTTCCTAGCTTGGACGACGACTCCTTGGACGCTTCCCAGTAACACGGCATTAACGGTTGGGCCAAAAATAGACTATGTACTGGTAAAAAGTTTCAATCAGTATACGTTTGAGCCTATTAATGTAGTGCTCGCAAAAAACCTTGTCGGAAAACAATTTGGCGGAAAGTATACCGTAGCCAAAAGTGAAGCCGATCTGGAAAACTATTCCGAAGAAGATAAGAAAATACCCTATTGGGTGGTCAAGGATTTCAAAGGAAATGACTTGGTTGGCATTCGTTATGAGCAATTGTTGCCGTATGCACTTCCGTTTGAACATCCCGAAAATGCCTTCCGTGTCATTAGTGGTGATTTCGTCACTACGGAAGATGGTACCGGTATTGTACATACTGCTCCTACCTTTGGTGCCGATGATGCCAAGGTAGCTAAGGAAGCAACTCCAGAAGTACCTCCTATGTTGGTAAAGGATGAAAATGGGAACTTGGTGCCTTTGGTAGACCTCCAAGGACGCTTTCGGCCCGAAATGGGCGATTTGGCCGGGAAGTATGTAAAGAACGAATATTACGATGAGGGGGAAGCTCCTGAAAAGAGTGTGGATGTGGAAATTGCCATCCAACTTAAAATAGATAACAAAGCCTTTAAGGTGGAAAAGTACGTACACAGCTACCCTAATTGCTGGCGTACCGATAAGCCTATTCTATATTATCCGCTTGACTCGTGGTTCATTAAGGTAACTTCCTTCAGGGATCGCATGTATGAGTTAAACCAAAAGATTAACTGGAAGCCTAAGGCCACTGGAGAAGGTCGTTTTGGGAATTGGTTGGCCAATGCCAACGACTGGAACCTTTCCCGTTCCCGCTACTGGGGAATCCCTTTGCCTATTTGGCGAACCGAAGATGGTAAGGAAGCAATTTGTATTGGTTCGGTGGAAGAGCTAAAAGCCGAAATGGCAAAATCTGTGGCCGCCGGATTTATGCAGCAAGACATTTTTGAAGATTTTGTCGTAGGCGATCTTTCCGAAGAAAACTATGCGAAGATCGATCTTCATAAAAATATTGTAGATGGGATTGTGTTGGTTTCTGAAAGCGGCAAGCCGATGCATCGTGAATCCGATTTGATCGATGTGTGGTTCGATAGCGGAAGCATGCCTTACGCACAATGGCATTACCCTTTCGAAAATAAAGAGAAGGTTGAAAAAACATGGCGTAAAGCCGATTTCATTGCGGAAGGGGTCGATCAAACCCGTGGGTGGTTTTATACCCTTCACGCCATTGCCACCATGACTTTTAACGATGTGGCTTACAAGAATGTGGTGAGTAACGGATTGGTGCTGGACAAAAACGGACAAAAAATGTCCAAGCGATTGGGCAATGCTGTAGATCCCTTTGAAACCTTGGATGTGTATGGTCCCGATGCGACCCGTTGGTACATGATTAGCAATGCCAACCCCTGGGACAATTTAAAATTTGATATTGAAGGCATCGCCGAGGTGCGCAATAAGTTCTTCGGAACTTTATACAATACCTATAGTTTCTTCAGTTTGTATGCCAATCTGGATAATTTTGACTATTCTGAAGCAAACCTTCCGCTGGAAAAACGTCCTGAAATTGACCGTTGGATCCTTTCCGAATTAAACACCTTGATTCAGAAGGTAGACGATGCCTATGCCGATTATGAGCCTACCAAGGCAACGAGGGCCATTTCAGAATTTGTTCAGGAAAACCTCAGTAATTGGTTTGTACGCTTAAGTAGAAGACGTTATTGGAAAGGAAGTTATGGGGAAGACAAGATTTCGGCCTATCAAACGTTGTATACGTGTTTGGTGACCGTAGCACAGTTGGGAGCTCCTGTAGCACCGTTCTTTATGGACCGTTTGTACAAAGATTTAACGGCTGCAACCACACAAGGAGGCGCACTTTCGGTGCATTTAAGTAACTTTCCGAAGGCAGATGCGTCTTACATAAACAAGACCTTGGAAAGTAAAATGCAAAAGGCCCAGACCATTTCTTCTTTAGTGTTGTCCTTACGGCAACGGGAAAAGATTAAAGTGCGTCAACCGTTGCAAAAGGTGATGATTCCAGTGTTGGATGAAAGTCAAAGGGAAGAAATTTTAGCAGTATCCGATTTGATCAAGCATGAAGTGAATGTAAAGGAGATTGAATTGATCGATGAAGGTTCGGGTATTTTGGTCAAACAAATCAAGCCCGACTTTAAAAAATTGGGCCCCAGATTTGGCCAGGATATGAAAGCGATAGCACAAGCTATAAACGGTTTTGGACAAGAGGAAATCGCTATTTTGGAAAAAGAAGGCAGTATAGAAGTTGCCTATAACGGAAAAAATAGTACATTAAGCCTCGACGATGTGATCATTAGTTCCCAAGATATTGAAGGATGGTTGGTTGCGAATGCTGGAGGGGTTACCGTAGCGTTGGATGTTACCATTACCCCAGCTTTGAAAAATGAAGGGATTGCAAGGGAATTGATCAATCGAATTCAGAACCTACGAAAGGATTCTGGATTTGAAGTAACCGATAGAGTAGAGATAAGGCTTCAAAAAGAAGCTACTTTACAAAGCGCTATTGCGCAAAATATAGAATATATTAAACAAGAAACTTTAACAGAGATACTTGAGTTTCAGGAAGCTATGGAGGATGGTACGGAAATTGCTTTCGATGGAATTGAAACCCGCTTAAGTATTAAAAAACACTAAACCTATGTCTCAAGAAGTAAAAACCCGTTATAGCGATAAAGAACTCGAGGGGTTCAAAGCTATCATCATGGAAAAATTGGAAAAGGCCAAAGAACAGTTGGCGCTTATTGAAAGTGCTTACAAAAACGATAGTAACAATGGTACCGACGATACCTCTCCTACTTTTAAGGCTTTTGACGAAGGAAGCGAAGTAATGAGTAAAGAGTCCAATTCGCAATTGGCCATCCGTCAGGAAAAGTTTATTCGTGATTTAAAGAGTGCGTTGATCCGAATTGAAAATAAAACCTATGGGGTATGCCGCGTTACCGGTAAATTGATTAATCCAGAGCGTTTGAAGTTGGTTCCTCATGCTACCTTAAGTATTGAGGCCAAGAATATGCAAAAGTAATTGATACCATGTTGAATCTTTTCAACTGGAATAATTTTATAAAGAAAAACCCCATTGTAGTGCGATGGGGTTTTTTTGTAGTACTGTTATTTTGGGCAATATCAGTTTCAGCCCAAAAGAAACTTCAAAAATCTTGGGATGCCCAAACACTGGAAACTGTTGAAATTATTTCGGAGGAGGTATTTCGTATTTCATTGGTTTCTTCCGAAAGCGATACGGTGCGCCTAGAAGTTCTTATAGAAGGGGAATATGCCGAAAGTGTCATGATTCCCGTTTTCCAAAAAAACAACACGCTTCGTTTACAAACGGGATTTCATCCTTTTTTTTCTGAAGACAATGATAAACTGGCAGCCCACAAAGTGATTTCCATTGAAATGCGACTTGAAATTCCTTCACACTTAAAAGTGTATGTAGAGGCGCCTATAGCGAATTTAAAAACGCATGGTCCTTTCAAAAAGCTTACGGCACAATTGCGGGACGGACCTATTCAAGTAGCGGCATTCTCTGGTGAGGCGACCTTGTACACAAGAGAGGGAAATATAAATTTAGAGGCTATAGGAGGAGTGAGCGGAGCGGCCATTTCCAAAAATGGAATAGTGGATAATCAACTTCCTTCTGCCAGTAGCCCTCTCATCATGGCTCAAAGTGTTAATGGTGATATAACTTTACGCAAAACCCCAGAATAATTGTTTACTTTTGCTGCGACCTTTGAAAAACCCATCATCACATGTCTTTAAATAAAGCCATTGTTCTTATTGTTTTGGTTCTTTTGATAGACCAGATCTCAAAAATTTACATCAAAACACATTTTGTGCTTTATGAGGGTGTTGAAGTGTTTTCTTGGTTCAAGATTTACTTTATTGAAAACGAAGGGATGGCTTGGGGAGCAAAGATTCCTGGCCAATATGGAAAGTTAGCCTTGACCCTTTTTAGGCTATTGGCCATTGTGGGAATTGGCTATTGGTTGTGGGATTCGGCACGAAAAAAGATGCCCTCCGTATTGATTGTTTCCATCGCCTTGATTTTTGCGGGTGCTTTTGGAAACATCATAGATTCTGTTTTTTATGGAATTATCTTTAACGACAGTACCAGTCAGGTAGCCAGTTTTTTTCCTTCGGAAGGGGGTTATGGAACGCTGTTCCACGGAAAGGTGGTGGACATGTTTTCCTTCTCCTTTTTTGACCCGGTCTTCAATGTGGCCGATTCCTCCATTAGCATAGGCGTAGCCTTACTAATCTTATTCAACAAAAAAGCATTTCCAAAAAAGGAAAAAGAGGAGGTTAAAGAAGAGTCGGTGAGTACTTCAGATACAACTTCTACCGAAGTTTAAAAACAAATTTTGAATGTAGTACCTTCTCCTTCGCAGCTTTCTACATCAATAGTTCCCTGGAGGATTTCCACTTGATTCTTTACAATAAACAAACCAATACCCACTGCGTCGCTGTTATCATGGAAGGTTTGATACATATTGAAGATTTTATTTCCGTACTTTTCCAAGTTAATCCCTAATCCATTATCCTTGACAACCAGAGTAATTTTATCGTCTTCTTGAAGGGTATACACATCGATAATGGGCTTTCTTTCGGGATGTTTGTATTTAATAGCATTGGAAACCAAATTCATTAATATACTTTCTAAATAATGAGCGATGTAGGAAAGCTTTGGTGCTTCCGAGAACTCTGAAAATATTTCTGCTTCTGCTTCATAAATTTTAACGCTCAAACTATTTTTTACCTTATCCAATATTTCATGGAAGAAAACAGTTTCTTTTTCTTTCACACTTTTGCTTTGAGACGAAATAATCTCATTAAGGTGTGCCATTGTAGCATTTAAATTATTTGAAATCTCAAATAACCCTTCCTTCAGGTCGATGTCATCATTAATGGTACCTTCTTTTAGAAGCTCTAACGTAAGGCTCAAGTTATTGATGTTCGATCTTAGATTGTGTGAAATAGAATGGGCAAAATTGGCCATGGTGGCATTTTGCGATTCGATAATACGAAGGGATTTTTCTAAGGAAATCTCCTTGTTTTTCAATTCGGTGATATCCTGAAATACTCCCTGCACCCCAATAATCCTATCTTGTGAATCGAATACCGGTGTACCGGTGGCTTTGGCCCAAAAAGGTTTTTTATCGTAGGTGAGCATCTTTATGACAATCGATACGGGTTTTCCTTGACTACAGGCATAAAAGGTCTCTGCCGCAAGCTTTTGATGCTCTGGCGGATAAAAATCCAAAGCATTCTTTAAGGAAGGGATAAACGATTCAGGGACATTTAAAATCCTTCGGGCTTCTGGGTCTAAAAAACTTTTCTTTTCTATAAAATTGGCTCCCCAGCCACCAGAGGCCGTAAGTTTTGCAATATGCTTGTAATAGAAATCACTGAAGGGGCGCGCATTACGCGCCGTGTGATCTTGGGTTTCCCCTAAAAGAATTTTCTTTCTTTTTTGGGCTAAAAAGTTCATTTTCATCAAATTTGGGAAGCGAAAGATACTAAAAATTATAAAATCTTCAGTTTTTTCTTACAAATTTAAAAAGTCGTAGGTGTCAAATGGAGTGATGCAATAATCTAAAGGAACATCCAATTCACTGATTTCCAGTGATTTTTCAGCATCAAAGAAAGAAAGCCCCACTTTAAGGCAGCTGGGTGTGCAGGTAGCCAAAAACTTGTCGTAAAAGCCTTTTCCGTAGCCCAACCGATTCCCTTTTTCGTCAAAGGCCAGAAGGGGAAGAAAGACTACTTCTATTTGGGTAGAAGGAATTTCTATTCCCTCAGAGGGTTCTGGGATACCATAAGGCGACATAACCAACGGAGTGTTTTCCTGTAATAAGTAAGAAGTCATTTTTCCGGTATCAAAATTCGCTTTAGGGACCACGATACTTTTATCCCTCCCCTGCAGGATATGAAGTAGGTATTCGGTATTGATTTCCTTTTTCTTTACCATACTTAAATAAATATGGTAATAGGTTTTTTTCCAAATGGGAAGTGCTAAACAACGGTTGGCAATAGCCATGCTATATTCTTCAATTTCTTCTGAAGATAACGCTTGGCGTTTTTCTGTATATTTTTTCCGAAGAGCAGCTTTGTTCATCATAATATTTCAGTGGAAATATGAAACAGCGCATCCCCTTGATACACCAAAGGCGCTTCATTCACATTAAATACATAACCGCTTTTTTGGGCTTTGATACTGTAAAATATCTTTCCGTAGGGATCGGTAATCTGTCCTAAAACTGCTTTTGCTTCGACCAGCTGGCCAATCTTTACGGAAGACCGGAACATCCCCGAAGCTTGCGCTCTAATCCAAGTACTCTGGGTGATGGTCACGGAAGATTTTGTAGGGGAACTCACTTTAAATTTGCTTTGCAACATCCCTAAGTGATGTAAAATACGCTTGGAACCATTTACCCCGGTATTGCTAACGGCATTGTCTATGCTATTCGATTTGCCCCCTTCAAACAGTAATAAGGGAATGCCTTTTTTCCGGCAGGCATTTCGGTAACTTTTCTTTAGGTTCTTGGAATACAATATAAAGGGGGCGTTAAATGTTTGCGCCAAACCCATCAGTTTTTTGTCCCCCTTTTCAATACGGATGTGCGGTGCATTGAAGCGGCTGGACCCTCCCGTGTGGAAGTCGACGCAATAATCGGCATAAGGTACAATCTCGTTCATTAATTTATAAGCTACCTGAGAGGCCAACGATCCTTTTTTGCTACCCGGAAAGGAACGGTTAAGGTCCCTGCCGTCGGGGAAATCCCGAAGTTTTTGTAGAAACCCAAAAATATTGATGATTGGAATACAAATAATCATTCCAGCCTTAGGTTTGTTAATGCCCTTGGCCACCAATTGACGCACAATTTCCACTCCGTTTACCTCGTCTCCATGTATCCCAGCGGTAAACAAAACCGTAGGTCCTTCATACAAGGAACGTTCAACAATTACAGGAATGTCTATAGGAGTGTTGGTATGTAATTTGGCAAAACTGAAGTTTAATTCCTTGGATTCCCCGGGAAGGATTTCTTCCCCAAATATGGTGATGCTTTTTGCTTTTTTCCTCGGCATTACATTCGGTTTCTTTCTATATAAGTAATAATTTTTTCTGAAATATTGATACCCGTGGTGGTTTCAATGCCTTCCAACCCAGGGGTGGAATTCACCTCCAGCACCAAAGGCCCTTGTTTGCTCTGTAAAATATCCACGCCACAAACGCCCAGTCGAAGTGCCTTGGCAGCTTTTAGGGCGACTTGTTCTTCCTGTGCACTCAAGGTAATTATTTCTGAAGAGCCTCCCCGGTGTAAATTGGACCTAAAATCGCCTTCCTTACAGCTTCGCTTCATGGCGGCTACCACCGTTCCGTCAACGACGATGGCCCGTAAATCGCTTCCTTTGGATTCGGCAATAAATTCCTGAACGATATACCGAACCTTGGCAGTGTTAAGCGTTTCAATGGTGGATAAGGCAGACGCTTGGGTTTCGGCCAAAATAACGCCGTGCCCGTGCGTGCCCTGCAATATTTTAATGATCAGGGGGGCTTTTCCGAAGAGCTTTAACAACAATTCGGCATCATAGGTATTCCCTTGGTAGGTTTTGGGCACCGGTACGCCTGCCTGCGCTAATATTTGAAAGCTGGTCCATTTGTTACGCGATTGTAGAATGGCTTCGGCCCCAACGACGGGAAATACATTCATGCATTCCAAATGGCGCACCATGGAAGCCCCAAAATAGGTATTGGAAGCCCCAATACGGGGGATTACCGCATGCAAGTCGTCGACCACCTCATCGCAGTAGTACAAAACAGGCTTGCCCTTGTCAACGGTTAGGGTACAAAGGGTGGGGTCTATGACCTCCATGGTATGGTTTCTTGCCATTCCGGCTTTGAGCAGGCTTTGGGTAGAATACAGGTTTTCCCCTCGGGAAAGTACGGCGATGTTCATGCTGCAATGTACTAAAAAAGAACATCGCCTTAAACTTCATGAAGAATAAAAAGTTTCTTGTCTTTTCTTGTTCTTTTTTGCATCGCCCAAAAAAGAAACAAAAAGTTCTAGCGCTGCACCATGAACTTAGCTTTTTTGAGTTTTTGTTCACTTTCTTCTT
>CEQG01276101.1_pt1 | contig 28619 bp, 22 predicted proteins | sample 350301 | NCBI WGS metagenome assembly CEQG01 (sample SAMEA2621242, study PRJEB7988) | marine metagenome | isolation source: saline water (ENVO:00002010), including | reverse complement strand
TCTCGTCTAGGGGAAGGGTGATGTCCTGGCAAACCAATATAGGCGAAGTCTCGTCCAGTACATTAACAGTAGCTGTACAAATTGCAACATTTCCACTGTCATCAGTTACCTGAATGTCAATTTGATTTTCACCAAGCATTGAACAATCAAGGTCAATAGTTGGACTTGCACCACCACCTGAGAAGTAATTAATGTTACCATTAAAAATTCTAGGAGTAAATGGAGCACCATCAAAAGGTACATTACTTGCAGAACCTAATGAAAGTGTTAAATCTGCATTGGAGTAACTTGTATTACCTGGAGCAGGATCTGTTCCAGTTCCAGAATATTCGTGTCCGTGTGAAGCATCCAATACTAATGCCATACCATAGGTGGTACCAGCGGCAAGTGCAATTGGATTATCAAGTACTGCATTGGATGGGTTATCATCACCTGCACTAGTACCAGAAGATGGAGAAGAAAGCGTCCAAGCACCTGCATCCCCTTCATTACCTACATAACTACCTACTAAAGTATAAACATCCATAGTGAATGCTCCTGCTTCAGCCGTATTAATATCTAAATCGGTAATGGTAATATCTTCAGGACCTACTGTTATATCAAAATATACAGCACCTCCAGTACTACCTCCGTTATTCGAGTTGAAAAGTGTTCCTAAAGAACCTGCTACAGGAGGAGTACCTACGGTAGTTACTACATATCCACAAGCCTCATCCACGCTCAACAATAAATCACTAGCGTTGATAGTAGCCATTCCATTTGCATCAAGAACCACATCCAATGGAACACCTGTTACGTCGTAAGAGTAAATTAGGGAAACGCTGTTTAACACCCCTGTATCTCCACCTGCATCATCTTCAACAAAGATGGTCCAAGTTCCCAATGTTCCTTCTCCATCAAATGCAGAAAGTGGGTTGGATGGGATATAATCGTCTAATGGGAATGCATCTGGAGTACCTGCCTGACAATCTAATGCGTTTGCAGATTCGTCATCATAGGTATCCTGAATGTTATCTCCAGAACAACCATCGGCATTACCATCAAATATAGTTACTTGAGTTCCGGTAGGCGACTCTAACGTTACGATAAGGTCTCCTGTCCATGTGTGCGTAATGTCTAATGCTACATCAAGATCGGCGATGGTTACATCATCCGTTACATCAAAAGTAGCAGAAACGGTCGTATTGTCAACGATATTGATACCTGGGTTGGTAGTAGTAGTCCCTGTAATAGTTGCAGGTTCTCCAATACAAGTAATTACTGGAGCTGTATTATCCTCTACGGTTACCACAGCTACACAATTTGCCGTATTTCCAGCAGCATCCGTTACGTAAACAGTAACGTTATTAGGACCTACGTTAGCACAGGTAAGATCTAATGTTGACGATTGAGATGATAAAGTAGCGTCTAATTGGAAATATTGATCGGTACAAATATTATCCACATCGGTATCTGTCTGAGATGTGAATGTTAAATCTGGACCATATGTTGCTACCCAGTTATTCCAAGTTGCAGCAGCCACAGTAAATGAGGCTGTAAACGTAGTACAATCCGATCCAGCTACAGCATCGTTTAAAACTGTAGATCCATCAGGACCTTCAATAACCAAGGCTTCAAAAGTTCCACCAAAATCACCAGCATACTCTACAGCAACGGTTACATCTCCAAAAGTATTAGGAGCTGCAGCAATAACGGCATCTGTATCGATGATTCCTGTTCCGTCAAAGTTGAAAGGAACCTGACCTGTCGTTAAAGTTAAAGGCACTTCAAAGCTAGCCCCAGTTACTGCACAGTTATCACTTGAAGAAGCAATCACTTCAGCAGGAGTTAAGCTATACATACCCATGTCATCCAACTCTACCGTAATATCTTGACAAGCTACCGTAGGATCTTCCGCATCATTTACGATTACGTTAAACGTACAGGAAGTACTGTTACCATCACTATCGGTTGCTGTAAATTCTACTACGCTAGTCCCAACAGGGAACAAACTACCCGAAGGAAGCCCTCCTGTCTGGGTACTTACGATGATACCGTCTTCGGTATCCGTAGCAAAAGGTGGTGAGAAACCAACCGTAGCACCACAGGCTCCTGGACTGTTGTCTACAACGATATCCATTGGGCACATTAATACTGGTGGGTCTCCAATAACAGCGACATTACATGTAACGTCTAACGTCATACAAGATGAATTCGATAGACAATTAAACTCGTCTATCAATACTCTCACTGGATTAGGCGATGCCCCTGTAGTAAAGGTTACTTGCGACTGTAAGCCACAAAAATCATCATTGTACCCCACTACCGCACCAGTCACATTATCATAAATCGTCATCTGAGTGTCAAAATCAGTATCAGAACATGTTGAAAATGTGTATTCGGTATTGGGATCTAAGTTTACCAGGCGATACTCACCGCCAAAGATACACGAAGTTAAAGTTTGAGTATTCCCATCACAGGTGGGCGTACTCGTACCAAATTGAGTATTGTCATTGGGACATTGAGCCGCGACAATACTTGAGAAACATATCGCCAAAAGCATTGTGTATAAATGCTTTAAACGATCCATTCCTCCAAAAAAATTGAAGAATAGTTGTTTTTTCATAGTTATTAATTTGATTAATTAATTTTAGTATCAGGTAAATGTAAAAAAAAATATAATAATATGTTAATGTTTTATCAATAGTTTTACAGCATTTATCTAATTATTTGTACTGGACCGTTGTTTCTGACTACTAGAAAATAGTTGCCGTTATTGGTTTTTAATGTTTCCAGTTTTTTTACGTCATCTCTCGCAAAAAAACCGGTTGTATTATAGAATTGTGCCTGAAAAGATCCATCTTCCCTTCCTTTTAAAAAGCATCCAATACCTGCATCTGCCCTTCCTGTTTCCACTTCAGAAACCAATAAATTTCCTGCTGCCAAAATATCCTTAAATCCATCCCCATCAAAGTCTTTTATAATCACATCATTAATGGGGGCCGATTGTACAGCATCAGGCAAATTTTCTAAAATCCAATTCCCAGCTTTATTTTGCTTTAATATACTGGAATGAAAAGTGTCTATGGAATAATGCAAGGCACTTTCCAGCTTGTCTCCATAGATTTCGGGAAGTGTTGCACTTGCAAAAGAATCGAAAGTTGGGAAAATCTTTTTTAGTCCAGGAATTTGCTCTGAAGAGCATTGTTTCCCCCTCACCGGTAATAGTTTGTCTCCCTTATCATAACTCAATACAATATCACTCGAACCATTATTGTCAAAGTCACCACCGTATATGTGGAATCCAGACTTTTCTGAAACTTGGTACTTATAATTGGTTCCTAAATTCCCTAAAACATACTCTAAATTTCCATCTTCGTTAAAATCAGCCACATCTATCGTATTCCACCATCCTCTTGTTGCAAGCAATCCATAGGTTTCCGTTTCATTTAAAAAATTCCCATTCTTATTGATCAATATCGAAACAGGCATCCATTCTCCTACAATTATAAGGTCTTGACGACCGTCTTTATCAAAATCGGTCCATACGGCATCTGTCACCATTCCTAAACTAGAAAGGTCTGGGGCTTTAGCTGAAGTAACATCGACCAGTTTTCCATTTCTATTTTCAAGCAAATACGATTTTGGTGCAAAAGGATATTTTCCTGGAGTATGCCTACTTCCCAGAAAAAGATCCATATCACCGTCACCATCAAAATCAAAAGGTTTCACGCAGGATCCACTTTCAGTGATTTTTGGAATACTGTTCACTGATTTCTGAAAGGTTCCATCGCCATTATTTAGATACAATCTATCGGTATAATAAACATCTTTATGAGGCTTTTCATTTCCGCCGCTAGTGACGTATAGATCTAAATCCCCATCATTATCAATATCGAAGAAAGCTGCTCCAAGATCCTCCCGAAATCCGTCTTCAGCTAAGAAAGATGCTCCAGTGCGATAGAACCCGCCACTAGCCTCTTGGATAAATAGCGCTCCAACCTGTTCTTGAGCTCCTCCCAGAAAAACATCCTCCAAACCATCGCCATTGACATCCCCTTTTGCCAAGGCAGGACCAAAACAGGACATTTGGTGGGGCAACAGAACCTGAACCGCATAATCATCGTTGTATTTTTCTTGATGCTCAAAATTGATTCCTAATCTTCCTTCAACATCTCTAAACAAAGGGCTTTCCTTAACTTCTTCAAGTGGTTGCTTTTTCGCATTTTCATACAAAAATGTAATTTCCGAATTAGCCGCAACATTAGAGACAGTTTCTGATGCACCATCGGGCCAAACCACTTTTATCTCTTCAATATCGGATTCTTTTCCAATTCCGAAGTGAAGTGCATCTTCAGAGGATGACTGATAACCCCTTGTGAGCGTATGCTCTTTAAACTGAATACCACTCTTTGTTTTTACAGTTACTTTAGTGTTTAATTTGGTATTATTAGGGGCCGATTGCAAGCCTACTCTCAACCAGTTATTACCGCCTTTTTCTATCGTTCCGTTGATGTATAAAGATGCCTTGTCATCTATATTATTAACTACTAAATCCAAGTCGCCGTCTTTATCAAAATCTGCATAAGCTGCACCATTCGAAAACCCTTCAAAATCAAGACCACTTAATTCTGAAATGTTTTCAAAACCGTAATTTCCATTATTTTTAAAAGCGTAATTTTTGAGTTTTGTTGAACCTGCATCTTTGGAGTGAGAAACAAGCAATCTACGGAGTTCTCCTTGGTTATTTTCCAAATCTGCTTCTTGCATCTTTTCATTATAACTTATTCGATAATCCTGATCTGAATAATCCCGATAATATCCATTTGAGATATAGAGATCTTGCCAACCATCATTATCCATATCCATAAATAAACTGGCCCAGCTCCAATCTGTTTTATGAATTTTTGCCATCTGTCCCAATTCCCTAAAAGTTTCATTTCCATTGTTAACATGCAGCATGTTTCTCATGTATTGGTAATTATGTCCTTTTCTAACAAAATCCCAAAAACGATCAACTTCCATGTTTTGCATTTGGGTTTTGGCTCGATAGGGATCTTCTGCCAACATTTCAACAGTAATCAGGTCGGTTAGCCCATCGTTATTGATATCGCCCGCATCTACCCCCATACTGGATTGCGACATATGTTCAAAACCAAATACAGAAGCCTCTCTAAAAGTTCCGTTCTTATTATTAATATAGAATCGGTCTGGCTCTGTATGATCTACGGTTACATAAATATCCGGCCAGTTATCTTGATTAAGGTCTACCGTAACCATTCCCAAGGTCCAACCATAACTTACCAACCCAGCTTTACTCGTTGTTTTTTGAAAAAAACTCTTGCCTGTATTACGGTACAATTGATTACTTGTTTCCAATCTTGGATTGCTCCAATTTTGAAAATGTTCTTCATAACTCAAAAAACGATCCGGTGGGTGGTTACCTATAAAAACATCCAACAAACCATCTTTATCATAATCAAAAAAAGAAGCCATAATACTATAACCTTCATCATTTAAACCATATTCTTCGGCTCTCTCCGTAAAAGTTAAATCTCCATTATTAATAAAAAGCTGGTTGGTTCTCTTACTAGGCTCACCATAGTAACTGCGACACACATATATATCATTCAGTCCATCATTATTGATATCCACGATAGTGGCTCCCGTACACCATGAATTTGGGCTCGCCACCCCGGCTTTGGCCGTGATATCTTCAAAAGAGAGCCCATCCTTATTTAAGTAAAGCCTATTATCTACTTGATTTCCCGTAAAAAAAATATCTACCAAGCCGTCATTATTGATATCCCCTACGGCTACCCCCCCTCCATTATATACATTAACATTTTGAAGCGGAGACATTAATTCACTCACATTAAGCTTATTATTGAATTCAATCCCAGAGTAGCTACTGGGTACTGCTGTAAAAATTTTAGTGGTATCCAAATTTGAAATAGGATACTTCTCAATTTTTACTTTCTGACAAGAATAAAAAAGAGTAGAAATTACAAGAAATATTAAAACAGGGAATTTCATATAATAATTAGTTTAGTTAGGTTTCGCGAAGGCATAAATATAGAATTTTTTAACTATTCTTTAAGAAAAAAATAAGTGGGATTAACCAACACCTCCAAGTTTCCAATTAACTTTTTAAATATATATTTGTGACACACCATATTTTCTATTATGACTAAATATTATTTTCTTACAGTCTCACTTTTTTTATTTATTGCTTGTGGCAACAATAATTCAGAAATAAATAATCAAAAAAAAACTGAACCCAAGGGCACACTATTTACGAAGGTTAATAGTGACGCATCCAATATCAATTTTATGAACAAAGTCGAGGAAACCCTCGAATTTAATTTTCTCAATTATCCCTATATCTATGCTGGTGCTGGAGTTGCCGTGGGAGATATTGACAACGATGGATTGGAGGATATGTATCTAGTTTCAAATCAAGGTCCTAACAAACTTTATAAAAATTTAGGTGATTTTAAGTTCGAAGACATCACTACAACCTCAAAGACAGAGGATTTTTCAGGTTTTTCCACTGGGGTGACCATGTTGGATATTAATAATGATGGATGGCTAGATATTTATGTGTGTAAGGCGGGGCTGGTAAGTGACGATTTGCGTAGAAACTTGCTCTTTGTGAATCAACAAGATGGCACTTTTGCGGAGCAAGGTGCCGCTTGGGGTGTAAACGACCCAGGATTTACCACACAAGCCTACCCTATAGATTACGACAACGATGGCGATTTGGACCTCTATGTGTTAAATTATCGCTACGATTTCAGTAATAACTCCAAAATTAATAGTGAAATACAAAGGCAAATACAAAAAACCACCAGCGATCAATTATACCGCAATGATGGAATCACTTTTACCAAGGTTACGGGCGAAGCCAAACTTTACAACAAGGCTTGGGGGCTTGGCGCTGCTATTGGAGACTTCAACAATGACGGATGGCAGGATATTTATGTAGCCAACGACTATTTGGAGCCCGACCACCTTTATATCAACCAACAAGATGGCACTTTTAAGGACGAGATTTTAAAGAGATTGAACCATATTTCCTTCAATAGCATGGGCGTTGACTATGCCGACCTCAACAATGACCTCAATCCAGATTTAATGACTGTTGACATGCTGGCGGAAAACTACGCAAGAAGCAAGGAGAATATGGCCTCCATGAGCACCTCCAATTTCCTTTCGATGGTAAAAGTAGGGTATCACCATGCTTACATGGCCAATATGCTTCAGTATAATTTAGGAAATGGAAAGTTTAAGGAAACCTCTCAATTAAGTGGTGTGGTTAAAACCGATTGGAGCTGGGCACCCTTAATTGCCGATTTCGACAATGACGGCCAAAAGGATATTTTTATCTCCAATGGAGTGGTAAAGGATTATACCAACCAGGACTTCAGAAATAAACTGAAAAAATTAAATTCGGAAGGTGTCTCCATGACGCTGGATGAAGTACTGGAATTAATGCCTTCAGAAAGATTGAACAACTATATTTACCAAAACAATGGCGACTTTACCTTTTCTAAAAAAATTGAGGAATGGGGACTTAACGACCCCTCCTTTTCGAATGGTGCTGCCTATGCCGATCTGGACAACGATGGCGACCTAGACCTTATTGTGAGCAATGCCAATCACCCCATTGGTTTGTATAGAAATAATGCACAAAATAACTATCTTACCATTCACCTTAAGGGCAGTGAAAAAAACCCACTGGGGATTGGCGCAAAAGTTATTATCGAAACCGCAGAGGGACCACAACTTCAGGAACTCCACCTTACCAAAGGGTACCAGTCTTCGGTTCCGAAAAACCTACACTTTGGGCTTAAGGATTTAGATAAAATTGACAAAGCGGTAGTGGTTTGGCCCGACGGGAAAACTTCAGAGATTTCCAACCCTAAGATCAATCAAAAAATTACATTGGATTATGCGTCTGCAACTTCCAAACCTTTTGCCATTAATCATTACAACTCCACAAAGAAAACACTCAACCCTTCTGAAATAGGTTTGGACTACAGGCACCAAGAAAATACTTTCAACGATTTTTCCCTTCAGCTATTGATTCCGCAGAAACAATCTTCAAAAGGAACAGCTGTAATTACAACCGATCTAAACAATGATGGTCTGGAAGATATTTTTGTAGGAAACGCCGCTGGAAGCCCTGCTGCGAGTTATCTTCAAAATGCGGATGGGACTTTCAGCAAAACCAATGAAAATCTCTGGAAATTGGAAGCAAAATATGAAGATGCCAATGCGCTATTTATTGATGTGGACGGAGATGGCGACCAAGATTTATACGTGGTAAGTGCAGGGTACGAGCTTCCAAAGGATAGTCCGTTGTTACAAGACCGATTGTATCTAAATGATGGAAAAGGGAACTTCAGTAAAGACGCCAATGCCCTTCCTAAAATGTTAAGCTCTGGAAAGGCAATTGCTGCTTCCGATTATGACAATGATGGCGACATGGATCTTTTTGTAGGAGGTAATGTCGTGCCCGCCCAATATCCCCTTCCGCCAAAGTCTTTCCTTCTGAAGAACGAAGGAGGGACTTTTGTGGATGCTACGTCTGAAAATAATTCCCTTTCGGAAATGGGAATGGTTTCAGAAGCTATTTTTACTGATTATGATGGAGACGGGGATCAAGATTTGATGGTTGTGGGCGAATGGATGGCACCTACTTTTTTCAATAACAACAATGGCTCTTTTGCTTACGCGGAAGGGATTACAGGACTTGATAAAACAGAAGGTTGGTGGTTTAGCCTTACCGCTGGGGATTTTGATGGTGATGGCGATGAAGATTATGTACTAGGAAACCTTGGAAAGAACAATAAATTTCAACCCAAAAAAGAAAAGCCCATATTTATCTACGCCAAGGATTTTGATGAAAACGGAAGTTTTGATGTCGCCTTAAGTAAAATAAACGACGGAAGGTTGGTGCCCGTTCGAGGAAAGGAATGTAGCAGCGAACAAAACCCGTTCTTATTGGACAAAATTAAAACCTACAAGGAATTTGCCAGTTTGGAAATGCAGGATATTTATGGAGAAGACAAATTGAAGGATGCCTTCAAGCTTACGGTTTATATGTTCGAATCTGCCTATCTGGAAAATAAAGGAAATGGAAGTTTTGCCATTCACAAACTACCCAACGTTGCCCAAACTGGACCAACGATGGCGACTCTCGCCGAAGATATTAACAAGGACGGGCATCTAGATATATTGGGTGTAGGTGCTATTTATGATGCCGAAGTAGAAACCATACGTTACGACAGCAACTATGGCTATGTCTTGTTGGGGGATGGTAAAGGAAATTTTGAGTATTCCAGTAAGCATGATCCATTTATTGATAGCGATGCAAAAGACATTCAGAAAATAACCATAAATGGAAAAAAACACTTTGCCGTAGTAAGCAACAACGCTCCATTGGAGATTTTCACCTTCCGCCCTTAACGTTAACAGGGGTTTAATAGGCCTTTAGGGGTTTTTAACATCAATTTTTCCTATCTTATTTAGGAATTAAAATTGAATGTTATGGATAAGAAATTTGAACGAAAGAAAGAACAGAAAAATCCCACCAATCCTACGGGAAATGTAAATCAAGATACGAATGATTTTGACATCGATTCAGAAACCATTCGCGATCAACAAAATAAAAAATAATTAAAAGAAATTTCGATATTGAAGCACCCTGAAATCGACCGTTGTCATTTCAGGGTTTTTCTTTTTAAGGTCTTTGTAGGTTTTCAAACTTCCTACCGCTCTATTTGCCGCTCCTGAAGGGGCTATTAGCGAAACCGTTGTAATTTTTTTTGAAGTTACAGGGTGTAAAAATTCATGAATCCTAGGAACCTCGTTACTTACTACCTCTAGTTTTAAATGGTATCGCTTTAAAAGTTTTCTGAAAAAATACTCAGGGCCGTTTTTGCTGTTTCCGCCAGTAAACAATAAAGTGTGTATGGTTGGGTTTTCAGATAAAACCTGAATCAAATCACGAAGCTGCGCATCCTGCATTCCCAAGTCGCTCGCATCTATTTTCTCCCTCTTAGCTGAAGCTACCATGTCACAGATCCCTATTCTCCTTTGCTTCAGAAATTCTTTCCGCTGAACGATGGCTGCTTCTGAAGTTTCAAATACTAAATCCAACTGAAAGATTTCATTCAAGATAGGCCATAACTGACCGTCCCGGCTTCCGTAGCAAAAATCCACATCCCCTTCTTTGAAATTCCCGACAGTAAACCGAGGGGGAGGTAAGGTACCTACAATAAGTTTGGTGGCATTTTCAGGAATAAAAGGCGGGTATGGATGCACATGGTGAAACACTACCGAACAAACACCGGTTCGTTTTCATTTTCGGTATATTTCTCGCTAAAGCCATAACCATCATAATCAAACCCTTGGATTCCTTCCAAAGAATCGATGTCATGGTCAATGATATAGCGAACCATGCTACCCCTCGCCTTTTTGGCATAAAAAGAAATGATTTTTAATTTTCCATTTTTGAAATCCTTAAACACTGGAGCAATCACAGGAACCTTCAGTTTTCTTGGGTTAATTGCTTTAAAGTATTCTTGACTTGCCAAATTTAAAAACAGCTCATCTTCCTTCAATTCCTTATTTAACGCTTCTGTTAGCGTATCACCCCAAAATTCGTATAGGTTTTTCTTTCGGTTAATGGTAAGATCGGTTCCCATTTCCAATCGGTAGGGCTGAATTAAATCTAATGGCCTAAGCACCCCATACATTCCAGATAAGATACGCAAGGTATTTTGCAGCTTGTCTATTTTTTCCTCCGGAAGGGAATACGCATCCAAACCTTGATACACATCCCCTGCAAATGCATAGACTGCCGGACGTGCATTCTGTTTGGTAAAAGGGGTGCTAAAGTCTTTATAGCGTTGGTAATTAAGTTCGGCTAACTTATCACTAATACTCATGAGTTCGCCTATCGCTTTTTTGGATTTCTTGGAAAGTTTTTGGTTGAGCTTTTCTGCTTCTTCTAAAAACTGAGGCTGGGTACCTCTAGCTGTGGGCAGCTTACTTTCGTAATCCATTGACTTGGCAGGAGAAACTACAATTTTCATATCATTCGTTTTTTCAAAAATAAGGCAATTTTTTATTTAACAAACGGTCATTGTTTTTATAAAATTTATGCTTCTATTCCTATTTTTTATCAAAAAACAACTTTTAACAAGAACGGCCAATTATTATGAATTTATTAACGCTGTTCCCTTTAGCTAATGGATATTTTTAAAAAAATTCCATTAAAACCTAAATAATGAAAAAACAAGTACCTTTAATTTGCCTTCTAGTTTTCTTAAATTTCAGCTTCCTAAAAGCTCAGAATCAATTGGGTAAGAAAGCCCGGCTAACAGAAAATGGGCAAATAGAAGTGGAGAATGTCCAATTCCCATTTCCTCAGAATGAATCACAGAAAAAAAACCCTGAAGATTTTATTACTCGGTTTGGCAGACCCGCTAATCCCACTGTAAAAAACACAAGAGGTGTTACCCTTGCAGATATTGATAATGATGGCGTGGAGGAAATTCTCTACGGAATTGACACCACCCTTTATGCCTTAGAAGGGGATGGAAGTATCCTTTGGGAAAAAACAGTATTAGGCCCCATTTTATTACCTCCAACTGTAGCAGACCTTGACGGTAATGGAAGTTTGGAAATTATTGTTAATACGGGCTATCCAACCACTGTTGGCCGTATTTATTTAACAGATGCCAACGGAACCGATTTACCCGGCTGGCCGCTTAATTTCTCAGATCATTGGATGATCAATGCGCCTGCAGTAGCCGATTTGGATGGCAACGGAACCTTGGATATCATCACCTGTGAGCGTGCAGGAAGCACCGAGGGATATGTACATGCAATTAACATGGATGGAACCCCTCTTAACAGTAACTGGCCTGTACAAGTAGACGCCACGCCCGCTTTTACGCCTTCCATTGGAGATGTTGATAATGACGGAAATAAAGACGTGGTGATCGCTACTTCTTCAACAGGAATGAGAATCTATGACAATCAGGGACAGATTTTTCCAAATTTCCCCCTTACAGATCCTTCTGTTAGGTATTCCTACCAATCTCCAATATTAGCCGATTTGGATGGGGATGAAGACTTGGAAATTATTGGTACAAACCATGGAGATGCACCTGGTTTCTATGTTTTAAATCACGACGCTTCCTACTATCCTGGGTGGCCCGTTGCAATTAATGGGTGGACTTATTCTCCTGCAACCGTTTTAGATGTTGATGATGATGAAACATTTGAAATTTTTGTTTCAGACCGGAATACCAGCAGTGACGGCACCCCATTAGATGTACTTTATGGTCTTACCCCAGATGGAACCAATCTGGATAATTTCCCAATTTCAAAATATGGTGGAACTGAAGGTGTTATAAGCATGGCAGATATTAATGATGACGGAGTATTAGAGGTAATTTTCCCAAGCACCTTAACAGACCCTGAAGGCTTTGGTTATATACATGCTTACGCTATTGACGGAAGTGGTGAAATTGATGGTTTTCCATTACGCCCAAGAGGTTTTACATTCTTGAATGGCGCTGTAATTGGAGATGTTGATGATGATGGACTCATGGATTTAACCGCAAATTCTTACACCCAAACTTTTGGAGCAGGAATAGATTCTACTTATGTAACTACCTACAACTTAAATGTTCCCTATGACGAAACCAAAATTAAACGGAATGGTTACAAAGGAAGCAATGTAAGGGATGGACTCGTAATTCCAGAAACCATTTTAGGAACTGCTAACTTTTTGGAAGCCGCTTTCAAAATAACTCCCAATCCTTCAGAAGGCATATTTCAAATCAATATGCCTATTGATGTTGAAAATGGGGAAATTAGCCTCTTTACCCTTCAAGGAAAAAAAGTTTTTAGCGAAAAACGTGTTTTTGAGCAAAATACTCCAGTTATGTATAATTTCAAAGAACTCCCTAGCGGATTATACTTAGTCAATATTTCAAATGGAGACAGAACCTATACGGCCAAATGGATCAAAAAATAACTATTGAGATAAAAAAATCGGAGCGCTTGCTCCGATTTTTTTTTATTTAGCGTGTTTTGAATAATTTCGCCACTTATCGAGGCATTGTTCAATATCTTCAGGAACAGGAGACTCAAACCGCATAAATTTGCCCGTTGTGGGGTGCTCAAACCCCAAGGTTCTTGCATGTAAAGCTTGCCGGGGCAACACCTTGAAACAATTTTCCACGAACTGTTTGTACTTACTGAAGTGGGTCCCCTTCAAAATATCATTTCCACCATACCGCTCATCATTAAATAACGTATGCCCAATATATTTTAAGTGCACACGAATTTGGTGTGTTCGGCCAGTTTCCAACCTACAGGATACCAAAGTTACATAGCCCAGACGTTCCAATACTTCATAATGTGTTACTGCAGGCTTTCCTTTTTCATCGGCATCATCTCCTTCAAAAACGGTATTTTGCAATCTATTTTTAGGGTGACGACCAATATGTCCTTCAATGGTTCCCTTATCCTCGGCCACGTCCCCCCATACTAAAGCAATGTATTCGCGCTCGGTAGTTTTATGAAAAAACTGTTTGGAAAGATGCGTCATGGCTTCTTCAGTTTTCGCTACCACAAGCAACCCACTGGTATCTTTATCTATTCGATGTACCAATCCGGGGCGGCCACTACTATTTTCGGGAAGGTTTTCAAAGTGATATACCAAGGCATTGATCAAGGTACCACTATAGTTTCCGTGCCCTGGATGCACCACCATTCCAGCGGGTTTATTAACTACTATCACCTGATCATCTTCAAAAACAATGTCCAACGGAATTTCCTCTGGGACCAATAAAAACTCATACGGTGGATGCTCGAACATTACTGTAACCACATCATTCGCCTTTACTTTGTAGTTGGACTTTACGGGAGTTTCATTTACATAAACACTCCCATCTTTGGCTGCTTTTTGAATTTTGTTTCGGGTTGCATTCTCAATGCGATTCATTAAGAATTTATCCACCCGCAAGGGTTGCTGCCCCTTGTCCGCCTTAAATCGGTAGTGCTCATATAAATCGTCATTCCCTTCATTATCTATCTCAGGATTGTTAGTTTCCTCCTTCACCTTCATTGCTATTTACATTCAAATCTTCTTTTGCTTCTTCCACTTCTTCCCGGTTCAACCCTCCTTTTCCATCACCAAGAACCACATCAATTACGGATGTTTTTTGAACCTTATCCCCTGCACTTAACCTTTTGCCTTTGTGGCTTATTTCCAAAACCTCATCTTTAGCAATGTATTTTCGATAACGGATTTTTCCAATTTCAAAACCAACTGCTTTTAGGGTTGGTTCGGCTTGGCGCATGGTTTTTCCCACTACTGGGGGAATTTCGATCATAGGATAACCCGATCGATTAATGGAAAGGTAAATTTTACGATCTTCTTTTACAAATTTACCCGCATTTGGAATTTGCTCAATAACTGTTTTATAAGGAAAATCGGGGTTGTAATTGGTGGTGTCCATAATTTCGTATTTCAAATCCAAATCGGACAATGCCTCTTCAGCTTGAGGTAAGGTCATTTTAGCTAAATTCGGGACTTCGATTTTTTGGCCGTGATTGGTACTGATTCTTAACCACCATAAAATCAAAAAGCATAGTAGGACCAAGACTATCACAGCATACAAAAGCTGTTTTAAAAAGGTCTTCGAAAATAGAAAATTCAAAAAAGTCATACGTCAAAGGTTAAGAAGCAAAAATACTAAACCTAAAGTTAGTAAGTTTAACTGTATTAGTGATATTTTTGTTAACGTAGATAAAATTGGTTTGGTATGACAAGAACACGAGTAGCCGTGGCCATGGGAGGTTATTCCAGTGAATTTGAAATCTCCTTGAACAGTGGTTCCATAGTTTGTGGATCATTAGATCTTGAAAAATACGAGGTCTTTCCCATCCATATTTTGGAAGAGGGATGGTTTTATGTTTCCAAAGAAGGAACTCGATTTCCTGTAAACAAGGCAGATTTCAGCTTTAGCGATGGAAAAAAAACCATTGTTCCAAATGTAGTGTTTAACACCGTCCATGGAACTCCTGGGGAAGATGGTTACATGGGTGCCTATTGGGAACTCCTAGGGATTCCTCAAACCAGCACCGGTTTCTACCAAGCTGCCCTTAGTTTTAATAAGAGGGATTGTTTGTCGGTACTGAAAAACTTCGGAATAAAATGCGCCAATTCTTATTACATTAATGAAGGGAGCGATATTAATTTGGAGGAAATCATTAAAACAGTGGGACTACCCTGCTTTGTAAAGCCCAATCGGGCGGGCTCCAGTTTTGGGATAAGCAAAGTAAACACCTTGGAAGAAATGGAACCCGCCATGCAGAAAGCCTTTGCTGAAGATCCACAAATTATTATTGAAACCGCTTTGGTAGGTACCGAAGTATCTGTAGGGGTTTATGAAAACAACGGAGAGATGATCGCCTTTCCTCCTACTGAAATTGTCTCAGAAAATGAATTCTTTGATTACGAAGCAAAATATTTGGGAAAATCCCAAGAAATTACCCCGGCTAGGATTTCAGAAGAAGAAACCAATGCTGTACAGGCAGAAGCCAAAAAAATATACCATCTTTTGAATATGAAGGGTGTCACCCGTAGTGAGTTTATCATTCAGCAAGGCGTTCCGTATTTCATAGAGACCAACACCACCCCTGGGCTTTCCGCAGAAAGTATTATCCCTAAACAAGTTCGCGAAGCAGGATTGACCCTATCCCAATTTTTTGACATCCTTATTCAAAACGCGTTCGCCAAAAAATAGTATCTTTAAGTAATGAAAAAAGCAGTATTTCCCGGTTCTTTCGATCCCATCACCAACGGCCATGTAGACATTATTGAACGGGGGTTGGATCTTTTTGATGAAATCGTTGTTGCAATCGGCATCAATGCCGAAAAGCAATATATGTGGACGATGGAGCAAAGAAAAAGCTTCATTGAAGACGCTTTTAAAGGAAACCCAAAAGTCAAAATTAAAACCTATAATGGATTGACCGCCGATTTTTGTAAAGCTGAAAAGGCTTCCTATATTCTTAGGGGACTTCGAAATTCGCTGGATTTCTCCTACGAAAAATCCATTGCCCAGACCAACGCCACGCTTACGGGAGTAGAAAGTGTATTCATTATTAGTTCCCCAGGGGCTTCCCATATTTCCTCTAGTATTGTTCGGGATGTAGCGAGAAATGGCGGGGATTATAGTAGTTTAGTTCCGTTTAAAATTCCAAAAAAATGAAACTCCATTTCTTCTTCCTTATCGGTATTGTTTTATTAAGCTGCAATTCCAAGAAGGAGGAAGAAACAAAATTGACTTCCAACAAGACAAACTCCGTTTCCAAAGAAATTTTACTTATTGGCACCTTTCACTTTAACAATCCAGGAGCCGATGTGGCCAAAACCAAAGCTTTTGATATCCTGGGTGAAAATTCCCAAAAAGAATTAGACGCCCTTACCCAAAGGGTGGTAGATTTTGGGCCGTCAAAAATTTTTGTGGAATGGCCCTACGATGAACAAAAAGAGCTGGATTCTTTATATAACATATACAAAGAAGGAACCTATTTTCAGCAAGGGAGCTTAAGCGACTTTTACAAAAAAAATGAGATTTTTCAATGGGCATTTCGAATTGCAAAAGCAAGTGATCATGATAAGGTTTACGCCGTAGACTACAATAAAACCGAATTCCCTTTTGATAGTTTAATGCAGGTAATTTCAGAAAGAAAACAAGAAAACCTTCAAAAGGAAATTGAAAATGGGATCCAAAGTTTTGTAAATGTTTTTGATGAGAAAATTGCCCAAGGTGCCTCGCTAAGGGAATTACTTCGCTATTTGAACACTGAAGACCTAAAGAAACTTTCTAATAGGTTTCACAATGAGCTCCCCCTAAAGGCTGGAAATGAGGATAATTTTATTGGACCTTACTTAACCGCTGAATGGTATAAAAGAAATTTATATATGTGGTCGTTGATTCAAAAAATGACGACTACAGAAGATGATAAAATCATGGTCTTATTGGGGGCGAGCCATGCAGCAATTATTGAAACATTTATTGATTCCAATACTAACTGGAGCCTTTATCCTATAGATCATATATTTCAACAACAATGAATGTAAAAGAATCCTTTTTGGTTTTAGCTCTTTTGGCTGAAATTATAGGAACCATAGGCGGTTTTGGCTCTTCTGTTTTTTTTGTGCCTATTGGAAACTTTTATTTCGATTTTTATACGGTTCTTGGACTTACCGCCGTTTTTCACCTTTCCAGTAACGTGAGCAAAATCTTTCTATTCAAAAAAGGGATCAACAGGTTTTTACTACTCTACATAGGTGTTCCTTCTGTTATATTTGTTATTCTAGGGGGGTATCTTTCTAAAATAATAGCGACTACTTTTTTAGAGGTAATTTTAGGTGTTTTCCTGATTGCCTTAAGCCTTCTTTTTTTGGTTAAACGAAACCTCATTATAAAACCTGAAAAAAAACAATCTATTTTAGGTGGAGCGCTTTCAGGGTTTACAGCGGGGCTTTTGGGAACCGGAGGAGCCATAAGAGGATTAACCATGGCGGCTTTCAATCTTGAAAAAAGCGTGTTTATTGCCACCTCTGCATTTATCGACTTGATGATTGATTTTTCCAGAACAGTGGTCTATTATCAAAATGGGTACATCACCTACCAAGAAGTGAAATACATTCCGTTTTTGTTTTTAATTGGACTTGTGGGAACTTTCATTGGAAAAAAAATATTGAATTACATTCCGCAGGAAAGGTTCAAAACAATTTCATTGATTCTTGTCTTGCTCATTGGAATATTCACCTTATTGAATTTTTACATACTCTAATAAAAAAACTCCTTCAACTAAAGTTAAAGGAGTTTTTCAGTAAACAAATGTTTTATCGAATTATAGCGACGCTACGTGCTTGGCCAAATTGGACTTCAAGTTAGCAGCTTTGTTAGCATGAATAATATTCTTCTTAGCCAACTTATCGATCATAGAAGTAACTTCTGGATACAATTTCTCTGCTTCTTTCTTATCGGTCATATCCCTTAACTTCTTAATCGTGTTACGAGCCGTTTTATGCTGGTAACGGTTAAGAAGTCTTTTGGTTTCGCTGCTTCTAATTCTTTTTAAAGCTGATTTATGATTCGCCATAATCTTAATCTTAAATTTTGTAGCCCATAGGAGAATCGAACTCCTGTTTCAAGGATGAAAACCTTGCGTCCTAACCACTAGACGAATGGGCCTATTGTTTCAAATTGCGGATGCAAAAATACAACAATTTTTAAATGCTACAAGTGTTGAATTATTTTTTTTAAAAAAATTAATAGGCTTTTGCAAAAAGCACCTTTCGAGCAGACGGTTTCCCAGTAACCATGCAGCTTCCAGGAGCAGTATCACCCTCTATAGGGATGCATCTTATTGTAGCTTTGGTTTCATTTTTAATCTGCTCTTCAGTTTCTGGAGTACCGTCCCAATGCGCCAAAATAAATCCACCTTTACTTTCCAATACTTCCTTAAACTCTTTATAAGAGGATACTTCAGTAGTATTATTTTCTCTATAATTAGCAGCTTTGGCAAATAAATTCTTCTGAATTTCCTTCAACAACTTTTCAATAGCTTCTGAAGCTTCTTCCCGCTGCATCATTTCCTTAGAAAGTGTATCCCTTCGCGCTACTTCCACGGTACCGTTTTCAACATCCTTGGGGCCAATGGCAATACGTACTGGAACCCCTTTTAATTCATACTCATTGAACTTCCATCCCGGTTTGTGTGTATCCCTATTGTCAAACTTCACCCGTACCCCTTTGGATCTAAGTTCTTTCATTAACTCATGAGCCACCTCGCTTACCGCATCAAACTGTTCTTCATTCCTGTAAATAGGAACAATCACCACTTGATCTGGTGCTAAATTTGGTGGTAAGACCAAACCATTATCATCGCTATGCGTCATCACTAGGGCTCCCATTAAGCGAGTGGACACCCCCCAAGAGGTTGCCCAAACGTAATCCAGCTTGCCTTCCTTGTCGGCAAACTTCACGTCAAAGGCTTTTGCAAAATTCTGTCCCAAAAAGTGTGAAGTACCTGCCTGAAGTGCTTTTCCATCTTGCATCAAGGCTTCAATACAATAGGTTTCCAAAGCTCCAGCAAAGCGCTCACTTTCTGTTTTTAAACCTTTCACCACTGGAATGGCCATATAATTTTCGGCAAAGTCTGCATAGATATCAAGCATCTGTTCGGCTTCAGCGATAGCTTCTTTTTTAGTGGCATGGGCGGTATGCCCTTCTTGCCATAAAAATTCTGCCGTACGCAAGAACAACCGTGTTCTCATTTCCCAACGCACTACATTCGCCCATTGGTTCACCAAAATAGGTAAATCACGGTACGATTGAATCCATTTGCGATAGGTGTCCCAAATTATGGTTTCTGAAGTAGGCCGTACAATCAACTCCTCTTCTAACTTTGCTTCAGGATCCACTACAATCCCATTCCCTTCTTCATCATTTTTAAGTCGATAATGCGTCACTACCGCACACTCTTTGGCAAAACCATCTACATGGCTGGCTTCTTTACTGAAATAGGATTTCGGGATAAAAATGGGAAAATACGCATTTTGATGCCCCGTTTCCTTAAACATTCTATCCAGTTCCGCCTGCATTTTCTCCCAAATGGCAAATCCATAGGGTTTAATCACCATACAACCTCTCACACCGGAATTTTCAGCAAGATCTGCCTTGATTACCAATTCATTATACCATTTTGAGTAATCCTCCTGCCTAGTGGTTAAGTTTTTTGCCATATCGGTCTATTTGGCACAAATATTGTGCTTTATGTTAAAGATTATTTATTCTCGGCAAAACTAACTATTTTTATAATGTTCAACAATATTAAATACTGCGATATGCAAATCAATATAACTTCCACTAAAAAATTCAAAACATTTTTTGCTGTGGGAATTGTTGCCATTTTGCTTTCTAGTTGTAGTTCTTATCGAAATACAGCAGATAACGATGGCATCTACAATTCTGGCACCGAATATGTTTCTGAAACTGAGTACGACAATCAATACGACAAAAACGACTATTACCAACAGTACTTTAGAACCAAAGCTTCTCAAATGGAGGAATTGCCTGAAGAGGACTTAATTTTCACCGATATAGAGGCTTACACAACTACTGAAACCATGGATGAAGATGGCTATGTGGTCATTGAAGATAACTACAATGAAGGTTACGGAGCTTGGGGTACAAATGGTGGTAATATTACGGTAAACGTATACGATAATGGCTGGGGAAACACCTATTGGGGATGGAATAGACCTTGGGGTTATTGGGGCTATTCGCACTGGGGATGGGGAAATCCCTACTGGGGTTGGAACTCTCCTTATTGGGGTGCAGGATTTTATGGTTGGAATGCCTGGGGATGGAACTACGGTTGGTATAACCCTTGGTACTATTCTCCTTACTATGGAGGTTATTATTATCCATACAACAATTACCACAACGGATATGCTTACCACTATAACCGCGGAAGAAGCAATCAGGATTATTACAGCGGAAGAAGTAGCGGGAGGTACAATACGAACGGGAGAAGTAGCTACAACCGATCTGAATACAATCGCAGATCCAATAATTCACGCTACAATCGATCTAATAATCGAACCAACACCCGTTCTATAAGGAACTCTAGGAATGTTAGAAATTCCAGAACCATTCGAAATAACACAAGAACCATAAGGCCGAACAATGCCCGTAGAAATAATAACTCTACCATCAATAGAAACTCAAGATCCAATCGATCTAGTGGTTTCTCACGCCCTTCTAGCAGCAGAAGCTCTGGATCTTTCAGAAGCGGAGGTGGATCCTCAAGAAGCAGTGGTTCCCGAGGTGGAGGAGGAAGACGCGGCGGTGGCCGAGGATAACATCCTATTTACAATACCAAAAAGGAGCTTCAGCTCCTTTTTTTAAACCATTGATTCAAATTGTTATGAAAAAACTATATACATACCTATTATTGCTCTCCTTGGGTTTCCCAGCAGTAGGGCAAAACATCAACGATGCCCTTCGCTATGGACAGGAAAACTTATCGGGTACAGCTAGATTTACTGCTTTAAGTGGTGCTTTTGGCGCTCTTGGGGGTGATGTATCAGGATTCACCATAAACCCAGCCGGAAGTGCTATTTTCCTAAAGAATAATGCCACTTTTAGCTTGGCCGTCGATCATTTCTCTAACACTGCCGCTCTTTCTAACATTCAAGAAGAGGTAGGCAATTCAGATTTTATTATTGGCAACGCGGGAGCCACTTTTGTTTTCTCGAACCCCAACGAAGAATCCAAATGGAAGAAATTCACATTAGGTGTGGCGTATCATTCCCAGAATAATTTTGAAAACGAGCTTTACACGAGAGGTTCTTCCAATGCTACCGTGGGGAGTTTTTTTACTGCGCAAGCTGCAGGCGTCCCACTGGATTTGCTTCAGCTTTTAAATGGTGAAACCATTGCAGACCTTTATTCCTTTTTGGGGGAGACAGAAGGAACAGCAGCACAAAACGCTTTTCTTGGATACCAAGGTTATATTATAGACCCTCAAGGAAATAGTAACAACCAATATGTCTCCAATACCGGCTCAGGTTCCTTTGCAAAGGATTTTGCCTTTATAAGTGATGGCGCACAGGGAAAATATACTTTCAATATTAGTTCACAATATGGAGACAACCTCTATTTTGGAATAAACCTTAATTCACACATTATTGATTACCGCCAAGCAACTTATTTAACGGAAGCTAATTCAAACAACAACAGTTCGGTAAAGAGGGTCAATTTTGATAATTCCTTGAATGTTATTGGATCTGGGTTTTCTGCACAATTGGGGATTATTGGAAAGATAGAAAACAATCTAAGGTTAGGGTTTACTTACGACACCCCCACTTGGTATACCATCACCGAAGAAACCACTCAATACTTAAATACCTCTAGAGTGGAAAATGGAGAAGATATTTTTACCGAAGTAGCCCCAAGGATTATAAACATCTATCCCGATTACCGATTAACCACCCCCGGAAAATATAGCGTTAGCGCAGCTTATATTTTTGGAAAGGACGGGCTTATAAGTTTCGATTATTCCATGAAGGATTATGGGAATCTTAAGTTTAGACCTTCCAACGACCCCTATTTTTCCTCTTTGAATTCAGTAATAGAAAATAATTTAACGGCCGCTTCCACTTTTAGACTGGGAGGAGAATACAGATTTAAAAATGTAAGCCTTCGGGGTGGTGGATTTATTGAAGGAAGCCCTTACAAGGACGACACTATTATGAGCAACCGTGAAGGTTTCTCCCTTGGGCTAGGATATAACTTTGGGGATTACTTTATTGATTTGGCCTATGCGCGTAGCCAACAGGATTCACAAAGAAGTTACTACAGTTATGGATTGGTAGACACGGTTTCAGTAGAAAATGTCGCTCAAAACTTCATCGTTAGTTTTGGCTTAAACCTTTAGTCAGTTCTGCGGAAATCCATCAAATCACCTTTTTCCAAATTCCATAAGTTGGTCATTCCTGCATTCACTTCCAACACATATTTAGCAGGGCCTTCGGAAGGCAAACTGGTTTGATCGAAAGGCTGGGCATTTTTCTGAATACTCACTACTTCATTTGAAGCGTTCAGAAAAATAATATCCAAAGGAAATTCGGTGTTCTTCATATAAAAACTTCGTGGGGTTTCCGCTTCAAAAATGAATAGCATCCCACGATTTTTTTGCATTTCCTTTCGGTACATCAAACCCGTTTGGGTTTCGTATTCATCCTCTGCAATTTCAATTTCCAAGGAAACCAATACCGAATCGCTGGAAGCCTTTTTTAACTGAAGCTCCCCTTCTTTCTTGAAGATGACTTCCTTGGTAAGCACCTCTTTACTTTCCGGTTTTTCTTTACAACCAAAAGAAACCGCAACAAGTATACTTGCGATTAAAAAAACAAGCTTTTTCATTCGGTATAGACCTTTTTTGAAGATTTCATCATTAAATAAACCCCTAAGATAATAAACGGGATACTTAGCCATTGTCCAGTGGTAAGTATATTTCCTAAAGAGTCCTCAAACCCTCCTTGACTCTTTTTGAAAAACTCAGCAACAAACCGAATGGTCCATAGCAAGATTAAAAACAATCCGAAAATGTACCCTAATTGTTTGCGTTTTTCGGTCTTCCAATAAATATACCAAAGAATTCCAAACAAAACTAAATACCCAACCGCCTCATACAATTGGGCTGGGTGCCTCGGAAAATCTTCTCCCAGATTCGCAAAAATAACTCCGTAATCGGTACCTGTGGGATGACCAACAATTTCTGAGTTCATAAAGTTCCCAAATCGAACAAAAACACCCCCTATTGCTACTGGAATGATGATACGGTCAAAAATCCAAAGAATGGGCTTTTTCAACACCTTTTTATTGTAAAGGAACATGGCAATAATGATTCCAAGAGCCGCTCCATGACTGGCCAAACCTCGGAAACCTGTAAATTCTACTCCATTTTTAAAACTGAAAGGCAAGAATACAGAGAAAAAATCTTCCTTGAATAATTCGGGTTGGTAAAAAATAACGTGCCCCAAACGCGCCCCAATTAAAATTGCCAGCACCATATATATGAAAAGACTGTCCAATTTTTCCAAGGAAATCCCTTCCCTTTTATAAATACTTTTCATGATAAACCACCCGCAAAGGAAGGCAATCACAAACATCAAACTGTAGTATTGTAGTGTATAAAACCCTAGATCTAGTCCTTCAGAAGGATCCCAGGTAAAACTTAAAAAATGCATCATATTTCCATAAATATGGGTAAAGATAGAAAACCCATAAAACTTAATTGTTAATTCTTTCTTTCTTTTTCAGGAACAGGATCATAACCACTTCCACCCCAGGGATGACAACTACTTATTCTTTTAACAGCCAACCAACCACCTTTCCATAAGCCAAATCTTTTTAGGGCCGTTACCGAATAATGCGAACAAGTAGGCGTATATCTGCAAGTAGCAGGAAATAAAGGGGATATCACTTTCTGATATACCCAAATAAGCATTAGAAAAGGATATATCAACAGATATTTCATGAAAACCTAATTTAAGGAATAAGTTGTACCGTCTTTCCCATCCTTTAATTGAATACCTGCTTCCAAAAGTTGGTCCCGTATTTGATCGCTGGTAGCAAAATCTTTATTAGCCCGAGCCTGATTTCGAAGCTCAATAAGAATCTCAACCGCTTCGGAAAGTTTATTCCCATCCTGATTGTCAGACACTGAAACATCTACCAATCCCATTACCTCAAAAAGAAAATCATGCATCGTAGACTGAAGCGTTCCCAGGTCTCCTTTCGTAATGGTAGCTTTCCCTTCTTTCAACAAGTTGATAAATTTAGTGGCTTCAAAAAGTTGTGCGATGAGCACCGGACTATTGAAATCATCATTCATGGCATCGTAACAAGATTGGCGCCATTCGCCTATATTGAAGTTGGTAGTTTCTGAAACCTCTATACCCGAAAGACTTCGGTAAGCATCCATTAGCCTGAAAAATCCTTTTTCGGAAGCTTCCAAAGCCGAATTGGAAAAATCCAGAATACTGCGGTAATGTGCTTGATACATAAAAAACTTTGCTACCACAGGAGAAAAAGGCTTACTTAAAATATCATTGTCTCCACTGAAAAGTTCGTTAGGTAAAATATTATTCCCGGTAGATTTCGCCATCTTCTTCCCGTTAAGGGTCAACATATTGGCATGCATCCAAACATTCACCGGACTCTGATGATTACTGGCTTCAGCTTGAGCGATTTCACATTCGTGATGCGGAAATTTCAAGTCCATTCCACCACCATGGATGTCAAAGTTACTTCCTAAATATTTAGTGCTCATTGCGGTACACTCCAAATGCCAACCTGGAAAACCATCACTCCAAGGAGAAGGCCAACGCATAATATGTTGCGGTTCGGCTTTCTTCCAAAGTGCAAAGTCCTGCGGATTCTTCTTATCGCTCTGCGCAGCAAGTTCCCGGGTATTGGCTACCATATCCTCCAACTGCCTTCCACTTAATTTTCCATAAGCATGATCTTCATTGAACTTTAGGACATCAAAATACACCGAGCCATTTTTTTCGTAGGCATACCCTTCAGAAAGGATTTTTTTTACAATTTCAATTTGTTCAATAATATGCCCTGTAGCAGTAGGCTCAATACTAGGAGGAAGGGCATTAAAAGCATTCATAACCGTATGAAAATCGACCGTATACCGCTGTACCACTTCCATGGGCTCGATAGATTCAATTCGAGCTTTTTTAGCGATACGATCTTCCCCTTCATCCGCATCATTCTCCAAGTGTCCTGCGTCGGTAATATTTCGAACATAACGCACTTTATATCCTAAATGCTTAAGGTATCGAAATACTAAATCGAACGACAAAAACGTACGGCAATTCCCTAGGTGAACATTACTATACACTGTAGGGCCACACACATACATCCCTACGGCACCTTCATTTATTGGGGAAAATTTCTCCTTTTCTTTGGAAAGGGAATTATAAATTAATAGTTCTTGCTGTTCGAAAAGTTTCATTGAAAATATACTTCGGAAAATTAAAATTCGGTTTCAAGTTTGATATAATCTAAAAATTCGCGGCGCACCTCTGGGTTCTTAAATTGACCCCCAAACTCACTCGTTACGGTACTACTATCGATATCCCGTATTCCACGCGAATTTACACATAGGTGCTTAGCATCAATTACGCAAGCTACGTCTTCAGTTCCCAGAATTTGCTGAAGTTCTTTCACAACCTGCATAGTTAAACGTTCTTGTACTTGAGGGCGCTTGGCGAAATAATCGACCACTCGATTCATTTTGGAAAGCCCTACGACAGTACCGTTCGAAATATATGCAATATGTGCCTTTCCTACGATAGGTAACAAATGATGTTCACAAGTCGAATACAAAGTGATGTTTTTTTCCACCAACATTTCACCATACTTGTACTTGTTTTCAAAAGTAGAAGCTTTTGGTTTTCTATCCGGATGGAGACCCCCAAAAATTTCTTGAACGAACATTTTTGCAACCCGATTGGGTGTTCCTTTTAAACTATCATCGGTAAGGTCCATCCCCAGAGTTTCTAATATACGCTCTACATCTTTTTTGATTAAGGCAATTTTCTCCATATCGCTTTTCTCAAAAGCATCGGGTCTAAGAGGAGTTTCGGGAGATGTGCCAATGTGTTCATTTCCCAAAGCCTCAATTTCTTTTATCTGTTTTTCTAAATCCATAGTTTTAAATGCAAAGTGCAAAGATACGTATTAGTGTATTGCTATGAAAAGTTGCGCTTATTTTTTAATTTTTAGCCAAGTAAGGTGATAAAATTTTCTTAAATTCACACGTTTATAGCCAAACCATTATGAAAAAAATACTACTCTTCGCCCTTTTATTCCCTTTATTCCTAAGCGCACAACCCGTTCAATTGTTTGAACAATTCAACGGGCAATACGATTTTACCGCTGTTGGAAACACATTAAACGCATCCCCTAATCCATGTGCCTTGATGTTAAGCAGTAGTGCCGATTTAAATTTAGGCCCCACAGAAACCATATTGTCAGCACACCTCTATTGGGCAGGGCCATGGACAGATTCTACTGGAGGCGATTATAATGTCACTCTTAATGGAGTCCCCGTTACTGCTACTAGGGATTTTCATTTAACTGCCGGAACTGGTATAGAATATTTTTCAGCCTATGCCGAAGTTACAAATATCGTAGCCCCTACGGGAAATGGAACTTACACTTTCGCAAACCTAGACATCAATCTACCGGCCACCGGTGCTTGCAACAACGGGACAGACTTTGCTGGTTGGGCAATGTACATCATATACGAAGACCCTGCACTTACCCAAAACCAGGTCAGTCTCTTCGACGGACTCGAATTTGTTTCAGCAAATAACCCCTCTTTAGATATTACTTTAACAAATATTGAAGCGGCTTCAGACGACTTGTCCAAAATTGGCTTTCTAGCTTGGGAAGGTGACGAAACCATCGCAAACAACGAAACACTTTTGATTAATGGAACATTAATCGACAACCCTCCTCTTAACCCTGGGAATAATGCCTTTAACGGAACTAACACGTATACCAATTCCAATACAAACTTCAATATGGATTTGGATTTTTATTCGTTGGAAAATATCGTGATGCCCGGAGATACAAGCATTTTTATTCAACTTACCTCAAGTCAGGATTTTGTGATGGTGAATAACCTTATCACTGTAGTGAATTCAGAATTACCAGATGCAACTATCACTATAGATGGAACAGGTATCGTTTGTGAAAATGCCAATAACATGAATGTTGATTATACGGTATTCAATGTCAATAGTACCGCACCATTACCTGCCGGAACTCCTATAGCATTTTATGCCGACGGCATTTTAGCTGGGCAAACCCAAACGGTTAATGAAATTCCTATTGGAGGTTCCGAAAGTGGGGGAATTATCCTGAATATTCCTGTAGGAACTCCTGTGGTATTTAATTTAGTAGCATCAGTAGACGATATCGGTGATGGAACTGGAATTGTAGCTGAAACTAACGAAGAAAATAACACGGACACTATAACGATCGACCTTACACAATCTGGCCTCGACCTTGGCCCAGATGTAGAAGGTTGTATTGGAACTCCTGAAACATTAGATACAGGTATTTCAAACCCTAATTTTATATGGCAATGGTATAGAAATGGTGTTTTATTACCGGGTGAAACTAATTCAACTCTAATTGTTAATACTGATGGAACCTATGTGGTTGAAGGATTTGAAGGTATTTGTTTTGTGACCGACGAAATCGAAGTACACTTTAACCCCCAACCAGTAGCAAATCAAGCCATGGATCTTTATGAGTGTAATGATGGCGTAAACCCTGCCATATTTGACCTTACCCAAAATGATGCCATAATACTTGGCGGACAAGATCCTGCTCTATTTAACATATCCTACCATGAAACATTTATAGATAGTGACAATGGAACAAGCGATATTCCTAATCCAATGACCTATGCGATGATTCCTCCTTTTCCTCAGACTATTTATGCTAGAATTGAAGGACAACTAGGGATTTGTTACGATCTTACGCAATTTGAACTTTATTTTCCAACAGCCCTCTCTGGAAATGTTCCAGATTTTGAAATTTGTGATCAAGATGAAAATGGCTCTGAACCAGTAGACCTACCTTTTGAATTCAATTCTTTTGTACTGAATGGTGAGCCGGCGATAAATTATGAAATTACATACCACGATAGTCAAGCGGATGCCGATGCAGATATAGATGCTCTACCGATTCCATACAATGTGCCAGTCCCTGGTCAAACAATTTACATTAGAATGGAAAACCTTGAGTATAGCAATTTCATAACCTGCTACAGTACAACTACTGTAAATATTATTGTCAATGAGACACCACCGATCAATCAAACTCCAGACCCCTTGGTTGTCTGCGACGTTGACAACGACGGTTTTGCGGATTTCGACCTTACGCTTGCGGACGGGGACATCACCCTTGGCGACGGGAGCCTTG
>CEQG01051930.1_pt1 | contig 28735 bp, 31 predicted proteins | sample 350301 | NCBI WGS metagenome assembly CEQG01 (sample SAMEA2621242, study PRJEB7988) | marine metagenome | isolation source: saline water (ENVO:00002010), including | reverse complement strand
GAGGTTACCTGAAAGCGGAACCCAAGATTCAGAATTTCATCAAACTCATCTATTATCAGTTTTTGCAGGGCATCAAAACGCACTACTCCGTCAAGCGCCAAATCCATTATGCGTCCCGGTGTACCCACCAGTATATCTACGCCTTCATATACCTTATTTTTTTGGGTATTTATGTTTACACCGCCATATATGCCCAATACGCGTACAGACATATATTGTGTAAGCTTTTCTGTTTCTTCCGCTACCTGTACCACAAGCTCACGTGTAGGTACTATAATTACCACACGGGGTGTATCGGTCTTGGCAAACTTCCATTGCTTTAGTACCGGCAGCAGGTAAGCAAATGTTTTACCTGTACCTGTTTGTGCAATACCCATAACATCGCGGCCCGAAAGTATAACGGGCATAGCACGCTGCTGTATAGGGGTAGGGGTGGTAAAGCCGAGCTCGTCTATTGCTTTTTGTAAAGATTTGGGCAGGTCGAAGTCCTCAAAAGTTGCCATAGCATATATTTTGGCAAAGATAATAATTAATAGCAGATACGCTTGTGTAGCTTTTTAACCTCATTTTCACTTTATTATAATTTAATAAAGCTAATTTTAAAGTTATGGAAGACATAAAACTATACATAGATTATATTGCCCGTTTTACGGAAGCAGCAGGTATAATAACTATAGTTGCAGGTATGGCTATGGCTTTAATAAGGTTCCTGTTTATAAGACAGGGCATAACACCGCGTTCTTACCGTTTGCTTCGGCAGGAACTGGGCAAAGCTATACTGCTGGGGCTCGAAATACTGGTAGCCGGAGATATTATATCTACCGTTGTTACAAACCCTACCATGCAGCAGGTGCTTATATTGGCGGTTATAGTGCTTATCCGTACTTTTTTAAGCATATCTATAGAAGTTGAGATAGAGGGCAGGTTTCCGTGGCAGAAACGTACTGATAATTAAGTAATTGTTATTTAACAAAACCTTTGTAAAAAACTATTCTCCCAATAGTATTTTAGCATAACTAAAAATGTATTTATGCCCAATCTTTTAACCATAGGACATGTATCTGTAGCTTCAATACGCAACTATCTGTTTGATAAGCGCATTGATAAAGGCGACTCCATAGTGCTTAACCCCGCAGACTATGAGCATTTGCTGGAAGACATAAAACAGTCCGGCGAACCTATTGATGTGCCCTTAAATGTTTTAGGGGTACTTATAGTTAAAGATAATGCCGCCGAAGTACCGGCCGGTAAAATCAGGGTTATAAAAAACGAGAGTATGTAGTTAAGTTTGTATCCTTTATACATTGAGAGAAAAAAGCTTCGAAGTAGTGCCCGAAGCTTTTTTTGCTTTTATACCTTACAGATATTTATTTTTCAGGTAATGGGCTATTAGAATAGTTCTTATTATATATAACCTGATCAATTGTAGAAATAGACAGATTATTAAACTCAGCGCTGATAATTTTTTTAGCGTCATGGCTTTTCATTTTTAGTTTTTTTAGTTGGTGGTACCGCTCCACGATCTTCCTGTTTCTTTCCTTCAGAAGGTCACTTACTGTCATAAAATTATTTTTTTGCAATAATTTTCTTTATATTTATAAAGATAAATATAAAGAAAATAAATCGAAAAAGCGATTATAATTCTACAAATATATCATTAATTTTGAAAATGAAAAATTATATAGGCCTAAATATTAAATATTTGTGCGAAAACAATTTTTTGTCGCAGGATGAATTCGGCGCTAAGTTCGGTTTAAAGAAGAGTGTGGTAGGAACCTATGTAAGGGGAGTCTCATACCCGAAGATTGAAGTGATGCAGAAAATATGCGAAGAATATAACCTTACGCTGGATGAATTAGTTAATGAAGACCTGTATATAAAATTTAAAGGGCATACCAAAGGCAGCCTGCCCAAAGCCGCCGAACCCGCAATTGTTTATGACAGCGAAAGGGAAGCACTATTAAAAACAATTGAGGCGCAGAAAGAAACTATTGCCGCCATGAAAATTACCATAGATACCTTATTGCAGAAATAGTTTTTTTGGGCTATATTTAATAAAAAATACAGCCATGAAAGAACATTTTAAAACAATACTGGAAGCTTTTGAAAATGCGGGAATTGAAGTTAATAAAGCCGAATTCAGTATTACAGAATACTCCCTTAATACCAACCTGAGCTTTAAATTCAGGAACCTTGACGAGTTTTTAGAGTTTTTACATCTTTCCGCACCATCTGACGATGAGCGCGCAGAAACCATTAATGCCGTACTTATAGAGGAAGGCATAGACCCTGACAGCTTTTTTTACGTAAACTTTTACAGCCCTAAAGTTGCCGAACTTTAATTGCCTCAGCAAATGGATATAGGATACCTTAAGATAAAGATTGATATAAAGGCAGAGCACGACGAACTTAAAAAGAAGTTCGAGTACCGCCGAAAAGAACTTAAGAAGGAAGAGGTAAAGAATATTTTTGAAGGTTTTAAAAATTATTTTAAGGCCGACGGAAATTTCAAATTCAAAGAAAATGAACACAGTGTTACAGCCGAGTACAGGGAACACGGTATAACGCTGGATATGGATATCTATAAGAACATAGACAGCCCCGGTTTTGATATGGAAGGTTTTATACGTACTTACGAAAACGAAACTTTTGATTTTGAAGTAGAGGCGGTGTGCAGCAAAGAGATATCAATGAACCCTGCAGGTATAAGCGGGCAGGAGAAGCTACTGCACGATACTGCCTATTTTAAAGATTTCCTGGAAGGGGTTATACACTATAAATTTAAGTATCGCATTAAGGGCCGCGAACAGGAATATTTTAGTATTCAGGAGCTTATGCAGGCACTTTAATGTTATTTTTTTCATTAATTAACGGTAAAAGACCTTAATCAGCCTTAATTTTGTTTACTTTTGTACTGCATTACAGGTATAAGAGTGATTACATTTTTTGTAATGATTTTAAAATTACGGGCAATAAAGCAGGTCATTTTATAATACACTTTTACAACCATGGTATCTGCCTAAAGGTGAAGGTTTATGAAGTTATTCTCATTTATATTGTCTGTAGTTGTATTTTTCGTGGCACTGTACTATTTTATAGAAGAGCTGCCGCAACTGCAAACGTTTAATGACGGTATATATATAACCCTGCTCGGCATTTTAATGGCAATATGTATAACAGGCGTTTTTATTAATTCTGATTTTTTGGTAAGGAAACGCAAAAGCAGGATTATCCTTTTTGTATCGAACAGCTTTTCAAAAAAGAATAAAAAATAAACTCCGGCAGCCAGCCGGAGTTTATTTTTATAATTGAATTACTTATTATTCACCGTTTTTATCTACAACCGGCCTGTTTTCCCTGTTGGCAAGTTCCCAGGCTGTGGCAAAGGCAAGCTGTGCCCGCTTTGCAAGCAGGTCATATTCTATTTTATCAGGTGTATCACCCGGTTTGTGATAATCAGCATGCACACCGTTAAAATAGAAAATAATTGGTATGCCGTGTTTAGCAAAATTATAATGGTCTGACCTGAAGTAGAAACGGTTAGGGTCGTTCCTGTCGTTATACCTGTAGTCCAGCTCCAACTTAGTATATTTTTCGTTAGCTGCCTCATTAATATTATGCAGTTCAGTGCTCAGCCTGTCAGAGCCTATAATATATACATAATTGCCGTTATCTTTATGGTCGTCATCGCGACGGCCAATCATATCAATATTTAGATCGGCAATAGTATTTTCTATCGGGAACAGCGGATTTTCTGAATAATAACGCGAACCGTGCAGTCCGTGTTCTTCACCTGTTACATGCAAAAACAGGATTGACCTCTTTGGCCCATAGCCATCTTTTTTTGCCTGCATAAATGCCAGCGCAATTTCGAGCAATGCAACAGTACCGGAGCCGTCATCATCGGCGCCATTGTATATCTCGCCGTTTTTCATACCCACATGGTCATAATGCGCGGATATTACCAGTATCTCTTCAGGCTTTTCTGTGCCTTCTATAAAAGCCCAAATATTTTCGGAATCATTAAGTTTTGGTGAAAATGCCCTTGCCATAAAAGCCGACGGCACAGGCTGGTAAAAATTCTCGGCGCCTTTTGGGTATGATATACCGTTTTCCTCATACTGGCTTATAAGGTAACGACCTGCTTTCTTTTGGCCTTCGGTACCTGTGTTACGGCCCTCCATTTCATCACCGGCAACTATAAAAAGGTGTTTTTTTAAATCGGCAGGTGTTATGGTGTTCATGTACTTAGCCACGTCTGCCTTGGCATAGTTTTTTTGAGCAATTTGCGAGCTGCCGCACGACAATATAAACAGCGCCAGCGGCAATGCAATAATTTTTTTCATAGTTTAGATTTTATATGATGCATACATTGCTGCGATTATAAATAGTATGAAAAAGCAGAATATATTTATCAATAAAAGTAAAAAACTTTTTAATAAAGACATCCCAATTTTTTCTTTATAAAAATTATATCTTGACTTAAACAGATAAAAGATGGCATAGATAATATTTAAAAAATATAAAATGATTGTAATGGCATCTACAATATCATCTGTTAATACAATACTCAATATAAATAAAAATATCTCCAACAATGTTACTGATAGTAGAAGAAATGAATAAAAATGAAGCGTAAATATACCATGGTCAAAAAAATACCATCTTGTTTTACCATGAAATACCCATAGCCGAAATGCAAAAATGGGGAGATAAATAAATAGTACTTTTGGTAACAGGGGTACAAATTCCTTTAGAAACCCTCTTTCACTACTATCAATTTCTCCAAGCTGCCGTCCCTTTTCTAACTGTTTTTTTTCGAACCAAAGCTCAAAAGCATTAAACTTTTCATCTTCAGGAAGTGTTTTATGTACTGAGTCGAGCTGCTGAGGAGTATATATCTTTTTATTGTTTATAGTAAGGTGATACCTTTCTTCGGTATTGGCTTCCGTGTTATCCAGTGATAAATCAGGCCCTTCATCATCTATAGAACTAACAGCAATAAAAAAGGTAACAAAACTTATAAAAATATACAGTTTAACCGGCGGTACAAACTTTTGCCTTTTTCCCGACAGATATTCTTTTGTAAGCCTGCCGGGGTAAAACAGCAAATACTTTATTGTTTTCCAGAAAGCGCCGTCATAATGCGTAAAGTCTTCTATAAAATGCGCTACCAGTGCACCAAAGGTTTGCCGGGTTTCTACATTTTTTTGCCCGCATTGCGAGCAGTAGCTTTTATCTACTATATACCCGCAATTATCGCAGGTCTTGTCTTCGCGAAGGCGGCCATGTCCCATTGGTTATATTTCAATTGGTTATGGGCATAAAAATAGGAATTTAATTAAAATGAAAAAGCCGGAAATTTTCCGGCTTATGAATAATTGTCCGCTTTCTCTAAAGGAGGTAACGTGTTAAATCGGTCAGAGATAATTTGCTATATATCATCTAAAAGATCTCTAAGGATTTCCGGGCCTAATTTAAAAATTGCCATTCTCAGTTTTCTATGATATTCTTTATTCTTTTCAAACTCTTTGATTTCTGCCATTTTAAAAGCATCCCATTCCTGCTGTGCTTCAAAAACACTAAAGAAATCTGTTTCAGCAAGATTCTGTTCAACCCATGCAATCGGATCAGGCCGCAATAAAGACCATTTATCACTTTTTAGATTAGTTTTATGGTAGAAGTTTCTGCGCAGCCTCAAGTGCTCTTTATAAGCTTCAGAACCTAACCTTTTTATATACAACTCTTTCAGTTCATTATAGGTCGCAGTATATAAGCTGTCTTTTACGGTTGTTTCCTGAGCTACCGCAGTATTGGCTGCTAGCATAAACAAGGTCAAAGCAATTAATTGTAGTAATTTCATATATAGTTGGATTTGTTTTACTCCTCAAATGTTTCCTTCAGGAACAGTAAAAAGTGCTGCCAGCTTCGCCTGTTGGCCTGTTCGTTATATGCAGCGCCTTTGCTGTTATCGTTACCGGCTTCTTTTTCCGTAAAGGCATGAACGGCATTACCATAATAAATCATTTGCCAGTCAGCGTTGCCATCGCGCATTTCCTGCTGAAAGGCGAGAATGTCCTCCTGCGGAACATAAGGGTCGTCAGCACCGTGCAGAACCAAAACTTTTGTTTTAATCTTCTTATTTTCCCTCGATTTATCCTTGCCAAGCCCCCCGTGGAATGATACTACACCACGCACAGCCATCTGAGCCCTTGCAGCTTCAAGCGCGCCTGTGCCGCCAAAGCAATAGCCAATAACAACAATATCTTCGGGGTTGGCGCCAAATTTTATAAGCTGTTCCATCGCCAGCTTTATACGCCTTTGGTAATCTTCAGGATGGCTTTTATAATAACCTGACTGTTTACCAGCCTCTTTGGTATCCTTCGGATAGTTGCCCTCACCATAAATATCGGCTACAAAAGCATAATAGCCTAAACCTGCCAGTTCCTGTGCCACCCTTTTAGAATGGTCGCTTATGCCTTTCCAGGCAGGTAAAATAAGTATACCGGGTGTTTGCGGTGTTTTTTTGACAGGGGCTATAGCAAAGCCGTTAAGTTTTTGGTTGCCGTCTGTATAAGCTACTGCTTTAAGCTGGGCGTTGGTTTGTAGTGCCATAAAAGTAAATATAAGTGCAAAGGGTATATGTAGTTTCATATAGTTATAATTATAAGAATTTAAAGATATAAAAAAGAAAGCTTTCATACAGTGTATAAAAGCTTTCCGTTCCATTTAAAAAAGATAATTATGTATTAAGCATGTTGCCTTTCATGTTTACCTTCTTTTATTTCCTCGACCATCTTTTTGTTGAAGGCAGGCAGGTCGTCAGGGTTGCGGCTTGTTACAAGCCCCTGGTCTACAACTACTTCTTTGTCTGTCCATTTAGCTCCTGCATTTTCAAGATCTTTCCTTACAGAGTGGTAAGAAGTCATTTCCCTTCCTTCCACAACTTCTGCATTAATCAGTATCTGCGGGCCGTGGCAGATAGCTGCTACAGGCTTTTTAGCTTTAAAAAAGTCCCTTACAAAAGTAAGTGCTTCCTCATTTGTGCGCAGCTGGTCCGGGTTTAAAACGCCCCCAGGCAATACAAGTGCATCATAATCACTGCTACTCACTTCGCTAAGTTTTTTATCTACAGTATAGGTTCCGCCCCAGTCTTTGCCTTTCCATGCTTTAATAGAGCCGCTTTCAGGGCTTATTATATGTGCTGTCCAGCCTTGTTCTTCAAGATGTTCTTTTGGCGATTTAAGCTCGCTTTCTTCAAATCCGTTGGTTGCCAGTATTGCTACTTTCTTGCTCATGATTTTGCGTTTTTTATGGTTATAGAATTTAACTATCTCAAAGTTAGTCATAGCTCGCTTTAACATGTTCTAATACAGTACTAAAGTTGTGCTAATGTTTGTTAACCCCTTAGCTGATTGTAGTAATTTTAGGATAAAATCTATTTGCTATGGATGATATATTTGAATGGAAACGCCTTTTGTTTAATGACCTTCCTGTAGCTTTTTTACTGGAAGTACTTTTCAGGACCTGTATAATGTTTATCATAGTACTGCTCACGCTAAAGTTTGCAGGAAAGAGGGGGGTGAAACAACTTTCGGTTTTTGAAGTGGTAATCATTATTTCATTAGGTTCTGCCGCGGGCGACCCCATGTTTTATGAAGATGTAGGGCTTATACCCGCACTTACCGTTTTTATAACCGTGTTGCTTATGTACCGTTTGGTAACCTGGATGTTGGGCAAAAGCAAAAGGTTCGAGAATTTTATCGAGGGAAAGGTAAAGTGTATTATAGAAGACGGGCAGTTCTCTTTACAGAGCTTTAAAAAGGAAGACCTGGCGCTTGATGAGTTTTTTGCTGAACTGCGCCTTCGCTCTATAGAGCACCTCGGGCAGGTTCGAAATGCATATATAGAAACTAACGGGGCTATAAGCGTTTACTTTTATGAAGATGAAGATGTAAAGTATGGCCTGCCGATACGCCCCCAGCTTTTTGCTATGAAAAGTAAAGATATCCCGAAATCAGGTACCTATGCCTGTACTTTTTGTGCCAATGTGCAACAGCTCGAGCCGGTACACGCTAACTGCACCGTTTGTGGCCGTGAGGAATGGATAGAGGCTATAAAATCGAAGCGGGTAGTATAAAATATAAAAGCACCGCTTAGTGCGATGCTTTTAAAATATGTGTGGGAAATTATATTAGCCTCTTGTTCTTGAGTTATTAGACTGCCTTACAGGTGCACTGCTTCTTGATGAAGAGCCTGAACTTCTTACTGTAGATGTACTGCTACTTCTTGAAGGAGCACTTTGCCTTACGGAGGGTGTACTGCTTCTGGCAGGTGCTGCACTTCTTACAGATGGTTGCCTGCTGCTTTGTACGGGTGTACTGCGTTGCACAGCATTATTTACCCTTGTAGTGTTCCTGCTGCTTTGCATAACAGGGTTGTTGCTCCTGCCGTTTGAAGGGGTGTAGCTTGGCTGCCTTGTTGCAGTACTGCTGCTTCTTGATACTGTAGGCACTGCTGCCCTGTTGTTATTATCATTCTGCACCCTGTTAACACTGTTCCTGTTTATGTTAGAGCTGCGTACAGTATTATTAGTGTTCGAAGCATTTACAGTCCTGCTGTTGTTGCTGTTCCTGTTGCTGCTCACATTATTTCTTGATGCGCTGCTGTAGCTGTCGCTGTTATAGCTGCTCCTTGAGTTAAGGGCATTTCTTGAGTTTACACTGCTCCTGCTTTGTTCAAGCGCGTAGCGGTTGTTAACCTCTGTACGCCTTGAGAAAGAATTGTTAGGGTGCATACGCTCGTAAGCATTAGCCCTCCTGCTGTTATGCAGTGCCACAGCACGGCTGCTCCTTCTTGAATTTACGTAATAATAGCTGTTCCTGTTGTTAATGTAAACGTTTACATGGTTCCTGTACCTGTACACAGGGCACGGTGCCCAGTAATTATAATATACAGGGTAGTAACCCCAGTACCACGGCGAATAATAAGGGCGGTAGCTGCTAACCCAGAATATATCGAATATTAATGGCCTTGATACATATACGGGTTCATATATATAGTTAGTACCGTACATATAAACATCGCCCACTACCTGAACCTGTACATTATTGTGCCTATCCCTTTCTACCTCAATAGTTGCCACATCCTGAAAGGTATCAATACCTAAAACGGCCTGTAGTATTATAAGATGGGTGTTGTTTTCAGTAGCTTCAATAACCCTTAGATAATCTACCCTGTTATCCCCGTTAAGGTCAAGGTTGCTTATCTGCATGCTTGGGTCATTTAACCTTCTTTCAAAATCTTCAAGATCGCGTGACTCACCAAATATCGAAGCAACTGCTTTAAGGTTAAGGTTATCACTTATATCATAGCTGTTAGCCCTCACAGTTGTAACATCCTGTGCAAAAACCTGGCCTGCAAATAAAAAAGCAAACAGGGCTATATGGTTAAAAATCGTTTTCATCTCGTGTAGGTTTATACCACTAAATATTTAGTTTTGTTGTGTAACAGCAAATATCCAATTACTGTGCCAATAATTATTTTGTACTTTTATCAACACAATAAAAGCCCAAAAATAAGGTACTTTTGCAATAAATAAATTGTATGGAAATCAGAAAAGCAGGCCCAACAGATACAGCACTTATAAACAGCCTTGCTGCAATGGTATGGGAACCTACCTACCGCGAAATACTTACTAAAGCGCAGCTGGACTATATGTTTGAGATGATGTACAGCCATGCCTCTTTGCAGGAGCAGCTACAGCACAAAGGGCATCAGTTCCTGCTTGCGCAGGAAGGAAGCAGTTTTTATGGTTTTGCATCATACGAATTAAACTCTAAACCTGGCGCTACCAAAATCCATAAACTATATGTTTTACCCGAAAGCCAGGGCAGGGGAGTGGGAGCACTTCTTTTAAAGGCAATAGAGCGCGAAGCTGCCGCTGCAGGCAATACGGCTATTACACTTAACGTGAACCGTTTTAATAAGGCATTCCATTTTTATACTAAAACAGGGTTTACAAAAACAGGCGAAGAAGATATACATATTGGCAACGGCTACCTGATGGAAGATTTTATTATGGAGAAGCAGTTGCATACTTTATAATAATTTTCTGTAATTATTAAGATACCAATAACATAGCTTCAGGTTTATTAGGGGTAAATTTGGTTTATTACTAATTTTAAATCCTAACAACCATGATTACCCAAATACAGGGGCTGCCACAAAATATGGTAGGCTTTCGCAGCGAAGGCGAAGTAACCAAAGAAGATTTTGAGCCCGTAAAACAAAAAGTTTCCGAACTGGTAGAACGAACAGGGAAACTTAACTACCTCTTATTCTTAGATAACTCACCTAAAGATTTTACACTCGGCGCCTGGCTTCAGGATGCATTGCTGGGCATACAGAACATTACTAAATGGAACCGCGCCGCTATCGTTTCTGACTCTGAAGCGGTAATAAAATTTACTGACGGTTTCAGCAAAGTAATGCCGGGTGAGTTTAAAGGCTTTACAAAAGCAGAATATGATACTGCCGTTAGCTGGGTATCAGGAGAAACAATTGTATAATCAGGAAAACAAAAAAAGCTATGGGAGATAAAAAAGACTTATTCAGTAACGAAGCCATTAGTAAGATTAAAGAAATGGCAGAAGACATTAAAATGTGCATGTTTTGCACAGAACTTTCGGTAAGGCCGATACCCACGCGGCCTATGACCGTACTGGAAGTAGATGATATGGGCAACCTTTGGTTTATAAGCTCATCTAAAAGCAACAAAAATTTTGAAATTAAGCATGACGATGACGTGCAACTGATATTTGCTAAAAACTCAGATTCACATTATCTGTCAGTTTTCGGAAAAGCGCTTATCTATAAAGATAAATCGCATGTAGAGGATATATGGACACCTGTTGCAAACACATGGTTTGAGGAAGGTAAAAATGATCCTGATGTAAGCGTTATAAAAGTAGAGCCTTCGGATGCTTACTACTGGGATACAAAATATGGCAAAATGGTTAGTATGCTGAAAATGGCTGCTGCAGCCGTAACAGGCAAAACTATGGATGATGGCGGAGTAGAAGGAAAGCTTAATGTATAAACATATTCCACTCTAAATAGTAAAAAAGCCCTGTAATAAATTGTTACAGGGCTTTTTCGTTATTACATATAATTTAATTATTTTACTTTTCTTCTTCGGCGCACTCCTCATCAGGTATATTAGGGTCGGCCAGGCAACTCCTGTTCTGCAGGGGGATAGCATCCACTTTTTTTTCTACTTCTTTTTGTTCAACATATACTGCATATTCAGAAGGGCGTATCCGTATTCCCACAAAATTAGCGTAAGCCCTTGTGAATTCAGCACCAAAATACAGTATTGCGGCTGTAAAATATACCCACAGCAAAATTATGATGATAGAGCCTGCCGCGCCATAAGGCGAGCCTGCCGCAGTTTTTTCTATATAAAGGCTTATCAGGTAGCGGCCTAGCATAAAAAGGCAGGCAGTAAACAAAGCACCGGCCCTGACGTCTTTCCATTCAATCTCGGCATCAGGCAACACTTTAAATATCACCCCGAATAATACAGATATCACTAAAAAGCTTAGTGCAATACTGATTACCTGCATCAAAACTATGGTAATATCCGGGAAATATTCGTGCAGCATATTCCCCAATGCAGCAATTACACCATTTACTATAAGCGTAACAATAAGCAAAAAGCCCAGCCCTATGATAATAGAACCCGAGCGCAGCCTGTCTTTTATCAGCTTAAGCCATCCTTTTTTAGGCTTTGCCTTAATCCTCCATATTATATTGATGGAGTCCTGAATTTCACCAAAAACGGTTGTAGCACCTATTATAAGCGTAATAGCCCCTATGATTACAGAAAAAGTGGTTTCTCCCGAAAGCTTAAGATTACTTATGACCTCCTGCACCTGGGCGGCAGCTTTGTCGCCTATAAGCCCGTGTATTTCTGCAAACACACGGCCTTCTATAGCTTCATTACCCCAAATAGCACCTGCTAAAGATATGATGAGCAATAACATAGGGGCAAGTGAAAAAACAGTATAATATGACAAGGAAGCGCTTAGCTTTAATCCTTTGTCTTCCATAAAGCCGATACCGGCATCTTTAAGTATTGTAAGGGTGTCTTTAAAGAATTTTTTGCTGAATATATACATATTGCAGTTATTGGTTAAAGCATAAAAATAATCATACAGCTATGCAAAAACTATAATATTAACAAAATACTAAAACTATTTTATTGGAAAGTTATCTTACAAAATGTGTTTTGCCAAATGTTTGCTAAAATTATAATGAGTGGTACTGTTACATTGCCTGATATGCTTAAAATACGTAACTTTATATGAGTAAAAAAGCCGCTTTTGGCATCACAAAACCAAAAATTATTTCCATGAAAATAGTAATAATAGGAGGGGGCTTTGCAGGCATCAACCTGGCAGAGGGCCTCGCAGGAAATAAAAACTTCAAAGTAACACTTGTAGATAAGAATAATTATAATTTTTTCCCGCCATTAATATACCAGGTTGCCACAGCCTATTTAGAGCCGTCCAGTATAAGCTATCCTTTCCGAAAGCTTTTCAGGAGCAGAGGCAACGTGCAGTTCAGGTTAGGCGAATTGCTGCGAGTAGATACGGCAGGAAACAAAGCAATACTTCATAATGGCGAGATAGAGTATGATGCCCTTGTTTTTGCAACAGGAGCCGAGACCAATTATTTCGGTATGGAGAATGTGCAGAAGAACTCCATCCCCATGAAAACGCTTAATGATGCTATAGAAATGCGCAACAAGCTGCTTCAGCGTATGGAAAAAGCAGCTATTTGCAACAATAGCCGCGAACGCCGCAAGTACCTTAACATAGTTGTTGCGGGAGGTGGGCCAACCGGTGTTGAGGTATCAGGTATGTTTGCAGAAATGAAAAACGGTATTTTGCGTAAAGAGTATCCTGAATTGAGCACAAGCGCCAGTAACATCTATCTCGTTGACGGAGGCGATGCACTACTGGGGCCTATGAGCAAAAAATCGCAGCAGGATACTTACAACGCTTTAAAGAAATTGGGTGTTGTTATAAAGCTGAATACAAGGGTAACTGATTTTGACGGTGATACCGTCCATCTTTCTAACGGAGAAACAATTAGCTCTAAAAACCTTATATGGGCTGCGGGGGTTTCTGCTAAAATATTTGACGGATTGCCAAAGGAGAGCTATGGCAGGGGCAGGCGCCTTGCAGTGGATGAATTTAATAAAGTAGCCCATACCAACAATATTTATGCTATTGGCGATACCTGCATTCAGCTATCTGACCCTGAATGGCCCGAAGGACACCCGCAGGTTGCCCAGGTTGCCATACAGCAGGGCGAGCACCTGGCAAAGAACTTTAAACGTGTGCTTAAAGGCGAGGCTTTAAAACCTTTTGATTATAATGATAAGGGTTCTATGGCTATTATTGGTAAAAATAAAGCAGTAGTTGACCTGCCCAAGCCCAAGATGCATTTTAATGGTTTTATAGCATGGCTTATGTGGCTGTTCATCCACCTTATGTCACTCATCAGTTACAGGAACAGGATTACTACTTTCTGGAACTGGATGGTAGCTTACTTCTCTAAAGACCAGTCGCTTCGTATGATAATAAGGCCGGATAAAAGGCAGAGAAACCCTGTAGAAAAAGTTAATCAGGGTGTGTAAGAAAAACCTATGAAAAACCCGTTACTGTCATGGGACGGATTTCTTTCTACTCCTTTAGAATTTCCATTTGATACATGTAGATGCCTTATGCCAAATAGTATATAGGAACTTTGTGTAAATTTTATTTCTGCACCTATGCCATATTTGGTAATACCGTTAAAATATGTACCCAATCTGTCATCTTGGTAAGTAGGCTGCGGAAACTCATCAAAAAAATATATGAACCCGCCCCCCGATTCAAAATAAATACGGTAATTTTCTTTGTTTACAGGGTAAAACCTCGCAAACGGTCGTATAGCAACACCTGCTGTACTGTTATATTTATCTTTGGGTAAAAATGCTATGAACTCTACTCCCGCCGACATCCATTTGCGCAACATAAAATTGATACCAGTGCTATTTTGTGCTACAAAGGTATAAGGATATTTATATCCCCACGAAAAGCCACTTTCATTATAAATTGTTAGTTTCTTGACTAATGTAGAATCTTTGGCAGTGAGTATAAGGCAAGTACCCACTGCAGCAGCCGGTAATATAAACCCCATAGATGTATGCAGTTTTACTGGCTCAAAACCCAAAGGGTTTTGATACCAATTATCGCCAATGGGATATTGGGCTTGAACTGTGGTACAAAAACCTACTAAGTGTAAAAAAAATAAAAAGTGCCTGTGTGGTTTCATGTTTTTAATGCAAAATAAGCAAGGCTGCTCCATTGCATTTGCCCCTAAAACCTTCAAAATTTTCCAAATGGGCAATTTTGGTTATGAAACGGGCATCATTTCTTCCACCATTTTAAAAATACCGGAGCTTTAGCTTTGCTGATGATGATTTGATTGTGTGTTTCAGGATTAGTGATCAGAGATAGTTTTCTGCTCTGCTCATTTTTAACTGCAATTATTGCATCTGCATTAACTATGTATTGCCTGTTGGCCCTGAAAAACTGTTGCGGATTAAGCTTTTTTTCAAGTTTTTCCAATGGCATATTGAGAATGTAACGATTGCCATTAAACAGGCAGATATATAAGATACCATTTTCAAGATTAAAAAAAGCTATTTCAATAACATTGATAAGCATAGTCTTGTCCTGAAACGTTACAGCTAACTGGCGACAGTAATTAGCATCGTTTGTATCTTTCGGGATATTTACAGTTTCCTTTCTTCTCAAAAATAACGGTACTGCTAAAGTCAGCACTAATAATAGTAGTGACCTGAACATAGTAACACCGATAACAGTGCCAAAAGATAAATCTTTAATGTTAAGAAAAAATGTCAGTAAGCCTGGTGCAGCATATAAAAGTAGTATATGTAAAAAATAGAGTAGGGCAAAACCAACGATGTAAATAATAATTAATTTGGATACAGGATTCTTTATCCTGTATGCAAAACGTGCAATTACTAAAAACATCGATAAGGCTGCACAGATATATAAATAATACAGCAGCAGGTAGTTAAGTGTCTGAAAGTTATTTTTAATAACACGCGGAACTATACCCAGTAGCGGGACAAGCAGGGTTATTAAAATATATCTTTTATGGTTGTGCATTCGGCTATTTTTGCCGAAAATACTATTTTATAAAATACTGTAAAAGCATTAAAAAGGATAACCTATTGCAAGGTTAAACACCAGGTTTTCCCTGCGCCAGTATTTACCGCCAAAATCAACTTCGTCAAGTACCCATCTGTCGCCCTCAGGCAGCCACGGCTTTCGTATCGGGAAAGCCAGGTCAGTACGCAGCACAAGGAAGGATAGGTCGAACCTTAAGCCAAAGCCTGTACCAACGGCAAGCTCTTTATAAAAATCTTTTGAGAATTTTGCCCCCGGTGCAATGTTTTCACCGTTTAAATCTTTACGCTCATTCCACAACCAAATATTTCCGGCATCTACAAATAATGCGCCTTCAATAATTTTATATAATTTGGCCCGGTATTCGGTATTCAGTTCCAGTTTCAGGTCGCCGCTTTGGTCAGGTAAAAAGCCATTCTCATCTATATCAGGATCCCGGTAGCTGCCCGGACCTATAGAACGTGCCCTGAAAGCCCTTATGCTGTTAGTACCCCCCACAAAGAACTGGCGCATGAATGGTAGTTCTGATGAGTTACCATAAGGCACTCCAATGCCTGCAATTATCCTGCTGGCAAGTTTAGAATTCCTGCCAAGCCTCAGGTAGTGCCTAAAATCATGCTCCATTTTCACAAACTGGCTAAAGGGCACATTAAGTATATTTATTGTATCACCTTTTTTTACATTGGCGCCGGTAGCAAGGCCTGCAATAGTACCTGCAAGGTCTAAAGAGCCTTTGTAATAAAATGTATGGCGCTTAAACTTACGCATAGTATTGGTGTAAGTATAAGAGTAAGTAGGGCCAAATATCAGCTGCTTATCTATTACTCTTTGCAGTGAAGGATTGTCAGCTATCTGACTCCGATATTCATCAGTTACATTTGCAGGGCTAACATAATTTACATCCAGCGCGTTTAGCTGGTGTTCTTTATATATGTTCTCTTTCCACAAATAGCCAAACTGCCCCCTGAAGGAGTTTAACGAGTAAAGCTTTTGCCTGTTTTGGTACTCATAACTAACCAAAGCCCTTGTTTTGGGTACAAAGCCACTTGAAGAGCGCACTTCAAACGGAGTTATGAACCGTGGCCAGACAAGGCTTGCCTCGCCACCCACCCGGTACACGTTATAGCCCTTATTCTGCCCGGAGACCTGCACTTCAAGCCCTCCGAAAACACTTAAGGTTAAAAGTTCTGCCGCGCGGAAGGTATTGCGGTTGCTCCAGTTGACATTTAGCTCTGTACCATTATAATTTGCCGAGTTTGTTTTGGCAAGTGCCTCTACACGTATTGATTTTCTCGGTAGCGGGCTCAGGTAATAGTAGGTATCAAGCGCATTTGTGGTATCGGCAGGATAAAATTCATTTTTCACAAATTTAAACACACCAAGGTTAACCAGCCTGTTAAGCGACAGGTTATGGTCTTTTCGGTTATAAATGTCACCCTTATGAAAATACAGCGAACGGTCAAAAATGATTGGACGGAAAGTATTTTCAGGGTCAATTATTTTAAAATCTTTATATTGCTGTACAGAGTCTAAAGGTGGCCTTATGGTGTCCTGAAGGTTGCTTATAGAATAATTGGGATATATGTAGATGTTGTTAATAGTATAGGGTTTGCGTGCTTCTTCAGGTGTTTCCCTTTTTACGGTTACGAACATATCTACCTGGCGGTTGCCTATAGTACTGTCTGCCTGGACCAATATGTAATCAGGATTAAAATAATAATAGCCTTTGTTTTTTAGCAGCCTATCTATTCTTTCGCGTTCTGCCTTAATTACATTCAGGTCGAAAGGATTACCGGGACGCAGCAGGCTCCAGCGCTTTAATTTGGCAACGGCTGTATCTATGCGGGTAGAATCTTCAGGAAAGGTTACATTCCTTATTTTATACTGCCTGCCCAACTCAACCGTATATTCAACTTCTGCTCTGCGGTTATGCGAAGTAGAGTCAGATTCTGTCCGCGTTTTAAAATATCCTTTGTTTTCGGCATAATTCTCCAGAAGGTCGGCATTATAATCCATATCCACCTGGCTGAACAGTACAGGAGGTTCCCCCACCTTGTTACGCAGCCAATAACGGAAACCTTTATCTTTTTTTGGCTCTCCGGCAAGATTATAAAAATAAAGCTTAACCCGCATGCCAAGTATTTTACGGTTAGGCCTTGGGCGCAGCAGGTCTTCCATTTCGCTTTCCAGCGCCTTCCTGTCTTTTTTAGATATAACAGTGTCTTTTACATTTACCTCGCTGCCCACATAAAGCATCTCGCCCTCGGGCAGGTATTTGGTATTGCTGCATCCGTAGCTAAGCACAAGGGCAGTTATAAGATAATAAACTATATGGCTATTCTTCATCTTTAGTAGTGTTTGGCGGCAAGTCTTCGTTCTCCTCTTTGGCGGCTTTTTCTTTTTCAGATTCTTCCTTCTCGCGTTTGCGGCGTTCTCTTTCCCTTTGCTTCATGGCTTTTTCCTCCTCAGTGCGTTCGAAAAGCTCCCTGAATTTATCATAATCCATTGTAATGATAAAGGCCACGCCTGTCTCTACCACCTGTCCCTGCAGGGCAACCTGATATTCGTTCTTGCGGTAAGCCCTTACCATATACCTGCCGTCTTTGGTAAGCTCATAATCTACAGATACATCTCCGGCTATATTGGTTGTTTCTTCATTAGCCTGTTGCGGGCCTTCCAGCCCAAAGCTGCTGCCCACAGTTACCTTGAGCCTGTCATTAAGCAGCCTTTTAGAAATACCCACGTTAAGGTCGGTACGGTTTTCACGTTGCCCGGTTGTATAATCTTCTGTAGATTCTAAATCAAAATTAAGTTCAACACCGCTAATCAGGTCAGATGCCAGGTTGTTAAGCTGTTGCGATAAAATTTTACTCACACTCTGGCGCGCAAGTGCTTCACCGCTTGTACCGGTTTCGCTTGCAAACGGGTTCTCGCCAATAAAACGGTTAAGCAATAGCAAAGCAAATACCTGCTTGTTAAGCTCTGAAGGCTCTTGGCGTAACTGCTCAAGCTTGGCGCGGCTATTATTGATAATATTGGTTGATACATTATAGTTGCCTTCCGGTAGTACGATATCAAATGACAGTTCGGGCGAGAGCAGCTCTCCCTCCATTTTTAGGAGTGTATTGAAAGGTATTTTTTGTTTATAGGTATTCCTTTCAGACTGCGAAACGTTTAGCTGCCCGTCAAGAAGGTCCAGCGGGGCGGCTTCTGTTTGATACACAGCAGTTATATTAATATTAGCTTCTGTAGGCTCGCCCGTCCAGAGAATATAACTTCCTTCCTGTATTTCAAATTTTCTTTTCAGGAAGTTGAATGTCATTTCATAAGCACCCTCAGTAAATTCATAGCGTCCTGTAAGCGTAGTCTTGCCCGATGGGTCAATTCCTCCTGTTAATTGTGCCTCACCCTGAAGCCTTAAAAAGTCGCCATTACCTTTATCAATAATCAGGTTAAGTTCTGCTTCTTTTACAATTTCTATGGCTACAGAAACATCTATGCCCGTAACGTCTGACTGGTTAAAGTCTTCCTCCATTTTAAGCCTTTGCTTAATTTCCAGGTTATCCTGGTCAATAAACTCTACAATGCCTTCACGGTCGGCAATAGAAGGATCCTGCTGTGGCAGCACAACCGTAAATTCGGTATCTTCATTTATACGAAGGTTACCATCTACCACGGGGCTTTCCAGTGTTCCGTTTACATTTATGTTGGTATCAATTATCAGGTTACCATAATACAGGTCGTTATCTTTGGCTGTAGAATTAACTACCCTGAAGTTTTCTGCATTTACATTTAAATCAAACCCAAATTCGGTATAATTGGTAGTGGCAATATTACCGTTTATTTCGAGCAGGTTGTTATCGGTATCCTGAACCTTAAAGCTGTTAAAGCTGATACCGCTATCAGTAAAGCTAATATTGTCGTTTATAGATTCATAACGGGCGTTCAATGGTGTAACCAGCAAGCCAACATCGTTAAATTTAAGGTTGCCGTTTACATTCGGGTCTGTTGCAGTTCCTGTTACCCTGAAGTTACCGCTAAGGTAGCCTTCTCCTTCTTTAACGTTGCCAAATGTAAATGCCTGTACACTGCTCATATTAAGCTTTTGTATGTCAAGGTCCATATCAAAATTACTGCCCGCAGTATTATAGGTACCGTTTAAATTTACCTGGTTGCCGTTACCTGTAATGGCAACATCTGCCGTGTAAGTATTAGCTACCTCATTATTTACCTGGATACGCACATTGCCTATAGTATCTTTGCTTACAGCAAGATTTTCAATTGTCAGGTCAGATGTAAATTCCATCTCTGTATTAAGGTTCCTAAGCTGAGCAGTACCATCTATATTACCTTTTATCTTCAGTTCTTCTTTCTGGATGATGTTGGTAAGTGTTTCAATCTCAAAATTGCTTAGTGTAACATCAAGCGGTGCGCCCGGGTCTTCTGAAACCGACTGCAACGCTATAGAGCTGCCTTCGCTGCTCATCTCAAAGTTATTGGCATAAATACCACTTTCACCAAAGCGTATCATGTTATCGGCGGCAATTGCCCACGGCTCATAATTGAGGGTAAGCCCTTCAGGATCGAGTACAATTTCGGTATTGCCGTCCGCAGCACGCATTTCCCCGGCTATCATATACTGTTCTTCTTCTTTGCGGCCTACAATTTCTAACTTGTAAGTTAAAGTATTATCGGCTATCGCTCCTGTAACGGTTGTTTTCGGAACTTTAAACTGCTCGTTCTCTACACCGTTTACCCGCACATTATAAACAAGCGCGCTGTCTTCGTTCTGAAGGTTTACTACCACACCCGAAATAGTATTGGCGCCATAAACAATGCGCGGAATTACAGCATTAACGCTAATACTGTCGTACTCGCTGTTATATTTACCAATTATATTAATGGGCTCTATACGCTCAAGCTGCGGTAACAATTTGTTCAGGACAGGGTCATTGGTTACATGAACCATAAAATTAAAACGCTGCGGTTTTGTTTGCTGCCTTGCTGCACCCGGGTTGGTGTTATAATATTTGGAAAGCGTATTAGAAAGCGCCGTTGGCACTTCTGTAAGCGAATATTTGCCTGTCATGTAAGCATCTACAATCTGCGAGCTTATCAGCAAAGAGTTTTTCTCTGCGGTAGATTCGGCTATTATATTAACAGAATCCAGCCCAAACTGCTCTTCGGCATTGGCAAACATAAAATGGTGCAGGCTTATTTTCCCGTTAAGGTTGTCAGGGTCAGAGTCGGTTATATCGGCATCTACATTACCCCTCAGCTTTAGCGGCCCTGCGTGCAGGTTTAGCTTGTTGAGGTCGGCTATATCTACATTAAGCCTTATTTTTCCGTTAGGGTATTTGTCTTTAAAGCCACCGCTTGCAACCAAGTCGAACTCCAGGTTAGGGTCGGCCATATCCGCTGTTACTTCAAATGCTCCGTTATTCACACTGCCGTCAATATCAAGGTTACGATAGGTGTAACTGTTGAATTCAGCTTTTGCCAGTGTTCCTTTTAAAGTAGCATTTGCAGTCTGCGGGTTAAGCCCCGTGCCTTTCACATCTGCTTTAAGTGTAACCCTGCCCAAAGAATCATTGCTTATAAGGCGGCCTACATCAAAATTTTGTATATCGATGTTTGCATCATATTTTTCGTAGTCTTTGCGGCGTTGGTCAAACGTGGCTCTTATGCGCGCATTGCCCATGCTGCTGCCAAGGCTAAGGTTGGTATTAAAGTTGTTTAAAGTGCCTTTAAATGTAGCCCTTGCCGAAAGGCTTTGCGGCAACTGTATGTTAGCAGGTATAGTGCCTTTGGGTACAAAACCTTTAATGTCTTTCGCGGTAGTCTGCAACTCACGAACATTCATGTCAAAATAAGCGTTTTGCGCATCTGGCAGCCCTTTAATCCTCCCACTGGCAGCAAGGGTAGTGCTGCCAATACCCCTGATTTGGAGATTTGCAATCCTGAGGTCGCTTACCTTTCCTTCTACATCGCTGTTTATGTATAGTATGCCGTTAGGGTTATCTTTAAACGGGTTAGTGTCAGCAAGGGTTGGAACAAAAGTCAGCACATCTTTAAATCCTATGCGGCTCCCGTTCAGGTTCGCATCAATTTTCAGTTCGCCAATATTTTCCTGTAATGAAGCTATGGATGGGTACCCTACAACAATTTTTTCTTTAAGCAGCGTTTGCGGGGTTTCGAGGTACAGGTTTTCGAGCTTTGCGCTTTCAGGGCCATAATAAAAATCAGTTTGCAGTTTTTTAATTAGCAAACCACTGTTAGCTTCGCTTACACTAACATTATTAAGTTTACCGGAAATTACGTCTGTAGTATATGATAAAGCCTCGCCTTCAAGGTCAAAATCCTTTATATCAAGATGCATATAGTCAATACCTTTGGCTACGGGAGCAGCGTTCATATTATTGAACCTGAAGTTTACATCTTTAATATCAGTATTTTCAAGTTTAAACTTCCATTGCGCCGAAGCAGCTTCAGGGCTTTCTTCAGGCAGTTTCTCTACTGCCTCTTTTTCCGTTTTTCCTAATGTTAGTTGCCCTTTAACGCCGTTAAGCTCAAAGTTTTCAAGGTCTATCAGTTGGTTTTTCAGGTCTATGACATTAACTTCAGCTATAAGTTCTTTAAGTACAACTCTCGTATCGAGCCTCGTGCCGGCGTTATCATAGCCAATATCAATATTTGCAAGATTTATGTTACCCAATTTAATTCCCAAATCAGGTTTGGATGAGGCTTCTTCCGCTACTTTTTGTGTGCTTTTTGCAATTTCATCAACCATCCCCTGTTCAAGTGTTAGCCTGAGCCCGTCAAGGTTAATTTCCGGTACTTCAAACTGCATGTTCTCAAGGTCGAATTTCTTTACATGCGTATCAAAATGCCCTAAGTTAGCTGCTATATTATTTTTGGTAATGGCATCGTTATAGGTAATCCTGATACGGTCCAGTTCAATATTATCCAGAGAGAAGGTCATTGGGGCAGATGTAGTGTCTTTGGGTTTGCCTGTGTCAAATGCCTTTATAATATAATCAAAGTTAAAAACCGAATCTTTATTGCGCTTTACATTGGCTACAATACCTTCCAGTTCTACAGAATTAAGCTCTACCTCGTTGCTTAAAAGCTTAAACAGGCTGATATCAACCTTTAGTTTTTCACCTGCCAAAAGTGTATCGCCCTCCTGGCTTTCAAAATAAATACCTTCGAGGATTACTTTTTTAGGAAGCCCTATTTCTATTCGGCCAATTTGTACTTCTGTACCTATTTTGTCTTCTAAATAACTGACAGCTTTATCTTTAACTAAATTTTGTACGTAAGGCACCTGCAATAAAAGTACTATCAGCAGGAATAACCCAATAACCGATCCTATGATCCAGAGCAGTACTTTACCGCTCTTTCGTAAGTATTTCTTAACCTTTGCGTTCATTCACCCTAAAAGTATAGATAATTAACATTTCGGAGTTTTAAAGTTATGCTAAAAAAAATCTTACGGATTTGTTAATTCTGTTAGTTATTGTTTAACAGCGATAATTAATAGATATTAAGTAAATTTACACTAATGAAATTGTACATCAAAAATATGGTCTGCCCGCGCTGCATTGCAGCCGTTGCGCGTATGCTTGATGAATTGGATTTAGCACCTCAGAATGTTATTTTAGGAGAAGCTGAAACTAAAATCGAAGCAAGCCCCGAACAACTGATATTACTTCGTGAACGGCTGAAAGAACAAGGCTTTGAACTTCTTGATGATTCAAAAGACCTTGTTACAGAGCGAATAAAATCTGTTATAATAAACCATATACATCACTCTGATGGAGGTGCAGTAGTATTTTCTGAACTGCTGGCTTCAGAGCTGCATAAGGATTATTCGGGACTAAGCAAGCTTTTCTCGGCACATGAAGGCATTACCATAGAGCATTTTATTATTCTCCAAAAAACAGAGAAAGTAAAAGAGCTTTTGCAATACAATCAGTTTACCCTTAGCGAGATTGCAGATAAGCTTGGTTATAGCAGCGTTGCACACCTTTCGGCACAATTCAGGAAGGTAACCGGTATAACACCAACGGAATTTCGCAAACAAGGGATAAATTTACGCAAGCCACTTGATGCGGTTTCCAAAAAGCTGTAAACCGTTTCCTTAATTTTGTAATGCCACTTACGCCTGTGCATCCGAACTTTGTATTATTAATATAAAGTAATGGATAATCCTGATAAAATAGTTTATTTACCCTTAGAAGGCGTTGACAGCGAACACTGCGCCCTTATTGTAGATAATGCCCTTGATGAGGTTAAAGCTGTTACCGCACACCGTGTTGAGCTTAATAATAACAGGGCGGTTATTACAACCACAGACGCCCCTACAGCATTACCGGAAGCCGTTAAAAAAATACGCAGCCTGGGTTATGGTGTAACTACTGTAAAACAAAGTTTTCCTGTTACGGGTATGAGCTGTGCCTCTTGTGCGGCATCAAGCCAGGATGTGCTTACGATGCAGCCGGGCGTGGTTAATGCGGCGGTTAATTATGCCAATGGCAACGGAACAGTTGAATATATACCCACGATTGCCTCGCCCCAAAAACTGAAGTCTGCACTGCAATCTGTAGGGTATGACCTTATTATAAATGAGGGTGATGAAACAACAGAAACCATTGAATCTATTCAGCAAAAGCATTATAGCGAACTTAAGAAACGTACTTTCTGGGCCATAGCGCTTAGTGTGCCTTTGGTAGTTATAGGCATGGTACCTTCACTTATGGAGATGTGGTGGGCCAATTATGCCATGTGGGCATTGGCAACTCCCGTAGTGCTATTATTTGGCAGGCAATTTTATGTCGGAGCATACAAGCAGGCAAAGCACAAGTCTGCTAATATGGATACGCTTGTAGCGGTTAGTACCGGTACGGCTTATCTATTCAGTGTTTTTAATACGCTTTTTCCGCAGGAATGGTATGATAGGGGGCTGCATGCCCATGTATATTTTGAGGCCGCGGCTGTGGTAATCGCTTTTATCCTGCTGGGCAAGTTGCTGGAAGAAAAAGCAAAAGGCAGTACATCATCAGCCATAAAAAATCTGATGGGGCTGCAGCCGAAAACCGTTACCATAATTACAGAAACAGGACAGGAGGAAGTGCCTGTTGCCGACTTAAATATCGGTGACAGGATTCTGGTTAAACCAGGTGAAAAGATTGCAGTAGACGGCGAGGTGATTTCAGGCAGCTCTTTTGTTGATGAAAGTATGCTGAGTGGCGAACCCATAGCGGTAGAAAAAACAAAAGGGAGTGCCGTATATGCGGGGACAATCAATCAAAAAGGCAGCTTTACCTTTAAAGCACAAAAAGTAGGCAGCCAGACGCTTTTATCACAAATTATAAAGACCGTGCAGGATGCGCAGGGCAGCAAAGCGCCTGTGCAGCGCCTTGTAGATAAAATTGCGGGAATTTTTGTACCTGTAGTAATTATACTGGCGCTGATAACGCTTGCAATATGGCTTATTTTTGGCGGAGAAAGCAGCCTTACACACGGTTTACTTGCCATGATAACTGTTTTAGTAATTGCCTGCCCGTGTGCACTCGGGCTAGCCACACCTACAGCTATAATGGTTGGAGTGGGGAAGGGGGCACAAAACGGCATACTGATTAAAGATGCACAAAGCCTTGAAACTGCCAAAAAAGTAAATGCCGTAGTGCTGGATAAAACAGGTACCCTAACCGAAGGTAAACCAAAAGTTGTAGCTGTTAAATGGTTTGCTGAAGAAAAAGAGGAGTACACGAATATATTATACACGATAGAAAAATCATCTGAGCATCCGTTGGGCGATGCCATTGCCCGTTACCTTAGCAATAAGGCACAGTTTATAAATAATGTTACAATACAGAACATAGAAGGCAGGGGAGTAGAGGCTGCTTATGATGGCAAGGTTTACAGCATTGGGAATAGTGCGCTAATAATGCAACGCGGTATAAAAGTACCTGATTCGGTTAATAGATGGATACAGGAAAGGCTTATTAAAGCCGACACCATAGTGTTGTTCTCTGATGATAGACAGGTGCTTTGCGGCATGGCCATAGCCGATACCATTAAAGGTACTTCTGCAAAGGCTATAAAGCAGTTGCAGGATAAAGGGATAGCGGTATATATGCTTACAGGTGATAATAACGAAACTGCTGCCGCTGTTGCCAAAGATACAGGAATAACAAACTATAGCGCAGGGGTTTTACCGCAGTACAAGCTGGAATTTATCAGGCAGTTGCAGCAGCAAGGCAAAACAGTTGCCATGGTAGGCGATGGTATTAATGACAGTGCCGCGCTTGCGCAGGCCGATGTGGGTATAGCCATGGGCAAGGGTAGTGACATTGCTATGGACGTAGCTAAAATTACCCTTATTTCGGGCGATTTACTAAAAGTGCCACAGGCAATACGCTTATCCGCGCAAACGGTAGCTACCATTCGGCAGAATTTATTTTGGGCTTTTATTTATAATGTGATAGGCATACCTGTTGCGGCAGGCGTGTTATATCCTGTTAACGGGTTTTTGCTGAGCCCGATGATTGCGGGCGCGGCAATGGCGTTGAGTAGCGTTAGTGTGGTTACTAACAGCCTGCTTCTTAAAATGAAAAAGATATAAAATGATTAAACATGGAAAAAGAAATGAAATTTAAAACCAGCATTAACTGTGGCGGTTGTGTTGCCAAAGTTACTCCTCTGTTAAACAATGCAGATGGTATAAAAGAGTGGAGTGTAGATACGGATAACCCTGATAAAATTTTGACTGTTGTACCAAATGGTGCTACACAAGACGAAGTTATGGAAACGGTTAAAAAAGCAGGCTTTAAAATAGAACCTGTAAGCTAAACATCAAAGCCGGGAACTTCTTTAACCTCTCCGGGTTGTAAGTTGCCTAAATGAATATTCCCTATCCGCACCCTTACCAGTCGCAATGTAGGGAATCCCACAGCAGAGGTCATTTTCCGTACCTGGCGAAATTTGCCCTCTGTTACAGTTATAGCTACCCATGATGTGGGACCATGGCGTTCATCCCTTATTTTTTTGCTGCGCTCCGGTAATTGGGGCGCATCAATCTTTTTTGCCGAGCAGGGCAGGGTAGTATAACGAATACCTTTAAAACCTATTTCTACACCTTCCTGCAACTGCTTTACAGCTTCGGGGGTAATAAGCCCGTCAACCTGTGCATAATATTCCTTCTCTACTTTTTTGCTGCGCACTATTTCGCTCATCATGCCATCGGTGGTTAGCAGCAGCAACCCTTCTGAATCTTCGTCAAGCCTTCCTATAGCCATTGTCCCTTCAGGAAAATCGTAAAATTCGCCAAGCAGCTTTTTATTCCGTTTAAGGTTATAGATAAACTGGCTGAGGTAACCGTAAGGTTTGTATATGATATAATGATGATGCATGTTAGTTAGGCTTTACTACCCGTGTCCACATACTGTCTAACGCCTGAAGTTTTTTGTACAATCCCCACTCATGTAAAGCGCCATATACTACTACAATTTTATCATTCTCTTCTTCCATTATTCCTTTAGCCAGGCTTTCCTCCCTGTAGCCCCTTATAATGGCATTAACCTGGTCATCAGGTTCTTTACCACATTCATATTTTTCATGAGGGCGAAGGTTGTAGTCGCATGGGTTTAACATGATTTCTCCGTACCTCGATTCATATTCGGCAATTAGTTTGTTAAATGGTACATCCTGAACACGGTCTTTAGTAAAGTCGGCTCCCATTAAACGGGGGTGCGGCTGATTTATGAGCCCCTTCCTGTTTTTAAATCTCCTTCCCATGAGCCTGTTATTTACAGTGTCAAGATATCCGATGGTATCAATATTTACACCTACCATCTTACGGAGTTTAAGGTTCAGGATTTTCTTCTGTTCTTCAGTTAGTGAATCTTTCGTTTTTACACTTTCATAGAAAACAATATATCCTTCATCATGCAGGCTGTCAGTCAGCCTGTGCACGTCATTATAAAATTCCTTTAAACCTATATGGTGCATTGGTATAAACACCATAGTCTTTTTATTATTAGTAAAAGCTTTCGGCTCTGCTTTTGTATCATATGCTCCAATAGCCCGCAAGCTCAGGTTAAGGCAGGAAGTGCAAAGTATAAATAGTAATGCCGTAGTAATTAATAGTCTTGGTTTCATGCTTTAATATTAGTGATTGTAAATATAAAAAGTTTGATAAATAATGCGGGCAGGTGCTCATGTCTTTTTATCAGATTATAAGTATTAAACCTGTTTTTTAGTAAAGAAAACTTAATAATGCGGTAAAATTTTTTTGGAACTAACTACCGAGATTTGCTCCGCTAATTTTACCCCATGAGTATATTTAATAAAAAAGAGAAGAAACTGAAAAAAGAACTTTATAAGCGCTACCTTACAGATTATAAGGATATTTTAAAAGAGCTTACTGAGTTATATGATGATCTTAAAGAATCGTATGCTACCACAGATTCTGTTGCAGAAGACTTTACAACTTTTGCCGAAAGCATTACCACTAAGCTAACCCCTGAGGAGGCTGAAAGGCTACAACAGTTTTCTATAGAACTTAAAAAAGTGGATAAGTGTGCCCGTGATGCGATGAGGGATGTGCGCGATGTATTGCGTGCACATAAAAAAAGGCTCAAAGAGCTTCAGAATGAAATTAGATAGCCCTGCCGCTTTTTGAAAGGCAACAGGGCATTTCACACCCCGAAACTAAAATGGATTTACTTCACGTTATCGTTTGTAATTTTTAGTGTTCCAAATGTAAACAGTGATTCTAAGTAAAAAAATACCCATAAGTGGGTATTTTTTAAAGTAGCTAAATAAAAAAATCCCCGCATTGCGGGGATTCTATATAATGTACAGAAGAGTAAATTATCTCCTTCTTTCTTTGATCTTGGCTTTTTTACCGGTAAGATCCCTGAAGTAGAAGATACGTGCCCTGCGCACTTTACCTCTCTGGTTAAGTTCAATTTTTTGTAAAGCAGGCATGTTAATAGGGAAGATACGCTCTACACCTACAGAACCTGACATTTTACGGATAGTGAAGGTTTGCGTCATACCAGTACCTCTTTTCTGGATAACAACACCTTTAAAGAACTGAGTCCTTGTTTTTTCACCTTCTTTAATTTCGTAGTACACAGTGATTGTGTCACCTGAATTAAACTCAGGAAAATCTTTTTTTGCTACAAATTCTTCTTGTACGAATTTTACTAAATCAGACATGATTTCTAAAAATTAATAGTTTGAATCAGAGCAACATACACGCGTTTCGTCAGAGGTTGGTCCGAAGTGGGTGCAAATGTACTAAAAATTTCTTTCGGGCAAAATTTTTTTAGAAGAAAGTGAGGAGTAAAAAGGCAATAGGCAATAGTAAAAAGTTCCACCATAACAGTTTACCACAGGTTTTTTAATTTTGCCTATTGCCTATTGCCTATTGCCTATTGCCTATTGCCTAT
>CEQG01153807.1_pt1 | contig 28745 bp, 24 predicted proteins | sample 350301 | NCBI WGS metagenome assembly CEQG01 (sample SAMEA2621242, study PRJEB7988) | marine metagenome | isolation source: saline water (ENVO:00002010), including | reverse complement strand
TTCCAGGTCACGGCGCTTCCCGTCTCTACCTGTGTCCAGGATATCTTAGCGTTTTTCTCGCAAAGTCCCCTTTTGGTCACAAAATTGAAGACCCCACCTTTACCCTCTTCATTACCGGGATACCAGTTTTGTACCGTACTGTATTTAATCTCTGCGTCATCAAGTGCAACGAGTTCTACAACAGCCGCATGCAACTGGTTCTCATCACGCATGGGTGCGGTACACCCTTCCAGGTAACTCACGTAACTTCCCTCGTCAGCCACAACCAGCGTTCTCTCAAACTGCCCTGTGCCTGCCTGGTTTATCCTAAAATAGGTAGAAAGCTCCATGGGGCAACGCACTCCCTTGGGAATGTAGCAAAACGAACCATCGCTAAAAACAGCTGAGTTAAGTGCTGCATAAAAATTGTCCCTTTGCGGAACAACCGAACCTATGTATTTTTTCACCAGTTCAGGATGATTCTTTATGGCCTCAGAAATCGAACAGAAAATGATTCCTTTTTCGGCAAGTGTCTTTTTAAACGTGGTGGCCACTGAAACGGAGTCCATCACGACATCAACGGCGACACCGGTAAGTTTTTTTTGTTCATCAAGCGATATGCCCAATCTCTTGAAGGTATCCAGCAGTTCTGGGTCAACCTCATCCAGGCTCTCGTACTTGGGTTTCTTGGACGGTGCCGAGTAGTAGGAAATTGCCTGAAAGTCCGGTTTGGGATATTTGACGTTTGCCCATTCTGGCTCTTCCATCTTCTCCCAGTGTCGAAATGCCTCCAAGCGCCATTGCGTCATCCACTCTGGCTCCTCTTTCTTCAAGGAAATTGCGCGCACGACTTCTTCGTTAAGACCCACGGGAAAAGTATCGCTCTCTATATCAGTATAGAAACCATATTTATACTCTTTTGTCTCGAGTTCCTTCTGTAAATCGTCCTCTGTATAAGCCATATATTGTTATGGATTGTTTTCCGGCTTGACCGGTATTGTTCTAATTATAAGTTTTTATAGTGAGAAACTCTCACCACACCCGCAGGTGCGCTGTGCATTGGGATTGTTAAAAACAAACCCCTTGCCGTTGAGGCCGCCGCTGTATTCCAGCGTGGTGCCTATGAGATAGAGAAAACTGCGTTTATCTACGATTAAGCGGATATCATTATCCTCAAAGACCTTGTCATCTTCTGAGGCTGATTTGTCAAACTTGAGCTCATACGATAAACCAGAACATCCACCACTCTTCACCCCCACGCGTACATAATCTTGAACGGCATCAAAACCTTCATCCTCCATCAGGATGGCAATCTTCTTTTTAGCTTGTTCAGTTACCTTTATCATACATTGTTATAACTTGGTGCAAATATACCATATAAGTAGGGTTTAGCCATGATACCTTACATTAATCTAATCTATACATCGATAAAGTTTAAGAATAAGAACACCCTGCATTATAATTCTTGCCTATTAACCATTTAATTGTCGCTCATTTGTGCAAGCGTCGTTAACTTTGCAGCTTAACTGTATAGCTATGTTTGAAGATAAAGATCAATCACGCACACCATTATCCCAGCTGGGGGAATTTGGCCTCATTGACCATTTGACCCAGCATTTTACCATTGCCCAAAAAAGCACGGTAAAGGGCATAGGTGATGATGCCGCGGTACTGGACCACAGTAATAAGCAGATTGTGGTGACCACAGACCTCCTGGTGGAAGGCGTGCACTTTGACCTCAGCTATATGCCCCTCAAGCACCTGGGCTACAAGGCCATCATCGTGAACCTCAGTGATGTATATGCCATGAATGCCATGGCGACACAGGTCACGGTAAGCATCGCGGTTTCTAACAGGTTCCCACTAGAGGCATTAGAAGAACTTTATGCGGGTATTGCCCTTGCGGCAAAAACCTACAATGTCGACGTTGTGGGTGGCGATACGACCTCAAGCAAGACCGGCCTGTTGATCACGGTGACCGCGATAGGTGAAGCTCAAGGCGAAAACATAGTCTATAGAAGCGGGGCCCAGCCCAATGACCTCATCGTCACCACCGGAGACCTGGGCGCGGCCTACATGGGTCTACAGGTACTGGAACGGGAAAAAGAAGTCTTCAAGGTAAACCCACGCTCACAACCAGACCTTGAACCTTATTCTTATCTCTTGGAACGCCAGTTAAAGCCAGAAGCAAGAAAAGACATCGTGGAACTCCTTGCAAAAATGGAGGTAAGACCCACCTCGATGATCGACATTAGCGACGGACTATCATCTGAAGTGATACATCTATGCAAGAGCAGTAAGACAGGATGCAGGATCTATGAAGACAAAATTCCGCTTGACCCGCAATTGATACACACCTGCGAAGAGTTTAAGATTGATAGTACCACCGTGGCATTGAGCGGCGGGGAAGATTATGAACTCTTGTTTACGGTAGCGCAGAAGGATTATGAAAAAATAAAGGGAAATCCACACCTCACGGTTTTGGGCCACATGACAGAAGAAAGCGCAGGCTTGAACCTGGTCACAAGAGGTGAGACCCTGGTGCCTATCATTGCAAGGGGGTGGAATGCATTAACCCAGGAAGACTAAAACTTAAGAACCTGTGCGGGCCGGTCTCCTAGTTTGTAAAACTTCTAGCGCTTCATGAAGATGGCGCAGCCTAGGGGTCAATGGAGTCAAATTACCGGTCTCGTCATACGTAAATTGACGCTTGCAGCATTTGCACTCATACTCTAGATCATCTGTATTATACCTTCTGAGCAACCTGTAGGAATGTCCAAAAAATTTACAACGCAGCTTACCAAATGTGGAGGAACGTTTCTTTAGGGTTTTGATTTCTGTCATTTTCTTTGAATTGGGGAGGTTCAAGGTAAAAAAATCCGTGAACTAATCAAAAAAAACGCCAAAGAGTTTAATTTTAATAAAATTAAGATAATTTTATCAGTATTTACCCTCTTGTTTTGTCATATCAGGAATTTAGCAAGGGCATTATTAACACTTCTTGAATTTTCTATAAAGCTCATGTGCCCGCCACTACCTATTTCAACCTCAACAGTATAGCCTTCCAACTCCTTTTTGAGCGCTTCGGCATCGATTAACGTATCGTTTTTGCCTAAAAACATTCCTTTTTTAAAGGTTGATTGCTTCCAGAAATCCACTAGATCCTCCCGCTGCATCATTCCTTTTTGACAAGCGATATACCCCGCCAGCGGTGTCTTGAGCGCTTTATTTTTTACGTTTTCTATTTCCTCCCTGTATTTCACCCTGCTTTCTTGAGAGAATAAGTTTGCCACAGACATACTTACCAAGGCTTCATAGTTTTTTGCTGCTACCTTCACCCCATGCAAGCGCAGTTTTTTTCGCTCGGCGGTGTCTGGGTATGGGGTGGAGTTCATCAAGAACACGCCCAGGGTTTGCTCCGGGTACGCTTTCGCGAAAGCGAGTGCCACATAACCTCCCATGGAGTGCCCCACGAGCATGGCCTGGTCGATGCCTTCTTGTGACAAGATTGCGCGCACCATGGCCGCCATCTCCTGCATGGTATTCTCACCGTCCAGCACGGGGGTCCTGCCATGGCCGGGAAGGTCAATAAGGATGGCCTTTACCGATATTAGCTCTGAAATTATAGGATTGAAAATGCCATGATTTTCTAAAAATCCATGCAGGAAAACCACGGGTTTGCCCTGGCCTTCAACGGTATAAAATACTTCTTTGTCCTTGTGTGTTATCGTCATTTTTACCCTTATCTTTCAGGCCGTAATTTAGCGCCGCACATGAGATTATACAAGGAAACGATTATTACTGGTTTTGCCATTTTTTCGTTGTTCTTTGGTGCGGGCAACCTCATTTTTCCACCGTTTTTAGGTTATGAAGCAGGTGGTGAATGGCCATGGGCGACCCTAGGTTTTGCCATCTCGGCGGTCATTATCCCCATTCTGGGTATTGCGGCACATGCACGACTGCAGGGCACTTTAATGGATTTTGGCAAGCGGGTGCATCCTGTGTTCAGTTTGGTTTTTGGCATTCTTATCTATGCGATTTCAATAAGTATTCCTGCCCCCAGGACAGCATCTGTTACCTATGAAATGGCTTTTGAGCCATATTTTGACTGGGGAAGCTTCACCTTTAGCGCCATGTATTTTGGGCTCGTCCTGCTCTTTGCGCTCAACCGCTCCAAACTGCTTGACCTGCTGGGAAGATACCTCACCCCCACTTTACTGTTCATGCTCGTGGCGATAATAGGTGTGGCGGTTTTTGGCAATGAAAACCTAAGCACGCCCAGTGCTTACCAAACGCCACTTACCCAGGGGCTGACACAGGGATACCAGACCTTTGATGCTATCGCGGCCATCGTGGTGGGCGCGGTCGTGATTATCTCCCTTAACCTCAAGCACCCTAAAGACTACGCCCGCAAGAAAAAACTAATATCCTATGGCGGTTTAATGGCCGGTACCGGACTCTTTATAATCTATATGGGACTTATTTACATAGGTCATTTATACGGCAATCAAGAATTCACTACGCACACCGAGTTGCTCTCCTACATCAGTTATGACACGCTGGGCAGTGGTGGCAGGCTCATGCTTTCATTCTTGATGGGTCTCGCTTGCCTCACCACGGCAACAGGTATCGTGACCGGCACTGCCGACTTTGTCAAGGAGCTTTTCAAGGGGTCGCAAAATGCCTATGTCATTACCGTGATAGCAGGATGTATCCTGGGTGTACTTATAGGTCAAATGGATGTTTCCTTAATCATTGCTATTGCCGTACCCGTGCTCTTTTTTATATATCCCATTACCATCACGCTCATTTTACTCAATTTACTGCCAAAATCCTTGTACACACCCCTTGTTTTTAGGGCAGTGGTCATCACCGTATTTGTGTGCAGTATCCCCGATTTTTTGGGAAGTCTCAATATTAAAGGTGCACAATCCTTCCTGCCACTTGGGGAGTTTGGTTTTGGCTGGGTGCTCCCGGCCATACTTGTTTTTGCAGTGACCTCCGGTATTCAAGTTTATGTTATAAATAAAAAATGAAACAGTTTTTCTTACAGTTCATCTTTTGCTTGTATGGTTTTTTGGCTTTAAGCCAAAATAACCCAGAACCCATTTTAATTTTATGGAACGAGCAAAAACCATTGACCTGGGAAAACTTTAGGGGCGAGGTCAAGGAAGATGAAATCATCGGGGATGCCGAAACCGTTTACAGTATTGAAATCATACCTACGGACATCCTTGTGGATGAGGATGATAATATCGTAAACTATGAAGATTTGAGCGTGGCCACCTATTTTCATACGGATAGATCATGGGTGTATGACCGCAATACACAACTATTGAAATACCAGCGGCTAAAATTTGACATCGCCGAGCTTCATGCCCGGTTGATGCGCAAGGAATTTCAAAAGCTGAAAGATTACAAAACCACTGGTTTTAACGACTATCAACGGGTGTATACCGTGTACTGGAACAAGTGTAGGGAAATGCAAAGGGAAAGCAACAGCGACACCCATAGGGGGTTGAACGCAGACGCGCTTGTCACCTGGGAAGATAAGGTATATGCGGAGCTACAATTGCTTGAGGCCTATTCCCTGCACCCCTAGCGCTTAGATGTTTTAAATGCCTCTATCAAGTATATCGTGAAAAAAGGAATGGCCAGCCCCATGATTATCGCAAAGGCGTAGATTAATTTTTTATTTGGTGAGATGGGCTCTGCACTGCTATACGCCTTGTCCACAACCCTAGCCTTAGTCGCAGTTACCAGTTTAGACAATTTATTTTCTTCTCGCTTGCGCAAAAGGTATAAAAACAGGGCTTCTTTTACGGTATTATGCGCCTGGGTGCCATCATAGTCCAGCGTATCCTTTGCAGCTTTAGAAACCTGAAAACCGTTTGTACCGCGCTCTCGTTGCAGGTTTTGTAAAGATTCGGTCAAGACTTGTTGTCTATCATTTAATGACTTTAAAACCTTGTTCTTTTCTGTGCCGAGGTTCTTATCTAGAGCATTCATTACCGCTGCGCTTGCTTGCGCGCTTACCAATTTCTCTTGCTCTACAGCCAAAAGATTATAGCGTTCTATCGCTACATTGAGCGCTCTATCATCAAGCCCCAAACCGGCTGGGATAGGCCCTGGATTTTCCATCTCAAGATAAGATTGTAAATCATAAATAAGCCCCAGCTGTGTCTCATATTGTTGTTGCTTCCTGTTTAGTTCATGGGCATTGTCCAGGTCCAGGTCAGCCTCTGCCGCAAGCATGGTTTCTAGCCATTTAAAACCGTTATTCTCTTTGATGGAATCTGTAAAACCATTATCCAGTTCCTGTAATCTTTGCCCTATGAAATTACCCGTAATATCCACAAGTAAAGCTTTGTCATTTCTCGCTTCGGTATTATACTCAAGCACCATCTGGTCAAGGATATCCTGGGCTTTTTTCTTATTGGGATATTCCAGGTCTATCTCGACGTGAGATGAGTTTTTATCCACAAGGTCAATGGTAAGAAGAGATTCATATTTTGTGATAAGATTTTCCAAATCTTCAAAAGAAAGTATCACGGGAAAATCAGCAACATTGTCCTTTTCATTCAGGGAAAAAACATATTCGCCGAAAGGCAATTGAAGCGGCTCACCAAACGCTCCTGCAATTACCTCATCACTCCCATCAAGTTGAATTGAGAATCCAGCATCGCTATTGTTTATAACAGCGCGTTGCGTTGCCATGGGTGTTTTTTTGGCTACAGCCAAAGATTGCTTGCCCAGACTTCTTGCCATTATGGGAGATTGATTATACAATTCAACCTCATGCCCCATCTTGCCCTCTTTGTAATACCCTACTTCTAGCTGAAGCGCCTGAATGGTATTCTTTAACAATCGTCTGGAACGCAGCACGCCCAGCTCATTGTCCATACTGCTGGAGCGCATGCGGTTGAGGCGGTTTAAATCTAAAAAAGCCGAAATCTCGGGACCAGAGCGGTTTTGCTCATCGGTTCGCACGATAAATGTTGTCTTGGTATTGTAAACGGGTACGGAGAATATTATGTATGTATAGGCTATTGCCAGAGCAATGATCAGCGCCCCCAAGAACCAGAGCCAGCGCCTAGTGTACTTGCCCGCCTCTTTCTTGAGGTCAACTTTTTTTCTTAATGCAATAGGAAGACCTATCCTATATTCATCCATTGATTTGATTTTACCTTTCTTGCACCAGCGTGAATATCAAAGCTAGCGTAAAATATCTTATTATTGATTTACTCGCATTTGTTATGATTGCCACGGGTAAAAAATAAAAGCATCCCTGATGATGGGATGCTTTCTTATTAAGTTTTTAGTCACGCATATAGCAAGGTGACTTTATCTGTTCAAGCTCATTTCATATTCAGGTTCATAGGTATTGAAGCCTGTAACTTGATGCGCTTTTTCTTTTAATAGATAGTAGGCAAATACTGCACCGTAGTACATGTAACGTTTCCACATACGTTTTGGTTCTTTTACCAAGCGGCCTAGCCATTCAAACCCTGAATTTACCCAGACCTCGTTAGGCCTTTCTACAGTGCCGGCATAAAAATCAAACACGGCACCCACTGCACAAACAATATTTGCGTTGAGATATTTTCTGTTTTGATTGGTCCATTTTTCTTGCTTTGGGGCCGTCATGCCCACAAAGAGCACATCAGGTTCAAATGCATTGACGGCATTGATCATGCTGTCATTATCTGCTGAAGAAAACTCATCTTTATAAGGAGGCGAATATGAGCCTACCTTAATGTTAGGGTATTCCTTAGAAAGTCTTTCTTCAATCTTAGCAAGGACATCGTTAGACGAACCTAGGTAAAATACCCTTCCACCTTCTTTGTTCATTTTCTTGAGCAGGTAACCGTGCAGGTCACTGCCCGAAAACTTTGCGATGGGCATATGGTTGAGAAATTTAGATGCCGCCGTTATACCCACTCCATCAGGAAGAAGTATATCAGAGCTAAGTAGTGATTTCTTAAAGTTCTCGTCTTTTTCTGCTATACAATAAGAATATTGGTTTATCGTATTTATATATGTCTTTTTTGAGAAGTCATAGTTGTCAAGCTCTCCAGCATAAACTGGATAACCTAAACAGTTGACTGTTGCTTTCGTTTTCATGTTTAAATTCTAAATGGTGACTAAAAAAAATTTAATCTGATAGAATTTTCACACGTAGTTAGAGGTCATTGTAGTTAACCGCTAAGTTACAGCGAATAATAGAATACCCCACATTTTATTATGATGGCACACACTCAATAAAAAAAGTTAAAACAGCCTTATTTGTGTAGTATATCTGCTAATGCATGCACTTAGTCTTAAATTATGCATTTTGTCAAACACTAAATTAGCATCAATTTATAGGTTATTGCCCATATTTAACTTTGGTTTATACGTCATATCAACGCGCAAATGTCACTATGAGCGATAATGACCAGCGAGAAGAGTCAAAAAAATGGCTGTTTTCAGCCTTAAAACGCTAGAATTAGTGCAAACTGCCAAGAATATCAAACATGTTTCGCTCAAAAATGGCGTGCGTAAACTTGTTTTTAAAATGCTTTTTGCCATTTGATCCCATGCGCTTTCGCGAAAGCGAATCTTGTAAAAGCTGCTGCATGGTGTTGGCCAGGTCCAAAGCGTCTTGTTGTTTGGCCATGAGCCCCGTTTTACCCTCGATGACAATATCTGCAATACCACCCTCATTGGTAGAAATTATGGGAAGGGAATATTGCATGGCCTCAAGGAGCACCAGCGGGAAGCATTCATTGTGATAATAGGTAGGAAAAACAAAAACATCTGCCGCCTTAAAAAACCTCGCCTTGTCCGCCCCATATTGTTTACCATGGGCAAAAACCATGGTTTCCAGTTGATTTTCACTCACAATATTAAAGAATTCTTTCTCGCCCACATCAGACCATGCACCCACGAAATGACAGGTAAAATCAAGGTTTCTTTGTTTCAATATCTTAGTAGCCTCCAGCAGGACCAGCACTCCTTTTTCTTCCATCATGTTTGAGAGAAATAAAAAGTTGCAAGGCGCATCCAGCTGTTTTTCCGTTAGACTGGTATCGTGCTCTTCACGTATCCCGTTAGGGCAATAAAAAACACGCTCTTTGGGCACAAAGGCCGCAATATCATAATATAGGTGCGGTGAAAGCAGGATGCAGTGCGCATCTTTAAAAACAAACCTATACAGTGCCCTTTTCCAACCAGCATCCACATTTTTGCTCACCCCCTTATTGTGAAAGTGATACACACGAGGCACCCCAAACAATTTTACAAGGCCTATGACTAGGGCATCTTTGTAAAATCCCACGCCCTTCGCGGTGAGGGTGAGATAACACAAATCATATTTCTTTCGCAGCAGCGCCAGGAATACCTTGAATAGTATTTTGGCTACAGCCAAAATCTTACCAACACCCCCTTTACCGATGGCATCCAGTGAAGAAGACGAAGATAGATTGATATAATCAGCATCAAAACCCGAGTTGATCAACTCGCTATCCATGAGATATTTACCCATCATCGCGGCACCGTTGACCGGGGGCGGTATATGCAATATAAAAAGGACTTTGGGTTGCTGTTGACTCATTTATCTAAATATCGTATTCAGGATTTTATAGCCTATGCGGGTGGTTAAACTATAAACCCTGTAAAATTGCTTTATATAATATGGTTGCAAGTGCGGTTTTGGGTTAAACCCAAAATTACGCTTACCCGTCTCATCCAGTTTTGTCTTGTACCGGTTGAACCGTTCTTTAGTATTTGTTGCCTTCTCGCCAAAACCTTCATTGGAGATTTTTGAAACCAGCGGAAAGACACTGAAGGTCTTTTTTTGAAACTGGTCAAAGCACCACCGGATGGCCCAGGAATCTAGCTGTCCTGTCATTTGCTTATTTAACATCCCGGCCATGTCTGAGCCCATTGCATTAAACTGTTTTTGTGCGGTAGCATCTTTTTTAAAATCAGAATACCCTGAAACTTCCCAATCAACCTCCTGCCATCTATCACGCCAGGTTGCCCAGCCCCATGAAGAAGCACGCATGGTAAAATAATTGTCATACTGCTCGTCCTGGAGTGGCTTTATGGGCATTGAATATCCAGAAATACTGTGCACCTGGGAATTGTTTTTATAAAACGTCAATGCCTGATTCATAAAATCAAGAAAATTAGTACTGGTAATTAAGTCATCTTCTAGGACAACACAACTCTCATGAGTTTTTAAAATCTTGCTAACTCCCGTAATTATTGATGTAGCAAGACCTTTATTTGTTTCGCTGGCATAAATGGTTACTTCTTTAAAGCCATGTATAGTTGCTAGATATTCACGCACATCATTGATTTCCGTGGCATCTCTTTCTGTTTTGGGACCGTCTGAAAAAACAAAAAGTGCTGTGTCGCTGGCGAGGTGATTTCGCCGCAAGGCAATAACAGATTGCTTGAGCGGTTCTAGTTTCTTGTATGTAAAAAGCAGCACCGGTGCAGTCATAGTTTATGCTTTGTCAATTAAATATCGGTCGCCTGGCCTTACAAGCTTTAAGGTTTCATGCTTGCCTGCATTGAGTTCTTGCATTTCATCATCTGTGAGATATATGGGTTTTACATAAGAAACAGAAACAATAAATAAGCAAAGTGCAAAAAAGTCTTGAGAGCTATATAAGGCTGACGAGAACATGCCATAGACTAGCATTTGCATGAAAAGTAATGCGACCCAGCCCACTTGCTTTCTATATTTTATAATCTTAAAAGCCCGCGAAATGGCAAAACCGACCAATATTAAAAAAGGAACTCCCCCCAAAATGCCCATGGTCAAAAAAGCTTCAAGTATAAAATTGTGGGGATACCCTCCTTTGCCCAGACCGTGGGGGATGACATAAAAATCACCAAAAAGCAGGGCATCTCCTATAATTTCTAACGTGTTGAGATAAATCATGTCCCTGCCACTGGTTTCTTGATTTTCAATTGCAGATGCCAGACGTGTGGCTAGACTACTACCCATGGATTGCGCCAGCTCAATCAAGTATCCCCCAAAAAGCCATAACAACAGTAGACCGATGGCCAGGGTTATACATGTCTTGACCATGCCAAATCTCGCCATCACATAAAAACCTATTACCAAAACAAGCACAACTACGGGCGACCGCGTTCCTGCTTTAAGTATGGACAAAATCCCCAGCACAAAAAGCAGCGCATAAGCGAGCCAACAAAGCTTGAATCGAAAATGAAAGAAACCATAAACAGCTGCAAGCGAAAGTGCGCACCCCATCTGCCCATAGTTTATCATATTTACTGTACTATTTGCATTGAAACGTCCCGCTAGAGCTTCCTCGGTATTTTCTTGAGCAAAGAAAAACGCGATTACAAGACCCAGAGCAAGCAAAGCAATAAATACATAATAAGACCGGGTAGAACTTATGGCGGGGTCATACCTAAAGGAAAATGCTATCAACACACTGGCCATAAAACTGACCAAGTCAAGTTTTGACCCATAACCCTGCGGATTATACTCTAGAAATACATCAAAAAATAAATTGATAAAATATATGACAACGACCCCCAGAAAGAGCTTCTCAAGATTATCAAGCTCATACAATTTGTAAGCATACTCCTTAATTATGAGCATGGCAAGAACTGCCTTTAAACCCCAAAAGGAATAACGCAGCCATGCAGCATCAAAACCAAACATATCTGGAATGAATGTGATGAGCAAGAACACGGCATAGAAATTTACCGCAAAGTGAAGGTTCTTTTTATACCAGTATACAAAGTGGCTCAATGACTACGATAATTATGGTTAACTGTTTATATCTAAATGGTCCTTTAATACCATTGCGGCAAAATTATGTGGACTGTGCTGCTTTATAAATTTGTCTGCCTGAGAATGCAATGGTGGTTCTGTGATTACCCGCTCAATGCCTGTTGCAATTCCCGAAGCAGTGGGGGCTTGCAGTAAAACTCCTAAGTTATACTGTTCTACCAATTCTTTTAATAATCCAGAACCGGTTGCAACCACTGGTTTTTTGGCGAAAGCCGCATGACCCAGAATTCCACTTGACGCCTCCACGTTTTTATAGGGTATAAGGACGGCATCGCACTGGTCAAATAGGCTCTTCATCACATCTGAAGGCACAAATTGCTCATCCCATACTATCTGTGCCTTACTGCTGGCAGTACTAACTGTGATTGTACTTTTAAGAAGTTTCCGCTCTGCAGGTACGGTGGCCATGCCCACCAGCAATAGTGCTATTTTATCTTGTAAAGATGCTTTAATCTTGGTCGCGGCCTGCACGGTCTCTGGACTACTTTTACGGTTGCCCAAAGAACCAATGTGGAGGATTATTTTTCTATCTGGGTCAATATTATAAGCTTTTCTAATGTCAAAACCTTCCCGCGGATGTAAACGTGGTATGGGGTCTGGCAACATTTTAAAAGCGGTTGTCTTAAGATGCTTATTGGTCTCATCTACTACTTCCTGGTCATTGAGCAAAAAGATTGTTTTTAGTTTTGGGTTTTTGGTAAAAAGCTTGCTTAGGTAATATGCTTTATGGTATTGAAATTTTTCACTTGCCGTATTCCTATTCATGCGATAATAGTGTAAAAACAAGATTCCGCTGAAAGAATACTGCGTTCTAAATAAAGCAGCTCCCAGTTGAACCAGGTTAAAGCTCAAGGCGAAAACATGGTCCGGCCGCAGCTTTTTTGCGTAAGCGTCCATCAATCTATATTCTCTAAAATACCTGCGTACCGTACCCGCGCTCACCACATTCTTGTAGGCCTCTTCATCAATATGCACCCAGGTAACTCCCTTGATTTTTCCTGCCTTTTCCACAATGCCAGGAAACTCCTGCTCAAAGTACGGGTTGACCACAAAAATATATTCTTCGCCCGCCGTACCTTCCTGAAATAAAAAATCGACCAGATGACTTATATACTCTGCATGGTGACCCGTAATCGCTATGTCAAAAAGTAAGGTTTTCAATAGTTATTCTTTACACATTTAAGGGGTTGCTCCCTTTGAGGTTTATACCCAGCTTTGACAGGGCAAGGCGCACATAATATTTAAACCCCCATACGAGTGGATGCTCTTTTCTATTGCTCAGCAAATACCCTTTAAATTTATGGTTCTCTGGTTTGAGTGCTTCCTTGTCGTAGATATATTTTGGGTTATGTACATACATTGTGGGAAAATGCGCATAATCACTTACATCACCTTCTACAAGTGCATTGAGTTTTTTGCTTAACAGGCTTATGATTGACTGGTCGTGCCTGTGGACCAGGAATTCGGGATAGTTAGGCAATCCTTGAGTGTTAGGAGCATCTGTTAAAATCCTGTAATCCTTGGAATATTCATAATATGCATTGAGAAATCGGGTAGATTCAGCATCCTTCTTCAGGATAAAGAAATTTGCCGAAATCTGCCTTTTATTTGCATATTCCTCGGTATCACAATCCATCAGCACAAAAGCGTCCCGCTTGGTAAACTGTTTTTCAATTAACGGCAGGTAAAAGCAAAAGACACTTTTGCCTTGAGCGTCCATATAGTTTAATAGCGGTTTGATATTTTTTACAAAGACCGTCCCACTATCAGAATAGACCAGATAGTCTCCTTCTTTGAGTTCATCAAAGGTTTTCTTAAGAAGATAGGGCTTCCAGAAATATCCTCCAAAACCTTTTTTAGAATGCTCAAAATGCGCCTGGCTTTCTTCCATGAAAATGGAATCAATATCCTGCGGACCATACTCCACTACACGGTCTATACCCCCTAGAAGCTTGGCAGACCTCGTATTCCACTTCTGTTGCGTTCTAAAAGACGCATCGGCAAAGTTTATAGAAGTTATCATATCAAGCGGTTACGGGTTTATTGTTTAGCTTACGCCAAAATTTTAAAGCATAACGTTCTACCTGCCCAAAAAACAGGAATATGGGTCCAGTAGCACCCATTTTATCCCGCATTAATTTTACCGAAGCATTATCTCCCATCCTGGCGCGACGGTCACGTATTCTTTTTAATAATTCAAGCAACATAAGCTTATGATATGGGTTTCTCGCCTTGCTTAAATCAATATAAAAAGCATATTCCTTCTCAATGAGCGTGACTTTTTGACTTAGTTCTTTATGGTCTAAAAAATGCATAAACACAATCTGTGGTGAGTAGGCCACATCGTATTTTTTTAAAAGTAGAAGCACAATCTCCAGGTCTTCCCAGATAGAACATTCTTTTCTAAAACCGCCCACGGCGCGAAATGCATCTTTAGCAACAAGCATCGCCCCGGTCCTGGGAAAAATATGCCGCTGCCATAATCTTTTAAAACGCTTTTCTACAATACCTTCCTTTTCCCTAGCGCAGCACCGCACCTCCTTGCCACTTTCTTCTTTGGCAACAAAGTTTGCCGTATAAAATTTCAAGTCTGGATAAGCCTGCATAAGATTTATAAACGTCCTTAATCCTCCAGGCAGTAGGACATCATCTGCATCAATAAAAAAAAGCCAATGGCCAGATGCATGGTTCGACCCATAATTTCGGGTGTCTGAGACCCCCGTATTTTTTTTGGTGAAAACCAAAATCCTATCATCATCCATCGCTTGAACCACTGCCGCACTCGCATCAGTAGAACCATCATCTACCACGATGATTTCAAAGTTTCCATAATCCTGCTCCAGCAGGGAGTTTATGGTCCTGGTGATGACCTGCTCCTTGTTGTATAATGGTATGATTATAGAAATCAATGGTTTCATTAAATACCTAGCTTGCTAAAATATTCATCTGTCCTGCCGCGCTGCTTTTCAAGTTCAGTATTTACCCGCGTCCAGTCTATTTCTGCCTGTAGCAAATCTTGAGTTAATTCTTCACTGTTCAGGATTATCCTATTTTCCAACCCCACGGTTTTTAACATGGAGTAAAAACGGGTGAGCCCACGCTCTTTGTTGCCATACACGATAAACGGTTTATTGAACAAGAGTGAAAAAATCGTTCCGTGAAAGGAGTCTGTCACAACATACTCAGCGTCCATGAAGCCTCGCAGCCAACTGGTCACGGTGGGATATTTTTTTGCTTCAAGCGTCATCCCGGGTTTGATGACCGGCTTATTGATGCTATAGGTTTTTCCCCCCACGTGCTGCACCACCTCATCGATGACCTTTTGGCGATCCTCCTTTATATCAAGCATATACACGAGTATATTGCCATCTTTTGCGGGTTCAGATTCGGCTTTCGCCAAATGCTCATAGTCCTCAACCTTGAGTAACATGGTGGGGTCAACGTGCCTTACCGCTTCTTTATCAAAATATTTTGTGCAAATCTCCACTCCGGAATCTTCCCGCACCGAAACGCCATCAAATTTTTGAATGAGATTCTTGATTTCGCCGGTCAATTCTGCTGGTTGCTCCCACTCTCCTTTACCAAATGACGCTGCATAAGACAGGCGTTGCACGGTCGTGTTTTTCGCGAAAGCGTAAAAGAAATCCTTTGCCATGGCATTAGTATAGTCTACACGCCATACCTGGTCGCTGCCCACCACCAGGGCATCCAGGTTATACCCGCTCACCACGGCCTCCATCCCCTCTGATGAGAAATAAGGCTTGGTCTTGGGCTCGATGTACTTATTTATAAAATAATCGGTATTCGCCCGTATGGCCTTTTGCTCCTGCTCATGTTTCCACTTGCTGGGGAACACCGTTTTCTTGAGCAACTGCACGAGTGGCCCGGTAAATTTTTTATTGAATTGCCTATCTATGACCAGAATCTCATGACCCCGCTCCTTGAGGTACCTTTGCAGGGCATAGGCCTGTAACAACCCACCATAATTGCTGTGCAATGGCAAGGTCAAGGTTCCTATTTTTTTCGGTTTTGATTGCATGATTTTCTATTTGATTAGTTTGAATTTCTTCAAAAGGAAAACAGCTTTTTCCTTTAAGAATTGCTTTTCGTTCTTTTTAAGTCCCACCAGCAGGATAGATGCTACGATACTTACCACGGTCACGGTCTCCAGCACAAAAAAACGGGTGAGGCCAGCTTCCATTTTATAAAAGACGATTGCCGGTAAAATCAGTGAAACGATAACCACGACCACGATTCTAAAAACCACATGAGACAAAAACTTGGAAACGGAGATATGTATCAAGCGGCTCACCATGATCAACCTGGCAAACATGGCCATCACCGAAATTACAATACTTACATAAAAAGTAGTTTGTGGAGGGTAGCCCATTTTTAGAAAAACATAAGAAATGGGTAAGATGAGCAGCAACAGCCCCCCAGCCACAATCATATACCATTTTATCCTTCCGCTGGCCTGTGCCCCCGCCATAATGGGAAAGGATATGGAATCAATCAAGGCATTGATCAAGACCAGCCTACAAAAGAGCACGGCATAGTCTGGCACGATTTTAAGCCACCATTTTAAGATGAGTTCTGTTTCCATAATAATGGGAAGGCTCACACAAAACAGTAAGAAGAAGGCATATTTTGAACCTTGAAAAATTAATTGCTCCATGTATTTTGTATCTCCGGCAGCATACGATTTCACAATCTGTGGATTGAGTGCAACCTGAAAGTTTCCCACAAAACCGTTTATCGCACCGTTGACCTGATATGCAATTCCACGTGCAGCATTAATTGCCGGGCCAAAAAAGATATTCAGCAGGATATTCACACCTTGATTATAGGTCACATAAGCCCCAGTGCCAAAGAGGTTCCAGCCCGTGTAGCCCAGCATTTCCTTAAAAATAGCCTTATCCCATACATATTTATAAGTACACTCTTCAAACTTTCGCTTTGCGTAGATCCTATCAATCATTAGCAGCAAGAAGGATACCCCAAACATCAACATCCCATACATAATGAGCTTATCATAAGTCAACCACTGTATGAGGAAAACCAGGAGCAACTTTAAGGAAACCTCAACTATACTTACATATGCATAAATATTCATGTGTTCCCGGGCAATAATCGAGGCCGTATAGGGCACGCTCACAATCTTCACCACAAAAGAGAAAATGGCAAACTGGTAAATCCAGTTGGCCGCCACCATCCTATCTTCAGGGATGGTGAGTTTATGATTTAAAAACCACAACCCAATGGTTTCCGCAAGGACCAGGATTACCAGGGCGATGAGCAGGTGTATGTTTACGCTTGTCGCAAAAACTTTCCTGAGCTGTGCAAAATTGTCCTTTCCTATTTCAAAAGATAAGAAACGTTGTGTTGCCCCAGACATGGCACTGTTGAGAAACGAAAACATGCCCACGACACCGGCAACCACATTGTAGATGCCAAAATCCTCAACCCCTAGGGTATTGAGCACCACCCGGGATGTGTACAATGAAATAGCCATTGTAAGGAACATCCTGAAATAGAGCATCAAGGTGTTTTTGGCAATTCTTTTACTGTCTGAAGAACTCATACACCAGGCTAGAATGAAGTTTTCCCCAAGCCGTAACTATCTTACGGCCTTGATTAGGTAAATATTGGCCTTGGTTTATCCAAGTTTCCAAAGTGAATCAAGTATAGATTTATTTCACTTGGCAAGTTTAAAATAACCTAGCCGCTTAATAAGAAGCTTTAACAATACTTTGAAAGTATTGTGCCATAAAGCAATAGGTGTTCTATTAAATGTGTTGCTATACTATGAATGAAGGCTTAAAATGAAAAAGGCCTCAACAAATGTCGAGGCCTTTTCTTGTACCTTGGGTGGGAATCGAACCCACACTCGTAAAGAACTGGGTTTTGAATCCAGCGTATTTACCACCAAATTTCCGTAAGTTATATTATAATCAACTGATTAACATATATTTAATTTTATATAATGTCAATTGATATCGTTTAAAATCCTAATTTGTTGTACCTATGTTGTACCAAAAATGATTATCTTTATATTCTCAATACTTAAGATATGGCATCAAACGCAAAAATAGTACTTCGGAAAAAGCCCAATAAAGAAGGGCATTGTCCTCTTTGTATTCGTATTACTAAAAACCGTCGCTCAAATTATCATTATATAGGTCATAATATTGACCCTAATGATTGGGATGGAAAAAATATTAGAGTTAGAAAATCACACCCTTACTCAGATAGGTTAAACGGCTTGCTTAGTACTAAACTGTCTGAGGCGAATAAGATGCTGATTGATTTGCAATCGAGCAAAAAGGATATATCGGCTAATCAAATAAAAGAGAAACTTTATGCATCTTCCGAATCAGTTACTTTTTTCGAAGTGGCACAAGATTTTCTTGATGATTTAGAAGCAAACGAAAAGCTGTCTAGGCTCTCGACCGACAAGGCTCGTGTTAACCACGTATTGAACTTTACCAAATCAAAACAACTTACCTTTCAAGAAATTGATGAAAACTTTCTAAAGAGATTTAAAACTTACCTCCGTACAAAACACAACCTATCGGAAAGGTCGATAGTAAATAATCTTATTGTGATTAGAACTATCTATAATAGAGCTATTAAATTGGGTATAGTAGATAGAAAACTCTATCCCTTCGGTTCAGATAAAATACGGATTAAGTTCCCTGAAACCGAAAAAATAGGCCTTACCAAAAATGAGGTCATAAAACTTGAATCCGTTGAAAATCTGACCGACAACGAGACTCACGCTAGAAATGTTTGGCTTTTCAGTTTTTATTTTGCCGGAATTCGGGTAGCTGACGTATTGAAAATTCGTTGGACCGATATTTATGACGAAAGGCTGCATTATCGAATGAACAAGAATTTAAAATTGTTATCCCTTAAAATCCCAGATAAAATATTTCCGATTTTGGAATATTATCAGGACAGTAAACAAAATGATGACGATTTTATATTTCCGGAAATGAAAAAGGCAAATTTACAAGATGCAAAAGATGTCTATGCTAAAACAAAAACGGCCAACAAGAAATTCAATAAATATTTGGTATCGGTCGCTGATAAAGCCAAAATATCAAAAAAAGTAACTATGCACATTGCTAGACATACATTTGGGAATATATCGGAAGATAAAATCCCAATTAATATGCTCCAAAAATTATATAGACATTCATCGATTACCACTACTATAAATTACCAATCTAACTTTATGCATAGGGATGCCGATAATGCTTTGGATAGCGTCATTAATTTTTGATTTCTGAAATTCTAAATCATCTTTGCACAACCTGTGCATCGCAATTTTATTATCTTTGCAGAGTGAAAATTTTAACTATCATATTATCCGTTTACTTTTTGGTACTCAATGTTGTGCCCTGTGATGACGGTGAAGTTAGTTTATACGATTTTCAAAATGACTTACAAATACAGTTAGATCATAATTCAGATAATACCGAACAGCCGGTATGCATCAATTTTTGCCTTTGTAGCTGTTGTCACGTAAATGTTGTAAATGTCGATGTAGTTCCGTTTGTTATGCCATCTTTTGTTATTTCTTCTGAAATATTCTTCCATTCTGATGGTTTTGGAAAAGATCTTCCCCTCTCCCTTTTGCAGCCTCCACAGGTTTAATTCAGTTTTTATAGGATAGCTATATCCTCCTTAGACCTTTTTAGGTCAATCTTAATTTGATACGATTTTGTATATAGCAAATTTGTACCAAAAAGTTTCAATGAATTAAACCCTTCTTTTTTATGATTAATAAAATCATTTCATTTTCAATCAACAATAAATTTATTGTTGGTCTATTGATGGTAGCCCTGATTGGCACGGGCATTTGGTCAATGGCCACCATTAATCTGGGATCGGTTCCAGATATTACGAACAATCAAGTACAAGTCATAACTACAGCACCCAACTTGGGCACTGAAGACATAGAACAATTTGTTACCTATCCTGTGGAACTGGCAATGGCAAACCTTCCAGATGTTGTCGAGCTACGTTCGGTTTCTCGCTTTGGTCTTTCAGTGGTTACTATTGTCTTTAAGGACGAAGCGGGCACCTACCTTCCCCGTCAACTGGTACAGGAAAAACTAGCTGAAGTCAGTGAAGAGATACCCGAAGGTTTTGGATCGCCTTTTATGGCTCCTATCACTACAGGATTGGGCGAAATTTTTCAGTATACCTTAAAAGTAAAAGAAGGATATGAGGATAAGTATGATGCAATGGAGTTGCGTACTATCCAAGATTGGATTGTTAAACGTCAAATGGCATTGGTGCCTGGCGTTGTAGAGGTCAATGCTTTCGGTGGATATGTGAAACAATACGAAATAGCGCTTAGCCCAGATAAGCTCAAAAGTTTTGGTATTACGATGGGACAGGTTTTCGAAGCCCTCAAAATGAACAATGCGAATACAGGTGGTGCTTACATTGAAAAAAACCATCAAGCCAATTTTATTAGGGGTGAAGGTCTGGCGCGTAGCCTCGAAGATTTAGAAAACACAGTCGTCACTACAGAAAATGGCACACCAGTTCTTGTAAGGGATGTTGCTGAAAAAGTAGGCTATGGAAACCAGATTAGGTACGGGGCCTTTACCCAAGATGGAAAGGAAACCGTTGGAGGACAAATCCTTATGCTTAAGGGGCAAAGCGCCAATAACGTAATAGACAATGTACAAAGCCGAATAAAGGAAATTCAAAAATCCCTTCCTGAGGGTGTATATATTGAACCCTTTTTAAGCAGGAGCGAGCTTATTGGTAGAACGACAAGCACAGTAGAAAAGAATTTGATCGAAGGCTCACTTATCGTAATATTCGTACTCGTTATCCTTTTGGGAAGCTTGCGCGGAGGATTGATTACCGCATCGGTAATTCCATTATCCCTTTTGTTCGCATTTATTTTGATGAAACAATTTGGAGTGTGGGCAAACCTAATGTCGCTTGGTGCAATTGATTTTGGGATTATAGTAGATGGTGCAGTAATCATTGTAGAAGGAATGGTTTTTCATATTCATCAACGGATGAAAAAATCAACTAAAGTCATTGAGCAGGCTGAAATGGATGAGATTGCCTATGAATCTGCAAGCACTATGATGAATTCCGCATTTTTTGGACAGTTGATTATTCTAATCGTCTTTACACCTATTTTATTCTTAACCGGTGTAGAAGGAAAGATGTTCCGCCCAATGGCATTTACTTTCGGTTTTGCGGTTTTAGGCGCAATTATTCTTTGTCTTACCTATGTGCCAATGATTTCGTCAATGTTTTTAAAACCTTCAAAAAATCCGGATAGTTGGTTTGCAAAGTTCGAGAATAAAATTGATAGGTTCAGTGATAAGATTATGTCTAGTCTCAATAGAGCCTATAAGCCACTGTTGTCTTTTGCACTTCGTTTTAAGGCTGGCATCGTGATAGGTGCAGTTGGCCTATTATTGATTGCAGGATTCATTTTTAGCAATATGGGTGGCGAGTTTATCCCAAAATTTGATGAGGGCGATATAGCAATGCAGGCACTGATAAAACCTGGAAGCAGTCTTACCGAATCCATTGAGGCCTCAAAAAAACTTCAAAATATAGTAAATGAGTTCCCAGAGGTTAAAACAATGATTTCAAGGATTGGGGTTGCCGAAATCCCCACAGACCCAATGCCAATGGATATTGCCGATAGTTACATAATCCTTGAAAAGGATAAAAGTAAATGGACTTCGGCAGACAGCAAAGAAGAACTCATCGAAAAAATACAGGAAAAAATCGCCGTAATACCTGGAGTAAATTTTGTGTTCACACAACCTGTTGAGCTACGTTTTAATGAATTGCTTACAGGTGTACGAGAAGATGTAGCTATAAAACTTTATGGTGAAAATTTGGACGTACTGGCAGATAAGGCTAACGAAATGGCCTCGATTATAAAAACCGTTCCCGGAGCAGGTGATGTTAGAGCCGAGGCTACCAGTGGCCTTCCCCAGATGACCGTAGAATACGACAGGGCTAAAATGGCCCAGTACGGTGTAACCATTGATAAGCTGAACGATTATATAAGTGCATCATTCGCTGGTGAAAAAGCCAGTGTTGTTTTTGAGGGAGAAAAAAGATTTGATGTTGTCATTCGTCTTTCTGAGTCGTACCGTCAAGACATTAATAACCTAAAGAATCTATACATCGACCTTCCCAACGGGGCACAAGTACCTCTTAAAGAAGTGGCCAACATCAGTTATAAACCTGGGCCAATGCAGATATCCAGGGACAATACCTATCGTCGTATCTCGGTTGGGGTTAATGTTCGTGGTCGTGATGTAAAATCAATGGTTGAAGAGATTCAGACAAAATTAGATGCTCAATTAAATCTTCCTCCCGGTTATTATATTACCTATGGTGGTTCTTTTGAGAATCTGCAACGGGCTTCAGACCGTCTAATGATTGTGGTGCCTATAGCACTTTTCTTAATCTTCATTTTGCTCTATTTCGCACTTAACTCATTTTCACAATCGGTAATGATATATATGGCAGTGCCTTTGGCGGCCATTGGCGGTGTTTTTGCACTTTGGATAAGGGGGATGCCATTCAGTATTTCCGCTGGGGTCGGTTTTATCGTGCTCTTTGGGGTTGCGGTATTAAATGGGCTTGTGCTTATCAATAAATTCAATGAACTAAAAGAAAGTGGTATGACAAATATAAAAGATAGAATTTATGAGGCTACCCACGAACGGCTACGTCCCATACTCTTAACAGCAACTGCCGCCATTATGGGCTTTATACCAATGGCAGTGTCCACATCGGGAGGTGCAGAAGTCCAACGACCGCTGGCAACGGTAGTAATCGGTGGACTGATAACGGCAACATTCTTAACATTGGTCGTGGTTCCCGTACTATATAATTGGCTGGAGGCCCGCAAAGAACGTAAAGGCAATGGTGGTGAGGCAAGTTATATCAAGAAAAGTACAACGGTTATTATTGTATTATTGAGTTTGGGAGGATTTTTGACCCCAAATTCTGCAACCGCGCAGGATAATCAAATGGCCCAAACCCTTACTTTGGAAGAAGCCATTACAATGGCAAAGCAAAATTATCCTTCCTTAAAAGAAAGCCAAGCCTTTATTGAGCGTGAACAGGCGATGAAGGGTACCAGCTTTGATATGGGAAACACGAGGGTTTTTACGGGAAAGGAAGAAGTAGGCAATGACCTGCCAGGCATACAGACCACTATTGGTGTACAGCAAGGAAATATTGATTTGCTTTCAGGTTTTTCAAAATCCAAGTTCTATAAGGAACGTGTTAAACTGGGCGAAACGTTCTACGCTGTCAACGAGCAGCAATTGATTCGTAATGTGATGCAGGCCTATGACCGTATCAATTATAACAAAGCACAATTGCGCTTTGCGGAACAGTTGGACAGTGTTTATACTAACTTTAGGACAGCTGCCCAATTGCGCTATGATACCGGGGAAACGGGCAAACTGGAATTTATTGCCGCCTCTTCTGAATATCAGCAGATTCAAGTCTTAAGGCAACAAGCCTATGATGATATAGATATCGCAAAAAGGGCATTGAAACAATATTTGGGCATCGAACAAGAAATTGAAACGGTTGGTCAAACCTATGAACCGATGGATTTTTTGGCCACTTTGGACTCGGCTTCCGTAGACAATAATCCTTTGCTTCAATATGCTATGCAGAATGCAGAAGTAAGCAAAGCCAATGTCGGTGTGGAAAAAGCACAGTTCCTACCCAAGTTCAACTTGACCTATGGAAGACAGATTGTGGATAATGTATCGGGCTTCAATACCTATCAAGCCGGTATTAACATACCGCTTTGGTTCTTTCCACAGAAATCAAGGGTAAAGGCAGCTAAAGCTAATGCTATGGTTGCCGAGAACCAATACCTCGAACAAAAGGCAATGACCGAAAGTACAGTCTCTCAACTCATAAAATCGCTGGAAAAAACACAAAAAATCCTGAATTATTATCAGGAGGGCGCATTGCTTTTGGCCGAGCAGCAAATTACTACGGCAGAACTGGCATCTAAGGAAGGTGAAATAGATTATGTGAATTATATCACTATTCTCAACAGTGCCATTACGATAAAACAAAATCATTTACAGTTTATCAATCAATATAACCAACAGGCCATTGAACTACAATATCAATTGGGAAATCTATAATCTAAAAAAAACAGAAATGAAGAAAATAGCAATAATCAGTTCCATAGTACTAACTATTATGTTAATAGGCTGTAATGGAAAATCCAACTCGGAGATACCGAACAGCGAAACCAATGAAACTTCGGAAAATTCCAAAAGCGCTGAAGAAGGGGAAAACGAAGAAGGTGAAGAAGGTGTAGTAGAAATTACCAATGAACAAGCTGAAACCATAGGTCTTGAGCTAAAGCAAATTGAAGAAAAAAGCCTTGGCAACAGTGTTAAGGTTACCGGGATTTTAGAGCTGTATCCGCAGTACAAAGCCAATATTAGCCCTTTTGTAGGAGGTAATGTAAGTTCCATAAAAGTAATCGAGGGGGATAAAGTTCGGAAAGGACAGGTATTGGCTTACTTACAGCACCCAGATATTATTTCAATGCAACAGGAATTTCAGGAAAAAAACGATGAACTCGTATTCCTTCAACAGGATTTTGAACGCAAGCAAACTTTATTTGATAAAGGGGTCTCCTCGGCCAAAGAATTTCAGATGGCTCAGTCCAAATTCAGAAGTACTACTTCGAGCGTTAACGCCTTAAGGTCAAAACTGGAGCTACTGGGATTAAATATCTCTAAAATAAAATCTGGTGAAATTTATGCGTCAGTGCCTATTACATCGCCAATCGGAGGTTTTGTCGATGAAGTTATGGTAAGCCTTGGTGACTATGTGGCACCACAGACCAAAATGTTTGCGGTAAGTGATAATTCGGAAATTCACGCAGATTTTAAAGTGTATGAAAAAGATATTTATAAAGTAAAGGAAGGGCAACAAATCTATTTTACCGTAGCATCAAAGCCAGATCAACTATTAAAGGCAAAAATCCACGCCATTGGCAAAACGTTTGAAACCGATCCAAAAGCGATTCACGTGCACGCGGACATTCATAATGAAGATAAAGAACTCCTTCCTGGAATGTATGTGGAAGGTAGAATTGTTCAAGGCGAAAAAATGGCCTTGGCAGTTCCAGAGGAAGCCATTGTTAAAAATGGGGAAAAAACCTTCATTTTCGTAGAGGATAAGGACAATGAAGAAGAAAATAAACTAAGGTTCAATATGATTCCTGTTAATACAGGGATGACCGATTTGGGCTATGTGGAAATAAGCCTCCCCGCAGGTATATCTAAGGATATAACCGTTGTTACAAAAGGGGCATACATTCTCTCTTCCGAGATGATTAAAGCTGAATTGGGAGATGACGATTAATTCAATAAACAATTAAAGGTTTTGATTCCGAGCTTGTTTATCGTCTTAATTAGTTAGTTAAAAATTAAAAAACAGGCTCGGTTCAAAATCAATTAAAAATAAATAATTATGAAAGAAATAAAAGCATTTGTAAAACCGAACAGAATACAAAGGGTCATTGAGGCTCTATCGGATAACGGATTTAAAAGTATGACCCTGTCTCAGGCAGAAGGTACCGGTGCATTTAAGGCAAAAGGTGCAAGACCGTCCCTCGATTTTCACGTAACTGACAGTCCTGTGGTAAAACTGGAACTCGTCTGCCAGAACGAAGAGGCACAAAAGGCTATAGATATTATAACCGAAAACGGTAAATCTCCGGAAAAGGGGGACGGAATAATTTATATAACCAGTATAGACGAAGCCTTTAAAATCAAAACTGGTGAATCTCTCAAGAGGTACGACTTATAAAACCCGATGTAAAATGGAAGACATAGTAAAAAAACTGGAAGAAAAGGGCGTTAAACCTACTGCTATGCGCTTGTTAACCTACAAACATTTATCAAAAATGGAGGTAGCAATAAGTTTGGGAGAACTCGAAAAACATTTCAAAAGTTCAGAGCGTAGCACCCTATTTCGTACTATGAAAACATTTGAGGAAAACAAATTGGTACACGCCATCGAAGACGGTACTGGCTTTGTAAAATATGCCCTTTGTGATGAAGATTGTCAATGCGAAGTTGGCAATGACCTTCATTTGCATTTTCACTGTAATAAATGTGATGAAACAATTTGTCTCACAGACCATAAAATACCCCAAATCAACTTACCCCAAGGTTTTAAGGCAGAAAACATCAATTTGATCGTACAAGGGATATGCGTTAAGTGTGGCAATGAAAGTGCAGATTCACGATGAATTTAAGGTATTATAATTTAAAAAAAATAAAATGATGACTATAACTCATAAAAACAATACCCTCTTCCTTATTGCTAAAGGTATGCTTGACCTCAATGACTGTGAGAACTTTTTTTTAGAGCTGAACAGACAAATAAATTCTGCTAAAGATGTCCGTTGTTATTTTGAAATAAAGGATTGCCAGGGCTGCACACCAGAGGTGTTTGAGAAAGATTATTTTCAGAACCTTGAAAAAGAGAAACACCTTGAGAAGGTTGCGATTGTAGGTTCTTTTAAATATCAAGAAGAACTCACTAAGCTCTTAATGCCCTTTTCTAGGGCACATATCAGATATTTTGATAGTAAGGATTCCGTTACTGCCAAAAAATGGATTGAGGCTTAAACAGAAAATTAATCAACATTTAAAAACAGATATTATGAAACAGATTAAAAATGCAGGTATTCTAATGGTTTTGGTGGCTTTTATGATAGGCTTTCAGAGCAGTGCACAAAACACAGACAAAATTTTGAAGAACCCTGAAAAAAGGGAACAGGTTATGACGGCCATTATCAATAATCCAGAGATGAGAATGGAAATGATGGAAAAAATGATGAAGATGATGGAAAAGGACACCACGATGTCCAAAAAGATGAAGAAAAAAATGATGATGAAAATGGAAAAGGACACTACAATGTCAAAAAAGATGAAGGAAAGAATGGCTACGATGAAAAAAGAAAAAGAGATGAAGTGTGAATGTGAGTGTAAAAATGAAGATGGAAAGTGCCAATGTAAAATGGAGGAGAATGATGAAGATAAAAATGAAAAGCAGTGACTTAAACTAATCGAATAAACCTGACGCTTTGGGCAAATTGTTAATTAGAAATCGGAAAATTATGGAAAAGAACAAAATAGATAGAAGGAACTTCATCAAGCTTGGTAGCCTTGGAGCAACTGTTGTTATTACCTGGCCATTGTTGAATTCCTGTAATGGTTTTGCTTCAGAAAATAAAAATACCATCAATCCCGATTTTCAAGCAGATTTAGATTTCGAATTGACAGCCAAAGAAACAGATATTCAATTGTTTCAAGGAAATACAACCAAGGTTTGGATGTTTGAAGGAAACGTTCTTGACGGAGACAAAACAACAGTACAAAAATTAGGGAAGAGCTATTTGGGACCTATAATAAGGGTGCGAAAAGGACAGAAAATAAGGGTTCGTTTCAAGAATCAATTACCTGAGGAAAGTATTGTTCATTGGCACGGTATGCACGTTCCAGAGGAAGATGACGGTCATCCTAAAGATGTAATAGCTAATGGTGAAACTTATGTGTATGAATTTGAAATAATGAACCGTGCCGGCACCTATTGGTTCCACCCACATCCACACGGACGTACTGGGCCACAGGTTTATAATGGTCTTGCAGGGCTTTTTGTAGTTACGGACGATGAAGAACAACGATTAAAATTGCCATCAGGAGAATACGATGTTCCTGTTGTACTGCAAGATCGCCAGTTTGATAACAATAATCAATTGGTATATCTAAACCGTGGACGTATGGATAGGATGAATGGTTTTTTGGGCAACCGTATCCTTATCAATGGAAATCCGGATATGAAACTTTCACTTAAAAGTGGGTGTGCCTATAGACTACGCTTTCTAAACGGTTCCAATTCACGTTTTTATAAACTAGCTTGGGAAGACGGCACCCCACTTGTTATTATAGGCAAGGATGGTAGTTTACTCGATAGTCCTAAATCTAAACCTTATGTAATGTTGGGCGTTGCAGAAAGAATTGATGTATGGCTCGATTTAAAGAACAGGCCTCAAGGCTCTCAAATGATTATGAAGAGTTTGTCGTTCTCTCCTGGGATGATGGGGATGATGGGCGGAATGATGGGCAGGGGTCGAAACAACCTTCCTTTGGGCAGCACTTATGAAATATTAAAAATCAATATCGATAAAACAGGGAGCAACGACTTTGAGCTTCCACAACGGCTGGCCGAATTCAACAAACTCGATCCCGCCACTGCTGTTAATAGGAACAACCCAAGGACGTTCCGTTTTTTTATGAGGCGAATGCAATGGACTATCAATGGCCGGACTTGGGAAATGACGGGGGTTACCGAAGAAGAAACCGTAAAGCTCAATACGACCGAGGTTTGGGAAATCGTGAACAGAGGTGGTAGAATGATGGGCAATGACGATATGATGGGAGAAAGAGGTTGGATGCGTAACCGTGGAGAAATGGATAGAGACAGAGGAATGATGGGCGGGGGAATGCAGATGCCGCACCCTTTTCATATTCATCATTTGCAATTTAATATTCTGGAAAGGGACGTTTCCGGGGTTGACAGCAGGATTTGGAATTCAGTTAAGGATGGATTTATAGATGAGGGTTGGCAGGATACGGTTCTGTTAATGCCAGGTATGAGTGTTAAACTAATTATGCGCTTTGAAGATTTTAAAGGCCTCTTTTTATACCATTGCCATAATCTGGAACACGAAGATATGGGGATGATGCGCAATTTTAAAATTGAATAAAAGATGACTATACATAGTGTTGCACCGCTTGGAATATAATTGATTTTTGAATGACTTTAATGACAACAAAAACAGAAAAAACATTATTGTCCAAAGGGATACGCCCTA
>CEQG01006293.1_pt1 | contig 28949 bp, 20 predicted proteins | sample 350301 | NCBI WGS metagenome assembly CEQG01 (sample SAMEA2621242, study PRJEB7988) | marine metagenome | isolation source: saline water (ENVO:00002010), including | reverse complement strand
TTCAAAAAATAAAGTATTTTTCGTAATTTAATTACAGAAATAGTAATTTAAACAGACAGATCACGTCAAAACTGAAAGTTATTTACAAAAACAAACAGAATTTATATAAAATTTTACATATAAGTCTTTTTCGTTACAGAGTGGCTAGGTGGGACGCACAAAAAAACGCGCATGAAATTGCACACAGCGCGCCTTATTTTTAATTAATAGCAAAAGAATTAGCTGCGACAGGTCATAATATGAGATCGTGCATCCAATTAAGCGAAGGTAATTTCTGTTCTGGCTGGTAAAAGAGTCGGTTCAGTCTACCCAGCAAATTGACCGATCGACTCGGGTCGTGTGCCTTTACTCTATGTTCACTTTCGGTAAGCATAAATTCCCATGGCTGTAGGTCAAGTTCATCTACTTCTTCCTGACTTACGCCAAGTGACTGCAACGTTGACAAAATTCGCTCAGTCTTGCTTTCGGCAATAGGGATGATTTCGTTGCCATATAAATTATCGAGTGGCTCGTTAACGGCTTCTAATGTGTGATTTATTGCTGCCCACACTTCATCATGATCAAACGCCCAGCCACGAGGCGCATAATATCCTTCTATTTCCCACTCAAATTCAGCGTTACTTACCGCAATAGAACTTTCAGCTTCTGGGGAATAGGCCAAATCAGGTTTAGCGCCAATGTTGTACGCGTCAACACTCATGGCCACACAAATTATCAAGTCACCACAATGCTGCTTGTTCGTGTAAAGCGCCTCAAATGCTGCTCGCTTAACCCCCATCCAACCGTGAACGCGTGAGGGTTGTTCGACAAAGTGCCTTACATCATCTGGCAAGTCCTCACCATACATGTTGATAAGCAGCGGCAGCGGGTTTTGATCAGGCGCTTCGTCTGGCATCCATACTTCATACTCTTGTCGATTATCGGCTTTCCCGCGACTTTTAATGCCGTAGGACAAGTTAACCGGGCGACAAATACTTCTGTCTTCATCCACTTTATGAAAATACTCAGAACGCATACGCTTAATAAATGGTGCGTCTAAACCTGCCAGCGCTGCCGTTGGATAGCGATAGCCTATTTCGCTATGTTCGACCATGTGCAACGTGGGAATAGCGTGAGTGAGCTTTTTTTTCAATCCCGATAGAGCGTTTACGTTAGGCAGTACAATGCTTCGCTCTGGTTCAATGGTAAGCCTACTTCCGTCTTCGGTCACAAATTTGGGGGTTTTGTGGAATTCGTAACCTGAAAACCCCAAGTTGTTTACTGCGGTATTTCGATACTGAGATAGCTCATTAAAAAGCGCAGTATGATTGCGAATATGCTTAAACAACGGTCTTGATGCGGTCATTCTCTCTTCCATATAGGCTACTTCCAATTGAACTAATTAAATTTAGATTTCTATACGACCAAACGGTCATTTGCCGCTTACTTTTAGCTGCTTAACACAACAGATGTATACGCTGTATGTACACTCCCTAGATGCTCTTAATATTTAATCATCCGGCAAAGGCAGCTCACCTTTACCCAAGATTACTGTTGACTCAAAAAGCGATGCCATATTTCTGCACCAACGTCATCGTACATTTTCACTAAATTACGATAGCGCTCACGCATTGCTACGTTTACAAGGGGAGATGGCAATAAAGGGTCAAACACCAAGTGATACAATGCCCTGTCTCCTATCACATAAGACTCTTTCGTGGCTTCTTCAAGAGGTAAGGTCGACAAACGAGCAATAGATTCCTCTATTTCATTGCAACCTTCTTTATATAGCGCCTCTAGGTTTAGGTGGCTCCACAAGCCCATTGCCTTAATTTGCATCTTGCTGTCAAAATCATTGGCGCTAAACACTAACACTTTGCTCGATAGACCAAGGGTGTGAAGCTTTTCTCTTACCGCACTCGCTCCGCCCAAAAGGTTGTTCGGCCTTACAAATAAGTCAGTCGCGAGCTTGGTCATGCCTAATAACTTAAGTGCACGCTCATTCGTTCTTTGCTGTTTTTTATCACTTTTGGGGAGCGCATTGGTTAGGGCGACGACCCAATCTTGGTTCCAAGGGACAAGGTTAGTCTCATCGTCCCGCCACTGGTGTATTTCTCTAGCAAAGCGAATGCCCTTATCACCTAGCTTGTAGTATCCACGTTCAACAAGGGTAATCAGCTGTGCGGCCTGCAAACGCGTCAGCGTAACGCGAATGTTGTTTTCAGAAATACCGAACAACGCTCCCACACGCACAGCCGCACTGGCATTCATTTGAATATTATCTCGAGAGCCCAACAATTTAAGCAGTAACTTTCGTGCTACGGGCTTCTTTTCTTTAATTTGTTGCAAATTTCACTTACTTCTTTATCTCAACAAGGCCTAGGTATTTGCTTGATATAACGCCAAATACGCGCTTGTCCATCATTATACAAACGCGTCTTCGGCACAAACATTACATAATTTATTAATTTACAACCATCATTGTAATGTTTTAATGTGGTGCTCTAATATAAAGATACGCTCTGTGTGCACATTAAATGGAATCGCCATGACTTTATCAAACCGCTTTGTAACGCACGTTGTAGAAAATCAGCCTACCATTCCCGCCCCCTATAATTTGTGGCGCGATGATGCGCTACTGCGCGGATTGGTAGACCAACACTTACCTGAGCCTCACCAGCATGACGAGCATTTGTTAAACACTTACGGGGCACTTGCCGGCGATGCGCTTATGGCTCACGGGGAAATGGCGAATAAAAACAAACCTGTGCTCCAGACGTTTGACCTCTATGGCCGCCGCACAGACAACGTAGAGTTTCATCCCAGCTATCACGCGCTTATGGAAAGCGCGATGCAACATCACATACACAATTACTCGTGGCAGCACGAAAATCAGGAGGGTGCACACACTATTCGCGCGGCGCTGATGTACATGCATTATCAAGCTGAGTCTGGCACATCGTGCCCACTGACAATGACCCATGCTGCGATCCCGGCCATGCGATACGGAAAGCATCTGCCGCCCTACTACTTAGATAAAACGATTAATGGTGTTTACGACCCACGTTCCCTACCACCAAGTCAGAAGCACGGTCTCACCATAGGTATGGGAATGACTGAAAAACAAGGTGGTTCAGATGTGAGACGCAATACTACTACCGCTTTAAAGCAGGATGATGGCAGTTACACTATTGTAGGACACAAGTTCTTTTTCTCTGCACCTATGTGCGACGCTCATCTTATTCTTGCACAAGCAGAAGGCGGTCTAAGTTGCTTTTTACTGCCAAGGATATTGGAAAATGGCGAACTCAATAACGTGCGAATTCAACGCTTAAAAGACAAGTTAGGTGACTGGAGTAACGCCTCGTCTGAAGTGGAATTTCAAGAAGCTAAGGCATACTTAGTTGGCGAAGAAGGCCGTGGTGTACCGGTGATCATCGATATGGTGTCGTTAACCCGTTTAGACTGTATGATCGGCTCGTCAGCACTTATGCGCCAGGCGTTGGTACACGCATTACATCACGTAAGTCATCGCGACGCGTTCGGTAAAACCTTAGTCAAACAGCCCTTAATGCAAAATGTGTTGGCAGACCTTACCGTTGAATGCGCGGCCGCCACCGCACTTACTATGCGCGTTGCCAAGGCGGTTGATAGCGCGTCGCGTAACAACCATGAAGCGGCATTAGCAAGACTTGCCACGGCAATTGGAAAGTACTGGATTTGTAAACGCACACCTATGTTTGTGAATGAGGCTCAAGAGTGTTTAGGCGGAATTGGTTACGTTGAAGAAAACCCCATGCCACGTTACTACCGTCAAGCGCCGTTAAACTCGATTTGGGAAGGAAGTGGTAACGTGCAATGCCTAGATGTATTACGGGCACTTGCCAAAGAGCCAAATGTCAAAGAAGCCTTGTTTAATGAACTCAAAACGCAAACGGGTAAAAACAAGCATTACGACCTTTACCTTAGTAAGCTACTCAACGAGTTATCAAATACCCAGAATATGGAAACGCGCAGCCGTTACCTGACAGAACAAATGGCACTCGCGCTTCAGGCATGTACGTTACTCGCCAATGGGGACACCCTTGCCGACATTGCTCACACATTTTGTGAGTCAAGACTGAGCAACGCCAGTGGCTTCGCGTTAGGTACACTTCCCGACACCACACCGTTTGAAAAAATTATTGCGCTTGGGACGGTGTCTTACAGTTGAGCAACGTCATACGGTTCTTTCGGTTAACATAGTATTAATTGAGTCACTTTCCCCTCAGCATACCTTTGGGCGCTAAGTACTTGCTAGGTTCAAATTGAAGATTGCCCCATTTTGCTTAAAGCGAAAGTGCTCATGCAATGTTAACAACATAGTTTTTATCAGTTACAAAACAGTTCCTGCCATTCTCTTTGGCTAAATACAGATGTTCGTCTGCACGTTTCAAAGAAACCTTAAATGATTCATCAACATTAACCAATGTGTAACCAATGCTTGTTGTGATATTTTGTTTTTTTCCCGAAAACGAAAACTCAAGAGCCTGAATAGACTGCTTCAATCTGGAAGCAAGATTGTGCATACCAACCTTGTCTGCGCCGGATACAATGATGGCAAATTCTTCGCCCCCTATCCTGCCAATGTAATCGTCTTCTCTGAGACCATTTTTGAGAGCCTCTGCTGCCTTAACAAGAACCTCGTCTCCAGCTTCATGACCATAAGCATCGTTGATTTTTTTGAAATAATCTAAGTCGAGCATCATTATACCAATATCATAAGATAACCTCCGCGCTCTCTTAACCTCTCTTTCGGCATGTTCGAAAAATGCTAGACGATTGGCAACGGACGTTAAACTGTCTGTGTATGCGAGATGCTCTAGTTTTGTCTTGGCTTCTTCTAATTCTTTAGTTCGGATGGTTAACGCTGTTGTGCGCTGTTCCACGATAGATTCAAGCTCAACATTGTGTCTACGAAGCGACTTGCCGACGCTGTTTACTCCATTTTTAAGATCTTCAATTTCATCGTCGAACAATTGCTTGCATCCGAACTCTACTGGCAAAAACTCTTTATCAGGAGAGTATTTTAACAACCATCTATGTATCGTTATGATTCGGCTTACAATTAAACCGTAGAATACTGATAGTAAGACGGCCGAGACAATCAAAGTCTTAAATGCTTGTGATACTAAAATTACAAATGCGTCGTTTTTGAGTTCGTCAATGAGTAAGGAGCCAGAAGTCGCGAGTTTTACTTCTCCAACTTTGGCTACAGTATTATTAAATCCATAATTAAGGTCGAAGGTGTGTTCTACGGAGAAACCGCCAAAAAAGTCTGATATTTCTGGTGATAAAAATGCTAACCCATCGTCCTGTTTGATTGGACTCCCTACTTCAATCGTTTCTGTCGATCCTTTTCCTAGACCCGTAATAGAAACGTAGCTTATGAAATTATACGATTGAATACCTTCAGCTATGAGCTCTGCACCACTTGCGTCTAATTCAAAAATAGCTCGTGAAATAGGCTGCCCATGAACCCTTTCAATATCGTGGAGAAGTTGTTCCACCCTTTGTTTTCTTTCCACATATGACAGAGCCAATTGAATGCAAGTTAAGATGATTGTTAGACAACCGCTTACTAAAAGTATTTTCTTGAGCAATAAAAGTGACAATGGGCTTTTAAAGATACTTTTATTCATTAGAAACACTCCCTTTTTCATAAGATTTTCAAAGTATCCGAATTCTAATTTTTAGCTACACTACATTTTTTTAGTACAAACAGTAATAAGCATATGATAATGATAGGACAAAAGGAACGGTAGAAATTTGGTTCCTCAACTTTGTTTTCAATTACCGTCAGCCCTCATTGACTTCAGCAAAACTATTGTTAGGGTTACCTCATGACGCCATCATTTCGAAAGAAACGCGTTGTTCGAACGCATTAAACAACTTAAAAAGGATTCACTGAATACCCTTTTTGCGCCAAGCGCGCATGGGCCGTCATGGCTGATAAATCCACTTTCACTCCGTCAATTAATGCGTTTTTCTCGACGCCATGGGCAGCGGCAGACTGTCCGCAAACAATCACTTCAACACCTTGTTTAATTAATGCCCTAATCAGCAATTCATTGCCGTTAGGTTGGCCTTTACGCTGTTTGAAGTGCTCTGTCTTTAGCATTTCTTCCGTGGCAGAACCGTGGACCACCAGCGCTAACGATAGGTTTTCTTTTTTCACACCGTTAGCTACGTGCATGTTAATAAAACGCGCAAGTGATTCAATGCTACGATTAACCTTTCCCGGCTCAGCTGCTTTGGCAACATCGAATGCCACTTTAAAAGTTTGATTTTCGGCAAATTTAACGCCATCTACCGAGGCATGTTTACCGAATTTATCGAAAACGGGGCCGTATTCAAACTCTGAGTTGGCGAAAGCTTGTCCCGTCGCAGCAAGGGTCGCCGACAAACCGAGTGCCGCGCCCCACTTTCCTTTTAATATGTTCATTGCTCGCTCCTCAAACTCTACTGTGTTGATAGTGCTATTTTAAATAGCCTTAAACGTTATGAACCTTCACATTGCTATCTGCATCTTAGGTTTTACTATTCGTATAGTAACGCGAATTGTTTTGCAATTCGCGTTACTGAGATCCAAAGCACGGTGCTTTCTCGTTTAAAATATATAATCAAGGCTCGTTTAAGAGATATGTTATTAAGGTTTTCGTTAATTGAATGAATTAGCGACCGGCTTTATAAGTTAAACACAGCTACCGAGACCAAAATTTAGGTGGCAATGCTCAACAGGCCCCTTTTACTAACAAAAAGTTACAGTGAGAGAAATATGCATAGCAGCACTATGAGAAAACGTGACCAGGGCTTCCAGCAAATGGCGAAATATTTAAAAACAGTAATACTTTTAATGGCATGCGTGTTTGCTGTTGCCGCATGCAGTAGTAGTAAGCCACAGGTGAATATGGATGAAACGCAAAACTTCGCCAATATTAAAACCTTTTATATTCAGTCACCGTTAAACCCAATTAACGAAACACTAGCCAACCACCTATCCTCCGCCATCACCCAACGGTTAATTGAGAAAGGTCTTACCCCTACGTCACAAGAAGATGCCGATATTTCAGTGGGGTACTTGCCATCGACCACGGCAAAAGATGACGGCACCACACTGAATTTAGGCTTAGGTACAGGAAGCTACGGACGCTCAGGCGGCATATCATTAGGCAGTATTTTTAGCATTCCCGTGGGCGAACAAACCACCCTGCAACAAGGGCTTCAAATTGATATGGTGAAAGATGGTAAGTTTATATACAGTGCATCGGGAGCGGTAGAGCTGGAATCAAAAGATAGCATCAGTATTCAAAATAAGCTTGATGAGCTCGTTGTTAAGCTACTGGAACAATATCCCGCTAAGCGATAATCCACACCTACTACCCGCTAAGAAAAGTACGATCTTTTGGGGCTGAAGAAAGCCCCATATTTTCGAGCATCATCCCCTTAACGAAGAACTTGGCGCTGAAATTGCGTAATGATGGGAAGGTTAACCCTCACTTTTTATTTCATAAAACACGAAGTGAGCCACGCAGAGTTCGAAATGGATACTACTTACCGTCATTTATCTTCTTCATCTTCTCTATTTAACTATTTAGGTGACACTGCAAATGCTAAAAGTGCGCTTCAAGATGTTGTAGAAAAATCAAAGCAGGCTAACGCCCTAGGCGATGCATTCACAACATTCGATAGCGAACTTAAAGGTAACCAAGTCGATGCTTACCTGCAAAAGATTGAAAGCGGAGAAGCGGCACTTAATAACAATACAATCGCTAATTACCTTGACTTTAATAGGCAAAAGCTTGCCACAGCGTTAAGCGATTTAGCGGCAAAACTTGGTATTTCAGATGATACGCCGCTAACGATTAGCAACGGAAAACTGCAGATTGATAACAGTGATGGCAACAAGGAGCTCGATAAAACGACTTTGCGTCTTCAACAATATTTAGAGAAAGACAGTAACCTTACTTCGCTTATTCAACAAACCTCGCGCCTATCTCAGTTTAAAGAATGGGGAGATGCAACATCGTTTGCGTCAACGCTTAAAGAAGAAGGCACTGACGACGCTGCTATTCAGTCTTTTTTAAAAGAGGCACGTTTGTCGGTGACATCCGATAATGTGCTGGCATTCAATCAAAACGGTTTCGGCTTTACTTCAGATGGGCAAACTGCGGCTTTGATAGAAGCTTTCGAGAAGCAGTAAAAGCATTAACGGAATTTAAAAAAGCGTAAATCTTTCGCTTTCTCCCAAATTAGTGCAGACACGCAAAGAATTCAGCGAATTAAGAATCACTTTTTCTGTGCGAAATTAGAGGAAGTCGGCTCAAAATAACGCTATGCTTGGCTGCATGATGAAGTGCAGATTAACATAATGGCAGCGCAACAGCCGCTTTCCGTTCAGCAAAACCTTACCATTAGGTTATTGCGCGTATTAAGATACAACAAAGCACGTATTGAGCGTGCGCTTACGCTTATGCCTGAAAAGCACAGACCTTTATTCCATGTGCTTCCTTTTCTTGTGCACGTTAATCACGAAGCCCTTCCAGGATATGTAACTCCGCCTACTTCAGATGAAACTGTACCGTTTGGTATCAACAATTATTCGTTTCGCCCAGATGTAGAACTTGCGCTTAAGCGCTGTTTTCCAGCACAAAGTCACTTATTTGCAGATATTAAGCAGATTTGGCCTAGGCAGCGCGCTGTCGATGCGCTTGTTTTAATGGGCAGCGTAGGCACAATAGCGCAGACTGACGATTCAGACTTTGATTTTTGGGTATGTATCGATGGTAATCGCTTTTCGCAGGCGGCACTTGCGTTACTTCAACAAAAGCTAACTGCTATTGAAAAGTGGGCTGACGAAACCTTTGGCATTGAAGTTCATTTCTTTTTATCTGAAATAGACAAAGTAAGGCAAAATGATTTTGGCGTGGCCGAGGGCGAAAGCGCAGGCTCTGCGCAAGCGATGTTTTTAAAAGCCGAGTTTTACAACACCAATATTGTGGTGGCAGGCAAAGCACCATTTTGGTGGTTAACTCCAGAAAAGACGACTGAAAAGCAATATAGAGCGATTTACAATAGTTTAGAGAAAGGCGGTTCACCTGATGTGGACTGGTTCATGGACTTAGGCCACTTGGAACGACTAGATGCAAGTGAGCTCTTTGGTGCCGCTATTTGGCAGCTGGGCAAGGCCATGGACTCTCCGTTCAAGTCAGTGTTAAAAATGGCAAAGCTTGAAGTTTACCTTGCCAATATTTCTCACGGTCAACCACTGTGTAACCTATTGAAAAAACATGTGCATCGCGGTGCCGAGGCGCCGGGACACGTTGCAGATATCGATCCCTATGCCCTAATGTTCGACGAACTCATCGCCCATTACAAAAAGCATGGTCAGGCCGAAGACATTGCCGTATTACAACAATGCTTATACTTAAAATGCGGCAGCGCATTGAGCCAACCGCTTGTAGAGGGTGAACAAGCGAATTTTAAGCGCAAAATTATGGCGTCGTATGCTAAACAGTGGGGATGGAGCCGTAAACTCATTGTTCATTTAGATAACCAGCAAGATTGGACCTTTAATGAACGAGTGCAGCTTAGTCGTCGAATTCACCGTTTTCTATTAAAGTGCTATCGCCGTATTTCTAAAGAGATCAGTCATCATCAACAGGTGATGGACCAAAAAGATATGACAGTTCTAGGTCGGCGCTTAAGCACGTACTACGCGAAAAAAGCGGACAAAATCGAGTTTTTGCGACGCGCCTTTGACGAGAGCCTTTACTGCGAAAAAATCACCATTGCCATGCGCCAGCTTAAAAATGGTGATGAGGTGTGGTCGGCTTATGCAGGAGATTTACTCAGTAAATCTGGCATTATGGATGAATCGCAAAAGATTACTCAAGCCTCGACCGCAATAGCACTAATGGTGTGGCTTGTGTCGAGTAAGATTATAGATACCAACAGTAAAGTTTATCTCGATTACAACTATGGCGAAGTAAGCGAACTAGACTTGAACGACTTGCTTAAGCATTTGTGCAAATACTTCCCGCCGGTAAAAGTATCTTCGTTACCCCGTAACGACTTGCTGGCACCTGAACGCGTAACGGCGTGCTTTGCCATTGTGAACTTCCCCACCCTTCGTCAAAAAGCTACCGTGGAAGACGTATCCATTCTTTACACCACCTCGTGGGGAGAAACCTTCCTGAAGCACGGCGATGATGTGCTAGATACCTTATGGTACGACCTACAAGAGGCAACACCAAAGCCACCTTGCTATGTAATGGTACCTCGAGGGAACCAGCAGTCACGAATACTCGGCGAATTCTTAGAAGCCAACGAACTCAATTTTACTGTTTTGTATTAATCCGCTTTGACGGATGCTCTGGTTATGAAGCCAGAGATAAGCCTATTACTTTGCCCCTCCCCCGTTTAAAAAATATGCAAAAAAAATCTTGCACTTTAAAATTACAAGTGTAATCTAAAACTATGGACTACAAATGTAATCAAAAGAAAAGACGTCGCAGTTATGAATAAAATGTCAGACAAACCTGAAATTTCAAACGCTGAATTTGAAGTACTGGATGTGCTGTGGGACGACCACCCTGCCACATCGAACGAGGTTATTGCACGACTTAATGATAAAAAAGACTGGCACGAGAAAACCGTTAAAACTTTATTAGGCCGTTTGGTAAAAAAAGAGGTGTTAGGGTTTGAAAAGCAGCAGCGCCATTACCTTTACTATCCGCTAATTGCTCGTGAAGATTATACAAAGAAAGAAACCACGAGTTTTGTTAGTCGCCTATTTAAGGGCAAGATTGCTCCTATGGTTGCCGGTTTTGCGAATCAAAATTCGCTGTCTAAACAAGATGTGAACGAGCTAAAAGCCCTCATCAAGGAATGGGAAGAAAACAATGATTGATTGGATTATTGCTCAGCAAGGTATTTTGTCGCTATCGCTTATTTTACTCATGGTGTGCGAGCACTTTTTCACTAATAAAATTGGGGCATCGCTTACCTATAAGCTATGGGCGTTGATACCGGGCTGCCTGATAGTCAATAACATTCCAATGTCGTTGGTTAGTATTCCATCAAATAGCTTTGCTCGTTACGTGGTTGGTGTAAAGCCCACACTGAACGCCGTTGAATTTGAAACCTGGTTTGCCATTTGGGCGGTAGGCGTAAGCATAGTCACAGCCTATGTCTTGGCGCACCACCTTTCAATATGGGCTTCGATAGGAAAACGTCGTGCCTTGCATACCAACGCCTATTATTCTGACAAAGCTTCCACACCTATGCTGTTTGGCTTTATCTCACCCAAAATACTTATCCCTTTCTCGTTCAAAAGTACTTTCTCTAAACAGCAACAAGCTTTGGTGTTAGAACATGAAAACGTCCATCGCAGACACTATGACCATCTGTGGAACTCACTAGCGCTAATTATCGCCATTGTATTTTGGTTTAACCCGCTTGTTTGGCTCGCCCTTAAATCTTTCAGAATCAATCAAGAACTGGCTTGTGATCACGCTGTATTGAAAGACAAGACAGACACCGAAAAACTAACTTATGCAAAAGCACTCGTGCAGTGTGCCGAGCATTGTTCAAACGCCCTGCACCGTACAAGAGGGCTTTACCCAACCTTTGGAGAAAAGAGTACTATGATCAAACGTTTAAATGCTATTAAACAACCTGTGCGTAGCAATAAAGTACTGGCTGCAGGCGTACTTTCAATTGCCGCCATGCTTACAATAAATACGGCTTTAGCCAATGCTCCTGTAGCAGAGACAAAATCTGAAGCCAAGATTAACCAAGCGTCACCTGTTAAACGCGTTCCACCTACCTACCCCGAAAAGGCAGCAAAAGAAAATGTAGAAGGCTTTGTTGTGCTCTCTTTTGATATTACTGAAACGGGCACTACAGATAATGTAAAAGTAGTAAAATCAGTACCTGCTGGCATGTTTGATAAAAGTGCCATAGTTGCCCTAAAGCAATGGGAATACAAACCTCGTATTCAAAGTGGCAAAGGAATGAGACAAACTGGTCTCCTTGTACAATTAGACTACCAACTTGGCGCCGCCCTTGATACCGCAAGTGTTGAGAAAAACGCATCCACAGAGGTAGAACGCATAATAATTCCACCTAAACAGGAAAAGTAAGCAAAAAATTTATCAGAATACTAAAAGGAGCGCGGTGCTCCTTTTAGTGTTTTGTCTAATTGACTTAATTCTTGCCTGCTTCACACTAGCGCCTCAATACCCTGTACCCCTGCAATTGTTCAAAGTGTCTTTACATTTTCTCTACGGAAATTGCAGCTTTACTAGGTTAAAATGTGAGTAATCACACACCTAAGAACTTCTAATTTATGGAAGGTTTAGATAATCGAACGCGAATTCGCTACGATTATTTTCTAACGCTTTACACCTCATGGATCTTTCCCCTGGGTGTACAAAAAGGAAATCTATTATGAATCGTTTTGCTCTAGCACCCGCTGTGCTTGCTCTTTCTTTTTTTACTGCAAACGCCAATGCGAATATCGATCAGCTAAAAGGCCTTTTGGGAACTAAGAAAGCGGAATCTACTGTTACCACTAGCAGCCTAACTGACATAGCAACCAGCGCCGCTTCTAGTATCGATTTAGGTAGCTTAGTAAATTCAGTGGCTGGAAACCTTAACGTATCAGATACACAGTCACAAGGCGGTATAGCGTCTATTATGAATTACGTTCAAGGCAACCTCTCAGGTGCAGACTACGCGCAGTTGGCAAATAGCATCCCAGGTATTGGAAGCCTGCTTGAAAACGTGCCTTCTCTAAGCAGTAACTCAGCTGCAAGCTCTAGCTCGTCATTGTCGGGTTTACTTAACAAAGCGTCGGAATATAGTTCTACGCTAAAATCAGTAAATGATTTAAAGCAACAGTTTGAAGCCTTAGGTCTTTCAACCGATATGATTGCTAGCTTTGTCACTCAAATTAGCTCATATTTAAATGTAAATGCCGATGAAGAAACGCAGGCGTTGTTTAAATCTGGCCTAGATAATTTGCTAACGGCTCTGTAACCTATTTAAGGTGTACTGGTTATTAATCGATAGCCAAAATTAGTGCGCCTTTATTTTTTGCAGGGGTTCCCAACTTAGTGAAATAGCAACGCCTGCTTCTCTTTTTCATACTCACTAACGCAGCCTATTCGCCTATGCAAAATGCAATGTCTCGTTTTTCAGCAATGCCCAAATGGTTTCGGGTATCTACCTATCTTGTTCTTGCCTATCTAACCTACGCTCTTCTTATCGGTATAGTCACACCTGCGGTGTTAAAGGCAAAATTACCCAACCTAGTAAAGGAAAATATTGGCAGAAATGCGACTGTTGAAGAGATTACGATAAACCCATTTTTGCTGAAGATAGATATAAGCCATTTTGTTATTTACTCTGACCCTAATTTTTCCAATAGCGGTGAACACTTTTTCAGTGTTGGGGGCCTTTCGCTTGACTTTGGATTCTGGCAATCACTGTTCTCTTTCACGCCGGCCATTGAATCACTAAGCGTAGACGCCCCTTATATTTCTTTCGCTCGCTTAAGCTCTGATAATAACGGTCAACGGTTCAATTTTTCTGACATTCTTAGTCACATAGAAGAGCGCAGCGCGAAAGAACCGTCAGAGCCTGAAAGCTCCAAAGAAGGGCAAATTCCCAGAATTACGCTGGGCGATTTTGTTCTTCGCGAAGGGCATGTGGTTATTGAAGACAAGGTCACTGAAACCCTACTTGATTACCCAGAATTAAACGTGGCTTTGCAAGATTTAGATACCCATGCGCTAATCAGTGGAAGTGCTGGCGAAGAGTCAGATAAGGTTGCGACGTCTGATAAAAACGTCAAAACAGATCAAACAACCGATCAACCGAAAGGTGAACTGGCATTTAATCAGTATCAGTTTAATTTACTCACCGCCGAGAAAGGCAAAATAGCCGTTAATGGCGAGTTCCAGTTGTCTCCGTTAAAAATCACCACCGACGTTGCTATAAACGACGTGGCACTTACACCGCTATGGTCACTTTCAAAAGACTTAATAGAAGCAAATTTAGTAGAGGGTACCGTTAGCTTAAGCCTGCACGCCGAAGTGTTTGAGCAAGACAAAGCGTTTCAGTTTATTCTACAACGCGGCGAATTTACTATTAACAACCTTACCTTTAACGCTGGCTCAGCCTTAAGTGAGGCAGACGTCATGAGAGGTTTACAGGAAATACTTGCGGTGCCCGCCTTTAGCGTTCACGACATAAACGTGAATGCCTTAGATCAGCGAGTGAGTATTTCTGAGGTTGTATTCGATGACGTGCGGGTATTGGGCCTGCTTGACGAGGCGGGTCTCGATTTACAGCGCTTGTTTACGCCTAAAGAAATGGCGACTGCCAATGCTAAAACCACCTCTGGCGAAACGCCTAATGAAACCCCTCACGCGCAGCGTGAGGCTCAAGGCGGAGCTGAGTTAAATAACGGCGAAGCTAATTTAAGCGAAGGCGAAGCACAGGCGAGCAATAGCGAATCGCAGGTCAATCAGGACACATCACAAGAAGCTCAGAGTGAAACAGGCTCAGAAAGCTCTAAAGGCACTCTAGCTTCAGCTGACAACTTACAAAAGCAAAGCCAAGATACGTCATGGTATGTTGAGCTTCAGCAGTTCGTATTTAACAACGGCACCATTGACATGGTAGAGCGCAGCGTAAGTGGCGGCACTTATTATCGAATCAGTAACGTCAATATTAAAACTGGAGCAGTCACCACCGACTTTTCTAAACCGATTACCTACAGTACAAGCCTACATGTTGGTGCTGATACACAAGCGTTCACCACTACGCCCAAAGGTACACTTATCAGCAGCGGTAGCGTGAATATTGCGGAACAAGCAATTAGAGGAAAGGCTTCCGTTGAGCAGCTGTTGTTAAATCAGTTCCAGCAGTACATTTCACCATACGCAAATGTGACCCTCGAAGAAGGGCTATTTAACCTTGATGCAGAGTTTAACGCAGAAATTAACGAGAAAGATTCTGCTGCTCTCAATGCTAAGGCCAGTACGAGTATTACAAACTTAAGTGTACTTGATAACGCTAAAACGCCACTTTTACAGTGGCAGTCGTTAAATGTAGACGATATAGAATTTGACCAGGTTTCAAACCAGTTAAGCGTACACAACATTCGCCTTCAAGCACCGTTCGCACGTCTAATTATCGACGAAGCCAAACAAACTAATGTAGGTAAACTTATTGTCGCTTCAAACGAAGATAGCAGCGTAGATAAACCTTCTAGTGATAATGATGCTAACGTGACTAAAACCACGAGCAACGCCAACACTGCGTTGCCTACAAACACTGAAAATGAATCGTCAGAAGCCGACGCATTGGCTATTAAAGTTAACGCCATATCCATCGAAAACGGAAAAGCTTATTTCGCTGACCACTCATTAACGCCTAAGTTTGCATCTACCATAGAAAGCTTAAATGGAAAGGTGCTGGGTATAGATTCAAGCTCTACTCAACCAGCCAATGTGGATATCACAGGAAAGATAGACAACTACGCCCCGGTAAAACTTGCAGGCACTATCCACCCGCTCAAAAGTGATGTAGACCTCAATTTAAATTTCTCAGTCCAAGGCGCTGAACTTACCTCGGTCAACCCCTACTCTGGCACTTACATGGGCTATTACATTGACAAAGGTCTGCTGTCTTTAGATGTGCAATACAAACTTAATGGAAAAGCACTGGAAGGTAAAAACCACGTCGTTATCGACCAATTAACACTGGGCAAGAAGTCAAACTCAGATCAGGCGTTAAGTTTACCGCTTGGGCTTGCAATTGCGCTGTTAGAAGATAGCAATGGCGTTATCGACTTAGGCTTAGATGTGTCTGGCGATATAGACAATCCGGATTTTAGCTTTGGCTCCATTATCCTTAATGCTATTGGCAACATCATCACAAAAGCTGTTACCGCACCGTTTTCATTACTCGCCAACCTGGTTGGCAGTGACGATGAACTCGACAACGTTGAATTTGCATTTGGTGAACAAACGCTAAACGCCGACGCTCGTGAAAAATTAGATACGCTGGCTAAAGCCCTTAAAAAACGACCGGGGCTAAGAGTCAACATAGAAGGCACTGTAAACGCGATAAGTGACGCAAGTGCGCTGGCACAACGTCAGTTGAACCACACGCTTTTAACAAGAAGCGGGCAAGCCGATGCGGATAATACTTCTGTCACCACCAATACTGTCGAGAATAGCCAAACAAAAGGCTTAAATGCAGGTGCCGACGGCAATGATAGTTCATCAGCTACCTCTGTAACTGGTAGCAGCATTCCGTTAGAAGGCCCGTTGGCCAATGCGCTTTTAAGTTACTATGTAGAAGTATTTACACCTGACCTTACTCAAGAACGCACGGATATGGTGGCGAAGCTGTACCCTAACCTTGCCAAAGAGCAGAGCCAGTTAAACAGTGATGACAACAAAAACGTTGTAAATGAAACAGAAGTACAGCGAGCATTAAGTATTGCCCGATACAACAAACTACGTAACAACATTGATATTCCAGAAAGTGAATTGAATGTGCTGGCTGATGCGCGAAGTAAGGCGGTAAAAAATTATTTGGCGAACACAGCCGAGATTGAAGCCAACCGGCTATTCTTACTTAATACTCAGCACGACTTACGTAAAGAGTTTAGTGGCGTGGAGTTAACCTTAGAGGCGAATTGATGGTTTGACCTCACCCACTGTTAATTAATAATAAAGCAGGTTATGTGAATGTGCTTAACCTGTTGTTTAAGCAACGCATTTCGCGACAGCACTCATTTATGACATGCTATGGAGCGGCAGGTGCTTACAGGTTTGGACCAGTATAAAAAACGGGTAGCCAATTTAGTTAGGCTACCCGTTTTTCATTAACTTTGCGTTTTTAGAGCAATCTGCCACCTTAACCGAAGCAAACAGCAAGAAAAGTCGGCAGAGAATAACTTCGCTACTTCTTCAAGTGCGGCGCGCAAGTGGCGGAAACGTTTGAGGCATTAAAGATTTCAATCCAGTAACCGTCAGGGTCTTTAATAAACGCAATGCCTTTCATAGAGCCATCATTAAGTCCTTTCTGAAAAGGCACACCGAGCGATGAAAATCGCGCGCAGGCCGCTTCAGCATCAGGTACATGAAAGCCAATGTGCCCAAAACCTTTTGGCTCTGAATTGCCGTTATGGTAGCTAACGGTTTCGGGCGTATCGCCCCAATTATGAGTGAGCTCTAGCATAGCCGGGCGACCGAAGGTTTGTTGCGTGCGCTCATCGGCATCGTCTGAGATATCAGAGAAATCATCGCCTGCTGCCAAAAAATAGAGGCTAAACTTCATCTCTTCAAAGTCCAGGCGCTTTATTAGCGTCATTCCCATCACTCGCGTGTAAAAGTCTAGCGAGCGCTTGGGGTCAGCAATCCTTAACATGGTTTGGTTAAACACAAAGCCTTGTGTGGCAGCATCTTTCTCTTCACATAACCCTTCGGCTTGCTCGAAATGTCGGCTCATATTAATCGTCCTTATCGTCGTTGCTTTATTGCAGCGTAAAAAGTTGTTAGGGCAGCGCCATTAGCATTGCCGTTTAGCTAACGCTGAAAGTGGTGGCTGATTGCTTTACAACAATAGCATTCTGTCTACTTTACTACGCACTTAACCGCTGCTGCGTTTACTACCACTACTGCTTTTTCGGTAGCTTTCCCCAAACTGAGTTTGAGTTTTCGTCTTTCACTGGTGCAACTTTGGAATTAGTACGTTTGCGCGTATCGTTTGCATTCGATGCTTTATAATTGCTTGGGCTCTTATCAGATTTAACTGATTGAGCACTCACTGGCTTTGAGGTGTTTTTCGGACCTTTTTGTGTGGTTTGACGCGTAGACTCTGGTCGATATTTTTTCACCATACCTTGAAGCAGGTTGCGAACAACCTGATCGCCCGCAGGCTTGAAGTTGCGGTGATCTGGCTTTCTAAAAAATGCAGACAATTCGCCCTTACTTATTCTAAACCCCGCCAGCTTTAAGACCTCAATCATATCGTCATCTTTATAGCTCATAGCAATGCGGATTTTGCGCAGCACTTCGTTATTGCTCAAACGTTCCTTCGGCCCTAACTCTTGAGGCTCCTGCCCTTCTTGACGCCCACGATTTTTTATAATCAAGCCATCGAGGAATAGCGCGATAATTTTGTCTCGACACGGAAGATACCCTTCCTCACCTTCTCGTTTCATCACAGCATGTAAATAATCAATTTCCATGTCGTAATTCACTAATTTAAAAATGCTTATAGCAGCGGTGTCGTTTATAGCTAAAGCGTAACGAAGGCGACGTAGAACATCGTTGTGGATCATGAAAAGGGCCTGACGTGTAATTGAATAAATTGATGTGATGTTATGGCATAGAGTCAATAGCGTGGTTGAATTGCTATCACTGCACCCTAAGTGCTCATTCTATCCATTTTACACCACTTCGACTGATGCATCTATCACAAGGTTTTCTGCATCATTTGTACTTTCATTAAATTGCGTATGCGAGTTGAAACCAAAAGTGGTACTTCGCCGTAGGGATGTTTAGTTCTAGTCGCGCTTATTTCAACGGAGTATCGAAATTGCGCTCATTGGTAGAAGGACACTTCCATGACAACACTTAACCTTAATGGGAAAGACGTGAGTCTTCCTCAAGATCCACGAACTACACTTCTCGATTTTCTTCATCAACATTTGTCTTTGTTTGGCACAAAAAAGGGCTGCGACCACGGCCAGTGTGGTGCATGCACCGTTATTGTCGACGGCGAGAGAGTTAACGCCTGCTTGGTATTTGCCTTTCAGCTTGAGGGCTGTGAGGTAGTCACTATTGAAGGTATAAGCCAAAGCGATGCTAATTATTCACTCCATCCGCTTCAACAAGCCTTTATTGAAAGAGATGCATTTCAATGCGGGTACTGCACCTCCGGCCAAATATGTTCAGGCGTCTCTTTACTTCGCGAAATGGCTAACGGCGATCCAAGCATTGTAACCTATAGCAGTAAATCGAGTGCGAAAGAGGACATTAGTGAACGAATGAGTGGCAATCTTTGCCGGTGCGGGGCTTACCCCAACATTGTTGATGCAATAACCGACGTCATTGCTTTGGAGAAACAATAATGCAGCCATTCGACCTCCATCACTTTACCGATAAAACGCCACTTAGCAGCTTGCCATTTGAAGAATCATCGCGATTTTTAGCAGGGGGAACTAACCTCATCGACCTGATGAAGCTACAGGTTGAAACCCCAGATACACTTATCAATCTTGCTAAGTGGAAGAACGCTGATACGATCACAGAAGACGACACCCACTACCATATCGGCGCTATGGTGAGTAATTCAAGTCTGGCAAAATTCGCCCATACTACGCCAAACCTTTCCATTCTAGCTCAAGCACTTTTAAGTGGTGCCACCGTGCAGCTTCGTAACCGCGCGACTACCGCTGGCAATCTTCTCCAGCGAACAAGGTGCTACTACTTTTACGACACAACCAAGCCTTGCAATAAGCGGGAGCCTGGCTCAGGGTGTTCGGCTATTGACAGTATGAACCGTATTCACGCCATTTTTGGAACGAGTGAGCATTGTATCGCCACACACCCTTCTGATATGGCAGTAGCCATGATTGCACTTGACGCGCAAGTACATACTCAACAGGCAAACGGCAGCACCCGCCAAATTGCGCTGAGAGAGTTTTATAAAGAGCCCGAAGATACGCCGCATATTGAAAACGTTCTAGAACACGGTGAACTGATCACCCACGTCACCATTAAGAAGTCAGACATTGGAACCCAGTATTACCATAAGGTAAGAGACCGTTCTTCTTATGCCTTTGCGCTTGTCTCTGTTGCCGCGGCACTCACTTTGGAACGTGGCAGCGTTAAGTCTATCCGTCTTGCGTTTGGTGGTGTGGGAACAAAGCCTTGGTATCCTGAAAAAGCTTTACGCGTGCTGGATGGCGCCGAAATAACACCAGAAGTTATTTCACACGCGGCCGACGCTGAGTTATCTCACGCGAAAACCTATGGAAGCAACGATTTCAAACCTGAACTACTGCGCCGCACGCTAGTTAAAGTACTTACCGAGCTATCAGCACATCAACTAGAGCACCCTAATCACCAAGGAGCTTTGTATGACAACGCCTAATTCTCAGACTGTTGGAACAGCGGTAAACCGCGTAGACGGTGTTAAAAAGGTCACTGGCAAGGCAAAATATGCTGCTGAACACATGAGTGAGCGCACGCCACTTATAGGCTGGCTAGTGGCCAGTGACACGGCAGTAGGCGAAATTACCTCGCTTAATACAAGCCAAGCCGAAAAGGCAGAAGGCGTTCACGCTGTTATCACCTACAAAAATGCTGGGCCACTTAAGGCCTTCAGTAAACCGGCTGATGAAAGCCGATTCACACAAAGCCGCGCGGTACTAAACGAGCCCCACATTCGTCACTTTGGAGCACCAGTAGCGCTGGTAGTGGCAGACACTTTAGAGCAGGCGCGCTACGCAGCGAGTTTAGTCTCTTTCACTATTGAAGGAAAAAAACCAGATCTGCTTACGGGCTTTGAGGAAGCAACTCAGAAACCCGATTCGTTAGACGGTGGTTTTGAACCCGATGCCACCAGTGGTGAGCAGCCCAGTAAGAATGACATCGCTAACGGGATAGAATCCACATACACCACCCCGTCGCAAATTTCTGCCGCTATGGAGCCGCATGCTACCGTGGCAGAGTTTAACGATGGAAAACTTGAGGTTTATAGCAGTGTTCAGATTATTGCATCTGCCGTTGAGGCACTGGCTATTACTTTAGAAATGGACGCAGATGATATTGTTGTTAAAAGTCCGTTTATAGGTGGCGGATTTGGCTCTAAACTCGGGTTGCACTACGATGCTATTTTAGCGTGCATCGGTGCGCGATATCTGAAACGGGCGGTAAAGGTGGTGTTAAGCCGACGCCAGGTTTTTTATAACACTCCACACCGTGGTCACAGTACTCAGAAAATTTCTCTAGCCTCGAATTCAGATAACGCACTTACGAGCATTGTTCACAAAAGTGCGATGCCCCGAGCGAAAGGCTACGAATTTGCGGAGGCTACTGGCGCTGGTGCTCGCGTCACTTACAACTCGTCCTATATCGAAAGTACACACAGGGTAAAAGACGTGGATTTACCGCTTATCGATTCAACGCGTTCGCCTGGTGACGCTATAGGTTCGTTAGCATTTGAATCTGCAATAGATGAGCTTGCCCACAACGCAGGGGTAGACCCCCTAACCTTCCGAATTCAAAACTTACCAATTGTACACCCTATGAGTGGTAAACCTTTTACCACGCACAACCTGGGTGAATGCCTTCGCCAAGGTGCACAAAAATTTAATTGGCAGCATAAAGCGCAACCTAGCCCAGGTAAATTGATTGGCCACGGCGTAGCCAGTGCCATGCGCGTTAACATGCTGGTAGAAAGCTCAGCGCAAGTTGAAGTCGATAAGCAAGGGAAAGTGACCGTACGCACAGACATGACAGATATCGGCACGGGAACTTATACCATACTCACTCAGATAGCTGCCGACGCCCTGCAAACCTCAATCGAAAACGTGACGGTTGAACTTGGCGATAGCCGATACCCCGCGTCTTCCGGATCTGGTGGCTCGTTTGGGGCAGCTAGCACCGGTTCAGCCGTGGAGCGGGCGTGTAAGTCACTTGTTAACGATATCCGTAGCAAACTTCCCGCTCAATTTAAGGATGCACAATTATCCATTGAAGATGGTGAAATTAAAGTTGTAGCTCCTGGACCATCGAATAACGATGCCGATACAGGAGCAAGTGACATGCAGGCATCTGCAAACTACGCCTGTGCTTCTGAATATATTTCAGAAAGTGAGTACCCGCTATCAGCTACAGGAGAAGTGTCTGAAGATGACACTAGTGATGATGAACAATACTCATGCGGCGCGCACTTTGCCGAGGTGGAAGTTGACCAACTAACTGGCGAAGTTCGACTGCTTCGTCAGTACGGTATGTTCAGCGCGGGTCAAATCTTGAATCTAAAAACCGCGTCTTCTCAAATTAAAGGCGGTATGGTGTGGGGAGCCGGATATGCCCTTACGGAAGGTATTCACCACCATAGAGATAGCGCAAGCTTTGTGAACCCAGACTTCGCTGAATACCACATACCGGTGAATCGAGATATTGCTGAAGTAAGCCTGGACTTTCTAGAAGAGCCCGATTTTGCAGCATCGCCAGTTGGTGCAAAGGGTATCGGTGAACTGGGAATAACCGGTGCAGGTGCCGCTATCTCTAACGCAATTTTTGACGCGTGTGGCGTGAGAGTGAGAGATTTTCCGATAACGCTAGATAAAGTTATGCAGGGATTAAAGCACAACTAAATTTCGTCAAAGTGTATAAACCTCACGCCAGAGCGTTTTACTGGGGCGTGAGGTTTCGCTTATAGTAGGCGAGTTTTCACGTTTGCTTTAAGTGCTCTCAATGTCGGTTTCATTTCGCAAATACAGTCGAAGCATTCACTTGTGGCTGTCGCTGGTTATATTTATCCCTGTGATCATCGTTATCGCTAGCGGCTTGCTGTTGCAAGTTAAGAAAGAATTCGACTGGATCCAACCTCCCACACAAAAAGCGCAAAACAGCAGGCCTACCCTATCCTTCGACAACGTTTTAAATGCTGTAAGGCAGGTGCCTCAAGCCAACTTAAACGACTGGGATGACATCGACCGTTTAGATGTGCGCCCCGCCAAAGGCATCATTAAAGTACGCGGAAAGAACCACTGGGAAGTTCAGCTTAATGCACAAACTGGTGACGTGCTTCAGGTAGCTTATCGTCGGACAGACACCATCGAAGCCATTCATGACGGCAGTTGGTTCTTCGACGGTGCCAAATTATGGCTGTTTTTACCCGCTGCTATCTTACTCTTCGTACTTTGGGTGACGGGTATTGTTATGTTGATCACCACACTAAAAAGCAAGTACCGAAAGAATAAATACCAGCAGCCCTTTCGCAACTCATAACAAGTAAGTTAGTGCCAGCTGCACACTCTCACCTAGTGCAAACGCCGCTTTGTCATCGGCACTCGAGTAATAGTGTTGATTAGTAAGATTGCTCCAACTTGCTTGAAGCTGAATTCGCTCGTTTACCTGCCATTCGGCGCCAATATCTAGTGTAAATACTTCGTGAAGACTACGCTCTCCATCGGCGATATCTGTCTTACCTGCACGATACGCTATTACCGTAAAAAAGCGTGTAGCCTGCCAATTCACACCTACATCTAACCGCTGATTATTTGCAGGTATATCTGCGATGGTATTACCGAGGTTGTCTTCACCTTTAATCCACATGCCGCTTAGGCGGGCGTCGAGAGGATGAGTATCTGATTGCCAACGAAGCTGATAGCTCACTCCCTCAATGGTTGCGCTGTCTAAATTTGCATATTGCAGTACATCTTCGGCAACGGTTGTGCGCTCAATATAGTTGTCAATTTGCTGATGAAACATTTCTATGGAGCCCTGCAGTTCCTCACCGCTGTAATTTAGACTCACTTGGGTATTAAGGGCTTGTTCCGTTTTAAGTTTTGCACTGCCTAGCACCGTACCACGCGGAGTTTCTCCAGCGAAAAAGCGCTCAGTTAAAGACGGATTTCGAAACGCACTGGAAACATAAACGCTCGCCGACCAATGCGGCGAGAGCAGGTAATTCGCTCCCGCGTAACCACTTAGATTAGTGTTTGACTGGCTGTTTTTAGCCGTCGCATTATCAGACTGACGCTGCCAATCCCCCCTTGTACCCAGAGCAAGTGACAAGCGCTGCCACTGACGTGAAATATCAATAACCACTGCGGTATTTAATTCGCTGGCATCAAGAGTGCGCACTTCATACGCGAGTTCAGGCGACACTGATAGCAATGGAAGGCTCACCGGTATAGAGTCTGGCAACACTCCAATTGTTGGGTTTAAGGCAAATTCTCGTTCATCTGCCACAACGCCTTCACGCCCTGAAACTTGAATTTGCCAATTCAGATCCCAGTTTTGCCACTGAGTATCGGTGGTTACATTGAAGCCATAATCAAAAGCCTTGTTTTCACTTTCGTTGATGCGGCTTTCTGGCCGTAATACAGAGGTATCAAGACTTGATTGATGCCACCACACATCTCCTGCAAATAGATTGTGGGCGAAAGTTACTTTACCAAGCCAGTGGGTATTATTTGGGTAGGTAGTCACTCTTTTATCTGGAAAATCACTGCTCGACTTGCCAATGTCTACATTGTCAGAATAAAGCGTCCAGACTTCTTTTATTACGCCCTCTTCAGGCCTGTGTCTCACAAATAGCCCTGTTTGTTCAAACTGATCATATAGCGGGTTTCCGGCGGCATCGTTTCCGTTATTCGCGTTTCTATATGAAATGTTCCAGTCAGTCCCACTCTCTTCAGATAGACTGCCGTTATTGTCTAATCGACTTGTAGTGCCAGCATAGCTCAAGGCTTTCATTTGCTGATTGCTACTGTAGCCTACGCTTAAGTATGGGGTTTGCGTCTCAGTAAGGTGCATGTTCACCGCACCTCCAATTGCCCCTGAACCGAGGTAAGTCGAAGCGGCTCCCGGCAGCACCGAAGCTGTCGATATAAAATCAGGCGGAATAAAACCTATGCTAGAGCCTGCCCGCCTGTCGCTGACAATCGGGACGCCGTCGAGAAGTGTTTGAATTCGCCACCGCGAATACCCTCGGATATTGATACTTTGAATTTGTCCCCCCTGTCCATTAAGCGACACTGATGGAGATTGAAGCAGCACGTCGTTGCTGTGTAAGGGAGTAACGAGACGGCTTTTATCAAACGCATATTGAGTAAAAATGCGCGAAAGGGTCTCATCGTAATAGGGCCTGGCAGCCGTTACCGTGTAGCGCTCAACGTCTTTATTTGGTGTGTCTTGGGCATAACTGAAAGGTGATATAAGTGGAAAAAACAATGCTGCAAAGAATGCGGGTAAGCCAGATGATGATTTAAAGGGAGAAAAGCGATTCGAAGCTAATGAAAAAGAAAACAATGATGGTCTCACTAACCGGTACGCAATTAAGAAAAAGTAAGTACCGATAAAACTTGGCAAAAAAGAAAAACGCGGCAGCAAGTCTACTGCCGCGAACTAACAAGCAATTTGCTACGTCGCTATTTAGCGATTACAGGTAGCCCTGTAGTCCAAGGACCACCAGCATCAACCACAGCTTGTTGCAATGATGGTACAGTGCGCTGTTGTAAGGCACCTATTCGAGTTACTACCTCATTCAACCCTTCGTTAGCATAACTAAGCTGGTCTTTATGCTGCTGAGTTGGGCCGTAAGACGAACCCAATGCAGAACGAGCATAGCCTAAACGGCTTAACACATTGGCAGGCTTAATTCCCATTTTGTCACGAGACGATAGACCAAATAGAATTTTGTTTACGCTGTTGATTTCATCTTGAATAGCAGCATATTGCGCTTCCAGTTTTTTCACATCGCTAGGCGTGCGGTCAATTGCCGTGCGTAGTAGCTCCATGGTCTCTTTCAACTGTTTAAGCACTGTTGTCGATGACATGGCGCGCTTCTGTGCGTCGGTTACCGCGTTTCCATAGGCTTCAATTTCAGCAGGTGTTGCTCCTTTAAGCGCACCTTGATAGATAGGCTCCAACACAAACTGAGCAGGCTCAGATAATGCCGTTACTGTAGCACCCTCACGCTTAAATAATGTCGCGGTATAGCTACCTGGTAATGCCATAAGGCCATCGTTATCGCTGTCTTTGTCGGTAAGCGGAATAGTTAGTGAGTATTTCATGTCCCACGTAATTCGGTGTAAGCCTTTCTTCGTGCTACCTTCAACACGCTTAACCAAATCGCCATCGCTGTCACGAACTTCCACGTATACTGCTGGTGCAGCTTCTTGATTTTCCGCTTCTACCGCTTCCCAACTCGGATACTTAGGGTACTTCTTGTCTTCGATTAACTTCTTCTCTGCTTCCTGACGCTTTTCTTTTGACGTAAGCAAGCTGTCTTTAAGGTAATAGGTAAAGGTGGCACCGTGTTCCGGATTCTCGGCTACAAAACGATCGTCACCGTCAGAATCTGTGTGATTATCATCTAGCTGGAACCACTTAACTGGGCGGCTTGGCGCAAACAAGATCGCGTCTTGTTGCATCGACTTCTTGGTCAATGAGCGCAGGGGCGCATAGTCATCAAGGATGTAAATCCCACGACCAAACGTACCAGCTACTAGATCGTTCTCACGGCGCTGAATTTTCACGTCGCGCGTCGAGATAGTTGGCATGCCACCGTCTAACTCTACCCAGTCTTTGCCGCCATCTACCGAGAAAAACACACCGAACTCAGTACCGATAAACAATAAGTCTTTGTTTACGTGGTCCTGCACGATACGCCATACAAGATGCTTTTCAGGTAAGTCGTCGGCCAATGAAGTCCAACTTTTTCCTAAGTTAGTCGACTTGATTAAGTAAGGCTTATAGTCACCGTATTTGTGATTATCAAGCGCTACGTATACAGTATTGGGGTCGAATAAGTCAGCGCGAATATCGTTAACGTACGAATTAGCTGGAATACCTTTAATATCGTCTAGCTCAATCTTTTTCCAAGATTTACCGCCGTTGGTGGTCACCTGAATAATACCGTCATCGGTACCCGCCCATAGAATGTTCTCATCTACCGGGCTTTCAGCAAAATTGGCAATGGTGTGAAACTCTGTCATAGCGTACAGATCCCAGCCTGCTTCCACTGACCACGTGCGCCCCATTAGTGGCGAGTGCATACGATTACCGTTTTTAGTCAGATCGCCCGACACTGCCGTCCAGCTATCACCGCGATCATCGCTCCGCCAAACCCGCTGAGAGGCAAAATAAATACGCGCCGGGTCGTGTGCCGACACATTAATCGGCGCGTCCCAGTTGTATCGTTCTGCTGGGTCTCCTGGCAGTGGCTGAGGCTTAACATACACCCCTTCTCGAGTAGTCGTATCAACACGCACCAAATTTCCTTGCTGCCACTGCGAATACATAATGTCAGGGTTACCAGGCTCTACCGCAGGGCCGTGTCCATCACCGCCCAAGGTTAGGAACCAATCTTTGTTCTTTATCCCTTCTTCACGCATGGTGCGCGAGGGGCCACCTTGAGTAGAGTTATCCTGTGCGCCAGCGTAAATTTTGTAAAACGGCTTAGAGTCGTCCGGCGCCACTTTATAAAACTGCGTGAGTGGTAAGTTTGCCATAAAGCGCCAATTCGCCATTCTGTCGTGAGACATATAGATACCGCCGTCAGACCCCATTAACACGAAATCTGGATCCGTAGGATGGAATGCCATGGCGTGGTCGTCTACGTGCTTACGTTTGGTATTGATGGGCGTCCAAGTTTTTCCACCATCATCCGACACTTTGCTGTAGTTGCTGGCAATATAAACTCGGTCAAACTGATGTTGGTCTGCGAAAATTTCCTGATAGTAATGTGGTCCTGTTCCGCCACCTACTTCATCTGACATCTTGGTCCAACTAGCGCCTTGGTCGGCTGAGCGATAGAAACCGCCTCCACGATTGTCGGTTTCAATGGTGGCGTAAATAACGTCTGGGTTCATGGGCGAAATAGCCATGCCAATTTTACCCATGTTACCTTCGGGTAAACCTGTTTTAAGTTCGGTCCAGGTTTCACCTCCGTCATTTGAAGTGTGGATACCTGCACCTTCGTTGGTGCCCACATAGGCGCCAATTGAACGCTGACGCGCCCACGTTGCAGCATAAAGTTTATCTGGGTTTCGTGGGTCTATAAGTAGCGACGTTACTCCAGTCCACTTGTCAGCAGGCTTAAGCACTTGATTCCATGTTTCACCACCATCAGTGGTTTTGTATAGACCGCGCTCGCCGCCACCGCTCCACAATGGTCCTTGAGCTGAGACCCATACGATATCTGGATTAGTCGGGTGGATAATAATGTCTGAAACGTGCTCTGACTTCGACAGCCCCATGTTCTTCCACGTTTGCCCGCCGTCTAACGATTTGTATACACCATCGCCGAAGCTGATGTGTCGACCGCCGTTGTTTTCTCCGGTTCCCACCCAGATGATGTTTGAGTTACTTGGCGCAATCGTTACATCACCGATAGAGTAAACAGGCTGGTCGTCGAAGATTGGCGTCCAGGTCGTGCCCGCATTGGTGGTTTTCCATACGCCACCTGAACCAACCGCGGTATACCATGTTGAGGGATTATTCTGATCGATTGCGATATCAGCGATACGCCCAGACATATATGCAGGCCCAATGTTTCTAAGCTCCATAGCTTTGAACGTTGAACTGGTGAAGACTTCACTTTTGTCGTTTTTGTCTGCAAAGGCGGGCGTGCACGAAAGTGCAACTGATACAGCAACTGCCGCTTTAAGAAGCTTTTTCATTATTGTTATCCAGTGTGTTTTTATAGAGGCTCAAGCCCCTTTATGAATTTGTAGCATTACCACTTTATAGCATTACTAACAAATGCTTAAAGTTACAATGTAGCACACGACCAACGACCCATTACAAAAGTTGAAAACGAAAATCTTGTCCCTCAGTGTGCGTAGTTCTAAAAAGTAACAATTTCGTCATTGATAAGGTGACCAACAACCGGACTCTGCTCGGCATCCACAAAAGCGCTGTCGATAGCATCAAAACGCGCCGTGGTAACCTTGCGATAATTAGGGTGAGTATAAATATAGGTTTGCTTGGCCTTTAGCGCTTCTACCACACGCTCCGCGAGTACTGTTGCAGCAATACCCGACTCTACTGCCTTAGTAGCTGCTTGAGCTCCTGCTTTAAGCTTTTCTTTATCAATGCGTTTTTCAGCTGCTACTGCGTATTTTTGCTGCCTATTTCTATACGACTCGTGAA
>CEQG01150664.1_pt1 | contig 29677 bp, 32 predicted proteins | sample 350301 | NCBI WGS metagenome assembly CEQG01 (sample SAMEA2621242, study PRJEB7988) | marine metagenome | isolation source: saline water (ENVO:00002010), including | reverse complement strand
GACGGCATTGAGTTTCAAAAACAGGTTCAAAAAAACAAATTGCAACTTCCCGTGGTTGCCCTATCAGGCAATGGCACCATGACAAAAAAAGACTATGAAGACCTAGGTTTTGCCCAGAGCCTTAAAAAACCCTATCACCAGGATGAACTACACCAGGTACTGAGAACCTTGTTGCATTTTGAGACGCAAAACAAAACCCATTTCAAAACAGTTGAACATAAACCCGCAGCAGCATACTCACTGGTAGAACTCAAGGAGTTTCTGGGAGATGACAAGCAAAGTTTAAATCCCGTTCTACTGGCATTTGTAGAAAGTACACAGGCTAACCTTAAAGACCTCAAGAAAGCCATATCTCTCAGAAATGCAGATGAAGTAAACAGGATTGCCCATAAAATGCTGCCCATGTGCAGGCAACTAAAGACCCATGAGACCATAGGTATCCTTGAAAAGCTGGAACAAAAGAACATCAAGGAAAGTTCTTATAAGGTGTGGGACTCGTTGATCACTATCCTGGAGAAAAAAATATTGGTGCTCCTACCACAAATCCAGGCCGAAATCAAGTCTTGATTTCATACAGGTCCAACTTGTTATAAAGTGTCTTCCTGTCAATTTTAAGCAATCTAGCTGCCTTGCTCTTGTTGCCACTGGCCCTCTCAAGCGCATTGAGTATCATCTCCTTCTCGTTGTCCTTATCATACAGGCCCCCATCATTTTCAACCCCTATCGCGTTTTCAAACATCTTGCGGGGCAAAAGACCCGGGGTTATGGTATTGCCATCAGCAAGTAGTACAAGCCGCTTGATGATGTTCTTCATTTCACGAAGGTTACCGGGCCATTGATAATTTTCAAAAACCGTGATCACTTCTTCATCAAAGTCAAGCACTTCTTTTTCAAGCTCTGTATTTGCATTCTTGAGAAAAAGGTTTGCAAACAGCATCAGGTCACTGCCCCTATCCTTTAACTGAGGCACGTGAATGGAAAATTCATTGAGCCTGTGGTACAGGTCTTCCCTAAAATCGCCTTTTACCGCAGCAGCTTCCAGGTCTTCGTTTGTGGCTGCGATCACGCGTATGTCCACCGGGATTTCTTTGCTGCTGCCCACGGGCTTTATCTGTCTTTCCTGCAGGGCGCGCAACAGCTGCACCTGCAGTTCATAGCTCAGGTTACCTATTTCATCAAGAAAGAGCGTACCCCCGTTTGCTTCTTCAAAGTGCCCTATCTTATCATCAACTGCGCCAGTAAAGGATCCTTTTTTATGTCCAAAAAATTCACTACTGGCAATTTCTTTGGGTATCGCCCCACAATCTACCGGTATAAAGGGCTTGCCGGCTCGCTTGCTCTTTTCATGTATGCTCTTGGCCACATATTCCTTGCCCGTGCCGCTGTCTCCCATGATGAGTACAGACATGGTGGTGGGCGCTACCAGGTCAATATATTGGTTGAGCTTGGCAGATGCATCACTAAGGCCCTTTAAATAGGCACTTGGGGTATCTGCAACAGGATCTTTTGTTTTTTTGGGGGGGTCTGGGTTTTCTTCCCGCTTTCGCGGAAGCGCCTCTCCGGTGGCCCTGTCATCTACCGCTGCATTGATCTTGTCCAGCACATCCCCTGGCTGAAATGGTTTTGAGATGTAATCAAAGGCCCCTTTTTTCATCGCCTCTACGGCCATGGGCACCTCGGCATACCCCGTCATGAGGATTACTGGGATATCGGGATGCTTTTTTTTGGCGAAAGCCAGAATCTCAAGACCATCCTTATCAGGCAAGCGCACATCAGTTATGACAAGGTCAAGCGGGTGTTCTTCAAGAATAGCAAAGGCTGACTCTGCCGTGAATGCGGTGCGTACATCAAAATCCTTGCGGGTTAAAAACGCCTCGAGCATCTTGCAGAATGCAACGTCATCTTCTATAAGTAGTACCTGTGCCATATGTTATTTAACGAATTTTAAAATTAGAGATCCTGGCAGGCTCTTATACACAAAGAAATCTTAAAATAAAGCAAGAAGGCCTGATACTTTGAACAGTATCAGGCCTTCTTTTCCCAAAATCTGAAGGAATCATTAACCTTCTAACTACAATATGAAAAATCTATCAGATTATTGGACTTGCTTACATGTTTACTTTTTAGGTTTTACCCATGTACCGTCTGCAGTGATGTAAGCTGTTTCGGGTTCTGTACCCTCTGCAGTCAGTACTAGTTTATAGATTTCCTTTTCTGCGTTGAAAGAAGCTTCAGAAATCGCCGACCCAGCTTTGTCTGCCGCTACGGCTTCAGTCACTGCTTCTGGGAGCGCTGATGTTTCAACAGCCTCAAATCCATCTTGCACAGGTGCCTGAACTTCGGTTTTATTCATTGCTACTTCCTCAGTTTTTTCTTGAGCAGAAGCGGTTTGTGTTGCAAATAGTAGTGCAGTTGCTGCGGCTACTGACATTATTAACTTTTTCATTATCTTTTGATTTTTACTAATTCAATTTTTAAAGTATGATTGTGTATCTAAACACTCGCTTAAGTATATGGCAAAACCGTACCAACATCGAGAATATTGACATTAACACCATTAACTTACTGTATATCAGTGTTTAATTTATTTTATGGGTTTGTACCAAAAGTGTGGAAACGTGTGTAGAAGTGTGGAATTAATCAAAAAAGTGTAGAATTTTTCCACACTTTTTATCCGTAAGGTTTATAGCTTGGGAGGTTTACGGTTGGCTTTTTTTTCTGCATGCTGCTTTTTTGCCTCCAGGCGCTTTCTTTTTACTGCCCGGGGCACCTTTGTTTTCTTGCGGGGTTTGGGTTTTTGCAGGGCGTACTCCAGCAGAAGGAAAAAACGGGCAATGACGTTTTCTTTGTTCTTGTGCTGGCTGCGGCTTTGGGAATCATTGATGATCAAGATGTCTTCTTTGGTGATCTTGTTTGAGAGTTTTTCGCGCAAGCGCCCTTTTTGTTCTTCATCAAAAGCCTGTGAACTTGCAACATCCCATGACAGGATGACCTTAGTCGAGGTCTTGTTGACGTTTTGACCACCGGGCCCGCTGCTGCGCACCGCAGAAAAATTACATTCGCTTATGAGCAGGTCCCTATTCACTTTTTGCCTGGTGAGAGGGTTTTAATAGGTCGTTAACGGTCTTGACGGGGTTGAAGGTCTTGACCGGCACTTCTACAAATATGGTGTTCCATTTTGCCATGGCCCCGTTCCAAAGGCCTGGGAGCTCCAGTGCTTTTATGGGCGTGCCATTATCAGTCTTACTGGCTATAAAGGCAAGTTCTGGGTCTACATATTGTTTAAGGTCAAACTTATCTCCCTTAAAATCGCGCACCCCCGCGACCACATCAACCGGGTTAAAATGGGTGGATTGCTTAAAGATCTTGTACTGTTTAGGGTCATTGAGGTCTACCTGAGCACTCTCGATTATCTGTAAGCTGACCTTGCCGTTCTTATCCTTTACAAAAAATGGCCCGCCGCCAGGTTCACCTTCGTTTTTTACCATACCGCATATGCGAATGGGCCTGTTGATCAAATTAAAAAGATAGGTTTTTTTATCTGCCAGTGATAGGTCATCATAATCTTCGCGCAAGCGGATACTGAAACCCTGAGTAAGGAAAATGGTGAGTTTTTCAAGCTGTTCTTCAGTAATCTTGTCCTTGTCAAGCAGCTCTGCATACTCAAACATTTGTTCCTGTAGTTCTAGCAGGACACCGGCCAGCATCTTCTTGTTCTTGGCCAACATGCTGAGTTTGTCTCGCGTGAGGACGTTATCAATATTCTTGATGAAAATGACATCGGCATCCATATCATTTAGGTTATTGATCAATGCCCCGTGCCCTCCCGGCCTAAAGAGCAGTTCGCCAGTGGGCTTGCGGTAAAGCTTGTTATCCTGGGTAACGGCAACGGTATCTGTCTCGGGTTTTTGAAAGGAATAAGAGACCCGGTATGTGGTGTCAGTATCAGCCGAGACGCTGGGGTTGATGTTGTCAAAAAGCCTGGCAAAACCCTCCTTATGTTCTGGCGAGACCGTAAAATGCAGCTTTGCAGTTTTAGCCTGCCGTGCATACGCAGAAGCTTCATAGAGGTGTTCTTCAAAAGCTGTTGAGAGCTTGCCATCATAATTATGGAATATGAGCAACCCCTTGGGATCGCTGCCATAATCAAGTTCATCCTGGGCCATCATCGTCTTCACAAATGCATATTTTTTGAAGTCTTTGTCCTCCAGTTGTTCTTCGGTATATAATTCATTGACCCTTTGCATCACCACATCATAGAACGGAAACTTTTTTTGCTTCTTGAAAAACCTATCCAAGAACTTATCGTCCTTCTTTTTAAGATAAGCAGAAAGGGTTTCTTTTTCAGGATCATAATCAGCCAAGAACTGGTACACATTCTTGAACATACGCGAAGCCGCACCAGATGCCGGGGTAAACTTCAGCACATCCAGCTCTTCTTTGTGATCCTGGTATAGATGGATGTAGCGTTCCCTTTTTTCTTTATTTAATTTTAATACCCCATCCTTTACAGTTGCAGGGGCAACCAGTTGCACCTTGGGCACCCCGTGGGTAAATAAAGAGACCTGTTCTTCTACTTGCTCCAGGGTCAATCCATGGGCCTTGATCTCACTGATTTCTGCTTCGGTAAATTTCAATTGAATTGGTTTAAATGGTTAATGGCTTTTGATAATCGTTGATCTATATCGCCCCTTAACAATAAATATGGGCGGTTGTATTTTTCAAGTGCTCCCTTGAACTGCTCAAACATATCCTCGCGTTGATGCGGCCTATCGCGCAGGTCATCATCTACCCATGGGGTATCTATATAGAGCAATAGATAAAGGTCATATTGATTTTTAAGGGCATATTCATTGAGCAGGGGGTCACACCAACCTTCATAATAAGATTCACTATATACCTTGGTTGTCAATAAATCTGTATCGCAAAAAATAAAGGAATCACTGCTACTAGCAGCTTCGTTCTCAAGCTTCATCTGCCCTTGCGCGATGGGTATAAGGTCGTGCGGCTCGCATATTTTTTTCTCCCTGTCCCATTTGCCCTGTAGATAGTCCCGGGCAAACTCTGGCACCCAGGGCGCATTATAATGTGCGGCAAGCGCTCTGGCCATGGTAGTCTTGCCCGTGCTCTCAGGCCCATAAAGGACTATGCGTTTACAGCCTGCTGGTTTTTGTTCAAGTGAGTTCTCCAAGATTTATAGCCATATATTGCTAGGATCGTAAATATAAGATACTGAAAACTACTAAATGTTAGCCCTTTGTAAAAATATAATGGAACCGTGATCAAATCCCCTATTATCCAGTACACCCAGTTCTCCAGCTTTCTTTTGGCCATGAGCCACATTCCCACAAAGAAAATCGCAGTGGTAAGGATGTCCATATAGCTCACCCAACTTTGCCATTTGTCAAAATATTCATAGATTGTATAGACGCATATCGCTGTCGCTAAAAATATAAAGATAGAATACAGGTTTTCCTTTTTTGTCACTGCCGTAATGGGTGTGACATGCGCAGCATCTACTTTTCTTGTCCATACCCACCAGCCGTAAATGGACATGATGAAGTAATATCCATTAATCATCATATCGCCCAGAAGCCCCCATTTTAAAAGGATATAGACATATATCGCCGTGCTGATGATACCCGTGGGAAAAACCAGGATATTGTTTTTCATGGAAAAATAAACGGACAATAGCCCAAAGACGGTCCCCGTAATTTCAAGAACGATATCCATGGTCTCATAATCTGAATATTGCGCGAAAAAATAATCAAAAACAGGTTCCATCGCTATTAAAATTCATTGTTTTCAAAAGCGGTTCCCACCACCACGATATCAGCACCTGCACTATGGGCCATTTTCAACTGGTCTCTATCCCTGATTCCCCCGCCCACGATCAAGGGTATATCAAGTGCATCTTTAACGGCATTGATAACCTGTTGCCCTATGGGAAACCTTGCCCCGCTGCCAGCTTCTAGATAAATCAACTGCTTGCCACTGTATTGCCCGGCGAGTGCCGTGTGCACGATTTGAGACACCTCTCCTTGTGGTATGGGTCTCGTCCCGCTTATTTTTTGCACGGTTGATACCGTGCCGCCATCAATGAGTATGTACCCTGTGGGGATTACCTCAAGTTCAAGATCTTTGAGCGTATTAACTGCCTTGATTTGTTGATTTATCAAATATTCTGGGTTATCCCCAGAAATCAGTGAGAGAAATAAAAGCGCATCGGCTTCGGCAGTGATCTGGGCATGGTTGCCAGGAAAGATGACCACGGGAAGGTTCACCAATTTTTTTATGACCTGTACCGTTGAACGCGTGTCCTGGTAATTTGCCGTGCTACCGCCCACAAAGATATGTGTGGTAAATGACGGTAATTGAGAAAGTATTTCTTTGGCTATAGCCAAATCAAAATCATCTGGATCGATCAAGATGGCAAACAGTTTCTTGCCCTGCTCAATGGCAGCAAGCAGCTGCGGATAAACCACCGGGGATTGTTGCGTCCTGACTTTCAATAATTTATTTTTTTAGCGCATACACACAGGTAAAACCCTCAAATTCCAGAAAACTCACATCATACCAGCTTTCCTTGCCGTGATAAGTAATCTTTGCAGTGGTGTCGCTATCATCCAGGTCAAAATCTGTGACGTTGATGTGTTGTAAAAAACTTACGCCCTGGGTACCATAAATCTTGTAAAGTGACTCTTTTGCGCCCCATACAATGGTGAGCTTGCGCATCACGGCCTCGTCATTGGCCAGGGTACGGTATTCCCTGATGGGGGTAAATTTGCTGGCAATCCTCAATATCTTGTTGCGCTGCATCTCGATATCAATGCCCGCCTCGCGCTCACTGCTCACGATAATGCCCGTAAAATGATGAGAATGGGTGATTGATATAAATTTACCATCCCTCAAATGGGGCTTGCCCACCTCGTCGTAGTAGAGGTCTGCGTCTTGATATCCGGCTTTTGCCAAAAGGTGCCTTATGCTTGCAAAACCGCGCTTGTGAATTTCAGATTTCATACGTGCCATACGCTCCTGGCAATGCTCCCTAAGCTTGATATCAACCATGAGGTTGTTAAGGCTTTCCGTGACCTTCCAGATGTAGACCGTGGTCTTTTGAGATACTGCTATTGTTTTGTAAAGTGGCACGTTAAGTTAAGGATTATGCGTAATTTTGCCCCAAAATCAAGAATTGTAAAGATAGCAATATGTCAACAGAAACATTGCCTTACGTACCATATAAAGTTAAGGATATTGCCCTAGCTGAATGGGGAAGAAGGGAAATTGAACTTGCAGAGGCCGAGATGCCAGGTCTTATGGCCCTGCGCGAAGAATATGGAAAAGAACAACCGCTCAAGGGTGCACGCATCGCCGGTTGCCTGCACATGACCATTCAAACAGCGGTATTGATAGAGACCCTGGTTGCCCTGGGTGCTGAGGTAACCTGGAGCTCATGCAACATCTTCTCCACACAGGACCATGCCGCGGCCGCCATAGCTGCTGCCGGTATCCCGGTATATGCATGGAAGGGCATGACCGAAAAAGAATTTGACTGGTGTATCGAGCAGACGCTTTTTTTTGGCGAAAGCCGTGAACCTCTCAACATGATACTTGATGATGGTGGTGACCTTACCAACATGGTGCTTGACACCTACCCAGAGCTTGCCGCCGGGGTAAAAGGCCTCTCTGAAGAGACCACGACCGGTGTGCACCGCCTTTACGACCGCATGAAAAAGGGAACCTTGCCCATGCCCGCAATCAATGTGAACGACAGTGTGACCAAGTCTAAGTTTGATAATAAATTTGGCTGTCGCGAAAGCGCCGTCGATGCAATACGTCGCGCGACCGATGTTATGCTGGCCGGCAAGCGCGTGGTGGTTTGTGGTTATGGAGATGTGGGTAAAGGTACAGCGGCTTCCTTCCGTGGGGCAGGTTCTATCGTTACCATCACTGAAATTGACCCTATCTGCGCACTACAAGCAGCCATGGACGGGTTTGAGGTAAAACGTCTTGAAACCGTTGTTGAAAAAGCAGACATCGTCATCACCACTACTGGAAACAAGGATATTGTACGCGGCGAGCACTTTAAGGCGATGAAAGACAAGACCATCGTTTGTAACATAGGCCACTTTGACAATGAGATTCAAGTAGCTTGGTTAAATGAGAACTTTGGCAGTACTAAAGTAGAAATCAAACCTCAGGTAGATAAATATACCATCGATGGTAAGGACATCATCCTTCTTGCCGAAGGACGTCTTGTGAACCTAGGGTGTGCCACTGGTCATCCCAGTTTTGTGATGAGCAACTCTTTTACAAACCAGACGCTTGCACAGATCGAGCTTTGGAAAAACACTGACAAATACGAGAACAAGGTTTACATGCTTCCCAAGCACCTTGATGAAAAGGTTGCGGCACTCCACCTTGAGAAGATAGGTGTTGAGCTGACCGAGCTTACTCAAGATCAGGCTGATTACATAGATGTAAAGGTCAAGGGGCCATTTAAGCCTGAGTATTACAGGTACTAAAAATTTGTTTCTATAAAATAAGAAGCCTCGCAATTTGCAGGGCTTTTTGTTATTTTCACCTTAATTATAATTTATTCCATGAGAAATCCATCAACTTATTTCTTAAAGCTCTCAATACTATCAGTATTATTTCTTTCTTGTAAAAGTGAATCAATGGATGAGGATATGAACGAACAAGAGCAAATAACAAAATCTGTTTCAAAAATTATTTGGGTCAATGAAGATATTGAGACAGATTATGAATATGATAATCAGGAAAGATTGCTAAGCCAACAGACCTTTAATAACGATGATAATACAACCTATTCCATTTCTTATAATTACACAGGAGATTTTATTTCCCAGTCAATGGAAACTATAAGTTTTACTAATAATAATCCCTCATATAATTATAAAGAAGTTTTCACTACCTCTAATTCGTCAAAAGCAATATCAGACAGGTATTATTCTTACGGTAATGAAGATTTTGAAATAACAGGTAGTAGAGAATATATTTTTGATAATGATCTAATAAGGGAATTTAAAATTTTTAATTCTGACGGAGAGCTTACATTAACAGAAGACTTCAAATATTCTGATGATGGAAATATCCTATCTATAATGATAACGAATATACCTCAAGGAAAATCAACTTTTGTTGAATTTTCTAATTGGGATTCAGGTAAAAAAACATTAACCCATTTTTGGAATGATTTTCAGGAAATATATTATCTCTTTCCTCAAAAGTTATTATCCATTAATAACCCTGGAAAAATGACTGTAAATACTTCTGATGGAAACCTTTATAGTGAGATCTTCAGCTATAAATACGATGAAGAAGGGTATGTAAATGAAATTGACGTTCAACACAGCAACAATAATAAAGAAACTTATTTAATTGAATATTGATCTTGGCATAGAGAAAACATCAGGCAACAAAACAAAAAACCCTCCAGTCTCCTGAAGGGTTTTTATTTATCTTGAAACAAAGAACTTAATTGATTAAGCCTCTGCTTTAGGTACGATTGAAACGTATGACTTACCACCAGCTTTTTTAGTAAACTTAACGGTACCGTCTACTTTTGCATGAAGCGTGTGGTCTTTACCACCATACACGTTTTCACCTGGGTGATGTGTATTACCTCTTTGTCTTACGATAATGTTACCAGCGATGGCTTCTTGACCACCAAAAATCTTAACACCTAGGCGTTTTGATTCTGATTCCCTACCGTTCTTTGAACTACCTACTCCTTTTTTATGTGCCATGATATAAAGTTTTTGTGATTAATACTTTATTTTTTTTCTTTTAGTAAAGCCTTAGCCTGCTTGACCCATTCTTCAGATTCAATCTTTTCACGGGTAATACCATCTATTGCAGAAAGCTCTTCTTTATCAGCAGCCTTCAATTTACTAATTTGCTCATAGGTGTAGATACCTATCTCATTTAATTTCTTCTCAAAGGCGGGCCCTATACCGTTGATTTTTTTTAGATCATCAGCATCAGCCTTAAGTGCTGTACCTATGTTGTGAAGAACATTGTCGAGGTTGATTTCAATGCCATCCTTTTCTGCACGGTTTTCTGCACGTGTTATAAGGTTCTCACTTACTTCAACTTCTTTTTTAGCCTTGGGCTTGGCTGTCTCTTTTTTAGCTGCTTTCTTAGGTTCAGCTTCTTTAGATTCAGCTTTTTTAGCTGGCTTTTTCTTTCCATCGATGCTGATGTCAAGAATTTCCAACTGGGTAAGGTACTGCCTGTGGCCGTTTTTCTTTTTGTAACCTTTACGTCTTTTCTTTTTGAAGACGATTACCTTGTCTCCTTTAAGGTGTCTTACCACCTTGGCACCTACTAGTGCTCCTTCTATAGCCGGGGCGCCAAGAGTTACATTGTCACCGTCACCTGTAAGAAGAACTTTGTCAAAGCTTACATTAGCTCCTTCATCTTCTGCAAGGCGGTGTACGTAGATCTTTTGGTCTTTCGCAACTTTAAATTGCTGCCCTGCTATCTCTACAATTGCGTACATAGCGTTGTTGTTAAAAAATATTTTGTTTAAAAAGGCGCAAAAGCTTCTCGCTTAAGCGGGCGCAAATATACGTCTATTTCAATAAAATACAAATATTATTATTCCTTAAAAACAAGGAATAAACCATGAAATATCAACAGTAAAATAATTAGGAATGTTGTGCAGAAGCCTTACCTATATCTTCCTGCCTTTGTTTCATCTCTTTTTTGGTATTGCGCGTGTTCCAGCTTTTCTTGAACAGTTGCATAAAGGACAAGGTGAGCACGACACTGGTGGAGAAACCCATCAGGGCCACCATGAAGATAACGGTGCCCAGGCCGGTTTTATAGGTGTTAGACCAGCTTGTGATAAGTTCTTCTATATATTCTGGGTTGATATTGCCAGCATACAGCCCAAAGAAGAGCGTAAAGAGCAGCGTGGCTATAAATCCCGTTACCACACCTACTGAGAACCCATCGCCATACTCCATCTCTCCCACTTTTTTCAATCTGTAATGTTTTATGGCCTCATAGATGCCATACCCCGTGATAAGACCATTGGCAAGGCTAAAAATGGGGTTGGTATGCAGTTTAAAAAGTGCAAGAAAAAGAAAGTATGCGATGAGGCCGGCGGCAATCGCAATACCATAGCGTATGGGCAGTGTTATCTTGGGCATAACTTGAATCTTTAGTATCTAAAGTTCTTAAATTAACACATCAACATGGCTTAACACACTGTTAAAGTTAACGTTTGCGGAATTTATAAACCTGCTGCTTTAACTTTTTAAGAGCATTATACTGGTTAATTTTATACATCCTGACGGGTTTTGTGTAACAATTACATGAATACTACAACTAATCCACACATTAAAATTATCGATAAATGAATTTAAAAATAGTAGCCCTCGCCTTTTTTACGGGCACGGTTGCGCTTAGCGCACAAAAGGTAGAGTTTGAAGAATATGACCTGGACAATGGTCTTCATGTCATCCTCCACAAGGACAACGCCGCACCAGTGGTCACCACATCAGTCATGTACCATGTGGGCGGAAAGGATCGCGAAGAAGGAAGGACAGGTTTTGCACACTTTTTTGAACACCTGCTTTTTGAAGGCACTGAAAACATAGAAAACGGAAAATGGTTTGAAATCGTGAGTTCTAACGGGGGCACAAACAACGCAAACACCTCGCAGGACCGCACCTATTATTATGAGGTCTTCCCCAGCAACAACCTTGAGCTAGGCCTCTGGATGGAGTCTGAGCGCATGTTGCACCCGGTCATCGAGAAGGATGGGGTTGACACCCAGAACGAGGTCGTGAAAGAAGAACGCCGGTCATCGTATGACAACAGGCCTTACGGGCAGATGATTTTCGCTATAAGCGAAAACCTCTTTGACAAGCACCCCTACAAGGACCCCAATGTGGGCTACATGAAGGACCTGGATGCCGCCACGCTCGACGAGTTCAAGGATTATTTCAAGAAATATTATGTGCCCAACAATGCTGTTCTTGTGGTTGCCGGTGACATTGACATCAATAAAACCAAAGAACTTATCAATGCGTATTTTGCAGCCATTCCACGGGGCGAGAAATTGACCCGCAGCTACCCTAAAGAAGACCCCATCACCCAAGAAAGGGATGCCAAGGCCTATGACGCAAACATACAGCTCCCTGCCAGCATCACGGCATACAGAACACCGGGATATGGCGAGCGCGATAGCTATGTGCTCAATATGATCTCAACATATTTGAGCGGTGGTAAAAGCTCTGTACTGTATAAAGATTTGGTTGACACCAAAAAACTTGCAGCCCAGGTAGGAGCATTTAACCAGGAGCAGGAAGACTATGGCATGTACTTGATATTTGCGCTGCCGCTGGGCGAGACAAGCCTGGAGACCCTGTCCAGCGAGATTGAATCAAAAATAGAAAAACTGCGTACGGACCTTATCTCCCAGGAAGATTTTGAAAAACTGCAGAACAATGCCGAAGCTGATTTTGTGAACAGCAACTCAAGCATTGCAGGTATTGCAGGCTCACTGGCAACCTATTACATGCTCTATGACAATACAGACCTTATCAATACAGAGATTGACATCTACAGGTCTATCACCAAGGAAGAAATTCGGGAGGTAGCAAACAAATACCTCAAGCCCACACAGCGAGTGGTCCTAGAATATCTACCTAAAGAACAACAGTAAAAATACAGCAATGAAGAAATTAATATTCAGCATACTATTCTTAACGGGGCTTGTGGCAACCGCACAAGTTGATAGAACAAAGCAACCCACACCCGGCCCAGCCCCCGAAATAAACATAAAGGACCCAAAATCATTTGACCTCAAGAATGGCCTCAAGGTCATCGTGGTGGAAGATCATAAACTACCCAGGGTAATCTATTCTTTACAAACTGACAATCCCCCCGTAAAAGAAGGTGATGCCATAGGTGCTGCTGATATGTTGAGCAGCATGCTGGGCAAGGGGTCACAATCCATAGACAAAGATGCTTTTTATGAAGAAGTAGATTATATGGGTGCTTCCGTCAATTTTGGGTCCAGCAGCGCTTTTGGCAACGGGCTTTCTAAATACAGCGAGCGCATCCTGCAATTAATGGCAGATGCCGCACTCCACCCCAACTTTTCCCAGGATGAATTTGACAAGGAAAAGAACATCATCCTTGAAAACCTCAAGAGCAATGAAAAAAATGTGGGGCAGGCCGCATCAAAACTAGCCAGCGTTTTAGCATATGGCAAGGATAATTCAAATGGTGAAATCCTTACCCCAGAAAGACTGGAAAGCGTTACCATGCAGGACATGAAGGAATATTACAACAAGGTTTTTGTTCCTAACAACGCTTACCTTGTGGTCATAGGTGACGTCAAGTACAAGGATGTCAAGAAGCAGGTTAAAAAATATTTCAAGGACTGGAAAAAAGGAGCAGAACTACAGAACAACAACGCAACCCCGGCAAACGTAACCGGTACTGAGATTGATTTTGTGGATATGCCAAATGCCGTACAATCACAGATCATCGTCCTCAACCTGGTCAACCTTAAAATGAAGGATGCTGACTATTTTCCCGTGTTGATTGCCAACCAGATTTTAGGCGGTGGCGGTGAAGGAAGGCTCTTCCTCAACCTGCGCGAAGACAAGGGCTACACCTATGGTGCCTACTCTTCAATAGGCAACGATAAATACGGGCCAGCAACCTTTCGCGCCTCAGCGAGTGTAAGAAATGAGGTTACTGACAGCTCAGTGGTCGCATTCCTGGATGAGATAAAGAACTTTCGTGACAAGCCCGTGAGCAAAAAAGACCTGGAAAACGCCAAGGCAAAATACACGGGTTCATTTGTTCGCTCCCTTGAGCAACCGGGAACGCTTGCCTCATTCGCACTAAACATTGAGACCGAGGACCTCGACGATGATTTCTATAAGGATTACCTCACAAAAATCGACGCGGTGACCATTGCAGATGTTCAAAGGGTGGCAAAAAAATACTTTCTTGTTGACAATGCCCGCATCATCATTGCAGGTAAGGGCAGCGAGGTGCTCGACAATCTAGAGAAGGTGACCTTTGACGGCAAGACCATTCCCGTAAATTACTTTGATAAAGAAGGAAACCCGGTTGAACGCCCAGAGTACAAAATAGAGGTCCCCGAGGACATGAACGCCTTTAAAGTAGTGGCAAACTACCTGCAGGCCCTGGGAGGCGTGGGCGCGCTAGAAAAAATAAATGCCGTACAGGTTGAGGGGCAGGCCAGCATGCAGGGCAGGCAACTAGACCTGCTCATGCTACGCACCACTAATGACAGATTTGTACAACTGCTGAGCATGCAGGGGCAGACCTTGAGCAAACAGGTGCTTAATGGCAACAGTGGCTTTATGGTACAGCAAGGTAAAAAGATGCCCCTTAATGACGATTTGCTCGAAAAATTGCGTACTGCCGCACCACCCTTTCCAGAACTTACCATGGTCGAGGATCCCGCGATGCAACTTACCGGTGCAGAAAAAGTGGATGGCAAAAACACATACGTTGTTGACATGGGCAATGGGGACACAAACTATTTTGACATGGAGACCGGTCTTAAATTAAGGACGGTGACCCAGCTGCAGATGGGGCCACAGACCATTCAGCAGACCTTCAATTTTGGAGATTATAAAGAAGTTGATGGTGTTAAGTTTCCATTTGTGCTATCCCAGAGCATGGGGCCACAGAGCATTGACTTTATCATCTCAAAAGTAGAGGTCAACCCAGAGGTTGATGCAGCTCTTTTTGAATAAGTATTATAGGATTTCGTTGACACGAAAAGGACTCCTTCAGGGGTCCTTTTTTATTTTTCGCGCCAGCGCAATGTTTCAAGAATGCGCTTGATATCCTTTTTTAAATAGGCTGCCGCCGGAAGGATACTGTCATAGTTAGGCTCTGTATTAAAATAAATGGAACCCGTGAGGAAGTTGTTCAAACTATCAGTTACATAAAATTGAGATTGTGAAGCCGCATTGCCAGAAACGTCGTAAAACATGCCATATACATTGTTCAGCTCATCAACATACGGCTGATTGTAGATTTCATCAGCCTTGATGACGTGTTCATAGGTCAGTTTTTGCGCATCTGTAAGAAGCTGCCTCAGGTTGCCATCAACCTTGCGGTAAGTAAGGTAGAGCGCGCCGTTAAGCTGGGGATACTTCAATATTGCAGAGCAGTTGCCATCATATTCAACCACCGCTTGCGTGTTCTTCATGAACACATAGGGGCAATCCCCATACTCCCAGGCATTATACCTTGGCACATCATATTGTAGGGCAAGTTGCGCGGCAGGTTTTGGCAGGGTTTCTTCACCACAGGAAACCATTGCAACAAGTATGGATGTGATAAGTAAAGCTCTTATTTTCAAGATTGGCAATTTATGTTGCGAGGGGTTACGCGCCTATGGTGAGTTTTATCTGCTTTATGCGCTTACGGTCAATAGCCTCAATGGTAAACGCATATTGATTAAAGTTTATTATTTCATTCTTTCGGGGGAAACCCTTTGCTATTTCCAGCAGGAAACCAGCCAAGGTCTCGGCCTCGCCCTTGCTTTCTTCAAAATCCACGGGGTCTTCCAGCTTGATGACACGGTAAAAATCCTTGAGGGATGTTTTGCCTTCAAAGACATAGTTATTGTCATCCAGTTTTGAAAAAATGATATCCTCGTCATCAAACTCATCACTTATATCCCCCACGATTTCTTCAATGATATCCTCCAGTGATATCAAGCCGCTCGTGCCACCATATTCATCTACCACAATGGCCAGGTGGTTGCGCTTGTTCTTAAACTCGGTCAAGAGGTCGTCCAGCTTTTTGTTCTCGGGGACAAAGTAGGCATCGCGCAAGAGTGAATTCCATTCAAAATCCACCTCGTCAATGTGCGGCAACAAGTCTTTTACATACAATATACCGGTAATGTTGTCAATGTTATCCTTGAATACGGGAACCCTGGAATATCCATTTTCAACGATTTGAGGTATTATTTCGCCGAAAGGCCACTCCTCGTTCAACGCAAAGATATCCATGCGGGGCTTCATGACCTGCTTGGTATCTGTATTGCCAAAGCTTACGATACCCTGTAAGATCTTTTGCTCTTCAATGGAGGTGTCTTCCTCGCTGGTAAGTTCGAGAGCTTGTGAAAGCTGGTCTACGCTTATGTTTGATTTTTGCTTGCCCAGCCTGCCATGCAAGAACAAGGTCACGGAGCGCATGGGGGTACTTATGGGCGAAATCAAAAAATCAAGCACCGCCATGGGATAGGCCATCTGACTGGAAAACGACTCCTTGTTACGGCTGGCATAGACCTTAGGCAAAATCTCGCCAAACATCAATATCAGGAACGTCACCGCCACGACCTCGATGAGAAAGCGCAAATCTGTTACCCAGATCTTGATTTCTTCAAGCCCTGCAAAGAACACGTCGCTCACGCTTGAAAAAAGCAACACGATGGCGATATTGATAAAATTGTTTGCCACAAGAATGGTGGCAAGCAACTTTTTTGGCTTTTCCAGCAGGCGTATAACGATGGCCTGCTTGCGGGATTGTTTTTCTGGGTCCAGCTCCAGGTCTGCCGGTGTGAGCGAAAAAAATGCTACTTCAGTACCGCTTATCAAGGCCGAAAAGACCAGCAGGACCAAAACGGCGACCAATCCCAAGATTGTCGCCACGGAAAAATCATTTTGAATTAAAAGTAGACTGGCAGGGTCAGGGTCCAATGCTTATGGTATATAATTAATTAAGCTGCTCTATTAAAATGGCAGGTCATCATCTTCTTCTTCATAACTGCTCGCTGCTGGTTCACTAGCTTGTGAAGCAGGTTTGGACGATGATTGCTGTGCGGGCTGCGGTTGACCACCACCGGTCATCCCCTGGCCGCTCTGTTCCTTGGGCGTCAAGAAGGTAAAATCAGTACATTGTATCTCTGTACTGTAACGCTCATTGCCCGCTTCATCTTGCCATTTGCGCGTTTTCAACCTTCCCTCTATATAGACCTTATCGCCTTTTTTAAGGTATTTCTCACAGATTTCTGCCGCCTTGTTGCGCACCACGATGTTGTGCCACTCCGTGTTTGATACGCGTTCGCCCGTCGTCCTGTTTGTATAGGTCTCATTAGTGGCTACAGGAAAACGTCCCAGGCAGTTCCCCCCCTCAAAATAATGCATCTTCACCTCATCTCCCGTATGCCCTATAAGCATCACTTTGTTTAATGTACCAGACATGTATATCTTCTTTAATTAATAGGGTCAAAAGTACTGAAATTCCTTTAGACGTAAAACTTATAACCTTCCAGAAACCTATCTATTGCCCGTGGAAGTGCATAAGAATCAATCATATCAATGGGAACCGCATATTCTTCATTGATTTTTGCGACCTCAAGGGCATAAAAATCTATATACAGGTTTTGATGCGATAGCTTGTGCAGGACCGGTTTTTCGGTAAGTTTTTTAAGGGCGAGCATTTTTGCCGGGGTTTCCTTTTCGCTTAAAGCGAAAACAAATCTTGACAAATCTCCCTCAAGTATTGATGCCCCGATGAGCAAGCCAACCTCGGTATCGTTTGTTTTTTTTTCAGTCTCCACCAGTGGAAACTGGTACAGACCGTGCCATATACCCTTTTTGTCACGGCGTACGAGCGCAACCTTATCCTTGGCACGCAGGATAACAAAATGAAAGTACCTATCGCGCACCTTGATTTTACCTTGCTTTTTGGGCAGTATATCAACCGTATTGGTCGACAGGGCAACGCACTTGTCATTAAAAGGACATTGTGGGCAATGTGGATTTTTAGGCTTGCAGTGCGTTGCGCCAAACTCCATTATCGCCTGGTTGTAGGTTGCCGGGTCGTCAGTGGGTATCAATTGCTGGGCCAGAGCCCTGAATTTTTTCTGACCCACAGTGGTGTCAATGGGGTCATCTATACCATATACCCGGGAGAGCACCCTGTAAACGTTGCCATCTACCACGGCCTGTGCCTCGCCATAACAGATGGAGGCGATGGCACTGGCGGTATAATCGCCCACGCCCTTGAGTTTCTTGAGTCCTATATATGTACCGGGGAACTTTCCTTTCATCTCATGGGCAACCATCTTTGCCGTGGCGTGCAGGTTACGGGCGCGCGAATAATACCCCAGGCCCTGCCACAGGCGCATGACTTCGTCCTCTTTGGCAGAAGCCAAATCACCCACGGTGGGATATGCCCTTAAAAACTTTGAATAATATGGTTTTCCCTGCTCCACGCGCGTTTGTTGCAATATAATTTCTGACAGCCAGATGCGGTATGGATCATTGATATCGCGCCAGGGAAGCTCCCGCTTGTTATTTAAATACCATTGTATGAGGTTTTTAGAAAAATCAATCGCTGAAAATACCATTTACCGAATTTATGAGTTTATGTATTTATATTTTAATCGATTACGTTTGAAATATTGATTTATTAATACTTATATTTGCACCCTTGAAAAATTTTTAACCCCTAAAAATAAATACGTAATGACAAAAGCAGATATTGTTGCAAAGATTTCTGAAAAACTGGGAATAGAGAAGAATGACGTTCAAGCCACTGTAGAGTCTTTTATGACCGAAGTGAAGAATTCACTTGAAAGCGGTGACAATGTTTACCTAAGAGGTTTTGGTAGTTTTATCATCAAGACCCGCGCGGAGAAAACAGGTCGCAACATCTCTAAGAACACGACAATCAAAATCCCTGCACATAACATCCCGGCATTTAAACCTGCAAAGGTTTTTGTAGAAGGTGTTAAGTCTAACGTAGCCGTTGAGGACAAATAATTATTAATCCTTAAAAAATACGCACTTATGCCAAGTGGTAAAAAAAGAAAAAGACATAAGGTAGCAACGCATAAGCGTAAAAAGAGACGTAGAGCGAACCGTCACAAGAAGAAAAAGTAGTCTAGGCTACTTTTTCTTTTGTTTTACCGTTATAAGGTAAATCTTAAGTTCTTTGACATCCGGATATCAAAAAATGCCCTTACATACCTTAGGGCCATATTTTTTATATCTACCGGCACAATAATCCTGTGAAAAAACAAATTGTTTAATCCATTAATGGTTTTCTTATTTAACCACAAGAACGCCATCTATATAAATTTAACGTAACGTGAACAACGAGTTAATTATTAGATCTGGTTCCACGTCCGTTGATTTTGCCCTTTTAAAGGATGGAAGATTAGTAGAACTACATAGGGACAAGGAAGACAACAAGTTTAGTGTGGGCGATATCTTTATCGCCAAGATACGTAAGACCGTATCTGGACTAAACGCTGCATTTGTGAACGTGGGTTATGAGAAGGATGGATTTCTTCACTATCATGACCTGGGGCCACAACTTTCTACCCTGTTGAAATTTGTAAAACGTGTAAGCACAGGTAAACTCAAGGACTATAGTCTTAAAGACTTTCCTAAAGACCAGGACATCAACAAAAACGGGAAAATCCCAGATGTACTTAAGTCTAACCAATCCATTTTAGTACAAGTTGTCAAAGAGCCCATTAGCACAAAGGGTCCCAGGATAAGCAGTGAGCTTTCCATCGCGGGACGTTATGTGGTACTGGTTCCTTTTTCTGACAGGATATCGATTTCTCAAAAAATCGAGTCCCGGGAAGAAAAGGCCAGGCTCAAGAGACTGGTACAGAGCATTCGCCCCAAGGGGTTTGGCGTTATTGTACGCACCGTTGCAGAAGGCAAAAAAGTCGCAGAACTAGATCGTGACCTTCAAAACCTAACGGACCGCTGGAACGCCATGTGCAAAAAGCTTCACAATGCCCATTTACCCAGCAAGGTACTGGGAGAAATGAACCGTGCCTCCTCAATATTGAGGGACATATTCAATGATTCCTTTACCGGTATTTGTGTAGATGATGAGACATTGTATTATCAACTAAAAGATTATCTGCAAGAAATTGCACCGCACAAAGAAAATATCGTAAAACTCTATCAGAACAGCATTCCCATTTTTGAGAAGTTTGGCATAGAGCGACAGATCAAGACTTCCTTTGGCAAGACCGTCTCCATGAGCCGGGGCGCCTATCTTGTTATAGAACATACTGAAGCACTTCACGTCATAGACGTGAACAGTGGCAACCGTAGCAACAAGGCAAAAAGCCAGGAAGACACTGCTCTTGAGGTAAATATGATTGCAGCAACCGAAATTGCCCGCCAGCTTAGGCTAAGGGACATGGGTGGCATCATAGTGATAGACTTTATTGATATGAACAGGCCCGATAACCGTAAAAAACTCTTTAACCTTCTCAAGGATGAAATGAGTGATGACCGGGCCAAACATAAAATTTTACCGCCCAGTAAATTTGGACTCATCCAGATTACCAGGCAGCGCGTAAGACCAGAGATGAATATCAAGACACGAGAAAAAGACCCTAACGGGGATGGCGAGATTGAAGCGCCCATAAGTGTTGTAAACCGTATTCAGACCGATCTTATCAAGCTATTGAAAAAAGACTATAAAAAGATGACGTTACATACACATCCCTTTATAGCGGCCTTTTTAATGAAAGGCTTTCCATCTATTCGCTCCAAGTGGTTCCTGGAGCATAAAAAGTGGGTACGAATAATGCCCAGAGATGCTTACACGTATCTTGAATACCGTTTTACAGATAAAAACGGTAAAGAGATTAGATAACAACAAAGACCCCCATCGTACATTCGGTGGGGGTTTTTTGTTTTTCTATACCCGCCAGTACTTGGCAAGCATTTAGCCCAGAAAGGAAAAACAACGCACAAATTTCTCCCCTCTGGGAGGGATGCCGAAGACAGAGTGGGGTATATTTGTCAAATCGCCATGAAAACCACAAAATCCTACACCGTAGATCAAGCACAGGCCCGTATGGAGCGCTACTGCTCCATGGAAGACCGCTGCCATAAACAGGTAGAAGAAAAACTGCGGCAGATGAACATGATACCCCAGGCGGTCGACCATATCCTCTACCACCTCATCACTAACGGTTACCTCAATGAAGAACGCTTTGCGCGCACATACGCCCGCAGTAAATTCAATCAAAAAAAATGGGGCAAGAACCGCATTATAAGAGAGTTAAAAATGCGGGAAATATCAAAATTCAATATCGATGCCGCACTCAGCGAGATTGATGATAACAAATATCATGAGGTTTTTGATTCGCTTTCGCGAAAGCGACTCGCACAAATCAAAAATGAGCCCAACAAATACAAAAAACGCAAAAAACTAGCCGATTATCTCCTGTATCGTGGATGGCCCGGGGATTGGGTTTATGAGAAAACGAAGGAACTTATTCCTTAAAAAAACAAGTTCTTCCTCCCTCATGGCAGGGAAATTTTATGAGAGGGGGATTCCGTGCAGTTTATGCGTTTCGGCAATGGCGCGCTCGTTCTTCTCGTCAATCCACGCTTGTCCCTTGCGGCGACGCATAAAGTTGTCAAAATAACGCATGATAAAGACATTGTAAACGGCCTGTGCAAGGTGTCTTGGCTTTCGCGGAAGCGCACGCAAGCTCATGCTGAATCCCGGCGTCACATACTTCATGTAATGCCAGTAGCCCTCGGGCATGTAGAGTGTTTCCCCATGCTTTAAATGCGTGATGTAACCCTGGGCTTTTTCAAGCACCGGGAATTTTTTATAATCAGGAGCATCAAAGTTGATATCTTCACGGGTTATGAGTGAGTGAGGAACTTTATAAAGGTTGGGCGTTTCTGATGGTGGAAATAGAATACATTGCTTCTCACCATTAAAGTGAAAGTGCAAAATATTTGCCCAGTCTATATCGTGGTGCATGAATACCTTGCTGTTTTCTCCACCAAAGAACAGCATGGGTATCTGCTTCAAGAGGTGCAGCCCTATTTTAGGAAACTTAAAATCTCCTTTTAATGAGGGCACTTCCTTCATGAGGTTGTATAGAAAAATACGGTAATTGGTGGGTTTTGACATGAGCAGGTCAATGTAGTCTGCCATCTTCATTTTGGCATGAGCCTCATTAAAACCATCTTCATGGGTCACGGGCCTATCATCATATAATGGCACGGTCTTGTCGCCGGCCACCTGCTTGATATACTCTAGGTCCCATTTGTCAAAAGCGGGCCAATCTTCAATAAGGTGCTCGATGACCACGGGCCTTTGGGGCTTCAAATAATCACGTACAAACTCTTTTTTAGAGATTGTCTTAACTCTATGTATTTCTTGTAACTTCAAAAAAATTCGACTAAAATTTAAGCTTTGGCTTTTGCCTTAGCCTCCTCATTGCGAGGGATTGAATGTCCGGGACGCGTCCATTTAGGCTTTTCGCCCAGTGGCTGGTATCTTGACTCAGTAGCTTCCACGGTTTCTGGTTGTGCCTTTTTTACAAATGGCTTTTGCGGGTTCAAACCTAGCATCTTGAACATTTCCATATCCTCATTGACATCAGGATTGGGTGTTGTTAACAACTTGTCTCCTGCAAAAATTGAATTTGCTCCAGCAAAAAAGCACATTGCCTGCCCTTCCCTGCTCATTTGTGTGCGGCCTGCACTTAGTCGCACTTGTGTTTGTGGCATTACAGTACGTGTCGTGGCCACCATGCGTATCATTTCCCAGATTGATATGGGTTCTATATCTTCCATAGGTGTGCCTTCAACGGCAACGAGCGCATTGATGGGCACACTTTCTGGCTGTGGATCAAGCGTGGCAAGGGCAACCAGCATTCCTGCACGGTCCTCAAGTTTTTCGCCCATCCCGATGATGCCGCCACTACATACGGTAACATTGGTCTTGCGTACGTTACCTATGGTGTCCAGACGGTCCTGGAAGGCACGGGTAGAGATAACGTCTTTATAATAATCTTCTGAGGTGTCCAGGTTGTGGTTATAGGCATATAATCCTGCTTCTGCAAGGCGTTGCGCCTGGTTCTCGGTAAGCATTCCCAGGGTACAGCAAACCTCCATATCCAGTTTATTGATGGTACGCACCATCTCAAGCACTTGGTCAAATTCTTCACCATCTTTTACATTTCGCCAAGCGGCCCCCATGCACACACGTGAACTTCCAGAAGCCTTGGCCCTTAATGCCTGTGCCTTTACATGGTTTACCGTCATCAGGTCATTGCCCTCAACATTTGTATGGTACCGTGCCGCTTGTGGGCAATATCCGCAATCTTCTGGACAGCCTCCTGTTTTTATTGATAAAAGTGTAGAAACCTGTACCGTGTTGGGGTCATGAAACTGCCTGTGCACGGTCGCTGCTTCATAGAGCAGCTCCATCAAGGGTTTATTGTAAATTTCAAGGATTTCCTGTTTTGTCCAGTCGTGTTTCATAATCGCTTGGTCTAAGTATCAAAAATACTAAATATGATGTTTATAACGCTTGTAAAAGCTAGGGTTTACTAACCAAAATACTAACAGCGTTACCGCCAAAACCCACCGCATTCACCAATATGTTCTTTATTTCCTTGCCAGTACCAATCTTGTTCAAACGTTGTGTTTGCGGGCTAACGTAAGGTATTTCAAGTATTTTTTGCTTTTGCAGGATTGCGATGGCAAGTTCAAGGTTGAGCAATCCACTTGCGCCAAAAGTATGCCCCAGCTTCCATTTATTTGTTGTTAATAACGGTAGGCTTTCGCCAAAAACCTTCAGGATGGCGCCCGCTTCGCTAGCGTCTCCCAGCATGGTCCCGGGTGCATGCATGACAATGGCATCAATAAGTGCGGGGGATTTACCGCCCAAAGCCATTTTCATCGATTTTTGAAAACAATCTGCCTCCTTGGTTACAGAGACGGCATGGGTCAAGGTTTCTGTGGCGTAGCCCACACCGGTGACGTATGCCAATGCATTTTTACACGCTCCCAGCTCAAGGCAGGCACTTGCTGCTCCCTCGCCCAGCACCATGGTATTTTCCTTTTTATCAGGATCAAGTGCCCGGCAGGGATATCCCGTATTTTCATTGGCACGGCTATAGGTCTTCATCGCACGCATCTGCGCAATGGTAAAGGGTGTGAGTGCTGCTTCACTACCTCCCACCAAGAACCGCTCGCACATCCCAGACCTTAACCAGGCGACACCGTTCAAGAGTGCATGTAGCGCTGTAGAGCACGTGATTGAATGTGATATTTCAGGGCCATCGTTCTGTAAATCCTGCGCGACCCAGGAGGAGATGTTGCCCAGTGTTGTTGTAGGTGAGGCAAGGGTTTCGGTATGTTTATCTTTCGCGAAAGCGGAATAATAATGCTCAAAAAGCTGTGTTGCCCCGCGCGATGAACCTATGTTGATGCCATAGCCACTGCCTGATTGCCACTGCGCATGTTTTACCGCTTCACGGCTTGTAAACATGGCATAGAGCACACTGTCGTCAAGACCTTGATAATTGCGGTTTTCATCTCTTATCTTTTGGATTTCAACTTGTAAGCCGTGGGGCAACCTGCCCACCCAGGCCTGCAATTGCTTATCAAAAAGCAGGTTGTGCTTGCTTTCTAAAACTGGATTTTGCGAAGCGGCAGAAATCGAATAAAAACCGGTTATGGCAATGGGTTGGTGCAATTTTTATTATTTTTCACTGCAAAAATACGCCACAGAAAATGGACAACTACAGTAACAATGAATTTTCTCAAGAACCGAAGAAGAGCTGGTGGAAACGCAACTGGAAATGGGTGGTGCCCACGGGCTGCCTGGGGCTTATAATCCTGGTGTGTATCGTGCTGGGCTCTGCTATTTTTAGCTTTGTTAATCTAATCAGTGAAGAAAGCGGCGGCGATGAGGCCTTGACGATTGTTCAACAAAATGAGGAGATCATCAAGCTTCTTGGCGAACCCATTGAGAAAAATGGTTTTGGCAGTTTTAATGTCTCAACGAGTAATGGCTTTAGGAAGGCCGAAGCCAATTTTCCTATCAAGGGCCCCAATGGCGAAGGGCATGTGTATATCAAAAGCCACGGTAAGGGCGAGGCCAAAATCTACGATACTTTTGAGGTGACCGTGGGAGACACGCTGGTGCTGGATTTGAGGCCAGAAAGATCAATTGAACTTGAGTAATTCTTGAAGCTTTGCTTCGCTGACTTCTTTGAATTTTACTTTAACCGTTCGGTTTTTAGAGAGCCGTATTTGAGTTTTAGCGGCTTTGAAACCTTGCGCTGAAACATCAAAAGCTATGAGGTCAAATGTTTTATTTAGAGGCAAACTGACATTAGTATTGTATAAATTCAACACTGTCATATTGCTTCTATCTACAATATATATTGACGCGTTTCCACCCATTGCAGCTGCCGACTCAATTGTGAGTTCTGCCCTTTCTAAATTTTCTGGATAAAATCTATCAACATTGATCCAGCCAAGTTTTGCAATCTCAATCGCTTGATATAATCTTAAAGTGTTATTTCGTTTGAAAATCAGATTATTGTATTCTTTCAGCTGGCTTGCATCTATTGAGTCAAAGAATATTTCATCAGAATCGGTTTCAGAAATTATATTTAACCTAATTTGTGAATAAAGCGTATCATTTTTAAAAAACGTGGTGTCACTAGCCAAAACTCTTTCATCTTTTTCAAATTCAGAAAATGAACCTGAATCTTTAAGAACAGTGTTAAATGCAATTCTGTATTGGTCTACTCTATTAATTCTGGTCATCTCCTCATCCAGAACGATTGTATCTTTTAAAAATATCCACGGATACACTTTTTCCTCAAGGTTCTTATCAGTAAGATACCAATTCATATTACCAGAATCATCATGATTACCTTCAAAAATTTTCATGGCTTCTGTGGATAATTGTGGAAATGAAACTTGAATAACTTTTCCTGACTTTAATTCTAAATATTTATCACCGTTCTTCACCTGAATATTATAGGCGCCGCCAGAGATAAGCCACTTCCCATCAGCAATTGTTTGTGCATTATATTTCACAAGCGCTTCTTTCGTAGTCAATTCAACAAGTTCAAGCTTTAGGCTTTGATTACCATCAAAACCTTCTAAATCTTGAGGGTCTATCATAATCTGTGTCCCAAATTTTCCTACAATGAAATTGATTGTATCGCTACGCAGCGTAAAAACTTGCTCCTCCAGCTGAGGATTACTTAACAAGTCTTTTAAAGCAATAACATTTTTATCTTTTTCGCATGAAGCGAAAAAACATATCAACAGAAGAAGCGTAATTTTTCTCATAATCGATTAGGTTTCAAAACCCAAATCAATTATGATGCCATTAGCAAAATCGTTTTATCACTTTGCGGATGGTTTCATACAACCGCTCCATCTCTTCGCGCTTTGTAACATAGGGCGCCGCGATGTACATCGTTGCTCCCAGCGGACGTAAAAAAGCCCCATTTTCTAAACAGAAGTTAAAAATATGATACCGCAAGTTACCATAACGTTCCATGGGAAGTTTAAGCTCTAGTGCGATGATTGTACCCAGTTGGCGCACATTTTCCACGCAGGGTTCTGCCCGCATCTCTTTGGCGAAAGCCTCATGCCAGGAAACCACATTTGTGATATTTTCTTGCATTGCTGCAGAACCAAGCAAATCGAGCCCCGCAAGTGCCGTGGCGCAAGCAATGGGATTGCCCGAATAAGTATGCCCATGAAAAAGCCCCTTGCCAATATCATCTGAATAAAAAGCATCATACACCGCCTGCGTACAGGTCGTTGCGCCCATGGGCACAAGACCGGCGCTGAGGGCCTTGGACAAACACATCACATCGGGTTTTGTGTCAACATAATCTGAGGCGAAGTTTTTACCGGTTTTACCAAAACCCGTCATCACCTCATCAGCGACGAGAACAATGCCCAGCGAACGGCAAAATTGCAATAATTCATTCAACGCTTCCGCGGAATACATATGCATGCCGGCCGCACCTTGTACCAGGGGTTCGTAGATAAAACCCGCGATATTCTCCTCGTCGTGAAATTGTTTAATTTTCGATTTAATCGCATCAAGATTTTCTGCATCAGGCAACGAAATACGTTTAAAATCTATAAAGAAATCCTCAAACGGCCCATTATATACCGAAAGCCCGGAAGCAGACATTGCGCCCAGCGTATCGCCATGAAAACCATCTTCAAAAGCGAGCATGCGCTTGCGCGGTTTTCCATTATTGTAATGGTATTGCAGTGCCATTTTAATCCCGATTTCAGTTGATGTTGAGCCGTTGTCGTTATAAAAAACCTTCTGCTGCCCTTCAGGCAAAATGGAAATCAGTTTTTCGGCCAGGTCAACAGCCGGTTGATGCGTAAAACCACTGAAAACCACCTGGTCCAACTGCTCCATTTGCGCCTGTGCACGCTTGATGATAAAGTCATTGCAATGCCCGTACACAGCGGTGTACCAAGATGAAATTCCGTCAACGTATTCCTTGCCATCCTCATCCCAGAGCAAGGCTCCCTTTGCCCTTTTAATAGGCAACGTTTCTGGATTAAGCTTATGCTGCGTTAATGGATGCCAGATGTATTTTTTGTCTTTTTCTATAATATTCAACTAATAAATTCTTTAAATAAAAATATATGGAGCTATTTCCCAATTCATCATTTCACTAAACTCCGAAAGCTTTTTAGGACTTGCAGTTAAAGGCAAGGTTTTTTCTTCAAATTCTTCTTCGTCAATAAAACCTTTGGTTTCATGAATTATTCCTTTTTCGAAATCAATTTCATGATTTTCAAAAGCTCCTGTTGCGGCAGTTGTTCCAGATGATGAGACAGAAGAAACCACAAACTCGCCATCCATAAATTTTGCATTATATACTATTCTAGATCTGGTGAATTGGTTGTCAATTTTTAAAACACCTTCATCAATAGAAATCTCAGGTTCAATATAAGGAGCCATTCCTCCTTCATCACCTCTTATGATAAAATCATTATTTTGAGAAATCAGTTTTTGAGAATCTTCCTTTGAAACAAAAACCAGAAGAATTCGTGCTTTAGTTGATTTAAGCTTACAACTCTCGCAACGTTTTTCATAAACGCTATCTTTTGACTGCAAAATTAAAGCCACATCATCTTGCGAATCATCGTTTAAATCTCCATCAACACGCTTTAAAACCTCCCAATCATCATTATCAAGCACATCTTCTAGCGTATTATTTTGAAAATATGGAAACTTCACAGTTTCTTGTGCTTTTGCGCAGCTTAATAAAAATAAAAAGAGAGTGGTAAAAACGTATTTGATCATAGCTATGGAAATTGATTTAAAGTCTATTTGGCGGAAGCCAAAATAGCTACCATTAATATAATAATAAACCAGAATATAAATCCGATACTTTGCACCTCTTTAGCCTGTTTTAGTTTGGTTTCGTAGCCATATTTTTCTGAAACGCTCAAATTCTGAAATTGAAAAGTGGTCTTCTCGATGCCTTGGTCTTGGAGTGAAAGCGGGAAAAAAACAGTAACCATTCTTTTAAAGTAAGCGGCTCTTGCTTTCTTTTCTCTTCTAATTCTTTAGAAAAATTTAATTTATCCAAAGGCAATCTCTTTTCTCTCTATTCTATTTTCTTTTTTCCGATTTGAACAGTTCTCGATACATCCGCCTGCGGCAGACACTCGAACTGACATCTCAATACTAATATCTAACTACCCAAATCTATCTTATCAGCATATTCCCGCACCACGTTTTCGTCAAAATAGGGTTCGTCATCGATTCTTCCCAGCACGGGCACACCTGCCATTTTCTTGATGATGGATTCTGTGGTTGGGTGCTCGTTGCCGTTAAATATAACCCCGTGAATCTGCTTTCCATCCTGCTTTAATTTTTCAATGGTGAGCAAGGTGTGGTTAATGCTACCCAAATAATGGCGGGAAACCACGATGACTTTATGATGCGGTTGGATCAAGTCCAAAATTGTTTCGGTATCATTAATTGGAACCAGCAATCCACCAGCGCCTTCTATGACAAGGTTATTCTCCGTTTGTGGTTCTGTAATGGCTGCAGCGTTTACCTCGATACCATCTATTTCAGCCGCAGCGTGCGGACTCATGGGCGTGTTCAGCGCAAAGTCATTTTCATGAAAAACGGTCTTATTATTTGAGACCAGCGCTTTCACTTTATGCGAGTCAGAATTATCAAGGTCTCCCGCCTGAATAGGCTTCCAATAATCTGCTTGCAATGCTTCTGTAACAATAGCCGAAACTATGGTTTTACCAACTTCAGTACCTATGCCGGTGATAAAAAAAACGTGTTTTTTACTCATCCTACAAATTTAGCCAAGAGCGCCAAAACAGTTTTGATTTCTTCCTGCGAATTGTAACTATGCAGGCAAAAACGCAAACGCTCGTCACCCGCCGGTACGGTGGGCGATAAGATAGGCAGTACAGAAAACCCTTCAAGTTTTAACTTTTCAGAGACCTCTTTTACACGCTCATTACCGCTTATAATTGCAGATTGAATCGCAGAATCACCTGTTATGAAAAGTGATTGAAGGTTGAAGACCGGGAGCTGGGATTTAAAAAATTGAATGTTGTCCTGCAATAAACTCACCGGCGATGTGCTATTACCGCCCATACCATTGAGCGCTTCATGGCCTGCAATAATGGTTGCGACCGCATGGGGTGGCAGGGCAGTAGTGTAGATCAAGCTTCGGGCAAAATTGACCAGGAAAGATTTTAAATCTGCATCACACAAAATCGCGGCGCCGTGACAACCCATGGCCTTCCCAAAAGTGACCAGGCGGGCAAATACCCTTTGGCTTAAAGCCAAATCT
>CEQG01061569.1_pt1 | contig 29828 bp, 23 predicted proteins | sample 350301 | NCBI WGS metagenome assembly CEQG01 (sample SAMEA2621242, study PRJEB7988) | marine metagenome | isolation source: saline water (ENVO:00002010), including | reverse complement strand
CGGCGGGCCATTTCCTGCCACGTCAGACAGCAGGTTTACCTCGGTGGGAACGCATGCCATCAAGCGCTGGGCAAGGCCGGTGGCTTTTCAAGATTGGCCTGCCGCCATGTTGCCTGATGCGTTGAAGGACGAAAATCCGTTGAAGATCATACGTGAGGTGGATGGTGTGTTTACGCATGCTTCGGTATAACTGTCAGTCTGGGTGCTCACCTCTGGCAAATGTATCGGGAACTGTACATAAGATATATACTATATGATAATAAAGAATTAAATCTTAGCAGAATTTGAAAACGAAATCAAGAGCATGAAAAAAGCAATCCTGTTTATGATCCTGGCTCCTGTTTTGGCACAGGCCCAATCGCCAAAAGCCATGCTGGATAGCGTGATAGGGAAATATCAAAGCTATAGGTCATTTGACTGGCAGGAGTATCCACTGGGAAATTATGAGGAGGAGCGCTATAAAAAAGATGCCCATTTCTCCCAGGCTCTGCTGGAGGAACTGCGTGCAATTGACCCAGGCAGTTTAAATGATACTGATGCCGTGAGCTATGAGTTGCTGCGGTTTGTGTTACAGGATGATGTGGATAGCTACACCTATAAAATGTACCTCAACCCCATACAGGCAGACCAGGGTTTTCACCTCAATCTCAATTATAGGGTGCGGCCCGTGTTGAATTACGAGCAGGGCGTGGGCTACATCAATATGTTGAAGGCCGTGCCGTATTTTACCCACAGTCACTTTAAGCTGATGCAAAAGGGGATCGAGCAGGGCATCATCCAGCCCAAGGTGATTTTCAACGGTTATGAGGCAAGCTATGAGACGCATATTGTTGACGACCCGCAAGAGAGTATGTTTTATTCACCTTTTTGGAATTTGCCAGACAATATTTCGCAACAGCGAAAAGATAGTTTAAAACAGGCGGCGCTTGCCGTGGTCAGGGATAGCGTGATTCCCAGCTTTCGCGAAATCAAAACCTTTTTTGAAGAAGAATATGTGCCGCAGGCACGTGATAAAATAGGCGTTTCTGAGCAGCCCGGCGGTGCAGATTTCTATCAAAACCGAATTGATTTTTACACGACTTCCACTGAATACACGGCACAGTCCATTCATGAGTTGGGACTCAAAGAAGTTGCACGCATCCGCGCTGAGATGGAAAAAATCATCAAGCAAGTGGGCTTCAAGGGTTCATTTGCCGAGTTTCTTGAATTTTTGCGCACAGATGACCAATTTTATGTAAAAACAGGCGATGAATTGTTGATGCATGCCCGCGATATTGCAAAACGCATCGATAACGAGCTGCCCAAATTCTTTAAAAAATTACCACGACAACCCTACGGCGTGATTCCGGTGCCTGCAGCGCTTGCGCCAAAATATACCGGCGGCCGGTATTCGGGCAGCTATATAAACGGTACTGAAGCTGGGCATTATCTGGTAAACACCTACAAACTGGACAGCCGCCCATTGTACACCTTGCCGCCATTGACGGCACATGAAGCGGTGCCAGGGCATCATTTGCAGGGTGCGCTCAATCAGGAAATGAGGGATAGTATTCCGTTTTTTCGCAAGAATCTTTACCTCTCGGCCTATGGCGAGGGCTGGGGGTTGTACAGTGAATACCTCGCTGATGAAATGGGGATTTACACCACGCCTTATGAAAAATTTGGTCAGCTCACCTATGAGATGTGGCGTGCCTGCCGCCTTGTTGTGGATACCGGTATCCATGCCATGGGCTGGACCCGTGATGAGGTGGTGGATTTTATGTCAAAAAACACGGCCCTTTCCATTCATGAAATCAATACGGAAACCGATAGGTACATCAGCTGGCCCGGTCAGGCGATAAGTTATAAGATTGGCGAACTCAAGATTCGTGAACTGCGCCTTAAGGCCCAGGAAGCATTGGGGGAAGCTTTTAACATCCGTGATTATCATGATGTGATTTTAGGACAGGGCACGGTAACCTTGCCCATCCTTGAAGAACGTGTAAATGCGTATATCGCTTCCGCGAAAGCGACTATGAAAAAATAAAAATAACGATTTTTTCATTTTCTGTATTGGCGGGAAGAGGATTTAGAAATCGGAAAGTAGAAAAACATATAAGCGTAAAAGGATGAATATCTAAAAAGAATCCTGCCTGCCCAAAATTTTAAAGCATAAAGCATAGAGCACCTTTCATGGAAATGAAAACCCACATTTTTGAATGTATCGATGCCCACACCTGTGGCAACCCAGTGCGGGTAATTAAAACCGGTGGCCCCGCGCTTGAGGGCAAGACCATGAGCGAGAAACGCCAACATTTTTTGCGCGAGTTTGACTGGATTAGAAAGGGATTGATGTTTGAACCACGCGGTCACGACATGATGAGCGGGAGCATTTTATACCCACCGCATGACCCAAGAAATGATTTTGCAATATTATTTGTGGAGACCAGCGGCTGCCTGCCCATGTGTGGCCACGGCACCATTGGCACCATTACCATTGCCATTGAAGAAGGGTTGATCATACCAAAAACTCCAGGTAAAATCTGCATGGAAGCCCCTGCCGGCCTAGTAGAAATCGAGTATCAACAAACTGGTGCAAAGGTAGACTGGGTCAAACTTACCAATGTGAAGAGTTACCTGGCGGCAAAAGATTTAAGTATTGATTGTCCTGAGCTGGGCACGCTTACCTTTGACGTGGCCTACGGGGGGAATTTTTATGCCATCGTTGACCCACAGAAAAATTTTAGCGGAGTTCAGGATTTTTCAGCATCAAAGATTGTTCATTATAGTCAAGAATTGCGACAGGCGGTAAACCTGAAGTACCCTGATTGTTTTGTGCATCCTGAAAATGAAACCATTCGTGATGTGAGCCACATGCTGTGGACGGGCAAGACCATTGACCCCACTTCTAATGGGCGCAATGCCGTTTTTTATGGCGACAAAGCCATTGACCGTTCTCCCTGCGGGACGGGTACATCGGCAAGACTGGCGCAACTGCATGCACGTGGGTTGCTACAACCTAAAACTGACTTTGTACATGAAAGCTTCATAGGGAGCAAGTTTGTGGGCAGGATAGAAGAAGTTGTCAAACTGGGAAATCACGATGCAATTATACCGAGTATCAAGGGATGGGCACGCATTTATGGCCATAATACCATAACAATTGATGAAAAAGACCCATATGCATTTGGATTTCAAGTAATTTAAAACAATAACCATGAAAAAATTAGTACTTTTTGCCCTGATTTCAGTTTCGTTTTTGGCGCAGGCACAAAAAGAAAAAATGACACTCGCAGCGTATGAGCATGCAGTGGACTTTTCATGGTCGCACCTTAACAATAAAAAAGTATTTAACCTGAGCACTGCGGTGCACTGGTTTGAAGATGGTGAGGGGCTCTGGTACATTGACTATTCAAAGAATGGTAAGGTATTCTCAAGGATTGAATTCAATGATTATACGCCAGGGCCTTTTTTTGACCACAAAGCCCTCGCAGCTGCATTGAGGGATGCGCTGGGAGAAGACATCAAGGCTACTGATTTACCCCTTACTTCACTCAAAAAGCACGGGGACAGTCTTGATTTTTTGGCTCAGGGCCAAAGTTTCTCTTGGAACTTAAAGAATGGGGAACTTCTCTTCATTGATGGTCCTGAAGAAAAAGAAAAAGTGCATGAAATGGCTTCGCTTTCGCCGAAAGGCAATTACCGAGCCTACCTCAACAAGCATGACATCTACCTGGAAGACACCAACACCACAGAAGAAGCTGCACTTTCTACTGATGGTGCCATAGGGTATGATTATGCAAGCTATTACGGGTGGTTTGACGAGATGGAAGGCGAGAATGGAGAACGGCCGCAACATTTTTCGGTGCAATGGTCGCCAGATGAAAAATGGCTGGCCACGCAGGCCGTGGATGTGCGCAACGCTGAAAAAATGTACAATCTCAACTATAACATTGACAGTATTTTTAAACCGAAGGTAGTTTCTTATTTTAGAGGTTCACCAGGTGATACCACCATGGTCATGGTAAAACCAGTTGTGTATAATGTGGAGACTAAAAAAGAGGTGGAGCTCAACTTGCCTACAAATACACACGTCAACGCCGTGAACATTCGTTTTGCAGATGACCCGCAATTTATTTATGCCAGCTGGGCTGACCGGGGCTTTAAAAAACAAACGGTAAAAAAGATAAATCTTGCGACCGGCGAGGAACAGCTCATTTGGCAAGAAACCTCACCCACAAGTATTGACAATTTCTACTTTCAGCCTATCCCAGAGTGGGAAAAAGTGGTTGTATTCTCTGAAAAAAGTGGCTGGAAACAGCTCTATCTCGTGGATGAAAATAACGGCGATATACAAGCATTGACCCATGGAGAATTTGTGGTCAATGATATCAAGCATATTGATAAGCAGGGCAAAGAAATCTACTATACCGCATCTGGTGTTGAAGCAGGAGTAAATCCCTATTTGCAAAAACTCTATAAGGTCAACCTTAAGGGCAAGGTCACACTGCTCACTCCTGAAGCTGGTCATCACGGTATTGATTTTGCAAGAGATGGAAAACATTTTGTTGATGAGATATCCACGGTTTCAACCGCAACGGAGACACTTTTGCGCAAAGCAAAAAACGGAAAAAAACTGGCAACCCTCACCAAGGCAGATGCCAGTCAACTTATGGATGCCGGTTGGGAAGCTCCAGAAACATTTAGCTTAATGGGCAAGGACGGCAAGACCACTATTTATGGGGCTTTCTGGAAGCCCATAAATTTTGACCCCAATAAAAAATACCCTGTTATTGATGCGACTTATACAGGACCGCACACGCAGCGTTTTCCAAAGACATACCGCGAGGCTTTTTACAATCAGTCGTGGGCAGAGCTGGGCTTTATCATCGTGCAGATTGATGGGTTGGGCACAGCCGGCCGTTCAAAGGCTTTTCGGGAGGTTTCTTACATGAACATGGGTGACAACCTGCGGGACCATGTTGAGGCCATCAAGTATCTGGGAGAAAAATATGCGTATGTAGATGTTGACCGGGTGGGAATTTATGGGCATTCTGCCGGAGGTTATGATGCGGGTCATGCCCTGCTTGCCTTTCCAGAATTTTATAAGGTGGGTGTTGCGAGTTCTGGTGACCATGATTTCAGGATGGAGAAGGCCTGGTGGCCCGAGATGTACATGGGGTATCCCGTAAATGAAAAATATGATGCCGTTTCAAATATTTCCCTTGCGGGAAATCTAAAAGGGAAACTACTCCTGGTGCATGGGGGCATGGACCATAACGTGAATCCTTCCGGCACCTATAGATTGGTTGAGGCCCTGGTGAATGCGGGCAAGGATTTTGACCTGCTTATCTTGCCCAGTCAGCGGCATGGATATACCGGTAAGGCAAATACCTTTTTTCAAAAAAAGCGCTGGAATTATTTTATAGAACACCTGCTGGACAAAGAATCCCTGTGGGAATATAACATAGATTAAAACATGAAAAACTGTGTGGTGATAGGTGGGGGGATCATAGGTCTCTCAAGTGCATATTTTCTGCAAAAGGCAGGTCATAAAGTAACCGTGATAGACCAGGGCAATATGGATGGTGGCGCATCATATGTCAATGCGGGTTATCTCACGCCCAGCCATATCATCCCGCTGGCGGCTCCCGGGGTCATGAAGCAGGGCCTTAAATGGATGCTGAGCCAGTCAAGCCCGTTGTACATAAAGCCCAGGTTGAATAAGGATTTAATACAATGGACGCTGGCCTTTAACAAGTCCTGCAATGCAGCGCACGTGCAAAAATCCATGGCCGCTATACGCGATATAAACCTGTTGAGCCGGGATTTATATGTTGATATCAAGCAAGAAGAAGGGTTCTCTTTTCAACTGGAAAAGAAGGGACTGTTCATGCTGTGCCAAACCCATAAAAAGATGGAAGGAGAAGAGCAGGTCATAAAAGAAGCCCAAAGATTAGGACTTGAATGCAAAATGATGGATGCCCCGGAAATCAAGAAAATGATGCCCGATGCAAAGATGAGCATTGTGGGGGGCTCATTCTATGAGTGTGACTACCACACAACGCCCCATGAATTTATGGAAGAGATGAAAACCTTGCTCAAAAGCCGCGGGGTAATTATCTTGACCAATGAGAAAGTATTGGATTTTGAGGTGAATTCAGGTAAGATTACTTCCGTGAAAACGGAAAAAAAGGAAGCCCTAAAAGCCGATGAGTTTATTCTTGCTGCCGGCGCGTGGACACCCTTTGTGGCAAAAAAACTGGGCATCAGGATTCTGCTACAAGCGGGCAAAGGTTATCGCATCAACACCACCCAAAAAACAGGAATCACCTACCCATCCATCTTGATGGAAACCAAGGTTGCTGCCACCCCCATGAACGGTTTCACCCGGTTTGCCGGTACCATGGAGATTGCCGAAATCAATGAAAAAATCAACCCCATACGTGTTGACGCCATTGCGCAGGGAGCGCAAAGTTTCTTTCCAGAGGTCTGCCTTACGGCGAAAGAAAAACAAGATGTAAAAAGTGGTCTGAGGCCGGTAACACCAGATGGTTTACCATATATAGGCAAGTCAACAAAATGCCCTAACCTGACCTTTGCGACCGGCCATGCGATGATGGGATGGAGCCTGGGGCCAGGTACGGGACTGTTGGTTTCAGAGCTGGTGGCGGGCAGGAAGCCCTCATTGGACTTGTCTGTTTACAGGCCAGAAAGAAAGTTTTAAAGCTTGATTTGTAAGGTAGTATAATAGGTTCTGGGCGGGGAGGGCAAGATTCCAGGGCCTGGATAACCGGTTGCCCTTCTCACAAAATAACTATTGTCTAGCACATTGTTTATGCCAGCTTCTAGCTTGAACCTTTTGTAGGTGTACGACAGCGAAAAATCAAGTATATCATACGCCGGGATGCTTCCTTCAATGCCACGCTGGTTGTCATTCACGTCTTGTGGCGCATTAGTGGCATCCGTAAATTGTTCAGATAAATAGGTGTACTGTAAACTTCCTAGAAGGTCGCCGTAACCAAAGTTCAGCCCAGTTTTTAGATTCACTTCTGGGATGAATTCTACCTGATTTCCCTTTACATTGTTTTGCTGGGATTTTGTGTATTCTGAGTTTGTGAGGGCCAGGTTTACAAAAACATCCAGTTTGACTTTTTCTACTTGCGGGAAGAAAGCCGACTTCACATTAAAGTTGCCAAAACTCTCCAGACCGTACATTACCGCCGTGCCTATGTTTCCGCGAAAGCGAACAACCCTTCCCGTCTCTACTTCTTCTCCCGCGGCATTTGTGCGGGTCTCATTTTTAAGCACTTCGCCCAGGCGATCGTTATAGAGCAACGCAAAGGCACTAACGTCATAAGAAAACAGGTTTTTAAAGCGGCCACGAATACCAAGGTCTGCCGTGAAGCCATTTTCGTCAGTGATATTTGGGTCAATTTGATACGATGGATTGACGATGCGAATGTCGTTAAAAGTCACTGAGCGGTAATTCTGTGAGAAGTTCCCGTACAATTCTGCCGAAGGCGAAAAGTTATACGATGTTCCAATCCCAAAAAGGAAAAAATTACGTTCTAAAGTCCGGTTATCCGGCACTTCTTCATTGAGCAGTGGATTGCCGGCAAGGTCAAGAATAATATTGCGATAACTGCCTTCGCTGGCCGTTTTTATATACTCAAACCTAAATCCCGGCGTCACCGAAAATTTATCGCTGAGAAAGAATATGTTTTCACCAAAAAGCGCCAAGTTAAGATTAGGGAATTTAAACGCAGACTGTCGCTCATAATTCGGGAATTCTTCATCTGCAAAATCAAAATCTGCAGCGGCACCGCTGCTTCCCGGGCCTTGTCGCTGGTCGTTTGAGGTTTGATAATATTTGCTGCCTATCAAGAAAATGGCATTTTTATCTGCTAAGGTATAGCGCGTTAAAAGCCTGGCTTCTGCACCCCAGTTTTTAAAATTATCCACGAGCAGTTCTCGTGGTTTTGAGGGGTCGTCCACTTGCGAAACGCGGTTGGTCCTAAAGCCCAGCGCCTTTCTAGAAGCGTCAAGCGCAAAAAGGTTCACGCTAAAATCTGTTTGCTGCGAGAACTTATGCTTTAGCTGTAGCGAAAATAGATTCCAGTCAACATCAAACCAGTTTCGGTCACGGTTGCTGAAGCTAGGGTCTTCATAAAACTGCGCATCGGTGAGACCGCCAGGTTGTTTTGCGAGGTAATTGAGTTTGGTAAATTCAAACGCGAGTGAGGTTTTTTCGCTTAAAGCGTACCCTAAATGCGCAAAGTAATTCCTGCTCTGAAAATTAGAATTAGGCCTAAAACTGCTGCCCTCCTTATAATTAAAATAGGTGTAATAGCTGAAATCTCCCACCGTGCCGCTAAGGCTGTTAAAGCTGGTAAAAAGGTCATTAGAGCCTACAGATTGCCTGCTGAGCAACTCGATTTTTTTATTGGGATTAGGCTTCTTGAACTTGAAGTTCACCAGTCCGCCAAATTGCGGCCCATACTGCAAGGAAGCTGCTCCGCGCACCACTTGGATTTCGCTGAGCGCTTCGGCGGGTGGGGTGTAGTAACTTTCAGGATAGCCCAGGGCATCAGCACTGATGTCGTAGCCATTTTGACGCACGTTAAAGTTTGCCGTGCGGTTAGGGTCCAGGCCGCGACCGCCTATGTTAAGCTGCAAACCTGCATCGCCGTTTTCATAAATGTTAAGCCCCGCCACTTGATTGTAGATTTGCCTGGCGTTGTTAGAAGCCATGTTTCCGGTGAGTTGGTCCATGAGGATGACTTCAGATTTTTTGCCGGCATAAATGGCGGTTCCCTCAACTTTTTTGAGTTGCTTAAGTGCAAAGACCTTTTCTCTTTCCTGCACGAGCACAACTTCAGAGAGTTGCTCACCTAACGGTTGCAGCGTGATTTCCCTGAAAAGGTTATCAGTGATTTCAAGGTTGCGTTCGTTCACTTTATGGTCAAAGGCAAACGTAACGATGGTGTACTCGCCCGCGGGAATATTGTTAATGGTAAAAGAACCATCAGCAGCCGTCCTTCCCAGCGCTTGAATTTCTTTTACATAAACTTCTGCATCATCTACGGGGGTGCCGCTGGGATTGCTCACTTTCCCCGAAAGGGTGAATTGTGCCTGTGCCGCTGTTGCAAAAAACAGCACTATGCATACGATTTTAAAGTCCTTGAATGCTATCATTGAAAGGTAATATCCAGGTTTTAGGTCTAAAAGATTCATCTTGTTCGCCCAGGTCAATTTCTGGGTTTACAAATGGTTGGCTCAAACGCCCGTTGAGCGTTACATAACTTTCAACGTACACGCCCACATTTTGATGTCCTTGACTTTCAAAATGTGATTTTAAGTAGTGCGCGTACTCTAGTATAAAGTCGGGTTGAAAAGACATCTGTTTTTCTTGCAAAGGCGTGAGAAAATCAGAATTATCCACATAAAACCACTTGCCAGATTTTTTGTCCATGATTTTAAATTGCGCATAGCCGGCCTTTTCGGCGAGCATCACGCGCCATGAAAAACGATACCCTTCTTCCGTCCAGAAAAGTTCTCCAGGGTACAGCAAATAGCGCCAAGGGAAAATTAAATGTATACAGAAAAATGCAATGACTAGGACTGTTGAGGTTTTACTCCAGGTGGTTTCTTGGTAAACTAATGCCCTGCTGTTGTCAAATCTTGTTTTGTTGATATTTAGGGCTTTCGCCAAAAGGCCTAAAATACGGTGATGCAGTTTTGCGTCAAAGAATATAAGCGATGACACAATCATGATATACGGAAACATCCCAATGGGAAAAAGCGCGCGGGTCATTACATGAAAGAAAACCACCATAAAAAAAGCAAAGCCACGCGTGCGCTTGTACAGCAGTAAAAAAGGGATGGTTAAATCATAAAGCGCGCCGCCCCAGCTAAAGGCATAATGCACCCATTCTTCACCCATAAAACTGCCTACAAAAGGAACATCAAATTTTGAAGGCAACCAGATTTTTAAGGGCATCGCGTCGATTAACCAGTCTGAATTTAGCTTTGCGAGACCTGCATAAAAATAGACAAGGCCCAGCAAAAGCTTGATGCTATTGATGGTCCATCTTGGGATTTTTTGAAAGGATTGCTCCGGATTTAATTTCGCGTCAAGCGAAAAATAAGCATTTGCCGGCAGGAACATCATTAAAAAGGCTACGCTGCTTATAAAATAATAATGGTTAAGATAGGTGGTTTTGTCCATCAACTCGATGTAGGTGAAGGACAAAAAGAAAACCACAATTGCCACGCGGTATTTGTAGCCCAGCATAATAAAAATGGCTGCCAAACAACAAATGGCAAAGATTACATAGGTGAAATTGCCCAGCGGTTTTACCCATTCAAAACCATAATATGAGAAGTGAAATTTTGGCTGAAGATACAATTGGTCAATCCAGCCTTTGCCCCAAAAACGCACCAGGCTCCACAGCATCATGGTGCCAAACAATATGCGAAAAACCGCTAAAGGAGCGGCTTCCACAGGATGATTTAAATATTTTTTTAGGGATGCAAGCATTTGCTAGTCGCCGTCTGCATCAACATAATCTATGCTTATGCTCATGGCAGAAACCATGTCAACTTTGAGTAAAGGTATAATGCGTTGCACCTCGTCATACGCTAAAAGCATGTCTGTAGGTGAAGCGTTATTCTCAATCTCATCTTTAAATGTCCCTAGGGCGCTTACATAACTTCTGGCAGTGTCAAACTGCGCATTGATGATTTCGTTAAGTTCGTCGCCATCCTTAACCGAGTTCAATGCGACGAGGTAAGATGCAAGGCTTTCTCCTTTGGCCGAAGAGCCAAAATGTTTACCATTAAAAAAGTCTTGTGAAGCAGTAAGGCCAGCTAAAAATAAAATCTTACTGTTTTGTGGACTGTAGTAAGCTTCCAGTGTTTGTGGGGCTGGAGTTCCTGTGAAAGCCCCGATGGGAATCCCCATTTTACCTGCTCTTAGATATTTTTCAAAGTAGTAGATATAATCGTTCACAAAACGGTCTGTAGAAGCTGTCGCAGATGCACCAGAATTGTTTACAAATTCGTCGCGATACGTACCCTTCCAGCCATTTACAACCGTTGTGGTCAAAGCAATCATATCATCAATAATATCGCTTGTAAGATTACGTGTGTTTGTGTCAAAAGAAGCAATGATTTCTGCATCAGTTGCGGCCATACCATTCAATAAATAATCAAGCGCAGGAAATCCTTTTGCATCAAAATTTGCCTCTGCGGCAAGGTCATAACTGCCGCTTGTGGTGAATTGGTCAATGGCATCTGTATCGGTAGGGTAGGTATTCATCTGCATGCGGTAGTTGGCAGTTTCAGCCGGCCCTATTTCATACATCGATACATATTGCCAACTCTTATACGCTTCTAACCATGCAGTACGCAATGTAGTTAGGTTTGCTTCATTAGCATCAGTAGAAAATGCAGCATAGGCACTTTGCATGGTGTTTAGCCTTACGGCGAAATCCTCATATGCGGGAATGATAAGATTATCTGCCCAATTGGTCAACATTGCCTTGCGGTCAAACGTCACAGAATTATCATCGTCGTCATTAGAAGAACTTCCATCATCAGTAGAGCAGGCCCAGATTCCTAATAATGCAATGAATAACCAGAAGCGAATACTTTTCATATCAATCAATTTAATTCTTAAAGTGTTGATTTTTAAGGATTATAATGTTTCTAAAACTTTTTATTTAAAATTAATCCAAATAAAATTTGCTGTTTTTGCGGTGCAAATTTACATTTGCAATCTCAATATTTAAAATAAATCTAAATAAAAATACATGTTCAAGTTTAGAAATTTTCTTCCTGTAGCATTTGCGGTAGTATCTATATCCTGTTCTAGTGATGATGATAACGGTGGTAGTGAAAGTGGTCTTGATAGAGGCCTTGTGATAGAGAATTATGCTGATATCGCACTTACAAATTATACTGATGCGCTAAATGATGCACAGTCATTAAAAACCTCCATTGATGCTTTTGTGGCTGCTCCTTCTGCGAGTGGTTTAGATAATGTAAAAGCAGCATGGCTAGCTTCCCGCGAAAGCTACGGAACCTCAGAGGCTTTCCGTTTTGCGAATGGCCCCATCGATTCTGGAGAAACTGAAGAGATTGAAGGTCTCTTAAACTCTTGGCCGCTTGATGAAGCATATATTGATTATGTAGATGGTGATGCAGATGCGGGTATCATCAACAACACAGTAGATTTCCCCACGCTTAACAAAGAATTGCTCGCTTCTCAAAATGGCGAGGGTGCCGAAGAAAATGTTTCAGTGGGATACCATGCCATTGAATTCTTGCTTTGGGGCCAGGATCTAGATGATCCGTCTGCAAAAACTGCAGGGCAAAGACCATATACAGATTTTGTTGACGGTGGTACAGCGCAAAATCAAGACCGTAGAAGAGAATATCTTTCTATCTGTGCAGACCTTTTGGTAGAGCACCTACAAGTAATCGTTGATGCTTGGGGAGGTTCATATCAACAAACATTTTTTGGCTTAAGCCAAAAACAGGCACTCAGCAACATGCTTGCAAGTATTGCAGAATTATCAAGCAGTGAACTGGCGATTGAAAGAATGGCTGTCGCACTTCAAAACCAGGATCAAGAAGATGAACATTCTTGCTTTAGTGACAATACGCACCGCGATATACGCCTTAACTGGCAAGGAATCAAAAATGTATATACCGGAAGCTATGCATCTGTGAGCGGAGCTTCACTTGCTGACCTTGTAGAAGAAGCTGACGCTGACCTTGCGGCAGAGCTCAACACCTTGCTCTTGGACGCTGATACTAAAATCAATGCAACATTGATTCCCTTTGACCTTGCAATTTCAGGAGGTGAGAGCAGTGCAGAGGGAGCTAAGGTACTTGCGGCAGTACAGGCCTTGGTTGCCTTTGGCGATAAATTGCTTGAAGCAAAAACAACCTTGGATATTTAAACTATATATACCCATTTAACGTATAGAACAGGATGTCCTTGAGGCAATCCTGTTTTTTCGGTTAATGCCTTTTATATTTGCGCAAAATTTAAAAATTCACTTTTGAAAAGGTTCTTTAGCTTTTTGGTTCTTTGTTTTATCCTTTCTTCCTGCTCTCAGGATGATGGGTATGAGCCGCTCATGCCCGAAGAAAACGAAGAACTTTCTGGAGGAGATGCAACTTCATTTGTTTTTTCTCCAGATGCTTTTGGTTTTTTTATTGATGGTCTCACCTTTGAAGAGCAGGTAGACTTTGGTGTGGGCAACTCCCTTTTTAACCAAAACTGGGTCACAGCACCCTCCTCAACCACCGCGCGTGATGGGCTGGGGCCTTTTTTCAACGCGCGTTCCTGTTCTGGATGTCATTTTAAGGATGGTCGCGGCAGGGCACCGGCATTTGCTGGAGAGTTGGCTCATGGCCTGTTACTTCGGCTTTCTGTTCCTGGTAAGGACGCTCAGGGCAAAAACTTGCCAGACCCAATCTATGGGGGTCAATTTCAGGATAACAGTATCCTGGACGTTCAGGATGAAGGTATTTTTGAAGTGGTTTATGAAAACATGAACGTCACCTACCCTGATGGTACGCAGGTCACATTGCGCAAACCCAGTTATATTTTTAACGAGTTGAACTACGGGGCCATGGCTCCTGATGTGCGAATTTCACCTCGAGTGGCAAATCAAATGATAGGTTTAGGTTTGCTGGATGCTGTTCCAGAAGCTACGTTCATTGCCCTCGCAGATGAAAATGATGCTGATGGGGATGGCATTTCTGGTAAAGTGAATTATGTATTTGATGAGGTTACCAGAACTACAAAAATGGGTAAGTTCGGCTGGAAAGCAAATGAACCTACTGTTTTACAACAAGTGGCTGCAGCTTTTTCAGGAGATCTAGGGATTTCATCCTCAATCTTTCCTGAGCAAAATTGTACTTCGCCGCTTGATTGTGATGATTATCCTAACGGGGGTAACCCTGAGATCCCAGATGAAAACCTAGAAAAAGTAACCTTTTATGCGTTGACGCTATCAGTTCCGGCAAGGAGGGATGTAGATGATCAAGAAGTGCTTGAAGGAAAACAATTTTTTGATCAAATAAACTGTACCGCATGCCACGTCCCAAAATTACAAACAGGAATTTCAGATGTGGCAGATGCACTTTCTAACCAGGTAATCAGGCCTTATACAGATATGTTGTTACATTATATGGGAGAAGGCCTGGCTGACAATGCCACAGATTTTTTGGCAACCGGAAATGAATGGCGCACACAACCGCTATGGGGGATAGGATTGATAGAAACCGTGAATGGCCATACCAATTTATTACATGACGGTCGTGCCCGAAACATTGAAGAAGCAATCCTTTGGCACGGGGGAGAGGCAGAGGCTTCTAAAAATGCATTCATGAATTTAAGTGTGCAACAGCGCGATAAGGTTTTAAAATTTATAAATACACTATGATACAAACTAAAAGAGTAGTGCTTTCGCTTGCCCTTTGCGGTTTTTTCGCGACAGCGATACTATCCTGTAGCAGTAATGATGACGATGGCTCAGGAGAAGAACAACAAACGGCATCTGTAGAAGCGGGACGTCAAAAACAGGTAGATGCCTTTTACGATTCTCAAATAAGCATGCAGCAAGAGCAACACGTTGCGCTCACCGCAGAACTGCATGTAAGGGCACAGGCTTTTCAAAATGCGCCCACACAACAAAACCTCACGGCATTAAAAGCAGCCTGGAAATCCGCTTTTCTACAATGGAAAGAGATGGAATTTTACAAAATAGGCATCATAGAAAGTTCATTCATTCATACCCGCATTCATCAATGGCCGGTGAATACCGCATTTATTGAAGATAAGATTGCCACAGACCTTGCGATTGACAACACCTATATAAACGGCTTAGGCGCTTCTTCTAAAGGATATGGAGCGGTAGAATACCTTCTTTATAACGGTGACGATGCAGCGGTTTTAGAAGATTTCACTTTAAGTGAAAACAACTCAAAACGTATGGATTATCTTGTAGCACTCGCCGAAAACCTGAATGTACAGGCCATCGCCTTGCAGGACCTCTGGACAACTTATGAAACTACCTTTAAAAGCAGGCTTGAAACGGGTGTTAACGGCAGTCAGAACAACCTTGTGAACGTCATTATCGCAGGGCTTGAAACCATTAAGCTCAAAAAAATTGGCCAGTCTGATGTTTCCATTACAGATGCGTCAGAGCTGGAGGCTTTTTACAGTATGACCAGTAAGGAAGCCGTGGCGGCAAACCTTGAAGCACTTTATGAATCCTACACTGGTGATTTTACCGCAGAGGGATATGGTATGGAGGAATTTGTGGTTGAGGTGTTGAACAACGATTCATTGAATTCAAATATCATAACTGCTTTTGAGAATACAATAGCGGCTTTTAATGCGATTGACGGCGACCTTGAAACGGCTGTGGTCAATAATGCTGCAAGCCTTGTGAAGTTTAGGGAAGAGCTTACCAGCCTGATTGTTTATTTTAAAACAGACCTTGCCAGTGCTGCAAATGTCGTGGTGACCTTTAGTGATAATGATGGTGATTCTGGCTAGGATTTTGACGGTTTGACAAAAACAAAAAGGCTCACTAATGTGTGCCTTTTTTTTTGTTATTGCGCTTACGCGAAAACTACTTGGTTACATCAATCATTTTTTGCACATAGTCATTAAAACTTGAAAGCGTATTGGCCAAAATGTCTATTTGCCCCTTGGCCTCATCCCAGTTTTCCTGCTCAATGGCTTCACGAACTCCCGGTAGTGTTTTTACACCATAGCCCGTATAAAAGCCTGGGGCATATAGTTGATGTTTGAACCAAGGGCGTCTGGGCAAACCTTCTTCGGTGATTAATTGTTGCTCAAGTTCCCGCAGCATGCCGTTAAGGCGTTCCTTTTGGGAGGTGCTGAGTTGCACTTGATTTACTTTCGCGAAAGCGTCTATGGACTCTTTTAAAGCGGTCATCTCATTCTGTAAAGGGGAGAAATTAATAAAGGGGATTTCAGCTTTTTTCTCTGGAGCCTTGATGTTCTTCTTGGGGTCTTCAGCAAGTTTGTAGTACCCTTTTTCTACCATCATGTTGTGTGTTTTAACCTCTTTGCGGGTGTTTTCAAGGTTTTTCATGATTTCGTCGAGATAACCGTTAACGGTAGTAAACCATCCTTTGAGTTCAAAGGGCAATACCTCTGCATTGGCCAGGCGCAAGGTGAGACGACCGGCAGTATTGGCAAGTGCCGCTCCATACTCAAAACCGGGATCCTTAAAGCGGGTATAGTGCGGGTAGGTGTCATAAATGGTGTGATACTCACCACCTGAACCTTCACCACCATACCCTAAATTAAGCGAAGCGATACCGGTATGCTGAATGAACGGGGTGTAATCTGAACCAGACCCCAGCGCCGAAATGGTAAAGGCATCGTCTCCATCACGCGTCATTTGTGCCGCGATTCTTCTTTCTTTAACCGAAACACCCGTTTGTGGGTCCATAACATCATCGGCGACCTGTGATACCATGGCTTCTAAGGTGTGTGAGCCGCCCACACCCAGAAATCCCCTACTGTTACCATCAGTATTGATGTAGGCAACGGCCTTCTGTTTGAGCTCGTCCATGTGGTCTTCCACCCACTCTGTAGAACCTATGAGTCCAGGTTCTTCAGCATCCCAGGCGCAATATACAATGGTGCGTTTTGGTCCTTTTCCTTCCTTGGCCAATTTGGCAACCACGCGGGCTTCTTCCATAAGGGCAACCATACCGCTCACGGGATCACTTGCACCATGTACCCAGGCATCGTGATGGTTACCTCTCACAATCCACTCATCAGGGTATTCACTTCCCTTTAAGGTTGCGGTAAGGTCATAGGCGGGAACCATTTGCCAGTCAAACTCCAGCTTGAGGTGCACTTTTGCCGGGCCGGGACCAATCTTATAGGTAATGGGCAATGCACCGCGCCATGAAGCGGGTGCGGGCGTACCTTCAAGGGCTTTTAAAAGTGGTTCAGCATCTTCATACGATATAGGCAACACGGGAATTTCAGTAATCGTTTTTGCATCCTCCCGTGCCAGGCGCTCGGCATTTTTTGTCGCGGCATATCCTGGGGTCAATACATCACCGGGGTAGGTGGGCATATCCATCACGGAGCCACGTTGAACGCCGGTTTTGTTTTTGTAGGGGCCTTTAGGATAGACATCGCCTTGATAATAGCCATCATCTTCTGGGTCAGAATAAATGATACAGCCTATCGCACCTTTTTCGGCGGCGAGTTTGGGCTTTATTCCTCGCCAAGAACCATAGTATTTTGCAATCACGATTTTGCCTTTTACATCGATGCCCAGTTTCTCAAGTTCTTCATAATCGCTGGGTATACCATAATTGACAAAAACCAGTTCGGCCTCAACATCGCCATCTGTTGAAAATGCATTGTAACTGGGTAATAGTTTTTCGCCTTGAGCGGTATAGGGGTCACCCTCCACGGGCACGGCTTCTAGTTTTGCCGTGTATTTTTCTGGTGCGGTCATCTCCAGCAGGCGGAGTTTAGGGTAGGGGAATAGAATTTCATATTCATCAACCTTGGTCTTGTAGCCCCAGGATTTAAACTGTTTTTCCATCCAGTCCACGTTGTGCTTGCCATACTCTGTGCCCACCCAGTGTGGCTCAGCAACCATAAGTTTCATCCAGTCATCCAGGTTTTGCTTGTTGAGCTGGGTTTCAAATTCTTTTTCCAGTTCCTTTTGTTTTTTTGCTGCAGCATCGCTAAAACCTAAGATGGATTCTTGCGCACAAAGGTGCATTGCACACAGCATCAGGAGTGGGAGCAGGGTTGTCTTCATCGTTGAATTTTTGGGTTAGTGAGTTGAAGTGTCCATTAAATTTAGGGAATCCTTTTTTGGCTTTAAGCCAAAAGACCAAAAATTCAATACTTGTCCAAAAGAAATAGAAGTTTCTTAAAATGAAGCGGCTTTTGTTGAAGCAACATGAAAATTGAAGCTTGTTTTTCCTTATTTTGAGAATGTTGTATTGCCGAAGAAGATTAAGAAATAGTTATGGTTGAGGGTAAATCAGTATTACTTAAAATGGTGAATGTACCTTTGTTAAAAAATAATTCATCAATTCAATCACATGGAAGATATTGATAATCAACTGGGCGCAGAACTCCTGCGGACTGCCAATAAACAGGAGACCCATGAGCATGATGAAAAGCAAAGGATAAGCTCATATCGAGGGCTTCTTGAGCTTTTTGACTTTGAGGATATGAAGAATTAATGGAGATTTTTGCCTTGATAAGGGTTTAGATGTTTTTTGGGAAAGGTAAGGCTTTAGCTTTATTGTAGTTAATACAATGGGTCCCACGTATAACTATAAATGAAAAAAGCTCATCGTAAGATGAGCTTTTTTGCGGTCTGGACGGGACTCGAACTAATCTGCAAATACCAGTGTTTTTAGGCCTTTAGAAAACGCTATTTTAAATGACTCACCGAATCGTACACCTAAGTTTAAACTTTAACGTTTTTAACAATTCGTTAAGATTTTTTAAAATGAAATGTAGATGAAGAATAATAAATTTTCTTCGAGGCGATAGGAATACAGAATACTCATCCTAAAAAAGTCTCAGGCAGCCGTTTCTGACATTTCCTGAATAATGACTTTTATTAGGGGCTTGAGTGGGATTGTTTAAATTTGAAAACGCTCTTAAGACTAATAATAATCCGACAAGTGAAAGAATAAAACGAAAAGTGAATTGCTGGGCAATTATCTAGTGGAGTCTGTTTTAAAATTTATAAAACTGACTCTGTATTTGATAATAAAAGCAATCTTAAATCTCCAGCCAAATTTATAGAACTTTGTGAAGGAAGAAACCTGATTTAATCGCATAAAAAGTCATTTAAAACTGAAGTCAATTAGACAATTGATTAAGTGTATTTCTACAAAATCGATCCTGAATTTTGCTTAAAGTTGCGTTGTTCCTTTGCCAACCGTTGTGATTTTTGTTTTTTCCGGTCGCGACTTTTATCCCCTTTAAAATGCATGCTGCTTTCTGCTAGCGCGCTGCCTTGCTTGATCATCAATCCGTTATAGGGGCAATGGTCATAGCCGCAATCGTGTTTGGAATAAGAACCGAAATTGCGATGCTTTATCTTTTTATCTCTAAGGATTTTCTGCTGGTTTTCCCTAATTGTTCTCCAGTAATTCAATTCATCCCCACGGGTTAACCCTTCTCCCAAGGTAGAAACGTTAAAGTAGGTTTGTGGATCTTTTAACTGTAGGAAATCAAATGTCTTTTGAAAAAACCGATGGGCAAGATCACGGATTTCCCATTTTTCTTCCAAACTGAGGTGCTCATTTTCCGATAATGATCGGTACAGTCCCAAGGTATTGAAATCGGAATACTGCTTGTGGTTGGGGATGGTTTCCAAGTATTCTTGTTTGGTAAACTGGTTGAAGGGTTTGCCTATTTTCATCGTCTAACATTTTGTACAACCACAAATTTCGTTGGCGGTTTTAGCGTCGTATTTCAAGAGAATTGCTTTGTATTTTTTAAATTTTTCTATAAGAATTTTTGCATAACTATGGTCAGATGTAATTTGAGCATCCAAATAGTCAAATACCGCGCAACCATCAGGGTCAATAACATTCGGGTCGAAACCATAATTATCCAGCACAAGCTCAAAAGCATCTTCGCCGTCGGCTCGGGCTAATTGACGTAAGAAATTTCCATTAGGGTAAATATTCGTCGCCAAAGGACATTGAAAATCATTTGAATGTAATTTCCACAAAAAGCTCATTTTAGTTTTCATTTCTTCATAGCTTGCATTATCCATATCCGTAATTCCTGCCAGACGCAACATCTTGTATTCAAAATCATAAAAATTGTCATCATCTTTTGATGTTTTCAAGTATCTTACAGCATCACATAAATCTGCGAGTGTTTTTTCATTAAACGGTTCTAGATTATCTAAAAACTTTTGCAATTCAGTTTTTAGAGTTTCAGCTTTTTGCTTGGTCATTATACTGTAAAGCCCGCCATAATCCCAACCGCCTTTATGGTGTAATTTCAGAGAATAGTTCCCGTTGTTTTCATTTATGGTAATAGCTTCAATATCCACCAGTGGAAGAAACTGTTTTTCTTGGTCTGCAAAAGTAATTTCAAGTATGTACTCATTATAGGTTATTGTACTTTGTAGCCCTGTTGTTGTATTGTATGCGCCTTCTATGGCTTTGACCTGTTGCTTTTGGGTGTCGCTTAAGTCGTTGTATTTAAACTGTGCTTGGGTTTGGAAAGCCAATAACCCAAAAAAGCAAAATAGAAATAGTTGTATTTTCATCTTCTTATATTATATTATTTTAGTTCATTTCATTGTATATTTTATGATTAACGATAAGCTCACAATCTGGTAAAGTTTTTAAAAACACCGCTAGCTTATCATCTTCTATATGCTTGGGAGAAACCAGAAGCGTCTTAAGTTGTTTCAATCCGGTCAATCCTGCTATTCCTGCACAGCTTATTTGGGTTTCCCCTAGATGTAATAGGGTTAAGCTGGTCAATTGGCCCAAATGCGGTACCACTTTATCTGTTAGATTTAGCCCTTTAAGCCGCAATTCTTTAATTGTCTCTATTTCTTTTAAAAATGGGCTCTATCGTCAATCAAATTATTATCTAAATCTAGCCGCCCTACAGCTTTTATGTGTTTGGATAAATAGCCCAAGGCCTCATTGTCTATGTCTTCATCCCTTAAATTTAGGTGCTGGACATGCTCTGGATAATCCTCCCTGCGCATTCTGAATTTGTGTTTCCAAAACCTACGTTCTTTTTTATCAAGCATTGAACTTATAATTTGAAACATTCAATAACATCTCAAAATATTAATAGTCTAAACTAGAGAGTATGTTAATCAGTCGATTGACACAAACGATTTTAAAATAGGGAATTTCAGGGCTAAAAAGGAATAGTTCATTAAGCGATTTAAATTCTTCGTCATGATAACTTCCTTCTTCATCGTATTCACTGGTAATTTTTACTTTCATTTTAATTGAAGGTGTCATGCCTTTATAGTTGAATACGGGAAGTTGCCCCGAGGTATTAATATATAAATTTTTGTAAGGGAGATAAATATGTCTTAATTTATTTTGAGAGACCATAGACCCGAGTTGACGTGCTTCGATGACAACATCAAGAAGATTGTCATTGACATTAAAACGGTTAAGCCCATATTGGTCTATATAAACGTTATTTTTAGTGGGCGATAAAGTTTCTGTGATTTTTTCTTCGAGAACTAATTTTACGTAATTATACCAATTACCCCCTTTAAAATGAGACACCAGTTCATTTTTGATCAACTCCGTTTTACCTTCTTGTATTTGTTCAATCAAATTAATCATACCTAATGCTTTACTATGTTTTGCCTGCTCAGCTTTTACAAAATAATCTAGCGCTATTGACAAGTTTTCCTCTAGGATTTTACCATTATTGAGATAGTCATAAAAATACCAATCACCCATATTAAATAATCCATCAGCATCTCCCTTATCGGCTGCTTTTTTATAAAAATCATGGGCCATTACCAATCCTTGGCCGTACTTTAATTCCCGTTCGGAAGCATTCCAAGGGATTTTGTTGAATATCATGTTAGCTGCATAGATCATGGCTTGGGTATGTTCTTTAAAAGCGGCAGGCATAAAATAATCTAAGGCTTTGTCTTTATCTATATTTACACCATAGCCTTGCAAATAAATAAATCCTGCCATAAATTGACCACGGGCATTGTCTAATTCTGCAGCTTTTTCATAGTAAGTTCTTGATTTTTCCCTACCTAATCTTTGATTATTGGTAAGGTGTTCATAAAAATATAAATCTCCTATTCTACAATAGGCAGTACCACTGTTTTTGGCAGCTGCAGTTTCAAAGAGGCTTAAAGCTTTATCTACATCATTTTTTTCATATATATCTCCCAGATTGATCATGGCATTTATATTTCCTTTCTCAACGGCCTGTTCATAATATGCAATAGCTTTTTCTTTATCCTTTTCAACACCATATCCATTATTATAAATAACGCCTAAATTCGAGAGTGCAAAATCATTGCCAAGGGCAGCAGCTCTTTCAAAGAGTTCCCGTGCTTTATAATCATTTTCTGGAACTCCTTCACCATTGAGGTATTTACTCCCCATATTATTCATTGCGGAAGCGCTTCCTTTTTCTATTGCTTTTTCATACCAATTAATAGCTTTTTCATAATCTTGTGGTACACCTTCACCATAATCATAAAATCTTCCGACTTTAAATAGTGCATAAGGATTATCATAATTAGCTGCTTCCATAAAGTAATCGAAAGAAGTTTCGTAGTCTTCTTCTTCATAAGCTTTATCAGCATTAGCAATGATATCTTTGAGTTGCGTCTCAGAAAGGTTTTGGCTAAAGCTTTTTGTAATTGACGTTAAGAAAATTATTAAAATTACTATCAAATTTGGTCTCATGGCTTTAATTTTTGTTAACTCACATTAGAAATACTATAACTTACTGTAGTTGTATTTACCAATACAAAAAATTTAATACGTATTTGAAGTCAGTGGAATCGCCAAACTAAATTGAACCAATGAAGTTTTAGCTCCCTGCGGGGCGTCATTTCCTTTAAAAACCTCCATCAATCCATAGGTGTAGGTAAGGGTAATGGATGAAAACCTTCCGAAACCAAAGCCAAAACCTGCAGTAAGCCCTACATCAAAACCATTGACCTCGGCGTCTGTTCCTTCGTAGTATTCATCAAAATCAAACACACCTTCCTCATCACCGCCCTGCACTTTTACCTGGCTGTTTAAAAGCATGGCAGGCTGTACGCCAAATTGCACGCTGAGGGAGCCTTTTTCTTCAAAATGGTATCGGTATAGTATGGGAACAGAGAGATAATCCAGGCGATAAAGTTCGTCAGGATTTTCATCACTCTCGAGTTCCACCCCTTGAGCACTGTACATCGCTTCTATTTGAATACTGGTTTTAGGGGTGAGTTCCTTGTTCAAAAAAAGTCCCCCTCCAAAGGCCATTCTTATGCTTTTCTCATATCCATCATCCAGTTCTACTCCCGAAAGTCCGGCTAAATTCATAGCGCCTTTTAAACCAAAATGGGTGTCATTTTGTGCAGATACATTAAAAAATACTAGGAGTAGCGCGATAATCAAAAGTAAATTTGTTTTCATCATTTTGTGGTTTTAATAATCATTCAGTTAGTGTGTAGGTTGGGCGGACAATTGGTGGTTTCTTTCTTTCGTTCATCTTCCAGGTACCAGCGGCGGTGGTTATCCCGACATATGGTCTGCAAAATGTTTTGAAGCCGTTGTGAGGTTTGCTTCCCAGTAATAAAAAAGGAGAGTTTATTTGTTATGATTTGTCTTATCTCTGGGCCTGAATACTCGGTGATTACGCTATCTGTCATTTTTATTTGGAACCGGTGGCCTTCTATGCCATCTATGGTATCCCTGAGGGTTGTAACATCGAAAAGTTGGGGAATGTTCATTTTATAGGAAACTACACTGTCAGGATAGCGCAGAGTCATATCCAGCCTATACCCTTTTCGTTCAGAACGGATGCTGTAGATTTCCTTGGGTGAAAACCGGTAATGTTGTGTGTTGAGCAAAAAGGAAAGATGGTTAATCGTGTTTTCATTTAAATGATCCTTCGCAGTATCTTTTTGGAACGCTTTAAGTTCGCCATTTACAGTAGTGGTTTGTGCCCGAAGGTGGATACTCCATAGGCAAATTACCAAAACTGACAAGTAGCTGTATTTAATCATTTATAAATCGTATAGGGCAAGGAATACTTCAATTTACTTTCCCTAAAAGGTATTTTTGTTTATTATCATATTCCTCTTTACAGATTATTTGATCATCATATAGTTTTTTTAATCCTCTTTGGTTTGTTCCCGTGCAGTTTGCATACCTGCAATCATCAACAAACAAATGGATAATAATGAGTTTATTTTTTATAAAAAATTATCTTTTAGGTTGTATATATTGAAATTGTTCATTGGAAATTTCAATTACTTTTATACCGTATTTCTTATTTTCTTCAATCTTTTTGATTCTTAATTTCTCCATAGCCTCAAGGGTGGATTCGGTGGATAGTTCTTCTTTTTTTTCAGGTGTGCCGTTCAGGCTCATCGGCTTGAAGCGTTTATACATAAGTCCGTAAGCATTGTGATTCATCGATTGGACACTCTTTCCTAATATTTCCCCAATTTTTTTCTTAAACTGGTTTTGAAGGTTTTGCCCGTTGGGGTCAAAGAGCGTTTTGTCGTTCACCAAGCCCGTGACTACTTCAGAAATGTAAGAGACCTTGTCGTAAGAATCGTATGATTCGGCGAAACCATATACTTTTAAAGTTTGTTGTGCCTGTGTGTTTTGCATGCCTGCGATTATCAACAGCCAAATGATAAATAGTGTGATTACATTTTTCATTGTGATTTTTTAATTAAAAATGATTGTCAGTTTAAGGGTATTTTAAATTCGTCTGTATTTCTTTCTTTAGTTTCATATTTCCAAGTTTTCTATTCTTTTTTTATATCTCCTTTTCCGTAGCATATTGAACACGTTTTAGTGATTGTTCTCTGACCTTCACCGTGGCAACCGGGACAGGTTTCTTTTTCACGGATCCAGCCGTAATTATGACAATTACTACAACCAGCCGTCTTTCTACCACCCAAAAAATCATAGGTGACCGCCCCTTTCCCTGTGCCACGACACACCGGGCAAGTTTTTTTGGATCCCTCTACCTCGCCACTGCCATAACAGGTATAACAATCCACTTTTTTGGTAGTTGTTCCTGAACCATAACAATTAGGACAAGTCGTATGGGTCCTATCATATTCTGCTTTTTTCTCCGCCTCTTCAGCAGCTAGCTCTTGTCTTCTTTCTTCCTCTTTTTCTGCTTCTTCAATCCTAACTATATAAAGAGCAATTTCCTTACTTAGAGATGCATCGGGCTTTAAGTTTGAAAATGTCTGTAGGGCTTCTTTAGCTTTTGAAATATTATTCTGTTCATAATAGCATTTCACGTACAAGCCTTCAACACGTGCGTTGGAACTGCCAAGGATTTCGACCACTTGGTCACAATAGCTAACTGCCTTACTATACTCTTCATTGTTATAGGCCTCCTCTGCCGCATAGTAATATGCTTGGGCACGTTCCGCATTAGTCTGTGCTTGAATACGGTGTGATCCCATAATAAGCAGGACAAAAAGGATTGTTAATGCTCCAAGGGTTTTTTTAAAAGTCAAACTCTTTATCATGTCATTTAAGTGCATAAAATTTAATCAATCTCATATCCTTTACAATTGGCTGCTACTTTCATTCTGCTGCGCAAATACTGGAAAAACGCTGAATGATTTTAACATTGCTTTTTTGTTTATGTATGGAATCATATTTAAAAATGAGCTATCAAGTAGTACAAAATCCTTACCCGCAGAACATTTATTCAAAACTAATTGAACTTAATCCTCGGAGAAATACCCATTAATAGGTATTTTTAACACGCTTTTTTAAGTATATCATCACAAGTAGTTTGAATATGGACAAACTTATTTTAGATCAGGCACAGAAAATCTGGAAGGAAATTGGTCAGCACAAAACACCATCCGATCTAAAACTAGAGGTTGAGCTTTATAAAAAGCTGATCAGTATATTTCAGGTAGGCGACTATTTTTATTTGATTTTCAACCCACCCGAAATGAAGATTGAATACTGTAGCAAAAGCATAGCCACCATGCTGGGATATAACCCTGAAGAATTTAGTGCCGAGGTTTTGATGCAAATAATCCACCCGGACGATCTCCCCTTTTTTTTGGCATTTGAGGCCAGAGTTACTGATTTTTGGAAAGCCCTGCCTCCTGATAAGGTATTAAAATACAAATCAAGATATGACTATAGAATGCGTAAAAGCAATGGGGAATATATAAGATTACTTCAACAGATCGTATGTATTCACAGTGATGATGAAGGCGCCGTGCTGCGGACCTTTTGTGTATATACCGATATATCACACTTAAAGAAAAGCAATACCATGACACTTTCTTTTATTGGTCTTGAAGGAGAACCTTCCTATATAAATGTAAAGAATAAGCAGGTACTGCCTCAACAAAATCAAGTGCTGACACGGCGCGAACGTGAAGTCCTGCAATTTCTGGCTCAAGGATTGAACAGTATGGATATTGCTGAAAAACTCTATATAAGCAAAGTTACTGTAGATACACATCGAAAAAACATGCTGAATAAAACCGACACAAACAAAACCCTGGATTTGGTTATGCTAGCCTTGGAAAGGGGGTGGGTATAGTTAAAAAAACAATAGTTCAGCTCCTTAATTTTCTCCGTGAGAAATTACATTCCCTTAATCAAATTGAGTTGACGATTATCTTGAAAACTGAATTAGTTAAACCTAAATCGGACAGTTATAACAAGTAGGAAGAATAACAACCAAAGTTTGTTGAGCATAAACTTAGATAAATATTAAAGCGCCTTATAATTATGCTCTTTTTTTATGCATAGGTTGATTGGCTTGTTTCAATCCAATGGTATTTACTTTCCTTAATCCCATAAATTGGTTTAGGGTACAATAGATAGGTCTTAGGTCCTCTTGTGTATAGCATTCATACTATTCTTATGGGCTTTCTGCTCGGGCGATATTGTTGGTATCTGTGCGGTAATAAGTAACACTAAACATTCTTTTTTGTGCGCTTTTGCCAAGAGAGCTGGTACTTTTAGGGAATTAAACATACATGTGCTTGAGACAGCGGTATTCCCTTGCGAGTGCACGTTTGGTAATTGTTAAACTCCTTAGTTAATGGAATGATCTTGCCTTGTGGATATAGGTAATGCTCCTCTTGCTCTACATAGGTATTTTAGTAGCCTTGTTTATACAATGTAGATTAAGTTCTTGGGTAATGACAAAAATATTTATGGAATAAACCCCATTTCCCTCCATTCCGCGAAATGCTCTCCCGAAATTTCGGGATTGGGATTGCGTTCGCTTGATTGAGATGCCTTGAAAATGCTTTGAGGCTTGCCGCGAATTAAAAAATAGTATTTCTAAATATGCCCTGGTCTGACCTTAGGCAGTTAACTATAATACTGTTTTTTTTTACTAAAAATAATCGTATAATGTGAAATCGGAATTGAAAATTTAATTACACAAAAAAAACATTCAATAATCACAATTTAATGTGAAATATTATGTATTTTTATTTTTTATTAATAGAAAAGTGGTTAAAATCGCAGTATGATGTGATTTTTAAAGGTTTGAAATATGTCTAAAAAGGCTATTGGAATTCAATTAAAGGAACGGCGGAATCATCTTAAGATTACGCAATCTGAAGTTGCAGATCTGGCAGGGATTAGCGTAAACACCTTATATAAAATCGAGCGCGGGCAAGCCAACCCCACGTTGGAGTCTTTAGAGAAACTCACATCCGTTTTAGGTTTAGAAATTACGCTGCAACTCAAACCTATTAAGGTATGAGGATGGCAAAAGTTTTATATAAAAAAGAAGAAGCTGGTTCCTTAATTCAACATGACGATGGAAGTTTTGAGTTTAACTATCTAGAAGATTGGCTGAATAATCCGGATAAACCTGCTATAAGTTTGACCCTGCCCAAATCACGAAAGCACTATCAATCGCCCTATTTATTTCCTTTTTTTTATAACATGTTGCCGGAAGGAACTAATCGGGATGTGGTTTGTAACGAAATGCGTCTTGATACCGATGATTATTTTGGGCTGTTGCTCATCACTGCTGCTTTTGACACTATCGGAGCTATAACTATAAAAAGAATAACTGCGAATTAATGGCTATACCAAATATTCAATATTGCCCGGGAACTCTTGCCGAAGGTTATGACTCGTATAGCAGGAACTGCCTAAAACGCATGTTCACTAACCGGAAAGTGTCGCACATTCTTCCTTATGATTCTCCGGATAGCAAATATGAGGAGAACCAAATCTTCAGAGATAATCATAAGCGTATATCCATATCGGGTGTTCAGGAGAAATTTTCGGTTCTTTTAGAGAAGAATAAATTGCGCCTTATTAAAGAAGGCGAGCAGGGAAATTATATTTTAAAGCCTATCCCTCATGCTGGCAAACGCAGCAATCAAATGCCCGCTAACGAACACCTTACTATGCAAATAGCACGGCAAGTTTATCAAATTGAAACCGCGGAAAATGCATTGATATTTTTTAAAAATGGAGAGCCGGCTTATTTGACTAAGCGTTTTGACGTCAAAGACGATGGAAGTAAACTTGCCAAAGAGGACTTTGCTACACTTGCGGGGAAAACACCACAAACTCACGGAGAACATTATAAATATGAAGGGACATATTTGGAGATTTTTGAGTTGATGAAAAAGTATCTTCCTGCATATAGACTGGAAATTCCCAAGTTGTATCAAGTGTTGGTTTTTAATTACTTATTTTCAAATGGGGATGCTCACTTAAAGAATTTCTCCATATTAGAGACTCCTTTAGGTGATCACAGATTGAGTCCGGCTTATGATTTGCTCAATACCCGTATGCATGTGGAGGACGAAGTCTTTGCCTTAGAGGGGTTGCTATCAAGAAAGGATGCACAGGGTACCATTTATACGCAGTTTACAACATTGGCGGAAAAAATTGAGCTGACTGAAAAGCAATTCAGCACGATTATGAAAACAATGCTAGGTGGTGCTGAGCACGTTGAACAGTTTGTTAAGGCTTCCTTTCTCAATGAGCAATCTAAAAGGAATTACTTTCAAGCCTATCAAAGAAGATTAAAAAGACTTAAGCCTAAGCTGTAATTTGTTTATTCTTTGCGATTGTCTTATGTATTATACGATTTGAGCTGGAACAGTTTGTAATAATGGATTCACCCCATTCCCCTTCATTCCGCAAAAAAGCTTTATTGCGGGAAATGCGGTTCATAAAGGAAGGTCTTAAACCCAATCCCCTGAAAAAGGGGATCAAGTTCGTCCAGATCACAACTGGAATAGAAATCTTGTTTTCATCAGAGGCCCTTCAAAACTCAGGGATTCAATAAAGTGATTCCCACGGTACCCATTTCCTTTTCCCTAAAGCGATAAAATACGTCCTGGAACGCTTTGCATAACCGGGCTCGTTACCTCACCCTTTTATAAAAGCTTATGCCAATCCGTATTTTAAAATAAGGTCGGGCGAAAAGGAAACGTGAAGGCACTATGGGAAGTAAATGGGAAAACTGCATAATTTTATTTTCGTTTTGCTGTGGGTGTTTTTCCTTGTCTGATATACCTGTTACCAAATCTAAACCCAAGGAAAACGCTCGGGATATAATAAGTAAATGGGTCTTTTGGCACATTAAATTTGATGCTGTTTACCATCAAAATCAATGAGGATTATTATGGTTATATTTCAGTTGAAAAGTTCTCGTTTTTGGGAGCGAAGCGAAGGAAAATGAGAAGCAAGAGGGTAACGGGCTGCGCCGCGTTACGATATTTATTTTTTGATGTTAAATAATTGATTTTTAATATTTTACGTTTGAACATTACCAATGTTTGAAACTAACTTTTGCGACAAATTTCCTAAAAACGGCCGGGAGGTCCCGTAAACAGCGAAGGCAATTGTCCCAATCCAATAATATCTAGCCATGAGCAACCCATTTTCCAGGATACAGTTCCACACCGAGACCGTTGAGCGCTTTAAAAAATATGCCATAGCAAATGATGTCAATTATACGCAAGCCCTAGGGGCCATGTTGGATTTTTTTGAGCGGTATTCCATCGACCCATTCACGCCCTTTGATGATTCGGTCCATAGCCTAAAGCTATTGATTGATA
>CEQG01087942.1_pt1 | contig 30215 bp, 30 predicted proteins | sample 350301 | NCBI WGS metagenome assembly CEQG01 (sample SAMEA2621242, study PRJEB7988) | marine metagenome | isolation source: saline water (ENVO:00002010), including | reverse complement strand
TTAGCCTAAATTATAGAGAAAGATATCACCTCCTTACATGTAAAATAACTCCCATAAGAGCTTTTTTGTTTTAAAACCTGTAGCAAATATTTGCATCGATGCGGTACACGTATTCCGATATATAGTTCAGTTTTAAGAGCCTTCGTTCAGCCCCAAGTAACAACTCCAGAGAAATACCTTTCCATTGATATTTCCAGCCTAACGTAGCACCTACAGCTATGGCATCGTAAGTTGTCTTTGGCTTAAATCCCTCCCAACGATAAAAGTCATCTGAACCTCTATAGTAGCGTTTATATTCATCATAGGTTACATTCAAATATTTAATGTTTGCATCTACAAAGAATCCATCGGCATACTGACCCTCAAATTCCATTAAATAACATCTTACAAATGCAGATGCATAAAAGTTTTCAATGTATGCTCCTGTGCGATCAAAATTTACCATTACGTGAGAGCCAAGGCTAAAGTCTTCTGCAATAATCCTTTCATAACCAGTTTCCACTTTACCACTTAAAATTGCTTTGAAGAGACCAATTTTAACCTCATGCCTGCAGTTTGTATTAAGCGTGTCTGCCAACGTATTTTGCTCTTGTCCAATACACGCCGTGCTGAGCAGTAATATAACAAGTAAAGTAAAATTTTTCATATTGGGGATGGATGAATAACAAATTTAGCTGATAATACAAATATGTAAATTTTACCGTTACAATTCAGAAAAGTAAAACAAAAACGATAACTATTTAAATACCCGCATACTTATAAACATTTTCAAATGGAACTCATGGTATAATACAGTCTGATAATCAAATAATTAGTAATTTGCCAACGCTATACTATGGTTCAGGACAGGGTTAAGATATCAGAACTGAGAGGAAATGAAACTATTAAGTTGATTAAGTTTATTATTATATGACGATTAAATAGATTTGTATTATATTTATTAAATATCCAATTATTTAAAATTATGAAAAAATTTAATTTATTTTTTGTGATTGCGGCTTTATCATTAATGTATTCTTGTAATGTTGAGGAGCCTATAGTTTATAATTCTGATAAACAACAGGTTGCAGATGAATTTACAAGAGGCCTCAGAGAAGGAATAGAAAAAAATGCTAACAATTTTGTTTTATTTGAATATGATACTGAGAGTGAAGCAATTAAAGAATATACTGATGTGCTTACTCAATTTACACAAACAGCTAGTAACAATATATCTGCTGTAAATAATGCCACTGATATTGTGAGAAAAATAAGAATTGGAGATGGTAAGGCAATAATGTCAGAATATCATTATATTGATAAAGGGAGAAAAACTGTTCTGCAATCATTTGTATTAAACGAGCAAATTGGTCAGTATGAAGATGTTACTAATACATTTCCCCCTTTACTACTTCAGGATGTTATAAATAATCTTTGTCCTTCTGGAATGAGTAGCCTTGGCACATGTAGTTATGGTAATGAAGTTGCACATTGTATCGGTCAAACTATGGGTAGTTTTATGTCTGGTCATATGTCTGCTGGCAATAAACAAAACTTTACAGTAACATGTGGACTATACGGTGTATATATTTGTGGCAGCAGATAATTAAATGCATCGGGTACTATAAGGATTCTCCGTAATTAAGAATATATAAACCTTTTGAGTACATAGTATAACCAAAAAGCGCAACCTAAATGGCTGCGCTTTTTTTATCAAAATAAAAACTATTACTTATCCTTATTTCATGCTGGCGAAAAGATATTCCCTGTTCATGCGGGCAATGTTTTCTAAAGAGATACCTTTAGGGCATTCCACTTCGCAGGCACCGGTGTTAGTACAGGCACCAAAACCTTCTTCGTCCATTTTTGCCACCATGTTCAGTACACGCTCTGTAGCTTCAACACGACCCTGTGGCAACAGTGCAAGCTGAGATACCTTAGCAGATACAAACAGCATGGCAGAAGCATTTTTACAGCTCGCCACACACGCACCACAACCAATGCAGGTAGCAGCGTCAAACGCCATATCGGCATTGTGCTTCTTGATAGGAATAGCGTTAGCGTCCTGGGTGTTACCTGATGTGTTTACCGAGATATAACCACCGGCCTGCTGTATCCTGTCAAACGCCGACCTGTCCACAACGAGGTCTTTAATAACAGGGAACGCCTTGGCACGGAAAGGCTCTATGTAAATGGTGTCGCCATCTTTAAACTTCCTCATGTGCAGTTGGCAGGTTGTTACACCCCTGTCAGGCCCATGGGCCTCACCATTAATAAACAGCGAGCACATACCGCAAATACCCTCGCGGCAGTCATGGTCAAAAGCAACAGGCTCTTCACCTTTGTTATTCAGCTCTTCGTTAAGCACGTCAAGCATTTCAAGGAAAGACATATCAGGAGATACATTATTGATGTTATAATCTACCATCCTTCCTTTATCGCGGGCATCTTTCTGACGCCATATTTTCAATTTCAAGTTCATAACTTAAGTATTGAGTATTAGGTATTAAGTATTGAGATTTAAAAATTCTTACATCTCAATTCTCAATACTAAAATCTTATTTATAACTCCTTTGTACCAGTTTTACGTTTTCAAATACCAGTTGCTCTTTGTGCAGAACGGCTTCGCTTGGCTTTCCTTTATATTCCCATGCGGCTACATAGGCAAAGTTTTCATCGTCGCGTTGTGCTTCGCCTTCCTCTGTCTGGTATTCTTCCCTGAAATGGCCTCCGCACGATTCATTCCTGTGCAGGGCATCTTTTGCAAAAAGCTCTCCAAGTTCAAGGAAATCGGCAACACGCATTGCCTTTTCAAGTTCCTGGTTAAAGCTGTTCATGCTGCCCGGAACTTTTACATCTCTGTAAAACTCCTCTCTTAGTGCTGCAATCTCTTCAATTGCTTCGTTAAGTCCCTGTGCGTTACGTGCCATACCTACCTTATCCCACATAATCTTACCTAATTTTTTGTGGAAATGGTCTACAGTATGCGTACCGTTATTATTGATAAGTCGCTCAAGCTGGCCCCTTACATTATTTTCTGCTTCTTCAAATTCAGGAAGGTCGGTTGATATCTTACCTGTACGGATATCTTTAGCAAGGTAATCACCAATTGTGTACGGCAATACAAAATATCCGTCGGCAAGGCCCTGCATCAGTGCCGAAGCACCAAGCCTGTTGGCACCGTGGTCAGAGAAGTTTGCCTCGCCAATAGCGTAGCAGCCTTCTACAGTAGTCATAAGGTTATAGTCAACCCAGATACCGCCCATAGTGTAGTGCACTGCCGGGTAAATCATCATTGGGGTTTCATACGGGTTCTCATCCACGATTTTTTCATACATCTGGAAAAGGTTACCATATTTATTTTCTATCACCTCGGTACCAAGCCTTTTTACAAGGGCTGTATCTTCAGGGTCAAGGCCTTTAATCTTAGCCTGCTCCTTACCATATCGCATAATAGCCGAAGCAAAGTCAAGATAAACCGCTTCACCTGTTTTGTTAACCCCAAAACCGGCATCGCATCTTTCTTTTGCCGCACGCGAAGCAACGTCCCTCGGTACAAGGTTACCAAAAGAAGGATATCTCCTTTCAAGGTAGTAATCCCTGTCTTCTTCGGCAAGTTGTGTAGGCTTAAGCCTGCCTTCGCGAATGGCCTGAGCATCTTCTAACTTCTTAGGTACCCATATACGCCCGTCATTACGAAGCGACTCTGACATCAAGGTTAGCTTCGACTGATGGTCGCCCGATACCGGGATACAGGTAGGGTGAATTTGTGTATAACATGGGTTAGCAAAGTATGCTCCCTTTTTGTGTATTTTCCATGCGGCTGTAGCGTTACTTCCCATGGCATTTGTAGAAAGGAAGAACACGTTACCATAACCACCTGATGCAATAACCACGGCGTGTGCTGAGTGGCGCTCCAGCTCACCCGTTACCAGGTTGCGCGCAATGATGCCCCTTGCCTTGCCGTTTACCACAACAAGGTCCAGCATTTCGTGGCGGTTAAACATTTGTATCTTGCCACGTGCTATCTGGCGGTTCATTGCAGAGTAAGCTCCTAATAAAAGCTGCTGCCCCGTCTGTCCTTTAGCGTAGAATGTACGTGATACAAGCGTACCACCAAATGAGCGGTTATCTAAAAGTCCGCCGTACTCCCTTGCCAATGGCACACCCTGTGCAACGCACTGGTCTATAATATTGGCAGAAACTTCTGCAAGGCGGTGCACGTTAGCTTCACGGGCACGGTAGTCGCCTCCTTTTACAGTGTCATAAAATAACCTGAATACAGAGTCACCATCACCCTGGTAGTTCTTGGCTGCGTTAATACCACCCTGTGCCGCGATAGAGTGCGCACGGCGCGGCGAATCCTGAAAGCAGAATGCCTTAACGTTATAGCCAAGCTCTGCAAGCGTTGCTGCGGCAGAACCTCCTGCAAGCCCTGTACCTACAATAATAACATCTATGTTACGCTTGTTGGCAGGGTTAACCAGGTTAATGTGGTCTTTATAGTCTGTCCACTTAGTGGATATTGGTCCGTTTGGTATTTTAGAATCTAATGCCATAATATTAAGCTTTTAGAAAGAAATGAATGTAAACCGGAATAACGGCGAATAAAAGCGGTATGATGATCGCGAAAGCCTTTCCGAAATTTTTAATGAGCAGGTTGTAGTTAGGGTTGTTAATACCCATAGACTGGAATGCACTGCCAAAACCGTGGTAAAGGTGGAAGCCCAGCACAACCATGGATAATACGTAAAGTATGGTAGCAATAAGCCCGTAGTCAGGGTTTTTAAAGAATGCTACTGTAATTTTATGCAGGTCTTTATAACCTTCAGCAAAGAATGCCTTTTGTGTTTCCTTGTCAGATCCTTTTGCAGCAGTGCTGTTTTCATCTACAGGCATTACATAGTAAAATTTATTGCCTTCCTTAATAAGGTTTTCACCATCTACCTGCTGTACCGGCAGGTACCTTGAGCTGCCTGAACCTGTAGTGATGTAAAAGTCCTGCTTGCCGCCCATAGGTGTTGTTATAGATATGGTTTGCAAGGGCATGTCTTTGTTAAAGTGCATTACCGCCCAAAAGTTTACCATGTGCGTTACAATAAATACCAAAAGCAAAGTGCCCAGCACGGCCATGTTTCTTGATGCCCAGATGGTATTCCTGTCGGGCCTGTTGTTTACATATTTTACCGGCCTTGCCTTTTGGTTTTGTACTGCAAGTAATATGCCATCCACAGCGTGGAAAATAATAGAAAAATAAGTAAGGTAAGAAAGTATCTTAACAGCAGGGTAGGTTGTCATGAACAGCGCATACATGTTAAATTGCAGCGCGTCCGCAAAAATAAGCTGTAAGTTACCCAGTAAGTGCCCCACAAGGAACAGGCACAGAAATAAACCTGTTAAAGCCATCCAGTATTTTTTAGCCAGAGTGGACTTTAATAGTGCAGATTTTGCCATAGTAGTTGATTAAAATATAAGTTTTTTAAAAAATCCAAACAAAAATACGGCTAAAAGCGAATTGCTACAACCATTTCGCTCTAATTTATAATCAGTTTAAAGTACATTTTATCTAACGTTTAAGCGTGTTATAAATGCATCTTATATCTTTTTTTGCCGGAGTTTGCGAAAACACTTTGCTTTTTAGTAAATAAGCTGATTAACATTTTTATAAAAACATTAAACAAAACAATGTGCCTCAGTTGGTTATGCTTCTGCAATGGCTTTTACTCTGGTTACCAGTAGTGTAATAGTTACCCCAAAAACAGCTATTATCGCAAATGATATCCGCAGGCTTGTAGCATGTGCTATATAACCTATTGCCGGAGGGCCTATCATGAAACCCAGGAAACTTACACTGGAAACCGTTTGCAGTGCAATACCGGGTGCAATACCGGGCCTGCGTCCTGCGATGCTGTATATTATTGGCACTACCGAAGATACACCAAGCCCTACCATCATAAAGGCAAGTGTGGATGTAATGAGGTAGGGGAGCGACACTGCCAGCAGAAGCCCCGCTGTTATCATACAGCCGCTTATCTGCAATACCCGCTTGCGCCCCAGCCTGCGGATAAACCTGTCACCCAAAAAGCGCCCAAGCGCCATCATTACCATAAATGAGGCATAACCCAAAACCACGAGTGCTCCGGGTGCCTGTACCACATCTTTAAAATAAACCCCGCTCCAGTCGAACATTATGCCCTCGCTCAGCATGCAGCAAAAGGACATTACTCCCAGCCACAGCAGGATAGTATCGGGTTTTGTGAAAAATTTCTTTTTGGGCTGTACGGGAGGCTGTTTAGCTTTAACAAGATGTTTGTAGTTGAATAATATAACAAGCCCAAGCACAATGGCGACTATTACAAAATGCATAAGGGGGCCAAGCTTAAGCGCTATCATGCCGATGCCGGTAATTGCACCACTAAACCCTGCAGTACTCCAGGCACCGTGAAAGGCTGACATAACCGGGCGCCTGAAAAGCCCCTCTGTATAAATGCCCTGTGTATTGATGGATATGTTGGTAAGGTTACTGAAGACGCCGAAAAAAAACAATGCAACCAAAAGTTGCCACTTTTCTGAGCCTAACCCGAGGCCGATAAGGCTTAGTACATAAAAGCTAAGCCCGAGTACCGCCGTGCGATGGCTGCCGTATTTTGTGGCAAGCCTTCCTGAAAACGGCATAATGCAGAGTTGCCCCAGCGGGATGGCAAACAATATAGTGCCTAAATCGGCTTCGCTGAGGCCGAGTGTGGTTTTAATATCGGGTATGCGGCTTGCCCAGGTGGCAAAGCAAAGCCCCATGCTAAAGTAAAACAGCCCCACCGCCCACCGTATCCGGTTAAGGTAAGACTGCTTAACATCTTTATAGGTCCTGCGGTATGGAAGCCCGCGGCTTATTTCGCCTTTCCTGAATTTAAACTCACCCATCATAAGCCTGCAAAACTATTACTTTTTCAGGAAATCCTTCAGCGGTTTTATAAACCTGTCATAGGCCTCTATGTGGGGCAGGTGCCCCACATCATCAAGTTCTGTAAGCTGGGCTTTGGGGATTTTCTTTTTTGTTTCCCTGCCCAATTCGGGGTAGTTACCCAGTTTGTCCTGCACCTCTTTCGGGGCGCGTGCTTTGCCAAGTGCCGTGCGGTCGCGTTGCCCTATTATAAGCAATGTCGGCATTTTTAGCTTCTCAAACTCATACACCACCGGCTGCGTAAAGATCATATCATAGGTTAAGGCAGCGTTTTTAGCAATAACCGGATAGTTCTCATTTAATGTCCAGCCTGCCAGTATGTTTACCCATTTATCATATTCCGGCTTCCATTTGTTATCATAGTAAAAGGTAAGCTGGTATTGCTTTATCTTTTCATAATCCTGTTTCAACTCCTGCTGGTACCACTCGTCAACGCTTTGGTAAGGCACCCACAGCTTCCAGTCTTCCAGCCCTATTGGGTTAGCCAGTATCAGTTTCTCCGTTACCTCAGGGTACATCAGCGCGAAACGTGTAGCCAGCATGCCGCCCATGCTATGCCCTAAAACGGACGTTTTGCTTACACCAATTCTATCAAGGACCGCCTTAGTGTTTTGCGCCAATAGCTGAAAAGTGTATTGAATATTAACAGGCTTCGCCGACTTGCCAAACCCGATCTGGTCGGGTATTACTACGCGGTAGCCGTCATTGCTGAGGTCGCGGGCGGTTTGTTCCCAATAGGCACCGTTAAAGTTTTTGCCGTGCAGCAGCATAATGGTTTTGCCGTTTGGTTTTTGTGGTTTTACATCCATATAAGCCATTTTTAGCTGCTGCCCCTGTATATCAAGCGTAAGGTACTCAACCGGGAACGGGTATTCATAGTCTTCAAGCATCAGTCCCAGTTCACGCAATTTTTCCTGTGCATTTGCAGATACAGATAACACCAGCATCATAACTATCATTATTCCTTTTCTCATAGCTGAAATTATTTCCAAAAATTAATGATCCCATTGTTGCTGCCCTGAACAGGGTCGTTGCCGGGAAAGGGTACTTTTGCAATGTTTTGCAGTACAGTTTCCCTTTCACTTTCCTTTCCTGTACGAATGTCATAATCAGAGCCGCCCGGATAGGCGCCAACTACCCCGAAATCATCTGAAGCGGAAATTTTTTTATGCCCCGTTCCTGCCGGTAATACCAATACATCTCCAGCTTCAACGGTTAGTGATTTACCACCTTCGCCACCGATTTGCAACTGTGCCGAGCCACTGTAAATACCCAAAACCTCATGTGCAATACTGTGGAAATGATGATAATCATAAACACCGTTGCGCCACGCATTCTTCCAGTTGTTACCTGCAAAAACCCTTTCCATTTCATCGGCAAGGTTTTCAGACACGCCGAACGCTTTTTCATAGACTATCATCGGGAACACGCTGTTAGGTATAGTTCCGTCGTCTGTAAACTGGTATTGCTGTGTTGTCATGGCACAAAAATTACGTTTTATTACACTCTGCTCATAGCTTATTGACTTACCATGCACTTTCCTGCGTGAGGAATTCTATTTCGTGTGCTGTAATAGGTAAATCAGGCGCTTTAATGATACTCTCTAACTGCTCCAGGCTGGTTGCACTTACAATTGGCGCCGTTACAGATGGGCGGTGTATTAGCCATGAAAGGGCAACAGTTGCCTGCGTAGTGCCAAGCTTTTCGGCTACTTCATCCAGTGCGGCAAGTATTTTAAAACCCCGGTCGTCAAGATATTTCTCTACTCCTCCGCCGCGCTTGCTTTTGCCTAAATCATCTTTACTGCGGTATTTCCCGGTAAGGAAACCGCTTGCCAAAGAATAGTAGTTTATTACGCCCAGGTTATTGCCAAGGCATACCGGCTCTAATCCGTCTTCAAACTTGGCGCGCTCATACAGGTTATAATGCGGCTGGAAGGTTTCATAGACAGGCAGGCCATTTTCGAAAGCAGTCTGCAGCGACTCTTTAAGCCTTTCGGCAGAAAGGTTACTTGCCCCGATGTGGCGTACTTTGCCTTCTTTTATAAGTTGCTGGTACGCTTCAAGGGTTTCTTCTATAGGTGTGCCCTCGTCGTCAAAATGCGTTTGGTACAGGTCTATGTAATCGGTTTGCAGCCTTTTAAGGGAGTCTTCGGCAGCCTGTAAAATATACTTTTTAGAAAGCCCCTTTTTGCCATTGCCCATATCGCTGCCCACTTTTGTGGCAATGATTACCTTATCGCGGTTGTTGTGCTTTTTCATCCACTTGCCAATGATGGTTTCCGACTCCCCGCCTTTATTGCCATCCGCCCAACGTGAATATACATCGGCAGTGTCAATAAAGTTAAAGCCTGCGCCGGTAAAGGCATCTAAAATTTCAAAAGATTTCTTTTCATCAATTGTCCACCCGAACACATTACCTCCAAAGGTTATGGGGTAAACATATAAGCTTGTTTCTCCTAACTGTACTTTTTGCATAAGGTGTGTTTTTAAAGTTGTATAACCTGTTTCAGTTTGTTGCCTGTTATAGCCGCATCAATAATCTTCATTACAGCAACTCCCTGTGCGGCGGTTACAGGTTCTTCAGTATTATTAATTATGGCATCATGTAGTCCGTTAAAAAGGCTGAAGTAGCTACCCTGTTCTGTTGGTATTTTCTTTCTGATAACCTCGTTGTTTACTTCTGTGTGCAGTATGCCTTCTTTATCCGCAGGTTCGGTGCCCCAGCCTTTTTCATTGGGTTGCCTGCCTGCTTTAAGCTCGTCTTCCTGAACATCTGCCCTGTGCTTTAAGAAGCTGCCTTTGGTGCCGTGCAGTATGTATGCAGGTACAGGCTCGCGCATAAAAAAGCCTGCTTTTAGTCTGACTCTTTTATCGGTGTAATACAACAATATATCAAAGCAGTCGCCAATTTTAGAGCCGCTGCGCGTTACCCTTATATCGGAGAACACCGCCTGTGGGAAACCGAACAACTGCAATGCCTGGTCTATAATGTGTGAGCCTAAATCCCACAATATGCCTGCACCGGGCTCGCCTGTTTCTTTATGTGCTTTGGGGCTAAGGGCGGGGTTGTAGCGGTCAAAATGGATTTCGGCCTCTACAATATCACCCAAAACACCTTCTTCTAATACTTTCTTAGCCGTGAGGAAATCGCTGTCCCAGCGGCGGTTTTGGTAAACGGTTAGTTTTACGTCTTTGGCTTTAGCCAAGGCTTCCAGTTCTTCCGCTTCGGCAGCGTTGGTGGTAAAGGCTTTTTCTACCAGTACGTGCTTCCCAGCCTCAAGTGCCATCTTTGTATATTGGTAATGTGTGGCAACGGGTGTGTTAACCACTATAAGCTGTACATCGTCATCAAGCAGTTCGTCTAAGCTGCTGTAGCTTTTAACACCGGGATAATCGTTTTGTATGTTTTTGCTGCTGCGCTCCCATGCCCCAGTAAGCTGAAAGCCCTCATGCAGGCTCAGGAATGGCGCGTGGAATATTTTGCCCGACATGCCATAAGACAGCAGCGCTGTTTTTATCTTTTGCATTTACTTTCTGATTTTACCTTTTAATCTTCAAGCTCCGCCCGCTCATATTGCTTGGGCCAGGTAATGTCTGCCTTAAGGTCATGGGCAAAAGTGAGGCCAAGGTTAGGGTCGCGCAACGACTCCCGCGCAAAGAATACCAGGTCGGCTTTGCCGCTTGCTATAATTTCTTCTGCCTGTGCCGCTTCGGTAATAAGCCCTACAGCCCCGGTGCAGATGCCTGTCTCTTTTTTTATGCGCTCGGCAATGGGCACCTGATAACCCGGCTCTACCGGAATTTGCTGCCAATGCACCGCACCACCGCTGGAGCAGTCTATAATATCAACTCCTTTTTCTTTTAAAATAGCCGACAGCTTGACCGATTCGTCAACATTCCATCCGCCTTCGGCCCAGTCGGTACCCGAAATACGCACGAATAAAGGCAGGTTGTTTGGCCATTCTTCCTGCACCGCCTCCAGTATTTCGAGCAGCAGGCGTATGCGGTTTTCAAAGCTGCCTCCATAATTATCAGTACGCCTGTTGCAAAGCGGTGAAAGGAACTGGTGGATGAGGTAGCCGTGTGCCGCGTGTATTTCTACCATTTTGTATCCTGCTTCTTTGGCCCTGCGTGCCGCCGATTTAAAATCGGCTATCACTTTAGTAATACCTTCAGCATCCAGTTCTAATGGTGGCTCGGGCTCTTCGTCACGATACGGTATGCTGCTGGGGGCTACGGTCTGCCAGCCGTCATCTTCCTTAGAGGTTATTTTCCGGTGTCCCTGCCACGGTGCCGAAGTACTTGCCTTGCGGCCTGCATGGGCAAGCTGAATGCCGGGAAAGGCATTTTCCTGTAATATAAATTCGGTTATCTCCCGGTACATTTCGATATGCTCGTCACTCCAGATGCCTAAATCGCCCGGAGATATGCGCCCTTCCGGCGATACTGCCGTTGCTTCCTGTATGATAAGACCTGCGCCGCCAATGGCACGTGCGCCAAGGTGAACAAGGTGCCAGTTGTTGGCAAAACCGTCTTTGGCCGAATACTGGCACATGGGCGAAACGACTATACGGTTTTTTAGTATGATGCTTTTTAGCTGTAGTAGTGAGAATAATTGCGACATAATGTGGTTTTTAATGTTTCGCTGTTGCATATGCATCTGTAAATTTACTTACAAAACCCCACATGCAGATTTACCTTTACCATTATTAACAAAGTTTTAAAAACTAAAACGTTATAATCTAAATATGGCGGTAAGTAATCAGAAAACACTATTTTTGTGCGTTTATTGATAAAGGAATTTAAAACTTAATGGATACACTTACACAAATTGCCCAGCTTGTATTAATGCTTTCTATACTGGTAGTGCTGCACGAGTTTGGGCACTACATTACAGCCAAAATGTTTAAGGTTAGGGTAGAGAAGTTTTACCTGTTTATGGATGCGGGCTTTTCGCTTCTTAAAAAGAAAATCGGCGAAACAGAATGGGGTATAGGCTGGTTGCCGCTCGGCGGGTATGTAAAGCTTTCGGGCATGATTGACGAAAGCATGGATACCGACCAGATGAAAAGCGAGCCCAAGCCATGGGAATTCCGCTCTAAGCCGGCATGGCAAAGGCTAATAATTATGCTTGGCGGTATCATTGTAAATATACTCTTAGCGTGGTTAATTTATACAGTAGTTTATGCTACTTATGGTAAAAATTATGTTTCCACCCAAAAAATACAGGAAAACGGCTTAGCCTTTGGCGAAACCGGACATAATGTAGGCTTTGAGAACGGGGACAAAATATTGAGCGTTGACGGTAAATACCAGGAGCGTTTTGACCGTATGATACTGGATGTGCTTTTAGCTGACAATGTTGTTGTAGAGCGCGATGGAAAAAAAGTAAATGTTGAGCTTACCGACGAAGACAAGAATGAGATACTGGATAAGGAAGGGCGCGATTTTATAAGGCCAAGGATTACGGGTACTACAGTAGATTCTGTAGTGGTGGGTTCTAACGCTGCAAAAGCTGGCCTAAAGAAAGGTGACAGGATTATGGGTGTAAACGGCACCAATATGCTTTATTTTGACCAGATAGCCGATGCGATTACCGCTAACAAAGGCGAAAGTGTTGTGCTTAACATAAAGAGGGACGGGCAGGAGATAGCGCTTAACGCAAATGTTACCAAAGAAGGTAAATTAGGGTTTAACCCAATGTCATCTGACAAGCCGGAGTATCTTGTAACTGAAAAATATAACTTTTTTACAGCGATACCCAAAGCTATGGAAGAGTCGTACTTTTTGCTGGTTTATAATGTTAAGCAGTTTAAGCTTATATTACGCCCCAGCACGGGTGCCTACAAGCACGTTAAAAGCCCTGTTGGTATTGCTACCATTATGCCTACAACATGGGACTGGGAGTTTTTCTGGAGGTTTACGGCACTATTCAGTATCGGCCTTGCGTTTATGAACCTGCTGCCAATTCCGGGTCTTGACGGCGGGCATGCCATATTTACCATTGCAGAGATGATTACCGGGCGCAGGCTTGGCGATAAGGCTGCCGGGGTAGTACAAACAGTTGGTATGGTTATTTTGTTAACCCTCATGGCTTTAGTGTTTGGTAAAGATATTTACCAGCTAATCGTGAAATAAACCATCAAAAATTTAGCAGAAATTTTTTCTTATTTTGTTTGCGGAAATTAAAAATGGTTATATATTTGCACCGCAATAAAGGCAACAGATTAGCTGCCTCACATACTGAAATACAAAAGATAATTATATTTTAAAAATATACAGTTTCCTCCTTAGCTCAGTTGGTTAGAGCATCTGACTGTTAATCAGAGGGTCCTTGGTTCGAGCCCAAGAGGGGGAGCTTTAAAAGCCAGTCATTAGACTGGCTTTTTTGTTTTTAGTTTATAAAAGATTGTTTTTAGGCAATATATACTAATATGAAAAGTAAATTAAGAGAGGTCTTTAATAAACAAAATTCAAATGAACAAATCATGAAGCTAATTGATAGCTTAAAAGATATTAATTATACCGACGAAAATAATTCTTCAATATTGATACACGCCATTGATGCTGAAAATGATGAAATTATAGAATACCTTCTTAATAAAGGAGCTGATATTAATCAAGTTAACGACTTTGGTATAGGGCCACTGGAAATTAGTATAATTGCGGGCAATACAAAACTCGCTAAAAGGCTTTTTGAGAAACAATCTTTTTTTAATACAGCAGTTGGGATTACACCACTACATGTTTCTGCAGCGAATGGATGGATAGAATTAATAGAATATTTTATCAATTATTATGATGTTAATTCTAGTGATGAACGAGGTTGTACACCTTTATATTATGCAGTTCAAGAAGGAAAATTTAAAGCGGTTAAATACTTAATTAAAAAGGGAGCTAATGTTGAATGGACAGACGAGCCTAATTATAATCTTTTACAGTGTGCCGTCGGCGAAAGCCATATTAAAATAATAGAATATCTCATTTCTGAATTTAAAGATGTTTTTAAAGATAAAATTTCTGAGGCTAAAGAATTAGCGTTAGCTTATGGAAAAACTGATGTTTATGAAATTATTAGTAGGCACTGAAATTACCAAAGTTATTGCTGGCGGCAGTAATGGGTCGATTATTGTTTTGGATCTTAAAAATAATTCAGGTGATATGTTTGTTCTATTTATATATTGTGCATGGCGTATCTCTCATGCTAATCAAGTTGTTGGCACATCTGCCTCAGATATTAATAATGAAAAAATATTATCCGGCATAAAATGTATTACTAACGAACATATAACTGATATAGATATAAACAAGTTTAATGATTTTTCTTTACACATTTCTAATGACTACCAGTTAGATGTCTTTTGTGATAACACCAAGAAGGATGTTGAGTATCCATTAGATAATTGGACGCTTTGTAATGTAAGAGAAAATACATGTTCTACATTTAATAGTGAATTTAAATTTATATATGAATCGTATAATAATAATCAAAGCACCAAAAGCTAAAATGATAGGTTAGGTATCTTGGAGAGCATTGAAAGAAAAGTCTTTATTTATGCGTATCAAATCATTTTTTACATAACTGACTTCTGCAAGTAAAATTAGTTTCTCAAAGCCGAACAACAAGCTCGTCTACTTTCAGCGTTGATTTGGATGATAGGATACTTTCAGGATAGGAATGAAAGCACAGCATGGTAAACGAACTTGGAAACGGATATAAAAGGGATATACATCATCTACTATAACCATTATAGTATTAAAAACAATGAACCCGGTTAAATACCGGGCTCATTGTTTTCAAACATGACTATAAATTTCTCTAAAATTTTGGGCGCCGCATCTGTTGCGGCTTTTGTAGTATTATTTTATCAGGGCAGGTTGTACCCATTTAAATACATGTGGCTCTTCGGGTATTACTATCCTTTCGCTTATCCTTGCCATCCTGTCCGGTAGCTTCATCAGGAAATCCCTTGCTTTTTCAGCTTCGGCAGTAAGCCCGGTTATTTTATCAATCTGCCATTTTTCTATCAGTTTACGCAGTATGTCTACATAATCCTGTGCGGTATAAACGCCTATGCGCTGTGCCGAATCAGAGAACTGCTCAAAAGCATCACTTATCTTTTGCCCTGATTCCCTTAAAAAGTGTGCCGGCATGGTTATTTTCAGCTTCATCATGTGCTGAAAGGCCAGCATCATTTCACTTGGGTCAACTTTAAAAATGCGGTCAACAAATTCACTGTACGCCAGGTGGTGGCGCATCTCATCACCCGCAATAAGCCTGCACATTTTAGACAGCTTGTTATCGCCGAATTTCTTGGCTATCTGCGATACACGGTTGTGCGATACATAAGTTGCCAGCTCCTGAAAGCTGGTATAAACAAAGTTTTTATACGGGTCGCGGTCGGTACCAATATCAAAACCATCGTTTATAAGATGGTGGGTAGTCATTTCAACTTCACGCATGTTTACGCGACCGCTAAGGTAAAGGTACTTGTTAAGCGTATCGCCGTGACGGTTCTCTTCGCCGGTCCAGTGGCGTACCCATTTGCTCCAGCCGTTTCCTCCGTTTTCTACCTGGTTAATACCTTCTACATCCATTAGCCACGACTCATAGGTTGGCAGGGCTTCTTCGGTAATGGTGTCACCCACCAGTACCACCCAGAAATCATAGGGCAGGTCTTTAGCAATTTCCCTCAGTTCTTTAAGGTCTTCAGGAAAGTTTTCATTCTGGCTGTCGGGCAATAAATCGCTTGGCTGCCATATTTTTTCTACCGGTACAAGGTAATTGTCGACGAAGGTGTCGATGTTCTTTTCCAGAAACTGCATTACCTCTATCCGGATATTCTTTATTGACATAATTATTTAATTTTTACTCCTTGTGTTACTTCTCTCTCAGTACGTTCCATCAGCTCAGCAAAAGGAATACTCTTTACGGCAAATGGCTCGTGCACATTAAAACTAATGCTGCTGCCAAGCCCAAGCGGATACTGCCCGAATTTAAACAGTTTCCATGAGTTGTTGATGCTCACCGGAACAATGTAGGCAGAAGGCGCGTATTTGCAAAGGATTTTAAGACCGTTTTCTGAAAATCGTTTTGGTACACCTGTTTTGCTGCGGGTACCCTCGGGGAAAATTACTGCCGAGCGTTTGTGCTTCTCAATATATTCTGCAAGCTCTTTTATAGCAGGCAGTGCCTGTTTGGGGTCTTTCCTGTCTATGAGTGCCGAGCCGCCGTGCCTGAGGTTATAAGATACGCTTGGTATGCCCTTGCCCAGTTCTTTTTTACTGATGAACTTAGGGTGAAACTTCCTCATGAACCATATGATCGGTGGTATATCATACATGCTTTGGTGGTTCGATACAATAATGAGCGGAACGCCCTGCGGTATTTTCTCTATACCATGAAATTTATACGTTGTGCCCAGTATGTTAGTGCAGTGCATAAGGAACCAGTTAAGGATATCTACACTCTTTTTGTGGGCATCATATCCTAGAACGTTAAAGCAGAACCACTGTACAGGATGAAAAATAACCAATATCAGCAGGAATACAATATAAAACACCGCTGATAGCGGGTATGAAAGCACCTTCTCCATTTAGCTTATAGAAATTCGCGTAAAAGTACTACCTTTTATTAAAATACTAAAAACTTTTAGTATGCCTGCATATATAAATGCAACAACCGCGCCAATTGGCGCGGTTGCAATATTAATTAGCTGATAATTAGCAGAATTCGTTATAAGCGTCTTTTAGGTTTTCTGCAATCATTTCGGCAGGACGGCCTTCAATATGGTGGCGCTCCAGCATGTGTACCAGCTCGCCATCCTTAAACAGCGCCATAGACGGCGATGACGGAGGAAACGGGAACATCATTTCGCGGGCTGCATCTACCGCATCTTTATCTACACCGGCAAAAACAGTAATAAGGCTGTCGGGGGTTTTACCGTTGTCAAGGCTCATCCTTGCACCGGGGCGTGCGTTACGTGCCGCACAACCGCAAACAGAGTTTACCACTACAAGTGTAGTACCTTGTTTAGACAGAGCATTTTTTACCGCATCGGCTGTATATAATTCTTCAAAACCTGCTTCTGAAAGTTCAGCGCGCATTGGTTTTACCAGTTCTTCAGGATACATATCTTTTATAGTTAAAGTTTTCAGGCTGTAAAGTTACAAAGAAATACTGTTCTAAAAAATACTACAGTTAAAACAGGTTGCGGAATAATGCTTTTATAAAAGGCATTTTAGGGCAGGCCCATATTACTTTCAGCTCTTCGGCAAATGTTGTTTCTTCATCAAGAAATTTAAAGATGAGCTGCGGGCGCACCTTGCGGAACATAGCGCTGAAAATAGTACTCCCTATTTCGTTGGTTTTATAAAGTATATCCAGCAGGAGCAGGTCATAAAACCAAAAGCGGTTTTTGCCGCCCATCTTCCTGAAATCATCTTGTTTTTGAAGAAAGCTGACAAGTTCGCTGCTTTTTTTTGTGGTATTTTTAAAAGTATAGCCGGTGCTTGCCTTTGTCCACCCCCCTGCAGAACCTATATTCATTATGTTTTTTGTATTATCTTCCCAAAACGGGTAGCAGGTCATGGGTATGTTGCCTTTCTCGGTTTCGGTTATAGTATAATGGCTAACGCCCCTGTCAGCAAGATAATCTTTAATAGCATCTTCATATTCTGTTAACGGCAGCAGGTCTTTTGAGAATAGGGTATATTCTACCAGTGCTTCCGTTTCACTTAACGGCAGCACATACATAAAGCGGGTGTTGCCGCGTTGCGGTACGCTAAAATCCATAAAGGTAACGCAGCCGCTGTCAAAAGCAGGCTTATCTGTCTTAATGAACCATCCAATAAAGTGCTGCTGCAATAGCGGGTATTTGCTTTTTTGAGCCATTTCAGGCTTATATATGCTATTGAAGAGTTTGTTGCAGGTATAGGTGCTTAAAGCTGTTGTAACTGTTACAATACTGCCATTATCAGTAAATGCTGTGACGCTATCCTCTACAATGGTTACGTCACTATTTTGTTTGATTAGGCCACGAACACTACCGTAAAAATCCGCACTTCGCAGCATTTTATAACGGTAAGGCGCAAGCTGCATCCTTCTGCTGAAGCCTGCATCAGCAAACAGCGCATAATCCCATTGTTTGCTTAGTAAGCTATCCCATTCGCCGCTGCCTTCTTCCCAAAAGCACCAGGTGCGGTCGTTACCTTTATTGCTGTCAGGCTCTATAACCAAAATACTTTTGCCTGTAAAGCTGCCCGACTGCACCATGCGCTGCAACGTCATCAAAGAAGCTAAGCCGCCACCTGCAAAAATAAAATCGTAATGCTGTTGTGCCATAAGCACCAAATTTAATCAAAAAACAAAAGCAGAATATTTAGGCTTATCTAAAAATGTTTTTAAATAAATCAAATTATAGTTATATTTGTTAGGATAATTAAGTGCTGTATGACCTATTCAGAAGAGAATTACCTTAAAATTATATACCATCTTTCGACCGGTGCCAACAAAGGCGTTACCACAAATGCAATTGCAAGCGAAATGGAAAGCAAGCCATCATCTGTTACCGATATGGTACAGAAGCTTGCCGAAAAGGGGCTTGTGGAATATAAAAAATACCAAGGCGTTTCCTTAACAAAGGAAGGACGCTTTACAGCACTTATGATTGTGCGCAAACACCGACTTTGGGAAGTATTTTTGCTGGAGAAACTCGATTTTTCCTGGGATGAGGTTCATGATGTGGCGGAGCAACTGGAACATATAAAATCGGAAAAGCTGACGAATAAGCTGGAAGAGTTTCTGGATTTCCCTACTGAAGACCCGCATGGCGACCCGATACCTGACCGTGACGGCAACATTAAAAAAGTGGATAAAAAACTACTCTCTGAAGTACCCGCCGGTAAACGGGTAATATGTGTTGGCGTGAAAGACAGCTCTTCGGCCTTTTTGCAGTACCTCGATAAACAGCAGATTGCGCTTGGCTCAGGTATAGAAGTAGTATCGCGCGAAGATTTCGACCAGTCGCTTACACTGCTTGTTAAAGACAGGCAGCTTTTGGTATCCAATAAAATAGCATCTAACCTTTTTGTAAAAGTCGTATAATATGTTTAGCAGTATAGTTGCTTATTTTGAAAGCATACCGCCCGTGCTGGCGGCGCTTTATGCCACGCTGTTCACTTGGTTTTTAACGGCTTTCGGTGCGTCTTTCGTATTCTTCTTTAAAAATATGAACCGTGTGGTGCTCGATGGTATGCTGGGCTTTACAGGGGGCGTAATGATAGCGGCCAGCTACTGGAGCCTGCTATCTCCTGCAATAGATATGAGCGCCGGCGAAGGCTTTGCCAAAGTAATGCCTGCTGCTGTAGGTTTTATAATGGGCGCACTCTTCCTCTTCGGGTTAGATAAGGCACTGCCGCACCTGCACATCAATTTTAAGGAAAGCGAAAAAGAAGGGATAAAAACACCTTGGCAGCGAACAACGCTGTTAGTGCTTGCCATAACCCTGCATAACATACCTGAAGGGCTTGCCGTTGGCGTACTTTTTGGCGGCGTAGCCGCAGGCATACCTGAAGCTTCTATAGCCGGGGCGCTAACGCTTGCCATTGGTATCGGCATACAGAATTTTCCCGAAGGGATAGCAGTATCTATGCCGTTACGACGAATGGGCATGACACGCACCCGCAGCTTTATGTATGGGCAGGCATCGGCGCTTGTGGAGCCTGTTGCCGGGGTTTTGGGTGCTGTTGCCGTTACTTTTTTTACCCCCATACTGCCTTATGCCCTTGCTTTTGCGGCAGGTGCCATGATTTTTGTGGTGGTAGAAGAGGTAATTCCCGAAACCCAACGCGATAAAAATACTGATATTGCCACGCTTGGCCTTATTGCAGGTTTTGTAGTAATGATGGTGCTTGATGTGGCTTTGGGGTAGGCTTAATGGCAGCCGCAGTCGTCATTGGCACAGTTGCCTTTTTTCTTCTTTTTAAAGAAATATTTCTTAACAAGGTAAGCTACTGCAACAGCCACCAGCGCATAGGTTATAATTTCCTGTAGGGTCATGGTAATGTTTACTTTAGCAGTTGGTAGGCTATTAAAGAAACAAGGTACGCAAAAATACTCATACTGAAAAGCTGAATGGCAGGCCATTTCCAGCTGTTGGTTTCTTTTTTGGTTACGGCAAGCGTGCTCATGCACTGCATTGCAAAGGCATAAAAGAGCAGCAGCGATATACCCGTAGCAAAGTTGAATACCTTTTGCCCGGTTTCAGGGTTTGTTTCCTGCTTCATGCGTTCTTTTATGGTTGCTTCGTCATCGGCACCACTGCCTATAGTGTATATGGTTGCCAGCGTACCCACAAATACTTCACGCGCCGCGAAAGATGTAACAATAGCTATTCCTATCTTCCAGTCGTAGCCTAAAGGCCGTATGGCAGGCTCTATGCTTTTTCCGATATGCCCTATATATGAGTTCTCAAGTTTATAGGATGCTATTGCATCTTTCAGTTTATCTTCTCCGAGGCTGTTGCCGTACTGCTCAGTGATAATCTGTTCTGCGCGCTCCATTTTATCGCCCGGCCCATGTGAACCCAAAAACCAGATGATAATAGATATGGCAAGAATGATTTTACCTGCACCATATACAAACGCTTTTGTTTTTTCTACTACGGTAATGCCCACGTTTTTAGCAAGCGGCATTTTATAGTTAGGCATTTCGGCAACAAAGAAGCTTTTGAATTTGGTTTTAAGTATTTTATTCAGGATTATGGCCGCACCTATTGCCCCTAAAAACCCTAACAGGTACAACAGCATAAGCGTAAGCCCCTGCAGGTTAAAAATACCCCACACTGTGCGCTGCGGTATAATTAATGATATTAATATAGCATAAACAGGTAGCCTGGCAGAACAGGTGGTAAAGGGTGTTACCAGTATGGTTATAAGCCTTTCGCGCCAGTTCTCTATATTACGTGCTGCCATAATAGCCGGTATGGCGCAGGCTGTACCCGATATTAACGGCACAACGCTTTTGCCGCTAAGCCCGAAGCGTTTCATAATCCTGTCCATAAGGAAAACCACACGGCTCATATAACCGCTTTCTTCCAGTATGGAGATAAAAAAGAACAGGAAAGCTATCTGGGGTATGAAGATTACCACGCCGCCAATACCCGGAATGATACCCTCGGCTACAAGCTCTGTAAGCTTCCCGGGGGGCAGATTATTGGAAGTATATGAGCTAAGCCAGGTAAAGCCTTCGTCTATAAGATCCATCGGTACGCTGCTCCAGGCAAAGATAGACTGGAATATTACCAGCAGTATGGCAAAGAATATAAGGTAACCAAAAATTTTATGCGTTAAAATACGGTCAAGCTTTGCGCGGAGGTCTTTCGCCTTTGCGGTATCAACCGTCATGCATTGCTTCAGTGTATCGTTTATAAACTGGTAGCGTTTGATGGTTTCCTTTTGCTGCAGGCGCTTTAGTTCTGATTTTGATTTGGTGAAAGAGTCCTCAATCTCATTACGCTCAAGCTGCCCGAAGTTTACATCCTGCGTAATAACCAGCCAAAGCTTGTAAAGCAACTGGTTGGGGAATGCATTTCGAAGCCTGCCGAAGTATTCAGGGTCTATAGATGAAGCATTCAGGCAAGGCTCTGTAGACAGTGAAGCATATTCTGTAATAAGCTCTTTCAGTTTAGTGATACCTGTACCTTTACGTGAGCTTACCAATGCTATCTTGGTTTTCAGCTGCTCTTCAAGCAGTGGTATATTAAGCGATATGCCTTTCCTCTCCATCCTGTCAGCCATGTTTATAACCAGTATGGCAGGTATTTCAAGGTCTTTTATCTGGGTAAAAAGCAGCAGGTTCCGTTTCAGGTTCTCTACATCGGTAACTACTACCGCCACATCAGGAAAATCTTTATCGTTCCGGTTCAGCAGCAGTTCTATAACTACGTTCTCATCCATAGAGCTGGCATTAAGGCTGTAGGTGCCGGGCAGGTCTAAAATAACGCCTTTAGTATTTCCGGGCAGCCGCACCGAACCCTGTTTACGCTCTACCGTAATGCCCGGGTAGTTGCCTACCTGTTGGTTGAGCCCGGTTAGCTGGTTAAAAACAGAGGTTTTCCCGGTATTTGGGTTGCCTATAAGGGAAATTTTTATTGTGCGGGTTGCCATTTAATGTCAGTCTCTTATAATTTCAACGTCAATTTCGGCGGCAGTTTCCATTCGTATGGCAACGTGGCTGTCGTTAACGTTGATGTAAATTGGGTCGCCCAGGGGCGCAACTTGCAATAACTCCACAGTATTGCCGGGCAGGCATCCCATTTCAAGCAGCTTGAGCGGGATAGCGTCGATATTAAATTCGGTGATAATGGCTTTCTGGCCTTTTTTCAGCCCTGCAAGAGTGGTTTTCAAAGCTTATTTAGAATAATTAAGAATACAAATTTACAAAAAATTAACTTTCAGAGGCTAATTTTCGTGCTTACTTAACCAATTGATGTCTTCTAAAAGCTGTTTAACGTTCTTTTCACCCTCTACCTCTTTATCAAGGTTGGTGCCGTTATAAAAACCGCGTATCCTGCCCTGGCTGTCAACCAGCACAAAGTTTTCGGTATGCACCATATCATACAGCTCGCCGACAGTGTTGGTCTTAACCGCTAAATATGATTTACGGGCTATGTAATAAATATCTTTCTTATCACCTGTTACCATATTCCATTTACCGTCTATGGCACCCATTTTAGTAGCGTATGCCCTTAGTACGGGCACGCTGTCAATTTCCGGGGTAACCGTGTGCGACAGTAGCATAACCTTTGGATTATCTTTTATTTTATCCTGAAGCCATACCATGTTTTTTGTCATTATAGGGCAAATGGTGGGGCAGGTGGTAAAAAAGAAATCAGCAACATAAATTTTGCCTTTGTAATCTTCCTGCGTAACGGTGTCGCCGTTTTGATTTACAAAAGAAAAATCGGCAATTTTATGATGGCGGCTAATGTATTGCACGGTGGTATCTACCAGCTCGGGGTTTACATCACTCGGGTTGTATATTTTCAAACTTTTTTCCGGCTTTAGTGCGTCATAAAACAGTGCCAGTATAATAGCCGAAAGCACGAGCATTACAATAAAGAAGATTTTATATTTTTTGAAGAAGGAGAGCATATACATTTATTTTTTGCAAAATTACGAAAGCATCATGCATATAACAGAAGATAATGCAGGTTTTAAAACGTTAAAAATGATGGGTTAAGCTACTTTTTGCCCTTTTGGCATGGCTTTTTCGGTTAACTTTATATTTTTGTAGAACTTGGTTTAAAACACAAAATATGAAACTCAACAAGAAAGCAACACTTGCAGCGGCAGCACTTATTATAGGTGCAACGGCTGTAACTACTGCGCAAAACAAGAATGTAGCACAAAAGCCGGGTATTAACCTTGGGTATATGGATACGAAGGTTAAGCCTGCTGACGATTTTTTCAGGTATGTAAACGGTACCTGGGTAGATAAAACCGAAATACCCGGAAATAAAACCCGCTGGGGCAGTTTTGACGAACTGCGTGAGCAGACCAATAACGATGCGCTTGCCATACTTAAGGAAGCCGCCGCGAACAAAAAGCTTGACCCTAAGTCTGATCAGGGTAAAGCGGCAAGCCTTTATAAGAGCATAATGGATACTGTAGCGCGCAACAAGCAGGGCATAACACCATTAAAGCCATACCTTACTAAAATAGATAAGGTTAAGAATGTGAAAGACCTGCAGGCGCTTTTAACAGAAATGGAACCCGAAGGCGGGCTTGGCTTTTTTGGAGCCGGTGTGGGTACCGATGCCAAGAACAGTAACCGCAATGTGGTATATATAAGCCCGGGTTCTTTAGGATTGCCGGACAGGGATTATTATGTTTCTGATGATGAAGACTCTAAAGAAAAGCGAAAAGAGTATGTACAGCATGTGGCACGCATGCTTACTTATCTGGGTTATGACAAACAGCGCGCCATGAAATCGGCAGAAAATATACTGGCGCTGGAAACAGCTATGGCAGAGCCGAGGCTGGACAGGGTAGAACGCCGCGACCGCCGCAAAACCTACAACCCAATGACTATAAAGGAGCTTCAGGCAGAAGCGCCTTCAATAAAATGGGATGCATACCTTAAAGGTATCGCTATTACCAAAGTAGATACGGTTATAGTATCTCAGCCAAAATATATGGCGGCACTTGACCAGCTTTTAAAAGAAAATAAAGTTGAGGACTGGAAAGATTACATGAAGTGGACGCTAATTAATAAATCGTCTGACTACCTTACTACCGATATTGAAACAGCAAACTGGGAGTTTTACAGCAAAACCCTGCGTGGCGCGCTTAAAGAAGAGAAGCGCGATATTAACGCCCTTCATACCATAAACGGTACTGTTGGCGAAGCGCTTGGCAAGCTTTATGTAGAAAAGAAATTTCCTGCCGAGGCTAAAGAAAAGGCACAGGCAATGATTAAAAATGTGATGCTGGCTTTTGAAAACCGCATTAACCGCCTGCCATGGATGGCAAAATCTACACGCGAGAATGCTATAGAAAAACTACGCAAGCTGCGTGTTAAGATTGGTTACCCGGACAAGTGGAAAGATTATTCGGCACTTACCATTACCAGCCCTGAAGCCGGAGGAGCCTTGTTCACTAACATGAAAAACATTGCAAAGTTTAACTTCAATGAAAATATAGCAGAGCTTAACAAGCCGGTAGATAAGGATGAGTGGCACATGGCACCACAGATTGTAAATGCTTACTTTAACCCGAGCAATAACGAAATTGTGTTTCCTGCGGGAATTTTACAGCCGCCTTTTTATGACTACAGGGCAGATGAAGCGGTTAACTATGGCGGTATAGGGGCAGTAATTGGCCATGAAATATCACATGGTTTTGATGATTCGGGCTCTCGCTACAATGCAGATGGTAACCTGGTTAACTGGTGGAGCGATGAAGACCTTGAAAAGTTTACCGGGCTTGGAGGCGCACTTGCAGACCAGTACAGCTCTTTACAGCCGCTACCGGGTACTTATGTTGACGGTAAGTTTACGCTTGGTGAAAATATTGGTGACCTTGGCGGGGTTAATGCCGCTTATGACGGGCTTCAGCTATACCTTAAAGAGCATGGCAACCCCGGGCTTATAGATGGTTATACCCCGGAGCAACGTTTCTTTATAAGCTGGGCTACTATATGGAGAACCAAGATGAGGGATGAGGCCATTAAGAACCAGGTAAAGACAGACCCGCACTCACCGGGAATGTACAGGGCTTATGTACCACTTCAAAACGTAGATGCCTTTTATGAAGCTTTTAATATTGGAGAGGGTGACGGAATGTATATAGCGCCTGATAAGCGTGTAAAAATATGGTAATTAAAGAATCCCGCCTTCAAGGCGGGATTTTTGTTTAATGTTATCAGACTTGATTTCAGTGCGTTAGGCTATCTACATGCTTGATTTATAGGATATATCTTATAATTTGTGTTTTACTAAGAGTATAACAATATTCAACTTTGTTTAAAGTTTTGATAAAAAAATTTAACAACAGTTAACTTTATATAAATTTGTGATAATCATAACCAAATAAATATGTAAAGCTATGAAAAGCAATTTCTTAACAAAAACAGCCGCCATTATGGCTTTTGCCGTTGCACCGTTTGTAACTTCATGCAGCAGCGATGATGACAACAACAATAATAATAACCAGCCGGGTAACACTATTGTTGATATTGCTGCCGCAGATCAAAACTTTTCTGTACTGGTACAGGCGCTTGACCGTGCCGACCTTGTAGAGACACTTGACGGTACTACCGAGTATACTGTGTTTGCGCCTACCAATGATGCCTTTAACGATTTTCTTGAAGAAAAAGGTTATGCATCGTTAAATGATGTTCCTGTTGCGGCACTTAGGGAAATACTGCTTAACCATGTGGTTTCGGGTACAGCAACGTCATCTTCACTGCAAACGGGATATGTAAAAACGCTTGCAAAAGGCAGTGCTTCTTCTACCAATACATTAAGTATGTTCATTAACACTGCAAGCGGTGTAGTTATTAACGGCGGTGCTGCAAATGGTGGTGCAACTGTTACTACTGCTGATATTGAAGCCAGCAATGGTGTTATACATGTTGTTAATAGCGTAATTGATTTACCTACTGTTGTAAACCACGCTATTGCCAACCCTGCGTTCTCTATACTTGTACAGGCGCTAACCAGAGATGACCAGCCTGACTTTGTGGGTATACTTTCCGGTACTGCAAACTCTCCTTTCACTGTGTTTGCCCCTACAGATGCTGCATTTGTGGCTCTTCTTGATGAGTTAAGCCTTGAAACATTGAACGATGTGCCTCAGGTTACACTTCAAAATGCGTTATCATACCACGTTGTAACAGAAGCTAACGTACTTGCTGCTACTTTAACTGATAATATGAGCGTTACTACCTTTCAGGGAGGTTCATTTACAGTAAACCTTGAGGGTGGCGCTTCTATTACAGATGCTAATGACAGGGTATCTAACATTATTGTTACAGATGTACAAGCATCAAACGGTGTGGTACATGCTATAGATAAGGTTCTGCTTCCGTAATTAATAATTATAAAAGTTAGAATGCTAAAAGCCCGGTTATTCCAGCCGGGCTTTATGTTTAGTTGCAGTTATTATACATTTCAGCAATTTCTATAGATTCTCTTGCGTCATACTCCTCACTTGCTATTTTTTCTATCAGGGCAGGGCAATCTGCAAAAAATTCCATTGCGAATTCTTTAAATTCATATCTTTTATAATTTGGTTTAATAATAGATCCGCGTTGTATTGAACTGTACATCACCGGTGTTTGCGAGCCGGTTTTAAGCAGGTACAAATAAGTAAGTTCTGTCATTGTAAGTAATCCAACTGTAGGCCGATATTCCAGTACTGTAACTTTTGGCCCTTCAGATAGTATTTGCATCATGCGGATTTTAAGATTGGTTTGTTTGCTAAAATTAAATGTTGCAAAATATGATTCAAGGTAGACATATCGCTGAACTTCACCATCAACGTTTATTTCGGCTGATTTTATATTTTCAGCAGGAATCTCTTCGATTATTTCATTTTTCGAATTCACAAGATTGATTCCTGTATCATAATTCATTTCAACCATTCCGGTAATTATATTGCCGTCATCAAGCGTTATTTTGCCTTCGTACGTTTGCGAGTACAGGCTAAAAGAAAAGAGCAGGCTGAGAATAAAGTAAAGTTTTTTCATTTTGGTTTAGTTAAAGTGGTTAAATATAGAATATTATTTAATTAAGCGCATTTACAAAATGATTATTTTTCGATTTCTTTATATTGTTAAATAAATTGTTTTATTACTATAATTTAACTATTTTCATCAGCAGCAGCAGCATCTGCTTCAATATTAATTATGAGCAAAAATAGGGTTCGGAGGAGGAGGTGTTTTAAATTAAAAATATCAGTTTGTATTTGTTAATTGCGGTTTTTCCGCAATTTAATATTGTATTTAAAATATAACTTTGCCTACCCAAAATGTAAATACATCCAACTTGAAAAAGGTATTACGGGTTCTTGCGATTGATGACCACGTGGTTGTACTTGAAGGGTACCATGCAATATTTAAGACCCTTAACGGAACGCATGGCAATCTTGAATTTATTAAAGCCGGAGACTGCAGGTCGGCATATAATACTATTGAGCAGCATCTTGAAAACCCTTTTGATGTAGCGGTAGTTGATTACAGCATACCTGATTATGCCGAGAAAGATCTCTATTCAGGTGGCGATGTTGCGCTCATGCTGAGGAAAAAAATGCCGCACTGCCGTATACTAATGATGACCATGCACAAAGAGGTTGATATTATGAGCCGCATTTTAGAACATGTAGAGCCTGAAGGTTTTATTAATAAAAGCGACTGTACTACCGACGAACTTTTTGAAGGTTTTAAAACCGTGCTTGACGGGGGTACCTTTTACTCTAAAACCGTATCTAATTTCCAGAAAAGGCTTGAAACAGGTATCATCCTGGATGAAACTGATATCAGAATAATTAAGTTACTGGCTAAAGGTATTAAGAACAAGAATCTCGACAAATACATACCGCTCACGGTTAGTGGTATAGAAAAACGAAAATACAGGATAAAAAGGCTGCTTGATATTGAAGGCGGCGATGAAGAGCTTATACTCGAAGCACGCAACCAGGGCTACATATAATTGCATTATATATAAAAACCACCTGTATGAACTACCCCAAAGGTTAGACTCTATTTGTGGCATTTTTATGTATAGAAAAGCCCTACAATATTGCAGAGCTTTTACGTTGAGTCAGTAAATTATTCTTTAATGATTTTTACTGTTTTTTCGGCTGTGCCTGAATTGATTTTTAAAAGGTAAATGCCAGCGCTTAATGCTTCCGTATTAATTCGGGAAGTGTTTTCTGTAACCTGTTGCGAAAGTACTAATTGTCCTGTTATTGTGTGTATCATTATATTATCAGCCCCGCTAACATTAGCAAGATTGATTTCATTTTTTACAGGATTAGGGTGCACTATAAAATTTTCAAAGGCATTTTCCTGTACTGATGCAGTTGGGATTTCTTCAAGGGCAATGTCGTCAAAATAAAGAAAACCCTGGTTGCCTAATAAATGTACTTCTATAGTAAGGTAATAGATATCAGTTTCTTCTACGGTAAAAGGTTCTGATGTAAAAGTTGCAGGAGTACCAGCGGGGACGTTTTCCTGTTCCGGCAGGTAAATGTAATCGTTTAAACTGCGGGTCATCATAACGCGAATAATCCCTATTACTCCTTCGGGATTACTCATCCCGTATTTGTAAGACACCCTGTAAGATGATCCCGCATTTAGTGTTATAGGTCTGCTTGCCAGCGTAGCGGCTACTCCTATACCTTCGGGCATTTGTTCATCCAATATTGTGTTATAGCGAAATACATTTCCTGAAAAACCCTCTACAGGGCCGGCTGTTGTTTGAAATATTTCAGGAGAAGCAAAGGTTAAATAAGAGCTGTACATACAATTGGGCAGCTCGGGCAGAGTAGCAGATTCAGCACCCTCCATGTAGGGTAGTGTTACAGGGTCTTCACATTGCGAAAATGCAATATTGCCAAATGCAAAGACAAGGCTAAAGGATAAGATAAAATTTTTCATAGCACATTTTATTAGGTTAATACTTCTGTAAAAGTATAACCTCAATATCATTAGTGTTTTATGAAAAAACAGGAATTACTTATAAATTTCAAGTGTGGCCTGCTGCAGCTCCGAAGGGGTTAACCCGCTGTGTGTCTTTATAAAAGAGCTAAAGTTACCCTGGCTGTCAAAATTAAGCTCGAATGCTATTTCTTTAAGAGAGAGTTCGTCAAGCAGCATCAGCCGCCTTATTTCCAGCATCAGCTCTTCATGAATCAACTTTAGCGGAGTCTTGCCGAGGCTTGCCTTACACGCTTCATTCAGTTTTTCTGTATTGCACCCTATGAGGGCGCAGTAGTCAGAAACTTTTTTTTCTGTTTTAATATGTTGTGGCAGCAACGACAAAAACTTAGTTACAATATTTGTAGTAAGCATATCCGTTTTCGCTTCATGAAACTCTGGCAATGATATAAGTATAATTTGCAGGTAGCTGTATAATTTATGGTGTGTAAAAGGTGTCAGTTCTTTATTTTCGAGCAGCCCCATCATCCGGACTGCAACATCATACAAGTGGGTAAAGCTTTCTATATCGAGGTTGAAAACCTGTTTCGGGAAGTAGAGCTGATAGTGCTTTAGAGGCTGGAGGAATTTAAAGATATCTTTCCTGAACTGTATTAATAAACCTGTTGCTGAGTTGCGGTGCATCAGGTGTATCTGACCGGGATAAATAGCATAAAGCTGCCCGCCTGAAATCTTATATTCTGCAAAGTCGATAAATTGTTTTCCCTCTCCCTGTTCTACCAGAATGATTTCAAAGTAGTCGTGCCGGTGCGGTTTATGATAATCATAAGGATTCTTATAGTCCAGAAGCTCTATAATCAGTGGCCTGTTGTATTGCGGAAACTCTACAGGGCTTACTCCGGTATCCTTACTACTCATAGTACCATAATTAAAGCGGGAAATTACAAAATTTGTATAAATACAAAAACGGAATATTGTTCCTGAAAAATTATATTATGGTTTATCGCCATTAGTAGGTTGGCTATTATTTATGAAGCAGGACAATAGTTATTAATAATTTCCGCAGCCGCTGAAATTAAAAAAGCCCTGATTAACAGGGCTTTTGTGT
>CEQG01073333.1_pt1 | contig 30236 bp, 43 predicted proteins | sample 350301 | NCBI WGS metagenome assembly CEQG01 (sample SAMEA2621242, study PRJEB7988) | marine metagenome | isolation source: saline water (ENVO:00002010), including | reverse complement strand
TGTTCGCGCCCGCTCCGATCACGCCGACAGCGGCGAAATCCACCAGCTCCTGCTGGTAGACCGCTTCGCCGGGCAGGACGACGACCGGCGGGGACACGACCGTCGGCGCGGTGTAGATGGCCGGATCCCGTTGCTGAAGCGACAGCCTCACCGCACGCGGCATGTCGGCTTCAAGCGCGATGAGCGCGCGCGCCGTGATCTCGTAAATGAAATCGCCGTTCTCCGCCGAGTTCCAACGAATCCACTGGCCGACCTTGAGGTTTCGCCATTCCGGGCTCACAACGACCTCGGCGGTTGCTTCGTAGCGGTTCTCCGACAGGTAGATCATCGCCAGCCGGGCGGCCTGTTCGCCATAGGGCACGACCGGAAAGTTGATCCCGAGATCGCGGCCTCTGCCGTCTCCGGTGATGAGCGCAGCTTTGAAGGCGCGCTGGTACCCCTTCGAGCTCCACTGGTTGTCCGGGTCCGGGTAAACGCCCTGGACGGAGTTGACCAACTGATCGAACCCGCGCAACTGCTGGAACTCGATGTCGGCCTCGCTCATCATGTCGTCGTCTGTCAGGGTGGCGACGACGGTCTGGGGGACGCCGACGATCGGCCAGGAGCCATCCACGGCGTCGACCGTGCGGGCTCCGTGCGCGAGATTGATCTGCTCGATATTGTCGCCGAACTCCGTGTCCGGCCCGGCATTGAGCCCGATTGCGCAGCGGTAACGCGGGCTTCCGCCGACATCCTCGTCATCGACATTGGCGGCGGTAACAAATTTGTCGATCGGCAGATCGGAGGTCGGCATGCCCATGCCGCAGAACAGGTCACCATTCCACGAGAAGCCACGGCGATAGCAATATTCGATCACCGTCGGGTTCTCGCTGTATTCCCAGGTGGTGACATCGTTCCAGCGATGATCACCCTCGCCGCCGATCGTCGAATCCTTGCGCAGGTCGTAGAGCGGAGCGCCGCGCCCGTCGAAGAAGAACTGGACGGAGTTGCCCAGCCGCTCGCGGTCATACTGCATCCAGACGATCACCATGGCCTGGCCGTAACCGACATGGTCGGCCGTCCAGCGCCCGCCGGGATTGGACGCAGCGACGAGAGCCGCATCGGCTTCGGTCTGCCAGCCGTCGAGAACCTTGATCCAGATAAGGTTCGCGTAGTCGCCGCTGGTCACGACCCGGCCGCGCTCAGGATGTTCCGCCCCGAGCGTCACCTCGGTCCCGTCGATATAGATCCTGTCGAGGGACGTGATCGGGAAATCGGAAAGAACGAACACCTGCTGAAACAGGCTGTTGGCCGGTCCCGAGGTGTTTGGATAAATGAAATGGCCCGCAACGCCATAGCGCCCGCACCGCACCACGCGATCCACGTTCTCGCCCGTTTGAAGGTCGAGGTCGACACCGGACGGCGGTGCAGGCGGTTTGGGCGCCAGCGCCTTTTGCAGGAACGACATGGCCACGTTGAGGCCGATGCCGGCCACGACCTGGCCAATGGCACCCAGCCCGCCGATAAGCGAGCCGATGGCGCCGAATGCCGCACCGATGGCGCCGAAGACGGGAGCGAGAAACGGCATCAGATAACCCGGAAGGCGCGTTTGATGTCAGTGAGGGAATACAGGTCGAAGCCACGCCCCAAAGCCTTGACGCGAACGCCATCGGCGCAGACAAGACCGCAGGCCTCAACACCGTCCCGCTCGATGGTGCAGAGATCGCCGCGGCCGGCCCGAAACCGGTTGATGGTCTCCAGTTCGGATGCGAGCGCTTCGCCGACGGTTTCGAAGCCATGCTTGCGGAACAGCTTGTAACCGGCCCGCTCACTGCGGTAGCGGCGAAGGGCGGGCAGCAGCTTGCGGGCCGTCTCCGCCTCGAAGGCATCGACGGCAAACATGAAGCAATCGGAGATGCCCCAGGCACCATCGAGCAGGGCATGGCGCGCGATCACCGCCTCCAGCCGACGTTCCCATTCCGGATGGCGGCTCATACCTTCCCCCATTTCAGCTGGATACGCCCGGCGAGGCCGGCATGTTCGAACACCCGGTCGGTCTTGCCCGCAGGCGTCCGCCGCTTCTGGTCCTCGTCGGACCGCACGCGGCCGTTCTTCCTTGAATAGTCGAGCGAGCGCGTCTTGCATTCGATCGCCACGGTGTAGCCATCGGAAACGCGGCGGCGGTGCCGGATCGAAACGATATAGCCCCGCGCCACTGCCTCGATATCGGTGATCGCGTTGGTGTCGGGATCGATCAGCATGTCGTAGATGGTGACCGGCTTGTCGCGATAGGTGTAGCTCTCGATCTGGCGCAGCACATCGGGCGTCACACCCTCGGCCGGGCTTTCGGAGACGAGCAGCGTGAAGCCGCTCGCGGTGGTCCCGGTTCCGCTTTCGAGATCCGGGACGGAAAACAGCGCATCGGGCACGGGATTGTAGACGAGCCCTTCATGGGTATGGGGCGCCCGCGCGCGGATAAAGCCCCAGCTCCCCTCGCCGAGATCGAAGCGGATCATGGCGCGGATCTTGTTGCGCGTGGCCATCAGTCGGTTTCCTGCAGCGAGAAGCTCACGGTCCAGCGACCGTCGGCGTCCTGCGCCTCGGTCAGTGAACCCGGAACGATCGCCATGACGATCGACGGATCGATGAAGCGGATGGTGGCGCCGGCGACGGCGATATCGGCGGGCGGCGCAGGATCGACCACGAGCGTGCGCGTGGTGCCGCTTCCCGATGCCTCGCGGACGAGAGCGAAGGTGCGCTTGGTCGCCTCGATGCCGATCAGGTCTCCTACGGCGAGAACGAGACCAGCGTGGACGTTCTGCACGGCGAGTACGTGTCCGTCCGTCAACGAGACGAGGCTACCATTGGTCGCGGCTGGTCCGGCGGCACCATTCGGGTGAGCAGCGGGAAAACGGGCGAGCAGGTTGCGATAGACCACCTTGCGCACGCCGCCGCCGAGGCTGGCATACCAGGACTTGAACGCCATCCACTGATGATAGGTCAGCGGCACGCTGCGCAACTCGACCACCCAGAACGGGTCGTTGACTTCCGAGATGTTGACCGCGCGAGCGCCGGAGCGCGCCGCCGTCACCTGAAAATCGGGTGCGAAGCGCACCACGCGGAAGGCGATGCCGTCGGGCAGCGGGCGCGGGAAACTGGTCACCGGATCACCCTGCTATTGATAGCTTGCTGTACGGTGCTCACCACCCGCGCGGGCAGCGTGCGGTTAGTTTCGGCTAGACCGGCCTCGAGCCGGGCGATGGCGGCGCTGTCGGCGCCGGTCGCATCGATCGGGATCTGGATCGATACTGTGACGCCGGGTGAGGATGTCAGCCCGCCTGCGGCTGCCCTCGGGTCGGCAATCTGCTTCGTATAGTCATCCACCCCCTCGTTCGGGTGCAGAAGCGCCAGGAACCCGCCCTTGCCATCGAGGCCGCCGGCGCGCGGGCCGGAGCCCGTCTTGCCGCCGCCATCATAAGACGGCACACCCAGGAAGCCGCCGAGGGTGGTGTTGGGCTTGAAGCCGCCGCCGAGCAAACCGCCGAAGGCGCTGACAAGCAGGCCGCCGAGGCCTCCGCCTCCTCCCCCCAAGCCGCCTAGACCCTGCCCAAGCTTCTGAACGTCGAGCAGCGCCTTGAGGGCGGCAAACCCGACCTGGATTAGAGCTTCCTTGGCGGTAAGCGACCGGGTGGCGAGCCCTTCGAGAGACGAAAGCATCTGGTCGTTGAGCCGGTCGGCGATGCGGCCCTGCTCTTCCATGGTCTTTTTCGCATCCTGGTCGGCCTTGGTCGCCGCCTTGACGGCCTGTTCCTTGGCGTAATTGGCGCGCACCAGTGCTTCGATCTTCTGCCGCTGCTCCTCGGTCGCCGCGGTTCCTGCCTTGCGCAGGGCGGTGTCGACGCGTTTTTGCTCTTCGCTCTTGCCGATGAGCTCCTTCTCGAAGGCGAGCGCGTCGATCAGCTCAAGCACCGCCTTGCGCTGGCGCTCGATTTCGGAGGCTTTTGAGGGATCGGTGAGCGGAGGGTCGTTGTCGGTCTTGCCCGGCTTTGTGGGCTTGTTATTGTCGAGACGATTCAGGGTTGCGAGAATGCGCTCCTCGTCCTTTTCCAGCGCTTTGATCTGGGCGCTGTACTCCCTGATTTTGCCTTCGGTTACACGGTTCTCCGCCTGCGCGATGACGCTGCTATTGTTTCGGATCTGGTCACGAAGCTCGAAGATGCGCGTCTCAAGCTCAACCTTCTGCATGCCGATCTCGGCGAGGTTATCCTGAAGTGTGCCAGCGGTACGGTTCTCGATGTCGCGAAGACCGTCCAGAAATGTACCGAGATCAGCGATCACCAGTAGCATCGCCCTGTGCAGGCTCTGCCCGACGGTATCGACGACTGTGCCGAAAGCCTGATCGAGATCCTCGACGCGCTTTCGCAAATCATCCTCGATGATAATGCCAAGATCGCGCGCTTCCTTGCGCAGGTCCGCAATCGAGCCTCGGGATTCATCGAGCAGGCGAACGAACTGCTCGCCCGCCGTTCCTCCAAACACCTCGTCGGCGATGCGGATCTGCGCGGCCTTGTCGAAGCGCTGCAGTTTCTCGATGATCTCCTCGAACATCGCATCGGGTTCGCGCAATGCCTGGGCGACCGATTTGGCATCATAGCCCAGGCGCGCGAAGGCTTCTGCCGCCGAGCCCTTGCCGGTCTTGGCGAACTCGTCGGCGCGCAGCTGCATTTCCTTGAGCCCGTCGGTCAGCGCCTCGACGGAAACGAGATTGCGCTTGGCTGCATAACTCAGCTCCTGAAATGCCTCGAAGGCCACGCCGGCAGTCTTGGCCTCCTTCGAGACCTCCTTCAAACCGTCGACGGCCTTGCGCATCTCGTTGGCGATCGCGCCAACGGAAAGCCCCACACCGAGTGAGGCCAGGCTCGCGCGCGTGAAGCCGATCATGCGCTGGACTTCCGAGCGCACGGCTTGCGTATTCGCACCGAAGCGGACCTCGACGTCGTTACGTGGCGCCATGCACCCTCTCCTTTTGCTGGCGCTCCGTCCAGGCCGCCGCCAGTGCCGCATCTTCCTGCGCGGTCACGGGCTTCGGGCCGGACGCTGCGGTGCGGCCATCGACGGCTGCGAAGAACTCTTGCGGGGTCGCCGACCAGAAGGTCGACGGCGGCCATTCGAGAATGCCGGTGGCAATTTGCTGATAGCCCCGGATCACGTCGGCGACCGTGCCGGGGCTTTCCGTTTTGGGGAGGTCTTCTCCCGCGCCGCGCGGTTGCGATCGATCCATGCGCCCACCGCGTGAGAGAAGGCCGCAGCCCACTCTTCCTGGTCGACGGTATCGAGCGACGCCTTGGCGCCCTCGATATCGCCCTCGCTCACAAAGGCTTCGAGCGCCGCTTCCGCATGGGCGGGCGACAGCGCGATCAGCGCGTTGAAACACTGGCCGATATCATGCAGCCCGCTCGCGGCCGAAAATGCTGCGAGACGCGCGAACTCGATAGCCACCACGAGCTGGTGGCAGCCTACGGTGAGCTTCGCCTCGCCGCGAACAGAATTGGCGCGCGTCATGGTCAGGCTTCAGCCGTGAAGACTTCAGACCCGCCATCGGCGAGCGTGAATGTGAGGTTGTACTGAAGCTTGTCTTCCATATCGCCGGACAGCGAGGCTGAAACGGAATAGATGCCGGCGAAGGTCCCCCACCCGGGCACCGCGATCATGTACCAACTCTTTTTCGCCAGGCGTGCATCCTCGAGCATGGCCTTGGTGACATCGTTGACGACGATCAGGCCGGAGCCTTGGAACTGGCGGTTCTGCCGCCCGGATTCCTGCGAGTTGACCAGCGGTGCGCCGGGGTTTTCGCAGTCGGGGATCGTGGTGTCGACCGGATTGGCAGAAAGATCGAGGGAGCGCGCACGCATGCCGCAGACATAATCGAACTCGCTCGCAAGCGGCGCATCGACGTCGGCGGGCGCGGTGGTCTTGATGCGGGCGATGGTCAGCGTGCGGCCATCGGGCTTGGTTCCATCAGCAAGGGGCATGTGGGTTCTCCTTAGACGTCGGGTGCGCCGGCCTTGTGATGGGCCGCGCAGGTGAAGGTGAGAGCGCCGGACCCGAGGGACCGGCCGGTTTGGGGATCGATCGAATAGTCGGTGCCGGACAGGCCGAGGTCTGTGACAAGACCGCCGAGTGTGTCGTCGGCATGCACCGCCGCCTCGATCGCTACTGCCAGTTCGTCGAAAACCTCGTCGAACGGATCCGACGTGCGGACATGGAGAACGACGAGCCAGCGCTCGCGCCGCTCAACGATGAAGCTGTGCGGATCGGCGTCGTTGGCGGCCTTCGTGACCTCTTCCCCTCCGAAGAGGATGGTTGCGGACGGGAGTTGCTGGTCCGGTATCTCGGCCTTGCGGATACGGCTGGTGTTGACGATGCCCGGGATCGAGGCGACGCGCGCTTCAAGCGCACGGCCAATGCGCTGACGGATATGCATGTCAATCCGTCTCGACCGGTTCGAGGATCAGTTGAGCCATTCCCCGTCCGTCGTCGGGAAGGCCGCGAATGGTGAAGGTTTCGCCCGTCGACGTAATGGTGAGCGTATTCCCCTCGGCCACGCCGGGAATATCGGCAATGCGGACGCGGCAGCTGTAGGTTTCCCCCTCGACTGCCACGTCGCTCTCGGCGGCGAGCCCGCCTTCGCGGAGATTGCGGTAGATGACCGGCACACCCGCAAGCGTGCCGGTCGAGGTGACGATGGTCGCCGTCTCGCCGTTGGAGAAGGCGTCGATGAACGCCGCGCCCATATCCTCGAAGATCGCGGGACGGGACACGGCGCGTCAGGCCCGCGCGGTCTGGTAGGCGGAGAACAGCTTGGCTTCTTCAGCCTTGGCGTCTTCGAGTGCCTTCTCGGCCTCGGCGAGCGCTGCGCGATCGGCGTCGGTCGCCTCGTCCGCCGAGGCCTTGATAGCTGCATCCTCGACATGGCCGTAGGCGTCGGTCAGCAGGCCGAGCGCGGCAATCAGATCGTCGGCGGCCTTGATTGTTGCGGCCTGCTTCTTCACTTCCGCCTCAAGGGCGGCAATCGCTTCCTTGTCAGCGCCGGACGCCGGTGCGGATGACTGGCCGGCCCAGGTGCCGTGCGCCGCATCGATGGCATTGGCCTCTTCTTCGGTCAGGCCGGATTTGCCGCCGACCGGCACATCCTCGCCGGGGGCGTATTTCTTCTTGCCGGTGTCGATCGACACCGCGAATTTGCGTGTGGTCATTAGAGTGTCTCCTGATAGATCGAAAGGCGCGGGCCGACGACCATTCCGCACAGCACCCGGCGACGACGCCGGGTGCTCGATGGAAGGGCCGGCAGCCGTGCGGTCAGCGGACCGTGGCGAAGAGTGCCGCGTTAGGTTCCGCTGGGACAGGAAGCGGCGCTGACTGGGTGAGGATAACTTCCCGGGACGGGTCGTCTTCTTCATACTGCTTGGCGAAGCGCTGTTCGGCGCGCAGCGCCTTGACGTCGAGAATGGCGCCATAGGTCATGTGACCCATCATGGTGCCGGGCGCGACGAGCCCGACGCCGTACTGCGGCCAGTAGTGGGTGGTTGTGCCGGCGTCGGTCTCGTAGGTCTGGAGATATTCCCAGTATTCGATTCCATCGATCTGGCCGATGTAGCGAACCACGTCGCCTTCGCCGCCGCTGGCGGAACCTGCGAGCGCCATGATGTTGGCCTCGCCCGCACGTCGGTTATCGAGGATGTCGCGGACATCCGCATCGGCGGTAAAGACTTCTGCGGCACCGTAACCGAGCACTACCTTGCGCGCCACGCCACCCGACTTGGCGGCGATAGTACGACCCCATTCGCGGATCGAGGCGAGCGGCTTGACGCCGCTTTCACCCCAGCGTGCGGCGGCGGTGAGAGCCACCGACAAGTCACCGTCGCGACCATAGGAGATGGTATCGTTGATGCCGTCACCAACGGCGACCACCTGGCCGGCGGTCAGCGCCTGCACGCACATCAGTTCCTCGCGGCCGGCGATCTCGTTTTCGTGGTCGGCAAGTGTTTGAAGGACCATCTGGTCATAGCGGCTCAGCATTGTATCGGCGCCACCATAGGCCTCGCCTGCACGACGAGCACGCGCGTTGCTAGGATTAAGGCTATCCTTCGGTTTCAGGTAAGGTGGTTTGTAGGCGCGGACGCTGCGCGAGCGCTGCTTGCGTTCCTTGCCAGGCACGTTCGGCGAGACGAAGGGCGCGATCTTGCGGCGGCGGTCGACTTGGTCAAAGAGAATTTCTTCATCTTCAAAGACGAGGGTTTTTCCAAAGAAGGTGTCGCGGATCCAGGGATTGAAGCGGTCGAGGGCCTCGGCCGCGGCAACCACCTGGGCGGTCGTGTAATAGGTGGGCATGGAAGGCTCTCCTTACGCCAGGGACTTGATGAAGATCGGCCGGTCCGCTGCGTCGCAGGCGGCCTCGAAATCGGCGGCGGTCACCCCGGCGCCGAAGATGAGCTTGGAAGCGTCGAAGTCGCCGCTCGCATAGGCGAGAGCGGAAACATCGCCCGACGACGCGTCGACATCCTCTGCGAGGATGAGGCGAGGATCCTCGGAACCGTCCGAAGACGCACCGAGGGCGGTCTTGTATTTGCCGCCACTGGTGATCTGTCCGATCACCGTGTTGCGGGCGAGAACGCCGGCGCCGGACACGATGGTGACCCGGCGGGTGGCGAGCGGATAGCTGCCGAGATAGGAATCACCCGGCGTGTAGGTTTCGGTGGAAACGGGCATGTGACCTCTCCGTTAACGGGCGCGCTTTGCGCGTTTGGCTTCGATCATGGCCTTGGAGGCCGCGGCGATGCGGTCCGGCTGGGAAGCCGGGCCGGACTGGCTTGCAGCACCGCCGAGGCGGGGTTGATTGGCGCCGGCCATGCGGGTCGCCAAGGTACCGGCACCGGGACCGGCGGCCTTGAGCGCCGTGATCGCGTCGGCTGCCGACATGTGGGTCGCGAAGGCCAGATGCGCCGCGAGCTGCGGATTGGCATCGGCGGCGGGGTTGCCCATGATTGCCCCCATCCGCTTTCGTTCCTGGGCGCGGCCGGCCTTCACGCCGTCTGCAAACGTCGCGCCGGCCTTGCCGGAAGGAGCGGCGTCGTCTTCCTCGGCGGGCGTGTCGTCTTCGGCGCTGTCCTCGGGCTGCTCATCCTCGGAAGCGTTGTCTTCCGCGCCCTCCTCCGGCTTATCCTCGTCCTCCGGCGGAACGATTTCGTCTTCCATGTCCTCCTCGGGCTTGTCGCCCTCGGCACGGGTCGTCTTCGGGCCGCCAGCGACGGCCCGGATGATGGAGCTAAAGCTCATGGTCATCTCCGTTGAAGCGGGCTCACGCCCTGTTGATTTCCTCGATAAAGGCGTCGAGCGCCTCACGGGGATCCGCCACGGCGTCGGCGAGGCCTGCGGCAACCGCCGCCTCGCCATTAAAGGTGTCAGCTTCCGTGGCCAGAGCTGCCTCCGCAGTCAGCCGGTCTCCACGATGGAGCCCGACCATTTCCGCAAACTTCACGCGCAGCGCCTCCAGTTCGTCGAGATAGCGATCGCGAACTTCGGGCTGCAGTGCCTCATAGGGATTGAGGTCGGCCTTGCGGGCGCCGGCCTTGAGGATTGTTACCTCTACACCGGCCTTTTCGAGCGCCCCTGCCACTGATGTGTGGAGCGCGATAACCCCGATCGATCCGGCGCAACCGGTATCGGGAATGATGATGGCATTTGCAGCACTTGCCAGCGCATAGCCGGCCGAACATGCCATGTCCGAAAGAATGGCAATCATCGGCTTTTTCTGGGCGAGACGTCGCAGGGTGCGGGCGCAGGCGAACATCCCGGACACTTCGCCTCCGGGAGAATCGATCTCAAGCACCACGCCTTTGACCATGGGATCGTCCTCGGCCATCAGCGCCTGGGCGGTAATCCCCTCATAGGAGGTCTCGCCGGAGTTCTTTCCAACCCATTTTCCTTTGGCGCAGAGCGCGCCCTCGATGCCGATCACGGCGACCGATCGCGTGATGAACGGCCGCACATATTCAGGCTCGGTCTCCTCCATCGGGTCGATGAGCAGCCCTGCGAGCGGTTCGGTACCGGAGACGCCGAGAACGGGCTGGCCGAAGACGCGCGGCCCGAAGGCGCGGGCCATGATGTCGGCCTTCGCCGGGTGCATGGCGATTGGCGTACCCACCCACCGGGCGGCGATGTGCGGCAGTCCGGTCATGTCCGCCTCCTGATCTGCGGAACGATCGACGTTCGGACGTGGCGGGCGGAGGACGTTTCCTCTTCGTCTCCATCCACTTCCTTGTCGACTTGGTTGCCCTGCGCCGGCGGCTCCGTGATGGTCTGGCTGCGGGTCTCGATCTGGCCCGGATCGGGATCAAGGCCGAGGGCGATCAGTTTCTTGCGCTCGCGCGCGCGCTGCAGGGCATTCTTCTTCCAGTCCCGCCCCTGATCGGCGGTTTCCGACTTGAGCGTCGAGACACCCGTCGCCATACGAACGCCGGCGGCTTCGGCCTCGCGCAGAGGGTCGATCCAGCCGTTTCCGGTGCCGATCCACTCGGCGGCGCACCATCCGGCGCGGTTTGCTTCAAACGAAACTGCGTTCGGCGGCAGCTTGATCAGCCGGCGGTCGAACACTTCCTCGAGCCACGCACCGTACCAGGGCGCCATGAACTGCGCGGCGAAAGCGTCCTTCACCGCATTGAGCGATTTGTAGATGACCAGCAAAGCGGCCCGCGCCGACGAGTAATTGACGTTCGACCAGTCCATCGTCAGCATTTCGTAAGTCAGGCCTGCGGCTGACGCGATATTCCGGAGCGCCTGACGGAAGAACGCCTCGAAATTCGAGTTTGGATGTTCCGGCGCCGAGAGCTTCACGTCCTCGCCGGGCTGCAGGAAATTGACCTGCGCGTTGCGGAAATTGAGCGGCAGCGCCTTGTAGTATTCGCCCTGGGCAGAGCTGATCGACTGCATGGCGTCGGTCACCTTGCCGGCATCCATGGCCTCGACCATCTCGTCGAGGTCATAGGGCGAGGTCACAAAAGCGGCGAGTGCCGAGTTGATCGAGATCGCCTGCATTTCGAGATCGTCAATGTCGGCGACCTGCTTGTGCTTGCGCACTACAGAGATCAGCTTGGAGATGCCCCGGCGCTCGCCGGCCCGGCGCTTGGTGAAGGCGTGGATGAAGTTCGGCCGGGCGCCGATATCGCGAGGTACATAATCCCAGACCCACGCGTCTCGCTGCAGCATCATCGTATCGCCGGGATGTGCCCGGCGGACATGGTAGCCGACCGCGGCATTCCACTCGTCGATTTCCACGCCCTGCTGAAGCGTCGGCGAATCCATCCTGCCGTTCGGGTTGGAAATCCGGACCGGGTCGATCACCTGAATGCAGGTTCCATATCCCGTTGGAGCGATCGGCCGGCCGGTCCCCTCCTCGCCGCGCCAGACGATATGGGCAGCGGCCTCGCCGTCCAGGAAATGATGGCGCATGGCGAGGCCGAGAATGCCGGCCTGGTTGGTTTGCCGTTCGGCGTCACACCAGAAGCCGGGATCGTTCGACGCATAGTCCTCGTGCAGCGCCTCGATCTGATCGTTGATCTCGTCGGCCTCGTCCTGAGTGATGCCCAGGGTGCGGGCGTTGACCTGCGCATTGAGTGTCCAGCCAGATCCGATGGTCTCATCGACCACACGCGACACGGCCGCCGACGCCCATCCATCGTTGCGGGCAAGATCGTGGATCCGCGATGCGACGAACTCGCGGCCATAAGACAGAGCGGATTGGCCCGAATAGGTTCCAGGGTTCCAGTTGGCGAGGCTCGGATGGTCGAAGCGTTCGGCCTGATAGGCCGAAGCCATCATCCGGGCGCGCGCTGCGGCGAGCATTTCGCTGCGAGGCGAAGGCTGCAGCGGCGTCTTCCCGTCCGGGCCTAGTATGACGGGCGAAGCGCTCACGTGACGATTCCCCTCGCAGATGGACGCCGAGACGATTGACCGAGCTGGCGTCGGATCGAGCGCATGAGGGCGCGAACCTGCGCCAGATCCGTCGCGGCATAGGTGACGCTCTCTCCGTCATAGGCGACGGTGACGGCCTTCTTGCCGGCGACGATCTGGAACTCGGCCTCCTCCAGCGATGCGAGGCGCGCCTCAAGGGTTGCAACGTCGGCCATTTCAGGGTTTCCCTTTCCGCGCCAGCGCGGCCGCGGCTCTTGCACGGGCGACGGCAACGCGAGTGTTGATCGGTTCCACCGGCGAGGTTGGCGCCGAGGAGCTCGATGGTGATTTCAGCAAATTGTCCTCGAGATCGAATTGCGGGCTGGCGGGCGGTACTTCCACCTGCGCGGCCAGCTTGTCCCAGTCGTCATCGTCCCAGCGGTAGATACCGAGACGATAGGCAGCGCCGAACGCTGCGTTCATGGTATCGAGCGCCTCGTTGCGATAGCCGTCCGGCAGTTCCCATCGATACTCGGTGTGGCCGCTCGTCGTCTTTTTCGGCACACGCTTCTCCGAGACGAGCTGCTCGAAGTAGGTGTCAGGCAAACCTCGCGCGAAATGAACGAAGCCGGTCGCCTCTTCATCCGTCTTCTTGAGCGCGCGGTAGAGCGTCAGCTTCAGAACCGACACGGCGAGGTTGAAGAACCGCTTCCGGTACTTTCGAGCCTTGCCCTTGTGGTCCTTCTCGTTGCGAACGAGTGACAGGATCGCCGCATATTCCTGATGCACGCCGCGGACCATGATGACCTTCGACACCGGATGACGCTTCGCCCACTCGAAAACATCCGTGGTCGAGTAGTTCCCATCGATCGCGGTGGCATCGACGCCACGCTTGTTGCCCAGCCAGTCCGGCCACGTCCGCGCCAGCAGCTCGTCGAGGCGCGCCTTGATCTGCGGCTCCGAGATGTGACCGGTATGGGCTTCCTCGCCGGGCTTGACCGATTGGGAATCGAAGATCCCGTAATCGATGACATAGCGGTGCAGCCCTCGTCCCCATCCGACGAGTTGCCACTCGACGCGGTCGCCCTGACAGTCGATGCCGAGCGTCAGGATCAAGGCGCCAGGCGGGATGACGCCGCGCTTGAAGCTGCTTTCCGCAGCCCGGTCTCGCAGGTCTTCCCACGGCAGGGTCTCTCCGACACCTTCGAAGGCCCGGCCGATATAGTCGTTCCAGAAGACCTGCTCGGCCTCTCGCGCTTCGGCAGCCCCTGCGCGGCCTGCCTTGACCGCCAGCCAGCGGCGGGCGAGATCGACCCAGCTTTCGAGCGACGAATAGGCCACCCAGATATAGAAGGATCGGTGCCAGCGCTTCCGCTCCGGATACTTCGCGACCCATCGCGCCTGGCCGCCGAGGTGAACCGGGCGGCAGATTTCGGCGCGATGATGCTCCTCGATGAACCCGCCGCAGTCAGGGGCTACACACAGAAACGCCGCCTTCTCGGGTCGTTCCGGATCGAGATGCTGCTCCATGTTCTCCCACCGCAAGGCCTGCAGATGGCCGCAATGGGGACAGGGAACGTGATATTCTTCCTGGCTTCCTTCCTGCCAGTTTCGGGTGATCCGGCAGCCGGGCACCACGAGCGGCGTCGAGATCTTGAAGACCTTCCGGTTGAAGAAGGCCTTCGACCGGCTGTCGGCCTGCATTTCCGGATCGCCGGCCGGATTGTTCTCCCACTTCGACAGGTCGTCCTGGACCTGCCGCTTCGGCGACACCATCGACAGCGAAGCCGGCGAGTTGGCACCGGCCGCCGATATCGCGCCGCGGCCGTCCTTCCGCTCCTTGTAAGTCACGGAATTCGCGCCTTCCCGACTGGTCAGGGGAAAGAGCGAGGTAAGCGACGTCGTCTCCTTGAGGAGCGGTGTCAGCTTCTGGCGCGACCACTTGATCGCATTGCCATCCGTCGGGTGGACGTAGAGCAGGTCGCCGGGGTCCATTGCCATGGAACCGAGCGTGAAGATATTCGCCGCCACCGTGCCGCCGACCTGGGCAGACTTGATCAGCGTGACAACCTGGCACGGATCGTCGGGCGAGAGCGCTTCGAGGATCTCGCTGAAGAACGGGAATGCGGCCTCGTTGTATCGGCCGGCCTTTGCCGAAATGCGCTCGGAAAAGACGATGTTTTCTTTCGCCCAGTCGATGTAGTTGACCGGCGGGGGCGGCATCATGACTTCGGCGAGGCTGCCGTAGAAGACAGTCTCAGCGTCGGCGAGCGACGTATCGTGAACGCTCATTCCTCGCCGTGCTCCGTCTCGGCCTCGTCCGCTTCAGTCTCTCTCGAACGGCGCTCTTCCTCGGCGTCGGCCAGGGCCGCCTTGCGCTCTGCTTCCTTCTCGGCGAAGGACCGGGATGCGGTCTCGCGGATAGACCGGAATGCCTTCATCAGCGTGTGCAGAATGTCCCGCGAGGTCAGTCCGTATTCGGCGGCAATGGCATCCGCCATATCCGGCAGTCCAGCCTCGACAGCCACCAGCACGCTCGACGCGGCCGAGCCGATCTTGGCGCGTGCCTCGTCGGCGAGCATGAACCTGCCGACAGAAAGCGCGTCGTCGCGCTCCATGCGGGCCGTGACCATGCGCGCCTGGCGGAGCTTCTCCTGCGCGATCTCCTGCGCGACGAGCGCCGAAGGATCCTGAGGCATCAACGTAGGGCCGGCCCCAGATGGCGTTTGAGCCTCCGGCGAGCCGGCAGCGAGGCCGGCGCGTGTCCGGATCCCGTTCAGCCCGAGGCTTTGCGACGGGTCGAGCGAGCCGCGCAGGTCGGCCTTCGCCCGCTCGACGAGCACGCGGGCCGAACGGCCGGTGCCGTCAAGGCTCGTGCTCTTGATCTTGCCTTCCCTGATGAGCTGCGAAATGCGGCCAGCGCTCAAACCGATCAGTTCGGCGAATTCTGATTTCGTCACCGACACGGGCGACGTCATTGCTTCGCTCATTCCGGTGCCGCCGTGCCGCCGGCTGCACCGTAAGGGGCGCAACCGTCGCCCGTTCGATCCGGGTCAGGCGCTTTCATTTTAGTGGACTTTAGGCCCGACTTTAGCCCCGGACTTTAGGCTTCAAAAATCCAGTCAGACTGGAGAACTCACGCGGCGCGAAATACCCGCGCGGCCACCCCCTCCAGGAAGGACCCGCCGGGTTGCCGGCAGGGTGGAATGGCCGGATAACAGGTGACCTGTTGTCTCGGGTTCAACGCGGGATGACCTTGCGGAACTCATCCCTGAAGTAGCGATCGAAGCGCGACGCGTAGACGTCCTTGACGATCTTCTCGAAATCCATCCGGCTCTGGTAGGAGACCTGATCGACGAACAGAAAGACAGGATAGATCTTGCCGCTCGTCGCCTTGCGCAGCCAGACGCCCCGCGGCAGGTTACTCCCCTCCCCGGGCACAAAGAACCGTTCCTTGCGATAGTTCTTGTTCCGCTTTGTGGAGCGATCGGTGCGGGCGCGGTTGTATCCCGCAACCGGCGCATCGACCTTGAGATCTGCAAGCATGCGCACGATCAGCGACTGAGGCACGTTGCCGTACCGGTTCAGCCTAACGGATTTACCGGGAACAGCGATCAGTCCGCGCGGCATCAGGCCGCGTCTCTGTAACTGACGCTCGAAGCTCTTCAGGTTGCGCTCGCCGCCATAGACGTTCGGCCCCATGAAGTTCGCGGGCGGCGTCGAGTTCTTCAGCCACGAGCGGCCGGCGATCAACACGCGGGCGGAAAGGTCATCCGGCTTCGACTGCTCGTAGACGACAGACCGGACGGCATAGGGTGTGGGGCGGTCGAAGGTCTCCTTCATCCGGTCCTGCACCTGCAAACGTGCGCCGGCGACAACCCGGTTGAGCGCACGGCTTGCGGCCACGTTGACGGAGCGCCGCTCGATCTCGGTCAGGCGCTGCTCCAGCCGCCGAGTATCTGCCTGCACGTTGATGGCGAAACCCGACCCGACGAAGCTCGGGCCGGAAAAGCCCGACACAGAGCCGGTCAATGCCTGTGAGGTGGTCGCCACTATAGATGCGAAAGGCAATGCCATGAGCGTTGATGCCAGTACCAGAACAGTTTGGATGTGAAGACATAGCTTGCGCACTGGCCCTGACTCGGTCGCCTCATCGTCGAGGCTGTCAGGGCAGGGTCTGGCCGGTTTACCCACCTGGAAGCCCGAAGGCTCCACTCCCATCCGGTCACCTGCTCGGCAGGGCCATCGGTCAAAGGCTAACGCTGGATCACCAGATCATCCTGGAGGCGATTTAAACTCATAGTTTTTCGATGAGCGCAAGAGGCAGAGTGACTGGCGTCTTGCGTCCGAACACGTCAGCTTCCACGACCACGTCACCCCTGCCCTTGGTGTTGGGCGTGACTACGACACCAAGGAAACTTCCGAACGGGCCATCGGTGATCCGCACCTTCTCACCAGCGCCATAGGTCACTGCGCTCAATGCTTCCCAGTCGAGCTTGCCTTCATCCGCCATCAGGCGAAAACGCGTTATTTCCTTGTGACTTACAGGATGTGGCGCACCTTCCGCTCCAACCAGCTGCACTACATTTTCGACAGCAGTCAGACCGGCGCAGATCTTGTCTGTCACCACCGTACGAACCATCACATAACCCGTAACGGCAGGGATCATAAGGGCCGGTCTCTTGCGTCCGCGAACCATCCGCGCAGGCCCTTTTCGCATCGGCACAAAAGCCTCGATATCTCGCGCAGCAAGATCGCGCTCCACAGCCTTCTCACGCCCGAACGCCACCCGTAGTGTGAACCACGGGTCATTCGGTGCCGCTGATTCGACATCGTCGAGATAGCCGAGGCGTATCGCTCGCTCCCGATCGTCCAGACATGGGCGCGCGTCAAAGGCACGCTGGCGCTCACCTTCCGTCAGCTCCGAAGCATGGCGCGGATACCAATTCAACCTTGCGCCCGTCATTGCCCGTTCCGCCATCATCGTGTTGCTCCGTTTGCTGCCTTCATGCTGTCGTGCTGCGCGCTTGCGCCTTCGGCGGATGCGCTCCATTCGGCCAATCCCTCCGGGCCACCCTTCGGGAAATAGGCGCCATTCATGCCATCCGGCACCTTGAACATCGGCCAGCCGCGCGCATCGAACTCGTCGCGCCATGCGTCGAACAGCGCCGTGTCCCTGACCACGAATTCCATGCTGTCTGCGCTCTGGCGCGCCTTGACTGACACCACCATGCCGCCGCGCATATCGGCGAGTTGGCGCACATCGCGCAGCTTCGGCCAGTGTCTATTAAGCTGCGAGGACAGCCACATCGAACCCGTCGGCGCATCGTCAGGCATATCAGGCCCGGCCATAAGCACCAGGAACATCTGCGACGCCCAAGCGGGTCCGTAACCCGTCACCCAGCCTTCCGGCTTCATCGGGTCGCCACCCTCACCGGACTTGGCGCGAGACGTGGCCGCAACGGCCCGCGTCATCTCCGCAGCGGTCAGGGTCTGCCATGCCTTATCGCGCAGATAGTTTCCGATCGGCATAGGTGTGCGCACCCCCTGCGCCTTCCATTTCGCCAGACACGCATCGCGCCAGCGCTCCGCTTCCAGCCGGTCTTCCTCGTCGAGCGCCGTGAACATCTTCTCGATGTAGCCGAGCGAGGATTTCGCCCACTTCGGCCATTCGCCGCCATGATAGCCATCGCCGGAGACGAGCCGCTGCACTCGCTTGGTGAAAGCAGCCGTCCCCGGTCCCGCTCCAGGCCCCGCTCCAGTCACCGTCTCGGGACCAGCCTTCGTTTCCCTTTCCCCGTTCGCATCGTCACGCGCTTGCGCGCCCTCTCTCTCGCTTACGGGTTCTCTTACGGGTTCCCTTACAGGGTTACTGTCCAAATTTTGGACACGGTTATCGCCGTTTTTTGGACTCGGCTCGCCCCCGTTTTTGGACTCGGTTTCACCGTCTTTACCGTGTCCAATTTCTGGACACGGTTTTTCGGCGTCGAACCCCTCCTCGAAACCCAGCCGATAGCGCGTTCGCTGCTGCTTTCCGCCCGCTCCGCGCTTGCGCTCCCGTGCAATCAGGCCGCGCGCCTCCAGCTCTTCCAGCTGGTTGTTCAGCGAGGAGCGCGAGAGTTCGCAATCATTGGCCAGCGTCTCCTGCGAGGGGAAACAGCCCATGTCCGGATTAAAGCGGTCGCACAGGTGCCACAGCACGATTTTCGCCGCCGGCTTCAGTCCGCGCTGCTTGATCGCCCAGTTGGTCGCCTCGTGGCTCATTGTGCTCCTCCCGCCGTCTCACGCGGCGTTTCACACTCTGAATGTTTCACGTTGGGCTCGGTGCAAGACGTTGATTTTCCTAGAGGCGGCACATACCAATCGTCGGCCGCGCGGCTCATCCAGCGGGCGATAGCGATCACCTTCGCCACCGACACTGTGTTGCCACCACGCGCCCGCGAGAGATCCGTTTCCGTCACGCCCATCTCGGCGGAGATGTCTGCCTGCGACCGGCCATCGGCAAAGCAGGCTTTAGTCAGCTCATGGCCGAACTTGCGCCAGTTGAAGTCGCCGCGCTCGGATTGCGGCTGCGTCAGGTCAGGCTGCATCGTTTCGCCCCCTCAATTCATCCTCGGTCGGAAAGCAGTTGAAGACGGCCCACAGCCGCACACGGGCGGCAACGGCGCGCAATGTGCCGGCTCGCGCCCGGTCGAATTCCGCCAATGTGAGCTCCGCCTCTGCCATCACCCTCAGCGCCCAGGCACGCACGCAGCGCGCTCCGCCAGCCTCGCGGGCATGGGCCTCGCGCGCCTGCACGAACAGCGCCAACATGCGCGGGGAGTACTCCGGCGAGGGAATCACGCGGCCCTCCCGATATGTTCCATTGCCGCGCGGCCCCACTGGTCGGCCATAGCGGCTGCAATGCCGGGGAAGAAGCGCGAGCGCTCCTTCCATCGGTCAGGCCCGGGCGGCATGCGGAACACGCGCTGTTCGCGCCCTTCCACCACGTCGGTCGCCGTCAGCGCCGGCAGGTTCTTGAGCCACAGGCAGGTGCGTTTCGTCTCACCATGGCCGAACTGCCACGGCTGAACCGATTGCGCCGGCTCGACATAGTTCGAAATCAGTGCCTTGGCATGCCGGTGCATCACCGGGTTTTCGACCGCCACACGATCGATCGGCGCATTCCAGAAGGCCGAAAACAGTTCAGCACCCTCGCGCAACTCTGCCCACATCTGTTCGCGCGTCTTGCCGCGCGGGGGCACCGAGAGCCAGCGGACGCCGGAATTGCACAACCGGGTGCAGGGCGGATGCGCGACAATGAGCAGATCCCACCCATCACCCAGAATGTCGCGCGCATCGCCCCTGATATGCCGGTTCGAGCCGGTCTCATCTGGCAGGAGGTCACACGACCAGGCATCATGTCCGCGGGCGAGAAATGCGTCACGCACGGTGCCTGAAAATTCGCAGGCCACCAGAACGCGCAGTGAATCGGTCATTCCGCCACCTCCTGAATGCGCTCGCAGCGCAACGCGAGGTCGCGGCGCTTCTGGTTCTGCTTGTGGGTGACGAGTTCGAGGTGCGTATCCTCGACGCAAAGTCGGTTGCGGCACAGGTGATCGAGTTGCTTCCTGCCCGGCACATAGCCGTTTTCATTGGTCCAGTTGACGATGTGAACAGCCACGGTCTGCCCATCGAGGCACATGCGCGGATAACCTCCGCCGCGTCCGTTGCCCGATGTCGGCCCGGTCCATATCTTGCAGGGCGTCTCAAGCGGCCCCAACGTCACGACAACGCGCGCCATGATCTTTTTGCGGATTGCGTCACGCCTGCTCATGGCCTCCGCCCTCCCCGGTCATAGTCGCGCACCAGCTCGCGCCAGCGGCGCGCCGCATCGCCGTCGGTGTTAAGGTCGGCCTTGCTTGATATCCCAAGCCGGATTTTCAGCCGCGCATCGGCGCTGTCGGCATCCGCCTCTTCACCACACAGCCATTTCCGGAACGCCGCATTGCCGTTGATCTTCATCGCCGCCTCTGTGGCGTAGTTCTTCGCTTTCTCGCTGCGCTGCAGGCCGCGCAGTTTCGCGACCGCCCGGTCAAGGCAATCAAGCAGAAAGCTCACATCCTCGCGCGCATTGGCAAGCGCCTCGCGCTCGTCGAGCGTGGCCTCGATGTCGAAGGTCAGCATCGCTTCACCGGCCTCGAAGCCGATAGCCCGGCCACCGGCAACAACGGCCCGCCGTGTGTCGATCCGCTCGCCGACATCGGGTTCCAGCACGCGCGTCCAGGCATCGCCCGCAATCCGGCCCCAGCGGGCGCGGATCAGGTCCAGCCGGGTGCGGATGGCTTCCTTCTCGGTGCGTATGGTGTCGGAGGTCGGGATCATGCTGCCCGCCCTCTTGCAATTTCCGCGCGAGCGGGGAGAGTGGCAGAATGAACAATGATTTTCGCCCGCCCGAATGGTTTGCCTTGGCAGTTGCTGCCGCGTTTTTCGGGGCGTTTACCGCGCTCGTGGTGACTGACTTCGCTATTGTTAGAACCAATTGGTGCGGCGATCAGACGACGAGCTGCCTTCGCGAGTGGATCTCCGCCTCGTCCGGCTGGGCCGCTGCTCTGGCGGCAGCCGGCACGATTCACCTGCTTTGGCGACAGACAAGGCACCTCAAAGAGCAAACAGATTTCCTTGTAGGCAGAGCCAAACCTACTATCGAGATTGAAAAGACGTTTGAGGGAAAACCAGTGTTTCGAGTTACAAACTGGAATTCGCGACCCGTTTTCTTGGTGCGGCTCGTTCTGCAAACGAATAACTTGGAGATCGTTTACGAGCCTGTGGAGGTTACAGTCGGTGCTTGGAGCGCTAAAATTCGGCGACCGGAGAATGAGCCAATCTCGATCCGTATAGACGGTTGGCGGAATAGAAACGAAGGCCCACCACAGCCTGTAATAATGTACAGACGAACGCAATTCACTGAAGCCACACTGAACACGGAAAACGGCGAATATCGGTGGGTGTGCGACTGCTTTATTGGGCAGGGTCAAACGAGCCCTGAACGGATATATTGTACAACTCGCAAAAGAGCATAGCAGCTGTTCACCAAACATCTTCACGCCGCCACCCCCGCCTCAAACCCGTAAAACACCCAACCCTTTGGCGCTTTTCCACGCCCGAACACTTCCAGCTTCGGCAGGTCCGGATAGAGCCTCGTGATCATGTCGCGGTAGAAAGCCGGCTTGGCCGAGTGCTCGGTCTTGGTCTCGCTGTACAGGCTTTCCGGCTGGGTGCCGGGCAGCAAGCAGGGGAAGCCGCCGCGCTTGCCGATCATCAGCACTTCATGCCGGTCGATCACCCAGCGGCCGGTGCCGGGGCGAACCTTGTCCCACACCATTTCTGTGACGAAGGTGAAGCCCATGGCTTCCATCACCTTCAGCGCCTCCGGCGTGCGGTTGGCGGTGCGCCAAAGAAACAGCAGCGCATCGTCGGTCACGTGGTTACAAGCCAGCGGCGCGACGAAGGCGCAGATCTCGTCGAGCGTCATCGTCGGATAGGGATAAGCCTTGTCCTGGCCGTTCGCCTCGTTCCAGACGCTTTCCTGTTTCCACGGCGGGTCGGCATACACGACCGCGAATTTCTTGCCCGCGATCCGGGCGCCCTGCCCGGCCACGGCCTGCCCGCCCTTTTCGGCAATCGCCGCAATCAGCGACAGTTTCGTCGCCCGCCGCTCCGTCAGTTTCTCGGTGCGCAGCGCCTTGGCGGTGTCCAGCACCGCCTTGTCGCCCTTCGCCAGAAGCCGATGCACTTCAGGGTCGGGCAGCGCCTTCAGCGCCTCGCCAGTGTGCACCGTCACGCGTCCGTCGCGGATGGCATCGACAAGCGCCGGCGCGCCGTGCTTGCGGATTGACCGCGCCGCCGCTACTGCGCGCTCGGAAATCGAAAGACGCCGCGCTGCCTCGCGGGTCGGCAAATTTGCAGACCCTCCATTCTCGGATTGCGGCGAATGCTGGTTCATGCCGCGTTCCATAGTCACCAGCGAAGCCGCCACCATGGCGCGCTGGCTTTCCGTCAGGTGCCGGCGGTGCAGGTTGCGGGACAGAACGAAGGCCAGCGGGTCGTCGCCGGTAAATTCCTCATAGTCGGGCACAAGACCCAGCCGCTCGCAGGCGGCCTGCCGGTTGCGCCCGTCAATCACCTGCCCGTCCAGCGTGGCAATCGGCTCGCGCTGCCCGTTGGCGGCAATATCATCGACGAGCTGTGCCAGATCCTCTTCCGCCATGGGCGGAAACAGTTTGGCCAGCGGGTGCAGCGGCAGGTAATCGCTCATTCCGCGTCACCCGCCATCCCGAGCGCATGCAGATAGGTATCGAGAATGGCTTCCTGTTCAAGGCGCTCGTTCTGGTCCTGCTTGCGGATCGCCACGACCTTGCGCATGACCTTCACGTCATAGCCCATGGCTTTCGCCTCGCCGTAGACATCCTTGATGTCATCGGCGATTGACTTCTTCTCTTCTTCAAGCCGCTCGATCCGCTCGATAAAGCTGCGCAGCTGGTCGCGGGCCACACCGCTGGCGTCACTCATCGCCCCACCTCACCTTCCGCGAGGTCAGCGGCATTTGCACAACGTGCAGCGGGTCGCCTTCGGCCGTCAGCAGCACCGGGCCATCACAGGTGTTCGTTGTGTTCTCGAGGTCGGAAGGTCGGAAGTTCATGCAGACCGTATCGGCCCCGGTAAACGCCCTCAGCGCCTCGGTCAGATAGTTGCCGTTCAGATAGATGCAGGCCGGATGCTCCCAGCCTTCGGTGGCGATCTTCTCTTCGAGAAGGAGGTTATCGCCGGTCCGCGATTGCAGCCGGAGACCTTCGCCGCCGAACTGAAGCTTGATGTAGACATGGAAGGAACCGCTTGTCGCTCGACCCACCGCGAGCAGCCGCTTGAGCGCGGCAAGCACCGGACCACGCGGCATGTCATAAACCAGAGCCCCGTCCGAGAAATCGGGCACCACGCGCTTCCAGTCCGGATAGGCGCCATCGATCAGCTTGCTCGCAAGCCGCATGCCCGGCCAGGTGAACTGCGCACGCCCGCCCCTGTCGGGATGCAGCGCCATCCCCTGCGGCTCGGTCTTCAGCGCCAGAAGAGCCGCGACGAGACAACGCGGGAGGATCAGGTCGCTGGTTAAATGGTCGGCCTGTTCCAGTTCCGGAACCACGATCCAGCCCAGCCGGTGTCCGTCCGTGGCGACCAGGCAACGCCGATCCTGCCTGTCGCGCGACAGGCAGACCCCGTTGAGATAATAGCGCGTCTCTTCCGACGAGATGAAGGGCGCCACCCGCCGGAAGGCGGCGGAGAGCCCCATGTTGCCGGTCGCGGTCATCGGCGCTTCCGGCATTCCGATGCGCGGCAAGAACTCGCGCTCTTCCTTGCCGTGGGTAGTCACCACCGGCATCTGGTAGCGGGACCCGTTGAAGGCGATCGAGGCACAGGCATGGTCCGTGCTGTCGGTTCCGTCCAACGTCACCGGCTCATCGGCATCGATCAGCCGCGCCAACCCCGCAAGCGCACGGAAGTCGATCAACGGCAGATCGGCGGTACCGTCCTTTGGCATGTCGATCTCGATCTCCAAATCGAGATCTGTCGCGAACAGCTTGCCGTCGCGCATCTCCACGCAACCGAGCATGGGAATTGTCACATAGCGATCGACAACCAGCCTGCATTTCTTCAAGCCGGAGGCCAGCGTCCCCGCCGTCATGGTGAGCGCCATCATGCTTCTCCTGTCGTGTGAGAAAGGCCCGGATACCGCCTCGGGTCACCGGTCGGCAGCGTTACGCCGTCGAGAAGAGCAAAGCGCTGCACTGCGTTCCTGTCGCGGCTCAGGAATTGCGAAACGTCCTGCGTGCACCAGCCGGGCCGCAAGCGGTGAAGCTCCAGAATGTCGCCCACCGACAGGCCGTGGCGCTCCACGCGCGCCCGCACCACCACCAGCGCCTTATCGTCGCGGCTCTTGCGGTCGGCGATCAGACGCCGCGCATTGACCCGGCGTCCGGGCCAGCCGTTGATCGCATTCATGACCGTCGTGTGGTCCTTGCCGCCGAAGCGCCGGCCGATCGCGGGATAGCTCAAGGGTGTCAGCCGCTTGATCCAGTACATCGCCATGAAGCGCGCGCAGACGATCACACGCGTCCGTCTGTCGGAATCCAGATCCGAGCGCGAAATGCCGAACAGGCGGCACACGCGGCGGCGCACGCGGTCCACGATCAGATGCGAGGCGATGGGTGCCCGCACATCGTCGCGGTCGTCTACAGCAGCATCTGGAAACCCGACCTCGCCCGCCAGGGTCAGCCGCTCGCGCGCATCCTTTCCGTCAAGCGCTTCGGCGATATCCGCGCCATGGCGCCGGGCGATGAGCCGCAGCATTGCGGCATCGAGCGCACCGGCCGTTTCGGCGCAAGCCGCAACCGCCTTGAGCAAGCGGACCGGAAAAGGCAGCGCAAGTTCACGCAGATCCGGTACCAGCCGTGCCACGCGGCTGTACGGAACGGGATGCGGCAAGAATTGCGCCTCGTGCGCTTCCCGCTCCTCGTCAAGCCTCGCAGCGATCGTGTCGAGCAGCTGGCGCGGCACCCGGTTCTCCCGCCGAACAGCTTCGACCCCGTTCACGCGGATCATGGCTTCAACGGTGGTCGGGTTGGTGTAGATGGTTCGCGAACGTGCCAACGTCTGCATTAGCCCACCCTCCCGATCCGGTCGGAGAGAGAGGTGAGCGCGCGCATGGCCTCCTGGATCTCGCGCTGGATCGCGACCCGGTCGGCATGGTCGAGCTGCCCGTCGGCAATCGCGAGCGCCCAGGTCTGAAACACGTCGAGGCATTCCTTCGTCGCCGATGCCATCAATTCCGGTGTGGGTGCCTCTCCCGGCGCTGAAGCGCGCGCCTTGAGATCGAAACCCAAAAGCCCGGCCGCGTGGCGGATAACCGAAGGTTCACCGGAGAGCCGGTCCAGCTCCACAGCGATGTCGATCGGCATGTGACGTTCGTCCGCGTGGGTCGAGTATTTCGACAGTTCAGGCGCAAGCACGCGGGTGGCCTGCTGAAATGCGCTGCCACCGCCAACCGCCTTCAGCGCCAGCGCGACAGTGGTTTTCAGGCCGCGCAACTCCTGATCGGTGATGTTTCTCATCCGTTGAACCTCGTGGAAATGAAGCGCGCGGCATTTTCCGTGACGCTTGCCGGGCCGCCATGTTGAGTGGCGAAGGAAAGGAAAAGCTGGATGGCCGACGCATTACTCATCGCCGCCGCCTCCGTCGTGCCAGAGCGGAAAGTGATGCTGGGCGGCGTGTGCTGCGATCAACTCGCCCAGAAGCGTGGGCACAGCCTTGCCCTCGGCCTCGGCCATCAGCCGCAGCATCAAGAAAGTCTCTTCGGAAAATTTCACCCAGCCGGGGTTGGGGGTTGTTTCGGAGGTCATGCAGCAGCCCTCCCTCGCCCGTTCCGCGTCGCCACGGAACGGGCTATCCTTCTCCGGCAAGCACAAACCGAAGGAAGGAATCGCACGTGTTTGAGGATGACGAGTGGCTTAAGACCGAGCCCCACCACATGGCTGCCAACATCCGGGTGTTGCGGCAGGCTTTCACGCACCTTCTGTTCAGTCTTCCACCCGAAGCGACGCGCGAGGCTGCGGACGAAATGCGTGCCTGGTCGCGCGCCATCGACTCCACGCCCGAAGATCGGAAATCCGACCACCACCGAGATGTCGCAGCCGCCGCATGGCGTATGGCCGACGAGCTGGCCGTCACCTGCCAGGAACAAGGCTGCTGACAGCCGGATAGCGCCGCCGGAGGATATCCGAGGGCAGGCCCATAATGAGACCCACCTCACTGTTGCGCGCTTTGACTGCCTTGTCATAAGCGGCCTCACTGTCGAATGCGCTGCGCTCCGGTCGCGGCAGGCTATTGAAACATTCCTGTTGCAGCGCCTTGCGGCGTGCCACCGCCCGTTTCTGGCGGATCGCGCGCATCGCCGGGGACAGCGAGATGAGCGCTTCGGGCCGCAGGACGGCGCGACCGCGCGACGTGAGTTCGGGAGTGCGGGGCATTGAGTGTCTCCTGTCTGGGCTGGAAATCTCACGGGGTTGTCTCCCGGGTGCGTGCCTCACGGGGCGCACCGGCGTCGCTGCCGCCTGCCCCTCCGGGTGGTGCCTCGCATTGGCTCGGACGCGCGGTCGCGCTTGCGCCTTCGGCGGCTGCCGGGAAAGAGCCCGGCAGCAATTTTTCGACCGTCCCAGCAGCCAGAGCGTCTTCGAGGATCGCAATGAGGCGCTTGACCGAGCCGCTGAGATCGCGCCCCTTTTCGATATGGGTCACGCTCGAGCGGTCTATGCCGAGGTATAGGGCCATTTGCCCTTGCGTCCATCCGCATGCTTTTCGCAGCGCTCTGAATTCGGAGGCGTTCATCATAGGAGGGATGTGTGCATAACGCACAGTCAAGTGTCAAGGCGAAACGCACAGTCATCTTGTGCAAAATGCACTACATGTTGAGCGCACCCCTGCCAGATTTTGCCTACCGTTTACGAGCCGCCCGCATCAAAGCCGGCTTCGCGAGCGCCGCTGACGCGTGCAGGCGTTTCGGCTGGAAGTATGACACCTATGCGCAACACGAGAACGGTACACGCGGGATAGTGAGGGCTGCCGACACGTATGCGAAGGCATTCAAAGTTTCACCCGCTTGGCTTCTTACCGGTGAGGGAGAAGGGCCGACGGGCACATCCGACGCCTTTGTTAAAGCGAGAAGAGTCAGAGTGAGGGGCTACGTGCAAGCGGGACACTGGTCGGAATCAACTGAATTGCCGGAAGACGACCAGTTTGATGTACCGATACCCGATGACATCGCCTTTTCGGGGTACCCGCTACACGCCGCAATCACACGCGGCCCGTCGATGAACAAGCGGTACCCGGAAGGCACGGTCATCGTGTTTACTCACGCTCTTGAGACCATGGAACAGATAGAGCCTGGAAACAGATACGTGGTCGAGCGTATTGCCGCCGACGGCACTATAGAGACAACTGTCAAGCTGCTGTGGGAGGATGAAAACAACCATTTGTGGCTCCTGCCCGAATCAACGGACCCTCGTTTTCAAGAGCCAATCGCAATTGAAGGCAATGAACACGACACAATTCGCATTATTGGAAAGGTGCGGTACGCCGTCATAACAGAGTAAGGATCCCTACATGCGAAATCTCGCGGCACTGACAATCTTCGCGCTGGCAGCAGCGTCCTGCATGCCTCCGATGGCCGCAGCCGCAGAGAATGATCCACAAACCTGTGCAGGGATAACAGATTCTCTTCGTCGACTTGATTGTTTTGACCGCATGTTTCCGAAGACTGAGGCAGAGCACCAAGCCGATGCGGCAGTGCCTGAATCTGTCTCGCCTCGGACCAGATGGCAAATAACCGAAGAGCGCTCCCCTATCGACGATAGCCCCACCGTTCATGCCTACTTGCCAGCGACGGAGACGCGCTACACCGGCATCGGCAACGGTGACGCTGCCATAACCATGGGGTGTACGGAGAACTCAACGCGTTTCGTGGTCGCGACGACCATGTTTATGACAGCCGATTCCCCGACGGTAACTACTCGCATCAATGAAGACCCGGCCGAAACACGCCAATGGACTAGATCGGCCAACTACAAGGCGGTCGGATTGTGGAATGGCTCCACCGCCATTCCGTTTCTTAAGAAGCTGCCGGATAACGGGCGGCTTGTTGTCCGCATCGTTGCCGACAACACCCTGACGTCAATCTTCGACTTGGGACACATCTCACCCGCCGTCGAGAAAGTCCGAAAAGCCTGCAACTGGTAGACATTCCTCCGCTTCGCACACAACGTCGCTGGAAATAGTGCGTTATGCACGCTTTCTCTTGACTTGTTTATGTGCGTTATGCACTGTAACGCCAGTTGCACTCCTCCAGGTGTGATGACGGCAAGGATCCGGCGGTGCCGTAATCCCCTCCCCGGCAGCAACCGGCAATCCAGCCATAAGCAGCCGCCGGCTCCTTTGCAGTCGATCCCGAGTTCCCGGGCTTAGCCCGACAGCGTGAGGCCAAGAAGGAACACCCAATGATCCGTTATCAACCGACTGCCCAACCAATCGCGAAGCATGCCGCCAAGTCCTGCAGCGATGCGCTTGTCGCAAAGATGGCCGAGGAGATGCGCGAGATGGCCTTCGCCGGCGAAAACGTCAGCGCCGAAACACTTAAAAGCCGCGGCTGGACTGAAGACACAATCAAGCGCCTCTCCGGTCCGGCCACCGAACGCGCCCGCAGGCTCTCGGTGCGGAGGGTGGCGTGATGATTGCCGCGGCACAAATCGCGCTACACGCCCTCGCATTGTTCTTCACATGGGCTGCGGCCATGGGCTTCGCCACATCCAGCAAGCCGGGGTTCATCATCAGCGCGATCCTGGCCGTCGTCTTTTTCATCGCAGCTGCCGTCTGGAGGATCTGCGCATGACCCACAGAGATTTGCCTCGTGAAGCAGGGGCGGTGCCCTTCCCCATTCTCGTCGGCCACAAGCTGGCCGAGGAGCGCGCCCACAGCGGGGAGACAGACAAGCTCGTAACCATCACCGCCGCAATCTTGCTTTCCCTGGTCACCGTCATCAGCTTCGCCGGCACCGATCTCGCCGAGTTTCTGACGATGTTCGCAAGACCGACGCCGTTGAGCCTCAACGGCAAGGGCAGCCCGACGCTCTTCATCCCCGCCGCGCGCGAGAACGAGGCGATCGACGGCGGCATCGTTCCGAAGCCGAGGAGAGTGTAAGAGATGACCCCTCTTCTCACCCCCGAGAAGGCGGCGGAGATGCTGGGCATTTCCGTGCGGCATCTTGCGGATCTCGTCGGCGCGGGTGAAATTCCCTTTGTCCCGGTTGGCAATGGCTCCGTGCGCCAGAGCCGTCGTTACGATCCGCACGATCTCGAAGCCTATGTGGGGGCGAAGAAATGTCGACATACAGAAGGCCGGCCGCGGACGGCACGCTCGCAGCGGAATACTCCTACGACTTCAGGCTCGGAGGTCGTCGATATTCAGGAAATACTGGCGCAACGACGAAGCGCGAAGCGGACCGCATCGAACAGGAGCTCAAGCGCCAGGCCCGCGCGCGGGCGAAACAGGGACCGATCGCCGAAATAACGATCGGCGAGGCCTTCGGCCGCTACTGGACCGAGGTCGGGGCATTCCACAAGAATGAAGAGACCACACTCGTCGACTTCGCCCGGCTCGAGCGATGGATCGGCCGCGACACGCGGCTGTGCGCTCTCACCGATGCCGATGTCGCCTCCCTGATCGGCCAACGCCGCGCCGAGGGCGTTGCAAACGCCACAGTCAACCGGTCGATCACCATGCGCTTGCGCGCGGTGTTCGGCCGGGCCACGAAGGTCTGGAAGGCCCCGCCGCCGGATATCGACTGGCCGCGCCATATGCTGCCCGAACCGCAAGAACGAATCCGCGAACTCTCAGCCGACGAGGAAGACGCGCTCTTCGCGAAGCTCGCTCCCGGCTATCGCGAGATCGGACGCTTCCCGCTTCTCTCCGGCTGCCGGATGGCGGAGTGCCTCGATCTCGAATGGCGGCATATCGACTGGCGCGGCGGTTATCTCGTCGTCACCGGCAAGGGCGGCAAGACCCGCCACATTACGCTGCACAGCGAGCTCGTCGCACTTCTCAAGCCATTGCCGCGCGCTCATGCCAAGGTCTTCACCCACGTCCTACGCCGGCATTCGGCCGCCGCCCGGAAGGGCGACCGCGTGCCGATCGAGCGCGAGGCATTGAAGATCCATTTCCGGCGAATGGTGGCCTCGGCCAGCATCGAGAACTTCTCGTTTCATGATCTGCGCCACACCTGCGCGACACGCCTTCTGCGCACTTCGGGCAACCTGCGCCTGGTCAAGGATCTGCTTGGCCATGCCGATCTCGACACGACGTTGAAATACGCCCACGCCAACCATCACGACATGCGCGCGGCGCTGGATGCGACTTTTGGACTGCGGGAGGAGGCGACACAAGGTGCCACGGAAATCACCACGTAACGTGAGATGAGAATGGCAAAAGGTTGATTTTAAGGGATAAATCCGGAGAGAAACACCCGACCCCCAGTCAAGTGCGCTACCTGGCTGCGCTACGCTCCGAACCGGGATTGGCTGTAAATGATGGAGCCTGACCGCGCAAGGCCCGTGCCGATGAAAATGCGTCTGCCGCGGTGATTTTCGCGGTCGCCATCCTGCCGTCCCGCACGATGACGCAGAATACGTATAAAAACCGATTTTCGCTTGCTTGGTTCAACCTAATTT